>Ga0181521_10006576_pt1 | contig 12540 bp, 11 predicted proteins | sample PEATcosm2014_Bin_32_FD_119764 | JGI IMG/M metagenome (GOLD analysis project Ga0181521, IMG submission 119764) | Peatland microbial communities from MTU Mesocosm Facility, Houghton, MI, USA - PEATcosm2014_Bin02_60_metaG | ecosystem: Environmental > Terrestrial > Soil > Wetlands > Peat | place... | reverse complement strand
CTCATGCGATCACCTTGGCGACGACACCGGCACCGACGGTCTTGCCGCCCTCGCGGATCGCAAAGCGCAGCCCCTGCTCCATCGCAATCGGCGCGATCAGCTCCACCACAATCTTGATGTTGTCCCCGGGCATCACCATCTCGGTGCCCGCCGGTAACTCCACCGCCCCCGTCACATCCGTCGTGCGAAAGTAAAACTGCGGCCGATAGCCCTTGAAGAACGGCGTGTGCCGCCCCCCCTCTTCCTTGGTCAGCACATACACTTCGGCCTCAAACTTGGTGTGCGGATTGATGCTCCCGGGCTTGCACAACACTTGCCCGCGCTCCACTTCCTCGCGCTTCGTGCCACGCAACAACACCCCCACGTTGTCCCCCGCCTGCCCCTCATCCAGGAGCTTGCGAAACATCTCTACCCCCGTGCACGTCGTCTTCTGCGTCGCGCGAATCCCCACAATCTCCACCTCGTCGTTCACCTTCACTACGCCGCGCTCGATGCGACCCGTCACCACCGTGCCGCGCCCCGCAATCGAAAATACATCCTCCACCGGCATCAAAAACGCCCCCTCCACCGCCCGCTTCGGCACCGGTATGTACTCATCCAGCGCCTGCACCAGCCGCAATACCGAGGGCACCCCAATCTCGCTCGTGTCCCCTTCCAACGCCTTCAACGCCGAACCCGTGATGATCGGTGTCTTGTCCCCAGGAAACTTGTACAACGTCAATAAATCCCGCACCTCAAGCTCCACCAGCTCCAGCAGCTCCGCATCATCCACCATGTCCGCCTTGTTCAAATACACCACGATGTACGGCACCCCAACTTGCCGGGCCAGCAATATATGCTCGCGCGTCTGCGGCATCGGCCCGTCCGCCGCCGATACCACCAAAATCGCCCCGTCCATCTGCGCCGCCCCCGTGATCATGTTCTTCACGTAGTCCGCGTGCCCGGGACAGTCCACGTGCGCGTAGTGGCGCGCCGCGCTCTGATACTCCACGTGCGCCGTCGCAATCGTGATCCCACGCGCACGCTCCTCCGGCGCCTTGTCAATCTGGTCGTAGGCCTTGTACTCCCCGCCAAATTTCTCCGCCATCACCTTCGTCAACGCCGCCGTCAACGTCGTCTTGCCGTGGTCCACATGCCCAATCGTCCCCACGTTCACGTGCGGCTTCGTTCGCTCAAACTTCCCCTTCGACACGGCAAGTACCTCTTAAAAGTGAAATAGGAATGAAATACAAGCGCTCAGATTCTCACGAAGCTTTCTTCATGACCGCTTCGGCGACATTGTTCGGCACTTCCATGTACTTCGCGAACTCCATCGTGTAGGTCGCGCGGCCCTGGCTCATGGAGCGCATCGCCGTCGAGTACTGGAACATCTCCGCCAGCGGCACTTCCGCAGTGACCACCTTGCCGGACGGAGAATCCTCCATGCCGATGATCTGGCCCCGGCGGCGATTCAGATCGCCGACGATGTCGCCGTAATAATCCTCCGGCGTCACCACTTCGACCTTCATGATGGGCTCGAGCAACACCGGCTTGGCCTTGCGGAAGCCCTCTTTGAAGCCCATGGAGCCCGCAATCTTGAATGCCATTTCGTTCGAGTCGACATCGTGATACGAGCCGTCGAAGATCGTCACCTTGACATCGACGATCGGATAACCGGCGATCACGCCGGTTTGCACGGCCTCTTGAATGCCCTTATCCACAGCCGGAATGAACTCGCGAGGCACGGCGCCGCCGACGATGCCGTTGACGAATTCGTAGCCCTTGCCGGACGCCTGCGGCTCGATCTTCAGCCATACGTGACCATATTGACCACGGCCGCCGGACTGGCGCACGAACTTGCCCTCCGATTCCACGCTGCCGCGGATGGTCTCGCGATAGGCAACCTGCGGCTTGCCGACGTTCGCTTCCACTTTGAATTCTCGCTTCATGCGATCGACGATGATTTCCAGATGCAACTCGCCCATGCCGGAAATGATGGTTTGGCCGGATTCTTGGTCCGTGTGCACGCGAAACGACGGATCCTCCTTGGCGAGACGCTGCAGGGCGAGACCCATCTTCTCCTGATCGACCTTGGTCTTCGGCTCCACGGCCACCGAGATCACGGGCTCCGGAAACTCCATTTTCTCCAGAATGATGACCTTCCCCGGATCGGACAGCGTATCGCCGGTGGTCACATCCTTCAGTCCCACGGCCGCGGCAATGTCGCCGGCGCGAACTTCCTTGATTTCGGAGCGTTCGCTGGCGTGCATTTGCAGCAGTCGGCCGATGCGCTCGTTGCGGTTCTTATTCGGCACGAACACTTGATCGCCCGAATTCAGCGTGCCGGAATACACTCGGAAGAACGTGAGGTTGCCCACGAACGGATCATTCAAAATCTTGAAGGCCAGCGCCGAGAAGGGCTGGGCATCGTCGGCCGTGCGCGTCATGGCTTCGCCGCGTTCGCTCTGCCCCTTGACGGGGGGGACTTCGACGGGCGATGGCATGTAGTCGACGATGGCATCGAGCACCGCTTGTACGCCCTTGTTCTTGAAGGCCGAACCGCAGGTCACGAGGCAGATGTCGTTTTTCAGCGCGCGGGCGCGTAAGCCTTGTTTGATTTCCAGATCGCTGAGTTCGCCGGTCTCCAAATACTTGTTGAGCAGATGCTCAGAGCCCTCGGCGGCCGCCTCCATCATCTTGCCGCGCCATTCCTCGCACTCCTTGCGCATGGCAGCCGGTACGTCGCGATACTCGAATTTCATGCCCTGGGTTTCTTCGTCCCACCAGATCGACTTCATCTTGACGAGATCGACCACGCCGACGAAGCCGTCTTCGGCACCGATCGGCAATTGAATAGGCACCGGATTGCCGCGCAGACGCGTCTTGATCTGCTCGACGCAGCGCAAAAAATTCGCGCCAGCGCGATCCATTTTATTGACGAACGCGATCCGCGGCACGCCGTACTTGTTCATTTGACGCCAAACCGTTTCGGATTGCGGCTGCACCCCCGATACCGCGCAGTACACGGCCACTGCCGAGTCCAACACGCGCAGGCTGCGCTCTACCTCGATGGTGAAATCGACGTGTCCGGGCGTATCGATGATGTTGATGCGGTGCTCGGGAAAGCTCTTGTCCATTCCCTTCCAGAAGCACGTGGTCGCCGCGGCCGTGATGGTGATGCCGCGCTCCTGTTCCTGTTCCATGTAGTCCATGACCGCCGCGCCGTCATGCACTTCGCCGATTTTGTGCGACACGCCCGTATAGAACAGGATGCGCTCGGTCGCGGTGGTCTTTCCCGCGTCGATGTGCGCAGAGATACCGATGTTGCGATATCGCTCGATGGGCGTCGTACGTGCCATATTTCCTAGGCGCTTCGCGCCTTTCCAGGCGCTTACGCGCCGAATTCAACGGGGCCGAAACGGCCCCGACTTACCAGGCGCTTCGCGCCGAATTTACGGGGTCGAAGCGACCCCGTTCGATAAAGTCAATATAAGGCCAAACCGCCGCTTTACCAGCCCGGCAACTACCACCGGTAGTGTGCGAACGCCTTGTTGGCCTCGGCCATGCGGTGAGTGTCTTCGCGCTTGCGCACCGCGGCGCCGCGATTCTCGGCAGCTTCCATCAACTCGGCGGCAAGGCGATGCGCCATCGACTTCTCGCTGCGGTCCGTCGCCGCTTCGATGACCCAACGCATTGCAAGCGTCTGGCGACGGTTGGCACGTACTTCGACGGGTACTTGGTAGGTGGCGCCGCCGACGCGGCGCGATTTCACCTCGACCACCGGCTTCACGTTGTCGAGCGCCTGCTGCAGCAATGCAATCGCATCGCCGCCGGCGCGACCGGTCTTGTCGCCGATGCGGTCGATGGCCCCATAGACGATCTTTTCGGCGACCGATTTCTTGCCGCGCTCCATCACCATGTTGATGAATTTGGCCAACATATCGTTGCCGAACTTGGGATCCGGGAGGATGGTGCGATGGGGTGCTGCTGCTCTGCGGGACATGGAAAACCTTCTTGTCTCAGACGGGGCTCATTATCTTGGGGCTCATTTCTTGGGACGTTTGGCGCCGTACTTGGAGCGTCCCTGCCGTCGGTCGCTGACGCCGGCGCAATCGAGAGCGCCGCGGACCGTGTGATAACGCACGCCGGGCAGATCCTTGACACGGCCGCCGCGGATCAATACCACCGAATGCTCTTGCAAGTTGTGGCCTTCGCCGCCGATATAACTCGACACCTCGTAACCGTTGGTCAGGCGTACACGGCACACCTTGCGCAGCGCGGAATTCGGCTTCTTGGGTGTGGTGGTATAGACACGCGTGCACACGCCGCGCTTCTGCGGCGAGGCCGCCAGCGCCGGGACCTTGGACTTCCAAGCGGGCTCATTGCGGCCGGTACGAATCAGTTGGGTCGTCGTCGCCATAAATACCTTTTGAGGGACAGACCGAAAAGCTGGCCCGGTCTTAAAAAACGTAAAGCTAGCCGACGCCTAAGGCTTAGGCGACAAAGGCCGGCGATTGTAGGAACCGGCCGTGCGAGTGTCAAGGTAAATGCCGCTTCCGGGAGACTGGGACGGTTGTCACGTTTCGGCCAGCCGAAGCCGATCCCCTAGCCCCCTGAATCCATTTCCGGGCCCGCAACTGTTAAAGATCGAGGTCATTCATCCGATACCTGAATGCAATGACAGGCCGAATGCCCTGGCCTGTTCGGCATGGAGTGTCGTGTGTTCAAACTGCTGAAAAAGTCCGCTGTCGCGAAAGGCCGGGTCGGCCTCGCGTTAGGCCCCAATCAGGTCGCGGTCGCGGTCATGCGCCGCGATCGCGGCACCCCCGTGCTCGAGCACTGCGAACTCATATCAATGGGCCCGGCGAGCGGCACCGACGCTGCCTCGGCGGTGCTCCGTGCAGCGGGGCTGCCGCACATGCCGGTCAGCACGGTGCTACGGCCGGACGACTATCAGCTGGTGTTGATCGAGGCCCCCGACGTGCCGCCGGCGGAGCTGCGTGCTGCGATGCGCTGGCGTCTCAAGGAGAGCATCGACTTTCGCGTCGAGGACGCCGTCATCGACGTCTTCGACGTTCCCGATCAGAGCCGCGGCGGCCACGGACGGATGATGTATGCCGTGGCGGCACGGCGCAGCGCGGTCGAGCGGTATGCCAGCGCACTGGCCTCAATCCCGACCTTCGATGTGGTCGATGTCCCGGAGCTGTGCCTGCGCAATCTCGCGGCGTTGCTGCCGGCGGCGGCGGCCGGCGTGGCGCTGCTCTATCTGGGCGAGACCACCGCCAGCATCGTGTTGGTGCGAGGCACGACGTTTTATTTCGCCCGCCACATGAACTTGCAGGCAACCCTGAACGTCGCGGCCGCGCACGACCCCGGCGCGCGCCTGGATGCCGGCAGCGTCGTACTCGAGCTGCAGCGTTCCTTGGATTACTACGAGCGCCACTTCGACCAGCCGCCGATTACCCGGATCGCGGTGGCTCCGGCCGGTACGCGCGCCACCGAGCTCGCCCTGGACTTGGGGAGCGAGACCGGCTTCGAGGTCTCCACCTTCGACCTCAATGTGCTGCTGAGCTGCGCGACGCCGATCGAGCCCATGACACAGGCCAGCTGCCTGCTGGCCGTCGGCGCCGCTCTTCGCGAGGAGCATCGCTCGCTTTGAACGCCCACACCATGGAACAACAAGTCAATCTGTATCAGCCGATCCTCGGCGCCGAGAAGCGGCTGTTCTCCGCGCACACGATCGGCGGGGGTCTCGGCCTCCTCGCGCTGTGCCTCTGCGGCCTCGCCGCCTTCGGCGCCTGGCGCACCGCGCACGTCGAGCGCTCAATCGCGCTGCTCGAGAAACAACAGGCGGCGGCGCTGACGCGGGCCGAGAGTGCCATCTCAGCGCTGCGGCCGGGCGGGAGCCTCGCGGAACTGCAGGAGCAGGCCAAGAGCTTGAGCGCCGACATCGCGGCCCGCGAGCGGGCGCTCGATCTGGTGCGCCTCGACGCCGCCTCACCGGCCACCGGCTTCGCCGCTCGGCTGGAGGCGCTCGCCCGCCGCCAGCTCGAAGGCCTGTGGCTGCGCACCATCGTCGTCGGTTCGGGCGACGGTCGACTTGCGTTCCAGGGCGCTGCGGTCGACCCGCGGCTGGTTCCGGCGTATCTTGCGGCGCTTGCCGAGGAAAGTGCCCTCGCCGGCGTACGTTTCGACAAGCTGGCGATGCGCCGAGCGAAGCAGGAGGAAGCGCCTGCGCAGCTCCTATTCGAGCTGGGCGCGCCCGGCCTGATCTTCCCCACCCGGGCGGCACACCCATGAGCGCCCTCACTGACGCATTCGGTCGGGTGCGGCCGTTCATCGAGCGGCTCGACGCATTGACCCTGCGCGAGCGCGTCATCATCTTCGGCGCGGGCGTTGCCCTGGTGTACATCGCTTGGCAGTGGCTGCTGATGGATCCTCTGGCGGTGCGGGCGAGAGTGGCCGAGCAGCACCTTGCGGACGCGCGTCGGCAAATGACGGTGATCGATCAGGTGGGCGCGGCATCCACGCAGGATCCGAGGGTGGCGGCTGCCCTGCGCAATCGCGCGCTCACGGAACGTCTCGCGGCGCTGGACAAAGAGCTCAACTCGGTCGCGCAGGGGTACGTGGCGCCCGAGCACATGACGGAGATGCTTCGCGAGCTGCTGGCCGAGCAGCACGGATTGAAGCTCGTGAGCCTCGCGAACCTGCCGGTGGAGAGCCTATCGCAGCCGGCGGGGTCAAAGCCGGACGCGCCCATCGCGGCGGATGACCGCGGCCCGTTTCTGCATCCGGTCGAGATGGTGGTCGAGGGCGATTACGGCAGTGTGGTCGCCTACCTGCGGGCGCTCGAGGCCCTGCCGTGGCGCATTCATTGGCAGCAGGTCGAGCTGACCGCAGGGGACTACCCGGCCAATCGGGTGCGCATCGTGATTGGCGCACTGAGCTTGTCGCGCTACTGGATGAGCGTATGAGAAGGCTGACCCCGAGTGTCGGCGCGCTCTGCGTGGCCGCGCTCTGCGTGGCCGCGCTCGGCCCGACATTGGCACGCTCCGAGGAGCTCCGCGATCCGACGCGACCGCCGCTCCCGCAGAGCCACGCCGCGGCGCCACGTGAGCCGGCTCCGGTGCTCAGCGCGGTGTTGACCTTCAACCGCGAACGCAGCGCGATCTTCAATGGCCAACTGGTGCACCGCGGCTCCGTGGTCGGCGCCTACACGATCGATTCAGTGCTCGAGGACGGGGTCCGGTACCGCCACGACAGCCAGTGGCACGAACTGCATCTCGCACACACAGCATCCACAGTCAAAAAGCCCGCGGCCGAACCGGCGCGAGTGCCGAGCGGAGTTCACTGATGATATACACCAGATTATGGCTTCTCACCGCGTTGCTGAGTGCCGGGCTCGTGCCGCTGGCGCGCGGTGATGAACCTCGCGGCAATGAATCTCGTTTCGACGTCGCCGTTGCCGATGCGCCGGCGCGCCCCTTCTTCGAGGGCCTGGCCGACGGCACCGCGTACAACATCGTGCTCGAGCCGGGGGTCGGCGGCACCATCACCCTGAAGATGAAGAACGTCACCATTGTCGAGGTGCTCGACGCGGTGCGCGAAGCCTATGGCTACGACTATCGGCGCCTGCCCTCCGGCTTCGTGATCGTACCGCCGGCGCTGCAGACGCGCCTGTTTCAAGTGAATTACATCGATCTCGAGCGCCGCGGTACCTCGCGAACCCGAGTCTCTTCTGGCCAAGTCGGCCAGAGTTCCAATCCGCAGATCATCGGCGGATCGATGTCAGGCACCGGTACCGATTCCCAGTCGCAGGGATTGAGCGAGCCGCCGGGTGCCGTATTCGCCACGCAAGGCGCCAAAGACGCCAATCGCGTCAAGGAAATCACCGGCACCAGCGTCTCGACCCGTTCTTCGTCGGATTTCTGGCCGGAACTCGAAGCCAGTCTGCGCGCCCTGGTCGGCACCGAGGGCGGCCGCACGGTCGTTTTGAACGCAGAGTCCGGCCTCATCGCCGTGCGCGCGACCCCGCGCGAGCTGCGCGACGTGCAGCAGTTCCTGGACAAGATCCAGCAGATCGCCACACGGCAAGTCATCATCGAGGCGAAGATCATCGAGGTCGAGTTATCCAGCGCGTTCCAAGCGGGCATCAACTGGGCGGCCATCGCGAAGAACGGCGCCAGTACCTACAGCGCCTTCCAGACCGGACCGCAACAGGGATTCGGCAGCAATAACTTGCAACTGCTGAATCAACCCTCCGTCCCGGTGACGGTCGGGGCCGGCAATCCCATCACCAGCACGGTCACCAACACCTTGGGCGGTGCGTTCGCCGTTGCCGTCAACGCCGGCAGCTTCAGTTCTTACGTCGAGGCGCTGGCAACGCAGGGCAAGACGACGGTGCTGTCGAGCCCGCGGGTGTCGACGCTCAACAACCAGAAAGCGGTCATCAAGGCCGGCGACGATGAGTACTTCGTGACCGGTATAGAGAGCAATACGGTGGTGGGGACCGCGGCGTCACAGTCCAACAATCTCGATCTCGCGCCCTTCTTCTCAGGGGTCGCGCTCGATGTGACGCCGCAGCTGTCCTACGACGGGCGGATCATCCTGCATATTCACCCGACGGTCAGCGTCGTCACCTCGAAAACCTTGACGGTGACCGTCGCCGGCACCGGCGCCAACGGCACCAGCGGCACGACCTCCCTGCCGCTCGCCTACAGCGAAGTGCGCGAGTCGGACAGTGTAGTCACGGCGAAGAGCGGCCAACTGATCGTGATCGGCGGCTTGATGCAAAAGAGCCACAGCTACCAGGACTACCGCGTGCCGGTGCTGGGCGATATTCCGCTGATCGGCAATTTGTTCAAGAGTCAACAGAAAATCGAGGATCACACCGAACTCGTGATTTTGTTGCGGCCGATCGTCGTCGACAACGATGCGCAATGGACGCAGCTCACCGGCGAAGAAGTGGACCATGCCGCTGCGCTCGATCCGAAAGTGCGCGCCGTCACGCAGTGAGCACGTAGGCAGCCGCTCATGACAATCATCAGGCGCAGAATCCGGCTCGGCGAGGTGTTGGTCCAGCAAAAGGCCATCACCGAAGAGCAGCTTGCCGAGGCGCTGGCCGCGCAACGGCGCTCGGGGCGCAAGCTCGGGCGCGTGCTCGCCGACCTGGGCTACATGTCCGAATCGTCGCTGCACGACTTCTTGGCGAAGCATCTGCAGGTTCCCTTCGTCGACCTCAAGCAGGCGCGGATCGATCGCGACGTGGTGAAATTGCTGCCGGAGCCGCTGGCGCGCCGCTATCGCGCCATCGTGCTGCTGCAAGACGCGCGTGGTTTGCTGGTGGGTATGGCCGACCCGTCCGATATTCACGCCTATGATGAGTTGCAGGCGAAGCTCAAGCAGCCCATCCGCCTCGCGCTGGTGGGCGAAGCGGAGTTACTCAAAACCCTCGATGCCGTCTACCGCCAGACCGACGAGATCGCCTCGTTGGCCGAGGCCGTGCGCGACGATCTCCGGGAAGGCGACGTCGACATCGAGCAGCTGTCGGCGGAAGAAAGCTCACCCGACGCACCCGTCATCAAGCTGCTGCAGACCATGTTCAACGACGCGATGCAGGCGCGTGCCTCCGACATTCACATCGAGCCCGGCGAAGGCAAGCTGCGCATCCGGCTGCGGGTCGACGGGCTCCTGCAGGAGCAGGTCATCGATGGAAACCGGGTCGCGAGCGCATTGGTCACGCGACTGAAACTGATGTGCGGACTCGACATTGCCGAGAAACGCTTGCCCCAGGACGGACGCTTCAGCATGCGCGTTCGGGATGCGGTCGTGGACGTGCGCCTCGCGACCATGCCGACCACGCACGGCGAGTCGGTGGTGATGCGTCTGCTCAGCCAGTCGGCGCTGCTGTCGCTCGAGAAGCTCGGCATGCCCGCGACCACCGAAGCGCATTTTCGCCGACTGGTGGAACGCAGCTCCGGCATGGTCTTGGTGACGGGCCCGACCGGCAGCGGCAAGACCACGACGCTGTACGCGGCGCTCAACCACATCAACAAGCCCGGCGTAAAGGTGATCACGGTCGAGGATCCGGTCGAATACCGCCTCGACCGCATCACGCAGGTACAGGTGTTGACCAAGATCGGCCTCGACTTTGCACGCGTGCTGCGCACGGCGCTGCGCCAGGATCCCGACATCATCCTGGTCGGCGAGATGCGCGATCGCGAGACGGTGGAAATCGGTTTGCGCGGCGCGATGACCGGCCACATGGTGTTTTCGACGCTGCACACCATCAACGCAATCGCGACCGTCAACCGGCTGCTCGACATGGGCGCGCCGGGCTACATGATCGCGGCTGCCGTGCATGGGGTGGTCGCGCAGCGGCTGGTGCGCCGCGTGTGCCCCGACTGCGCCCGACCGGCGACGCCGACCGCGAACCAACTGGCGTGGCTGGCGACCTGTCGCCCGGGTCTCGCTCTCGAGCGGCTGACGTTCATGGCCGGCGACGGCTGCACCTATTGCAACCTCTCGGGCTACCGCGGGCGCGTCGCCGTGTATGAGCTTCTCGAAATCGATCGCAGGCTGGCCGACGCGGTGCGGCGCGGCGACCTCGAGGATTTTGCCCGTGCGGCGCGCTCGAGCGCGAGTTACGTGCCCCTCGCCCAGGGAGCCATCGACTACGCGCTCAGCGGAGTCACGTCGCTCGCGGAGGCGATGGCGGTGGGAAGCGGTCTCGAGGAACTCGTGGAAGTCGATGCGGGCGCGCCGCTCGAAGATTCCACCGTCGAGACGCTGCTCGAGCAGCGCGCGTAATAGGAGCCTAATGTCCAATTTCCGCTATCGGGGGCGGTCGGGGCGCGGTGACCTGATCACGGGACGGCTCGAGGCCGAGGACATCGATGCGGTGGCGGCGCGGCTATTGAATCTCGGCATCACGCCTCTCGAGATCGCGCCGGACGCCGTTCGGGGCGTGTCGATCCAGGACCTGTTGCAACGGCTCGGCGCCGGCCGGCCTTCGACCGCCGACCTCGTGCTGTTCTCGCGGCAGATGTATTCGATCACCAAGGCCGGCTTACCGCTGCTGCGCGGGCTGCGCGGGCTCGCGCAATCGACGCACAATTCCCTGCTGCGCGACGCCCTGCACGATGTGTTGCACAGCCTGGAATCAGGGCGCGATTTCGCCTCCTCGCTGGCGCGGCACCCGGACATCTTCTCGCCGCTGTTCATCAGCATGGTGCGGGTGGGTGAATCGACCGGCACGCTCGATAATTCGTTCCTGCGGCTCTGCGAGTACCTGAGCCAGGACCAGGAGGTTCAGGACCGGGTCAAGAGCGCGATTCGCTACCCGCTGATCGTGGTCGGCGTGATCGGGCTGGCGATCGCGGTCATCACCGTGTTCGTAATTCCCAATTTCGCACCGCTGTTCAAAGTGCTCGGCAACGACATCCCGTGGCCGACGCGCGTCATCATGGGCACATCGGCCTTCGTCCACACGCATGGCATCGCGCTCGTCGTGGGAACGATGTTCGCGCTCTTTGCTTTCAAGCGGCATATCGCGACCGATGCCGGCCGCTATCGCTGGGATCGTTTCAAGCTCAAGCTCCCCGTGCTCGGTGAGCTCCTGCATCTATCGGTGCTGTCGCGAGTGACGCGCTCCCTGTCGATCTCGCTGGAGGCGGGGCTGCCGATGATCCAGGCGCTTACGCTGCTGTCCCGCTCCGCCGGCAACGAGTATCTCGCGGAGCAGCTGTTGCAGCTGCGCGATGCCGTCGAGCGCGGCGAGGCCCTGAGCCACGCGGCCGCCGGCATCGGCATCTTCCCGCCGCTGGTGCTGCAGATGGTGCTGGTCGGCGAGGAAACCGGCGAACTGACGCGCCTCCTCGAAGAGGTGTCCGGATTCTACCAGCGTGAGGTCGATTACCGCCTGCGCAACCTGACCGCGATGCTCGAGCCGCTGCTGATCATTGGCGTCGGCGGCATGGTGCTGATCCTGGCCTTGGGCGTGTTTCTGCCGATGTGGAACATGATCGGCAAGGTTGGCCATGTGGGTTGAAAGCCCGGGCCGTGATGTCAGGCGGTCCCGTGATGCAAATCACGACTCTTGCCAAATCCGGGGATGGCTGATGAAACCGGCTCAAGCGCGGTATCAGGCGGCCGACATCCATTGTTAGTGGAGCGCGTGGTCGCGCCCCATTTAACATAAAAAGGCGCTGGTGCGCCCTGGAGCAGAGATGATGAAGCCGTCGCAGTCTGGTGGATTTACGCTGATCGAGCTGGTCGTCGTGATCACAATCCTCGGCATACTCGCCGCATTTGCAATCCCCAAGTTTATCGCGCTCGACTCGCAGGCGCGGGCGGCAACCATCAGCGGTCTCGCCGGCAGCGTGAATAGCGCGGCCGCACTCGCCCGCAGCATGTCGATGGCGACGCAAAGCACGACCAGTGTGGTGATGGAGGGAGCGACCGTCACGCTGCTCAATAATTATCCGGACCCGAGTCTCGCGGGCATTGCGGCCGCGGTCAACTCGAACAATGGCGCGACCGGCGACTTCACGTTTACGGCCG
>Ga0181521_10006572_pt1 | contig 12545 bp, 10 predicted proteins | sample PEATcosm2014_Bin_32_FD_119764 | JGI IMG/M metagenome (GOLD analysis project Ga0181521, IMG submission 119764) | Peatland microbial communities from MTU Mesocosm Facility, Houghton, MI, USA - PEATcosm2014_Bin02_60_metaG | ecosystem: Environmental > Terrestrial > Soil > Wetlands > Peat | place... | reverse complement strand
TGTGGCCGCTGCGCGCCGAGTGGCAGGTGCTGACCATCGGAGTTTCCATCGCCACCATGACCTTGGGGAATCTGGCGGCGATCACCCAGACCAACATCAAGCGCTTTTTCGGCTACTCCACTATCGCCCACGTGGGCTATCTTTTGCTGGGCCTTGTCGCCACCGCCGATGGAAATCGCGAAGGCCTTACAGCCATTGCCATCTATCTCCTGGTTTATGCCTTCATGAACCTGGGAGCTTTCGCGGTCATCATCGTGATGCGGCGGAAGGACCTGATCGGCGACGAGATCGACGACTTCTCCGGCCTGATGTCGCGCGCCCCTGGTATGGCGATCCTGATGCTGATTTTCCTCCTTTCCCTGGCAGGCATTCCCCCGACCGCAGGGTTCATCGGGAAGTACTTTATTTTTCTTTCTCTGATTGAGACCGGACATTACTATTTGGCCGTGCTGGCGGTGGCCTACGCGGTCGTGGCGTTGTATTACTATTTTCGCATCGTGGTTGCGATGTTCATGAGAAAGGCTGGAGAGGCAGTTCCGCTCGCGACCAATGCGGGTATTCGCGTGGCGCTCGCCGTCACGCTGAGTATGACGCTGGTGGTTGGGGTATATCCCCAGCCGTTTATTTTGATCGCGCGCGAGGCGATCCGGCCGTTCTTTATGTAGGGAACTGAGAGTACGCTCCTCATCACCTGCGATTGTCCATGGCAACGAAGTCGGGAAACATCTGGGCCCAGGTGGGGCTTTACACGAGCCTGGGTTTAATCTTGCCTGCGGGCGCGCTCGCGGGAGGTGCAGCCGGTTGGTTGCTGGATCGTTGGCTGCACACCTCTCCCGTTTTCACTCTGATCCTGGGATTTATGGGGGCAGCGGCCGGTTTAACCGAGGTTTTGCGGATTTTAGGCCGGGCGGAGAAGGATGCAGACAGAGACGATTCAAATGCCGGACCTGGCTCGGGCTGAAGCACGCTTGCCACGCTGGATGGTACTTTGCGGAGCTGTGGCGCTGCTCGTGATGCTGTTGTACCGCCAAGGGATGATCGCCGTCGGCTTTAGCTTGGGCGCCGCACTGGGAATCTTAAACTACTATTGGCTGCACGAGGCGGTGGGGGCGTTGTCGATGGCCGGCCAGGCTCGAATTCCCAAGTTGCTCGTGGCAAAATTCCTGATAAGATATCCGCTGGCTTTCGGTGTCGTGATTTTCTTCTTCAAGACCCGATGGCTTCCGCCGATGGCTATATTGGCGGGGCTGTTCGTGCCCGTGGCGGGACTTTTGATCGAAGCCATCGTGCAAATCGGTGGTGGATTGGCCTGAAAGAACATGGAACATCAACTTTGGTTCACTGCAATCCTAAACAAGCTTCTGGGCAGTGCCGTAACGCCGCTTCTGGCGAAAATCGGCCAGACGCCGGCAGACCCGGTTCATCCCATCCCGAATTACGTGGCGATGGAAATTCTGATCATTCTCTTGATGTTGGCTGGCATAGTCATTCTGCGTCGGCGGCTTTCAGTTGAAAACCCGGGCCAATTTCAACATGTGATGGAAGTCGTTGTGCAGTTCACGCAGGACATGTGCGAGGAGATCATCGGCCACGGCAGCGGGCGTTATGTGGCGATGTTGGTGAGCCTGGGGGTTTTCGTCGTGCTGTGTAATCTGCTCGGACTTATTCCGACTTTGCAGACGCCTACAGCGCATGTTCAAGTGACCCTGGGCTGCGCCGTAGCGGCGTTCCTTTATTATAATTATCAAGGAGTCCGCCAGCATGGGGTCTTGGGCTATCTGAAGCACCTTTGCGGGCCGATGCTGGCCATCGGGTTCCTGATGTTCCCGATTGAAGTTATCGGGAACTTGGGCCGGCTGCTCTCGCTCAGCGTCCGTCTTTATGCCAACATGATGGTGGGCGATCTGCTGGAGGCAGTGTTTGGCGCCTTGGTCCCGGTGCTCGTGCCGGTGATCTTCATGGCGCTGCACATTTTTGTCTCGCTCTTGCAGGCGTATATTTTCATGCTTTTGCCCGCCGTGTATATCAGCATGGCGGTCTCGGAAGAGCACTAGTATTTGATCTTGATGTGGCGCGGGCGTAGTGCCCGGGGGTTGGCGCGGACGCGCAGCGCTGCCGGTGAATCGGGCGAGACGCCCAGGCTACATCAAATCCGCAAGTGTGAGCCCCGTCTGTTCGAGGGTTGGCGGGACACCACCTCCTGGCGGAAATTCATTCTGAACTCGCCCTGAGCGGGTCGAGTTCAAGGGAGGAAGAAAATGAATCGTTATGTTGCGATGTTTTTGACATTGGTAGGTGCGCTTCTCGTCGCTACGCCGGTTTTCGCGCAGGAGACGGGGGGTGGCGGGGCCAGCGTGGAGATTTCCAAATGGGCGATTATCGCCGCCGGATTCGGAATGGCGATCGCTTCGGCGGTTTGCGGCTATGCGCAATCCAAGGCTACTTCAGCGGCCTGCGAAGGCCTGGCGCGCAATCCGGGAGCCCGGCCGGGCATTCAGTTTTCCTTGATTCTGGCTCTGGTGCTGATTGAATCCATGGCACTCTACACCTTCGCCATAATCGCCGCTCTGATTTTCAACATTTCCAAAGTCAAAATCGGATAGGGTGTAAATCCTGCGCCGGTTCGGTCAAGAAATGGGGAGGCTTCGGCCTCCCCTTTTTTTTCCGGGCCTTGACATCTGTTGGCAATAATACGAACGGCATGCCTGAAGAGTGCAGAGCTTCGCTCTGATGCGCCAGCCTGCCGAATCGTTGACTTTCACACTAATCTCATCTATAAAACCGCAGTGGATTGATGCTCGGCAGTGGATCTGGCTGACTCAACGCCTTCCGGGCTGGTAACCATGGTGAACTCTTGCCCACAATGTGGTCTCATTAATCCGCCCACCGCCCAGTGGTGTGATTGCGGCTATGATTTTGTTAAACGTGCCGTAACCAATAGGTATGCCTCGCCCATCACCCTTCGCGCGTTGTTGTTCTCCCTAAATGGCCGAATCGGCCGGTCAACTTATTGGCTCAAGTTCTACCTGCCCTTCGTTGTTATCTGTTTAGCATCGGTCTGGCTTGACTTTGTACTCGGAACGCTTAATCGAGAGAAGGGCTTAGGGATTTTTTCTGGAATCTTCTTGTTACTGGCCGTTTACCCTTCCATTGCTGCGAGCGTAAAGAGATGCCACGATCGTAATCGATCCGGGTGGTTTCTGCTTATCGGATTGCTCCCTATCGTGAATCTCTGGCCTTGCATCGAATTATGGCTTCTGCCGGGCACTGTTGGCCCAAACCGGTTCGGTCTCCCCGAAGCCCGAAAAGCCTGAGAGTGGTAGCGCGGACCTCCGTGGTTGAGGCCCGCGGCTCTCGTCACCATCCCCCCGCAGCGGAAAGACCCTTGCACCGTGCCATTCTGAGCGATACGAAGAATCCCCGCAGTTGTGATTTCAGTGAACTGCGGGGATCCTTCGTCGCCTGCGGCTCCTCAGGATGACACCAAAAGGAGTTTTTTGCGCAGCCTGCTGGTCTGAGTTACGGAAGCGGTATCCCTGCAGCATTTGAAAAGCCCAGGAACAGGTTAGGAAAGAGGCCGAGGTAGAAGATACCGACCAAACTCACAGCCAAGGCCGTGCGCAGCGCCATCGGCAACGCAGCGCCGGAGGCCTTCGTCGTGCCTTCCCGCATATACATGGCGACGACGACGTGAAGGTAGTAGTACACCGAGACGACGCTGTTGAGCAGGGCAATAATGGTAAGGCCGATCAGGTGGGAATGGATGGCGGCGCGGAAAAGGAAGAATTTTCCGAAGAATCCCGCGGTGGTGGGGATTCCGGCGAGGGAGAGCAGGAGGACCGTCAGGCAAGCGGCGGTACCCGGCCGCACGTAGGCCAGGCCTGTATAGTCTTCAATTTGCGTCGAGAGTTCGCCATTCCCCGCCAGGTGGGCGATCAACACGAACGCGCCCACGTTCATCAAAGCGTAGGCCGTGAGGTAAAAGAGCACCGCGGAGGTGCCTTCTTTGCTTCCCGCTGCCACACCCACCAGGACATAACCCGCGTGAGCGATGGACGAATAAGCCAGCAACCGCTTGATGTTGGTCTGCCAGATCGCCGCGAGATTGCCCAGGCTCATGGTGAGGATGGCTGAGACCCAGATAACCCAGAAACTGGTGGAAGTCGCCGAAGCCAGTCCGCCCAGGAAAACCCTCAGGAGAACCGCAAAGGCGGCGGCTTTTGGACCCACGGAGAGGAACGCCGTCACCGGCGCCGGCGCGCCCTGATAGACGTCCGGCGTCCAGATTTGAAATGGTGCGGTGGAAAGCTTGAACGCCAGTCCCACGAACATCAAAAGCAGCGCCACGCGCCCGAGCGTCGTCCACTGCTCCGGACGTGCAAGCCGCGTGCTCAACTCCAGCAAGTTGGTGGTTCCCGTCAGTCCGTAAACAAAGGCAATACCGTAAAGGAAGAAGGCCGTGGCGAATGATCCCAGCAGAAAGTATTTAAACGACGCCTCGTTGGCGAGCGGGTCCCTTCGCCTGAAGCCGACCAGGATGTAAGTGGAGATGGAAGAGATTTCGAGTCCGATAAACACCATGATGAGGTCGGTGGAGGCTGCCATGAAGCACATCCCCGCCGTCCCCATCAGGAGCAGCGCGTAGAACTCGCCGTGTTGAAGGCCGTCGCGCTCGAGGTAGTTAATGGACCCGAGCACCGTCAGCGCCGCGACCAGCAAAAACAGATAGAAGAAGTAGAAACTGAATTGGTCCGCGGCGATTGCCTTGCCGAAGGCCAGCCCTGGATTATTGGAAGTCCACCAAGTGCCGCCGGCCGCGGCGAAAATGCCGCCCAGCGCAAGCCACCCGAGCAGGAACTTTCTGGAGGGCGCGACGAAAGGCTCAAAGACCATCACCAGAATTCCGAATCCACAAAGGATGATCTCCGGCAGGATTCGCAGGGTGTCGATGGCCTGGAAGGTGATCATCGGCCACCCCCGGCGGCGGAGGGAATAGGGAACAGGGAATAGGGAACAGGTCGAAAAACGGTAAGTGGTAGGGCACGAGATGTACGAGGGGACAACCTGAAAGCCTTGCCGTTCAGCGCCGCACTTCTGGCGGGCGAATCAAGAGTTGCGACGGCCGCTGCCCTGTTCCCTGTTCCGTGTTCCCTATTCCCTAATCCCTGTTCCCTATTCCCCGTTCCCTGCACTCTCGACATGACGGCGTTTACGCTATGGTCCATGCGGCGCAAGAAGGGTTGGGGATAAATCCCCATGGCGAGAATCACAATCACCACGGTGGCGAGGATGAATTTCTCGAGCGTGCTGCAATCCGGGAGGCTCTTATTCTTGTCATTCGTAATCTCGCCCAAAAAGACGCGCTGGTACATCCAGAGCAAATAGACCGCCGCCAGCACCACGCCCACAGCGGCAAGCGAGGCGTAAACGGCCCGCTGGTGGAGGGAGCCGAGTATAACCAGGAACTCGCCCACAAATCCGTTCAGCATGGGCAGGCCGAGAGAAGAAAGTGTGACGATCAGGAAGAAGGTGCTGAAGACGGGCAGGGAAGTGGCGAGGCCGCCAAACTCGCGGATGAGCCGCGTATGCCGGCGTTCGTAGAGCAAGCCTACGAGGATAAACAAGCCGCCGGTGGAAACGCCGTGGCTGAACATCTGGTAGATGGCGCCTTCCATTCCTTGGGTGTTGAGCACGAAAATTCCCAGCACGCAGAAGCCAAGATGCGCCACGGAGGAATACGCCACCAGTTTCTTCAAATCAGGCTGCACCATTGCCACCAGCGCGCCGTAAATGATGCCGATAATCGCCAGGGCGATAACAAGCGGCGCGAACTCTCGCGAGGCGTGCGGAAAGAGCGGCAGGCAGAAGCGCAACATGCCGTAGGTGCCCATCTTCAGCAGCACCCCGGCCAGAATTACGGAGCCTGCCGTGGGCGCTTCCACGTGGGCGTCGGGCAGCCAGGTGTGAAATGGGAAGAGCGGAACCTTGATGGCAAAGGCTATAAAGAAGGCCAGGAAGAGCCAGCGCTCCGTCGAGGGAGACAAGAGAGGACTGTTAGTGAATGTAGCGACGATGCGGACCAGGTCGAAAGTTCCTGTGACGCTATAAAGATAGATAATGCCCGCGAACATGAGAGCGGAGCCGACCATCGTGTAAAGAATAAACTTCACTGCCGCATAAATCCGCCGCTCGTGACCCCAGATGCCAATCAGAAAGTACATGGGGATCAGCATGACTTCCCAGAAGACAAAGAAAAGCACCAGGTCGAGCGAAGCAAAGACGCCGATCATTCCCGTCTCGAGCGCCAGCAGGAAGATGAAGAATTCCTTCACTCGCTTCGTAATGCCCGTCCAGGAGACCAGCACGCAGAGCGGCATCAGGAAACCCGTCAGCAGGATGAGCAGTCCGCTTAACCCATCCGCTCCGAGGTGATAGTCAATCGGCGGCGTTGTGATCCAGGGATGGATCTCGACGAACTGCATTCCCGGAGCATCCGTTCGTAAGCCGGCATAGAGGATCACGCTCACCAGGAAGGTGAGCAGCGATGACACGAGCGCCACCCAGCGGATCTGTTGCGTGCGCGCGGGGCCGAGAAAACCGATGATGACGGCCCCCGCCAGCGGCAGCAGGATTGCAATCGTGAGAAGATGATCAGCTAGCCAGTCCATAAAATCAACCAAGCGCCTTCGTTGTAAAACTCGTCACTCGTCACTGTCACTTCGGCCACAGGACGTAAGCCAACCACACCGTGGCGCCCAACATGACCCACGCCGCATAACTGCGGATGTTGCCGGATTGAATGCGGCGCAGGATACTGCCCACTCCGGCGACTCTCTCGCCGGTTCCGTTAACACCGAGTCCGTCGATAACCTCCGCATCGATGCGCTGCCAGAGGATCTTCTCCGAGCCGACCCTTAGCGGCCTGACCAGCAGCCAGTTATAGATCTCATCCACGTAATACTTGTGAATCAGGAGTTGATAGACGCTGTTGAACCGCACCGCAACGCGGTGAGGCAGCGAGGTGTTCTTCAGGTAAAGCCACCAGGCCGCCAGGATGGCGACGCCCGCAAAGCAGAGCGCGAAGATCATCAGGGCGCCGGCGGAAAAGCCCTGGGCCCCGGACTCCGGCCCGGAAGCTCGCAGAAAATCGCTCGAGGTCTTGAACACCGGATCGAGGAAGCGATCAAAGGCCTCGCTTCCCCCAAAGACCTTGGGCCAGCTCACGTCGCCCGCCACGATCGAAAAGATCGCCAGTATGAGCAGCGGGGTTGTCATCTTCGAACCGCTCTCGTGCACGTGGTGCCCGGCTTCGGGCGACAGGCGCGACTTGCCGAAAAAGGTCAGGAAAAGTGCGCGGAACATATAAAAGGCGGTCAGGCCGGCCGTGATCGTGGCAAGCCAATAGATCCAGTGCCGCGCCAAAGGGCCTTCGTAGGCTGCGGCAAGAATCTCGTCCTTGCTGAAGAATCCGGACAACCCCGGCACGCCGCTGATGGCCAGGGTGGCCACGAAGAAGGTGATGAAGGTCGTCTTCATCTTGTGCCGCAAGCCGCCCATCTTGCGCATGTCGAGTTCGCCGTCCAGGCCGTGCATCACGCTTCCGGCGGCAAGAAACAAGAGCGACTTGAAGCAGGCGTGCGTCATCAGGTGGAAGATTCCGGCCGCGAACACGCCCACTCCGCAGCCGACGAACATGTAACCAAGCTGGCTGATGGTGGAATAGGCCAGCATTCTCTTCAGATCGTTTTGGGTGACGGCAATCGTCGCCGCGAAAAACGCGGTCACGCAACCTACGACGGCCACGATTTCGAGAGCCATCGGCGCATGTGAGTAGATGGGGTTCGACCTGGCCACGAGATAAACGCCGGCGGTAACCATGGTGGCGGCATGAATCAAGGCGCTGACCGGCGTGGGCCCTTCCATGGCGTCAGGAAGCCACACGTACAGCGGAATCTGGGCCGATTTCCCAACCGCGCCGAGGAAGAAAAGCAGGCCGATGGCGGTCAACGCGGTCTGTTGCTCTCCCGCCTGAAGCGCCGCGATGCTCTGGAATGCCGATTGGAAATTCAGAGATCCAAACGTCCAGAAGAGCAGCGCCACGCCCACGGTGAATCCCGCATCGCCGATGCGCGTGACGATGAACGCCTTCTTCCCGGCGTCGGAAGCCGACTGCTTGCGGAAATAAAACCCGATGAGCAGATAGGAACACAGGCCCACGCCCTCCCAACCCACAAACATGAGGGGATAGTTGGCGGCTGTGACCAGAGTCAGCATCATGAACAGGAAGAGGTTCAAGTAAGTGAAGAACCGATAGTAGCCGCCCTCGTGTTCCATGTACCCTCGGGAGTAGAGATGGATCAGGAAGGCGACCACCGTCACGGTGACCGTCATGACCAACGTAAGGCGATCGTAGAAGAGTGCATAATCAGCGCGCAGATTCCCGGATTCGATCCAAGTAAAGTAACTGTGTATGAAAGGCGCGGGTTGACCCGGAGAGGTTGTATAGGTCCAAGCGCTTAGCAGCGCGAAGACCATGGAGAGCCCGGAGGCGCCGCACCCGATCAGCGACACGACGGCCTGCGAGAAACGGCGCCCCAGGAGGCCGTTCAAGGCCATGCCCACGAGCGGCGGGAGCAGCATCAGGATGAGGAGAGTTTCCATTTTCGGTCGTCAGTTGTCCGTCGTCAGTTGCCCGTTGTCAGTCGCACAAGCGTTCCGTCGGTTCACTTTTGACTCTCGACTCTTGACTCTCGACTTCTCGCGAACGGCCGACTCTACAACTTCATTGAATCGAGATCCTCGATGTTCAGCGACTCACGATTCCGGTAGAGCGCGATGATGATGGCCAGGCCTACTGCGGCCTCGGCTGCCGCCACTACAATCACGAAGAAGGCAAACAACTGGCCGTCCAGGTTTCCCAGGTACCGCGAGAACCCGATGAAGGCCAGGTTGACGGCGTTGAGCATGATCTCGATGCACATAAAAACCGTGATGATGTTTTTCCGAAACACAAAGCCCGCGGCGCCAATAACAAATAGCGTGACGCTGAGGGCCAATATGTGCGAAAGCGGGACCATTTTCGAAGCCTCAGATCTCCTTCTTCGCCAGAACCACCGCGCCCAGAATTGCCACCAGGATCAGGATTGACGTAACCTCGAACGGCAGCACATAGTTCCTGAACAACAGACGACCAATGGCAGCGGGCCCCGCGTCTACGGCAGCGGCAGCGTGCGAGGCGCCGGAGGGAAACTGCTTCCAGATTGCAAACAGGACCTCCAGCAGGAGAGCCGCCACCAGCGGCGCGCCGAGCCAGTGCGCCATTCGACTGCGGTGGCTGGGCGTTTCCCGGCCTGCGTTCAGAAGCATGATGACAAAGACGAACAACACCATTATGGCGCCCGCGTAGACGATCACCTGAATCACGGCGACGAACTCCGCGCCCAGCAAGAGATAAACGACCGCCAGCGAACACAGCACTACAATGAGCGACAAGGCGCTATGCACAGGCATGCGTTGCGCGACCACGCTCAGAGCCGCAACCACGGTCACCGCGGCGAAAATGTAGAAGAGCACTGCCATCTTGGAATCCAGCGAACTAACCCGGATTTCTCACTACGCCTCTGAAAGCTTGTAGGGGGACGGCTTGCCGTCCCCTCGCGAACCGGGTAGGGCAAGCCCTACCCCTACACCTTTTATGCATTCAACCACGCAACCACGAAACTGGTCGCCAGAACATTCAGCAAGCCCAGCGGCAGCAGGAATTTCCAACCGAACGCCATGAGCTGGTCGTAACGAAAGCGAGGCAGAGTCCCCCGCATCCAGATGTAAAAAAACAGAAAGCAAAAGAGCTTAAAGCAAAACCAGAAGACCGGAAGAAGCACGCGCAGCACGTAGGGGCCGAAAACGGGACCATGCCAGCCGCCAAAAAAAAGTATCGTCGCCAGGCACGAGACCGTTATCATGTTGGCATATTCCGACATGAAAAACATGGCAAATTTCATACTACTGTATTCGGTATGATAGCCGCCTACCAACTCGCTCTCTCCTTCCGGGAGGTCAAAAGGAACCCGGTTGGTGTCGGCGATCGCGGCGGTGAAGTATACGAGGAATCCCACGGGTTGCACAAAGATGTTCCAATGGGGAAGGAAGGTGTTCACTCCCGCAATGTGCCAGAAGCCGCTTTGGCCATTGACGATGCTGCGCAGGCTCAACGTTCCCGAGATCATCAAGACACCCACCACGGCCAGGCCCAGCGACAGCTCGTAGCTGATCATTTGTGCTGACGAGCGCAGCCCTCCCATCAGCGGGTATTTGCTGTTGGACGACCACCCGGCCAGCGCAATGCTATAGACTCCCAGCGAGGTGACGGCAAATACAAAGAGGAGGCCAACGTTCAGGTCAGTAATCTGGAAAAGAATAGTGTGGCCGTGGATGGTAAAGCCTTCCCCGAACGGGATCACGGCAATGGAGAGGAAGGCCAAAGTGAGTGCGAGAAAGGGCGCGAGCAAGTAGACAATTGTGTCCGCCTCGAGAGGCACGATATCTTCTTTCAGAATGAACTTGAGTCCGTCTGCCAGAGGCTGCATAAGGCCGGAATATCCCACCAGGTAAGGCCCCCAGCGGGACTGGATGTGGGCCACAACTTTCCGCTCCAGCCAGGTCAGATAGGCGATCGACGTCAGCATGATGAAGACCACGACCGCGATTTTTATCAGGGTGATCAGGAGCAGCCACCCTGTGTCAGAAAATGTGGCCATCGGGTTTCTTGGCTTCGTCCACGGAATTGAGCGCCCAACTGTAGCGGCTTAAAGTCCCGGACGTAAAGAGCGTATCGCGCGAGGAAAAAACCAGGCCGGCGCCTTCCAGTTCATCCGGCGTTCCCTCGGGGCGTGTCGCGACGGCGCGGCCCACCAGCAAGCTGGGAAGCGGCAGCGCGTAGCCGGGCACCTTGGCGATGATCTCCCGCGTGACGTCATCGGCGGTTTGGTAATTCCACTTTTGGCCGAGCAGGCGGGCGAGAGATAACAGAATTTCAAGATCGCTGTTCGTGCCCGCTTTACGCATGGTCTTCTTAATCGCCTGTGCCTGGCCGCAGGTGTTGGTGACCGTGCCGGATTTCTCGGCGAAGGTCGTGGCGGGCAATACCACGTCCGCCAACTCCGTGGTTTCGGTGGGGAAGACCTCGGCGACCATCAGGAACTCGAGCTTGCCGAGCACCCCATTCGATATGCCATACGTCTTGACAGGATTCGATCCGAAAACCAGCAACGCCTTGATTTCACCCGACTCGATCCCGGCAATGATCTCACGCGCATGGCGTCCGGGCCGGGCGGGAATCTTCGCTCCCCAAGCCGATTCAAGGCGCGCGCGCGCCGCCTCATCCCTGACCGGCGAGTAACCCGGAAGCGTCCCTGGAAGAACTCCCATGTCAGCCGCGCCGCGCGAATTGGCGTAATCGCCCAGAGCAATGAAACGTGTTCTTCCGGGAAGCGATAGCCCCCACTTCACCAAATCACGAATCGCCGGGCCCTGGATTTCATCGCCGAAGATGATGACCGTATCGCTTTCCGCGCGCAGCTTTTCACGCAACGAATTAAGAGCATCAAACCAACTGGTGAGCTCCGAAGGGGGCAGTGCTGTACCTGCCAGCGCGCGAATCGGTTCAGCCTCTCTACCGGGTTCAACCGTAATATACAGGCTCGCCTGGCGGTGCAGCTTGATTTCCCGATCATTGATAATGTACAGCCTCGCTCCGTGCCGCTGCACGGCTTGGCGAATCTGGTAGGCCAGAAGAGGGTGTTGCTGGGTTGGGTCGTTTCCGACCAACAGGACGCTCGGGGCTTGCGGAATGTCCTCCATGGCCGCATATCGGTCGCCGGCCTGCGCCTCGGTTAAGGCGCGCACGAGAGACGAGTAATCCGCGGTCCGGTGATGGTCCAGGTTGTTGGTGCCCAGCACGGTTCGCGTGAAGCGCCCCAGGAGGTAACTCTCTTCGTTGGTGATGCGATTGGAGCCCAAGACCGCGATAGCCTCCGGGCCATTTCCCGCCAGAATCGTCTTGAGGCGATCCACGGTCATTCCGAGAGCTTCATCCCAGGTGCCGGATTCCTGCTTGCCGTTGCGGCGGATCAAGGGAGCGGTGAGGCGCTTGTCATTGTTCACGAAATCCCATCCGAAGCGCCCCTTGACGCAGAGGAACTCGCCGTTGAACCCGGAGTGGTCGCGGTTATTGGCGCGGATAATACGATTGTTCCTAACAGAGAGTGTGGTCTTACAGCCGTCGCCGCAGTGGTTGCAGATGGTTCCCGTGTAGGTCAACTCCCACGGGCGGGTGTGATAGCGATAAGTGCCGCTGGTGAGCGCGCCCACCGGGCAGATATCAATGCACATCCCACACTCTTCGCACTCGAGCTTCTCTCCGTGATTGGGAATAATCTCGCTGTGCGAACCCCGGAAGCCGATCCCGTAGGCGTTGACGTCCATCCCTTCGTCGCAGACGCGAATGCACCGGTAGCACAGGATGCAGCGCGGCCAATCGTAATAGA
>Ga0181521_10006571_pt1 | contig 12548 bp, 9 predicted proteins | sample PEATcosm2014_Bin_32_FD_119764 | JGI IMG/M metagenome (GOLD analysis project Ga0181521, IMG submission 119764) | Peatland microbial communities from MTU Mesocosm Facility, Houghton, MI, USA - PEATcosm2014_Bin02_60_metaG | ecosystem: Environmental > Terrestrial > Soil > Wetlands > Peat | place... | reverse complement strand
GGTTACCGGCACAAGGTCCATCGGCGAAATCAGAACTCGTTTCTCATCGTTTCAGGCGCCGGACCGGGGGGCTGGCGGGTGATCCAATAGGTTCCTGTGCTGCGCCCGCGCCTCAGGCGCAACGGGTCTCTGCCAAAAAGACGAAAAATCAGCCCGGCGGGTGTAAAGACGCCATACAGAAGCAGTTGCACAATCGCCGAGGTCACTAAGCTCGCCAGTTTTTCGTGGAGTTCCCGGCGCCCGACCATGAAAAACTGCCCTCGACCCCTACACTCTACCACCATAAGCAGCACCGGCATATGAAAGCAGGTATATCGTGAGATTGTGAAGGCATGAGCATCTGGACCCTGGGCGCTGCCGCAGTAGCTGTTTTCTGGAGTCTGGAATGGGCGACGCGTACCGCGCTGCGGAAACGGCGTGGTTCCGACGGCCGGACCACGCAGGCCCTGCGAGATCGTTTTACGGCCTGGCGGAACAATCCGGCTTTCCATCGCTCCGATATCCGGATGAATACGCAGGGGTTCCGGCGGAACAGAAACGTAAGCCTTCGAAAACCTGCCGCCACCCGACGTTTATTTCTCCTCGGCGGCTCCACGGCATACGGGGCCCAGGGTGGCTTCACACACATTGACAGCCGGTGGTCGCGAATCCATAACCATGAGCTGATCGATGCGTTTCTTGAGAAGCAGTTGAATGCAGCGGTTGCCCCCGCCGGCGACGAGGTGATCAATGCTGCTGTCAGCGGCTACCGCATGCACCAGCAACTTGCTTTGATACAGTCCCGCTTGCGACGCTACCAGCCCGATGACGTTATTTTGATGGACGGGTACAACGATTTCATTCAACTCTACAATTGGGCCCGCAGTGGCCACCAGGGCGATTTCGACGTGTACGGCAACACACCCGGATACGAGGATTTCGATAGTCTTGCAAACCCCGGTTCGATGCGATCGCTGTTGATCTTCGGTGCGGCCTGGCTGCGTGCCCGGAGTTCTTTGATGAACCTCGCGTCGAGTCGCCTGTCCGGGAGCGTGCGTAATCCATGGCGTTCCGTAATCCCGGCCGTGCAGCCGGAGTTCAACGCCGACGTTCGCTGGGGAGATCTGAATGGCGATGAACGGATCGCAGCCACGGCCGCGCTCGAACATGTGAGCTACTACGCCGCTACCACGCGGCAGATCCATCGTATACTCGGCCTGGACGGGGTTCGTCCGATATTCCTGCTGCAGCCGATCCTGATACTTGCGAAGAAGCCACTCACGAAGGAGGAGCAGTTGTTCGTCCAATATGAATGGCAGCAGGGCGGACCGCTGTACTTCTATCTGTTCCGCGAAGTGTATCGCCGCTTTGATCAGGAGATGTCCGAAGCTGCGCGGGACGAAGGATTTCGATACTTGAATCTGGTGAACGTGTTCGATTCCACCGGGGAGCAGACTTTCAGCGACTTCGCCCATCTCACTCCTGCAGGCAATCGAATCATCGCAGGGAAGCTGTTCGGTGAGTTGTGCCCGCCCGGGTTGGCGGTCTGAGGGGACAAGTTTGCTGCGCCGGAGCCCCAGCCGTTCGCGGTGCTGCGGCAGCGGGGCATCCCCTTTCACAACCCGACTGCCCGCCTCTCCACTGGACAACGGTGGTGATCGTAATTGGCATGACGCTCGCGTCGACGACGATTCGGCGGCAGCGGCATACTACTTCGCGCGCTTCGCGTTTACCTGAAATCGCGCTGGCCATGGCATACTGGCAGCGAGCGAAGTGATGAATCTGACTGAAAAAGAAACGGTCGCGGTCTTCGGACTGGGATACGTTGGCTGCGTGACTGCCGCTTGCCTGTCCCGGCTCGGACATCGCGTGATCGGCATTGACCGGGATGAACTCAAGGTGGACAATGTGCGTAAAGGGCACGCCCCGTTTTACGAACCCGGCCTTGAGAAACTCGTGGAAAGCGCGACCGCCGATGGCAGGCTCGCAGCGACCTCTTCGACGAAAGAAGGGCTGCGCGATGCCGATATCGCTCTGCTTTGCGTCGGCACTCCCTCGGAGCGGAATGGCAATCTCGGTCTTGGCCAGTTGCGCAGCGTGGTTGCGGAAATCGCTCAACACCTGCCCGGCCGCGCCAAACCGCTGATCATCGTCGTTCGCAGTACGGTCTTTCCCGGGACGTGCGAAGAGATTGTCGCTCCTGCGGTGAGGGAATACGCCGGAGTCAGCCTGGTTTCGAATCCGGAATTTCTGCGCGAAGGCTGCGCGGTGCGCGATTTCATGGAACCGGGGCTGATTGTGGTCGGTGGAGAAGATCGGGGAGCGGTGGAGCGCGTGGCCGGTCTCTATCGAGGTCTGGATATGAAACCGTGCCTTGTTTCGCTGCGCACGGCCGAGATGATCAAGTACGCCTGTAACGCCTTCCACGCGCTGAAAATCAGTTTCGCCAACGAAATCGGTGCCCTGTGCGGGCAACTCGGTATCAACGCGCCGGAAGTCATGGAAACGCTGTGCACCGACGTGCGCCTGAACATCTCCACGGCCTATATGAAACCAGGCTTTGCATTCGGAGGGTCGTGCCTGCCCAAGGATCTGCGCGCCCTGAGTTATCGGGCAGGCCAGCTGGATTTGAAGATCCCCATGCTGAGCTCAGTCCTCCCCAGCAACGCGGAACATCTGGAACGGGCTCTGCAGGCGGTGCTCGACCTGCCGGCGAAACGTCTGGGTATTCTCGGGCTGGCATTCAAGGAGAATACAGACGACCTGCGCGAATCGCCCGTCGTCACTCTTCTGGAGCAGTTGATCGGCAAGGGGCGCGACGTGCGCGTTTTCGATCCTCACATACGTCTCGACAGCATCTACGGAAGCAATCGCAACTTCATCCTGACCGCCATCCCGCACATCGGCCGTCTGCTCGAACCTTCTCTGGAGAGCGTGCTTGGCTGGGCCGATTCCCTGGCGATCACCCAGCGTCTCCAGCCTGAAGTGAACGAACGTATAGCCGCGAGCGGATTGCCTGTGCTGGATCTTGCCGGTGGTTTCTCAACCGTGGCCAGAGATATTCCGGTCCATGACTGACCGGCCTTGATCGGTACCCGCTCAGGTTGCTTGCAGGACCGCCGATTTCAAAAATGCTCCCGGCGACGCAAAATCGCGGAACCAGAGCTCCAGCATCAGCAATCGCCACAGCCAGTGATAATTGTTGCGGCGCCCGCTGGCGTGTTCTTCGAGCAGATGCCGGACGAACGGCGCCGAAACAATTCCCCGGTCCAGAAAGGTCCGGCTGGTGAGATGATCCCAGATAAAATCGCGCAGGGAGGTGCGAAACCACTTATCGAGCGGCACCCCGAATCCGGACTTGGGCAGACGCAGAAGTTCGGGCGGAAGCCGATCGCCCAGCGCCGCTCGCAGGATACGTTTGCCTACTCCGCCGGACATCTTCCAGCGATGCGGCAGTCGCGCCGCCAGTTCCGCCAGTTTGTGATCGAGCAGAGGGCAGCGGACCTCGAGCGAAGCCGCCATAGACATCCGGTCGACCTTCACCAGCATGTCTCCGGTCAAGTTGGCGCCCGCTTCGAAATAGAGTGCCTGGGTGAAAATATCGTGTTCTCCGCCCGGCAGGTAATGGCCAAGCGCCGAATGGATAAAGGCTGCGCCGGCGGGCAGCATCCACTCCGGCTCCAAAAGCTGTCGGCGCATGAACCAGGGCGCATAATTCACCTCGAAATAGCGCTCAAGCGGCGAAGGCCGGCTGATCATGCGCAGGTAGTTCTTCCCATAGGCGGAATAAGGAAGCGTGTCGGCCAGTCCCGACAGCATCCGCCGGGCGAACTTTGGTACCCGGTCGAATTTGCGCAACTGTTCGATCCGCTGGAAGGTCTGGTAACCGGCGAAAAGTTCGTCGCCACCATCGCCGGTCAATACCACTTTGACATGGCGGGCGGCGAACTCGGAGACGATCAGGGTCGGGATTGCCGACGAATCGGCGAATGGCTCGTCGAAATGCCGGACCAGTTTCTGCACCAGATCGATCGAATCGGGCCGCACGAGAATTTCGTGGTGTTCCGTTTTGTACTTGTGGGCGACCAGTGCGGCGGCGGGCAATTCGTTTGCGCTGGCTTCCTCGAAGCCTACTGAAAATGTTTTGACGGGCTCTTTGGATTGCAGAGCCATCGAAGCGACGATGGAAGAGGAATCGAGGCCACCGCTCAGAAAAGCTCCAAGGGGCACATCGGCCATCATACGGATGCGGACGGATTCGTCGAACAGGTCGCGTACCTGCCGCCGCGCTTCCTCTTCACTCATCCCCGGCTCGGGCTGTTCCGCGGGAACGGGAAGACTCCAGTAAGTATCTGTTTCGATTCTTCCGTCGGCGTGACAGAGCAGCCAGGAAGCCGCCGGTAATTTGCGTATCCCGCGATAGATGCTCCAGGGATCGGGAATATACGAGAACTGAAAATAAAGCCGCAGCGCGTCCGCATCCACTTCCAGAGGGAGGCCGGTCTGGCGCAGACACTTCAACTCGCTCCCGAAATAGAGGCCGGCCGGACCTGCCGCGTAGTAGAGCGGTTTCTTGCCGAAACGATCGCGCACCAGCAGAAGCGACTTTCGCCGCGAATCCCAGATGGCATAGGCAAACATCCCGCGCAGTTTGCCGATCCCCGAGACGCCTTCCTGTTCGTAGAGATGAACCAGGGTTTCCGTATCGCTGTTTGTGCGGAAACGATGCCCCTGGCGGATCAGGTCCGCGCGCAGTTCCCTGTAGTTGTAAATCTCGCCGTTAAAAACCACCCATACGCTATCATCTTCATTGGCCATGGGCTGATGACCCGTGCTCAGGTCGATGATGCTGAGCCGGCGCATGCCCAGCCCGCATCCTCCATCGGTATGAAAGCCCTCATCGTCCGGCCCGCGGTGGCGAATCTGATCGCACATCGAGCGAAGCAGAGTAACATCCGCTTCCTGGCCCGGCCGATAGAATCCCGCGATGCCGCACATGAATGTCTACGGCTATTATCGCAATCGGGATACGAGATGCGGCGGGTAACAAGCAGATTGCTGCGCAGCCCGCGCGAAGTGATCACGCGCGCGCAGCAGGAGTTGCTCAACGCCGCACTGTTCCTGCGGCCGCCGCGCCTGCCTGAAATCGAAGCTCCCAAGTCTCCGCTTCCCGGCCTGCCGGACCCCGCGGAGATCGCAGCGCGCCTCCGGCAAACGGCTTACGCGGCTGATGTTCAGCATCTGGCGGAAGGAATTCCGGCTGGCCGTATCCCTTTATTTGGCGGATTTGTCGATGTGGGTTCTGACATCCACTGGCGGCGCGATTACGCAAGCGGTATTGAAACGGGCCTGGGGTATTTTCGGCGCGTGCCCTATCTCGATGCCTCCGCGGCTGGCGATCACAAGGTCGTCTGGGAGCTGAACCGTCATCAGCATCTGGTGCTGCTGGCGCAAGCAGCGCTGCTGGCACGATCGGACGCCCCGCTCGAATCGGTCTGGAAACAGCTGGAAAGCTGGATTGCCGACAATCCGTTTCACCGCGGAATCAACTGGGCCAGCGCGCTCGAAGTGGGGTTCCGCGCGCTCTCGTGGATCTGGATTTTTCACCTTGCCGGCGCCCGGATGCCCGAGTGGCTGCGAGGTAAGTTTCTGGAAACGCTTTATCGGCATGGGCGGCATCTGGAGATCAATCTTTCCTTCTACTTCTCCCCGAATACCCACCTTCTCGGCGAGTCCGTGGCGTTGCATGCGCTGGGCAAGCTATTCCCGGCCTTTCCGGACGCGCGCCGGTGGGTGCAGTTGGGCTCGCAGGTTGTCGAAGAACAGATGCGCCGCCAGGTGCGGCCGGATGGCGGGCACTTCGAACAATCCACTTATTATCACGTCTACGCCCTGGATATGTTTCTGTTCCATGCCGTTCTGTCCGCGCCATCTGCTGAATATCGCGCCGGTCTCGCCCGTATGGCGGAATATCTGGATGCCGTCCTTGGTCCTGCGCGAGTACTGCCGATGATCGGAGACGATGACGGGGGCCGCTTCTTTCATCCGTTCGGTCCCCGCGAACAGTTTGGACGCGCTTCGATTGCCGCCTGCGCTGCGTTTCTCGGCCGCTCGGACTGGACTTACCGGCCGGAAGACCTCTACCCGATCGCCTCCTGGTGGCTGGGCTGCACCGAGGGGTGCGGTCGGAGTGAGCCCAGGTCTCGTCTGTTCCGGGACACCGGAATCGCCGTGATGACGGACGGCGAACATCAGGTGATTATGGACGCCGGACCCTTCGGCCCGTGGTCGGGCGGGCATAGCCATGCGGATACGCTGAGTCTGATCGTGCGGTCGGGCGAACAGGAGTTATTGATCGACCCGGGCACTTACACCTACACGGGAGATCCTCAGTTACGCGACTGGTTTCGCGGTTCGGCCGCCCACAATACGATCCGGATTGACGGAAGAGATCAGGCCACGGCCGCAGGGCCATTTGGCTGGACCGGGCATCCAGCGGTGCGTGCGATCGCCTGGACCAGCGTTGCGGAATTCGACGAGCTCGACGCCGAGTGCCTGTATGAGGGCTTCCGGCATCGCCGCCGGGTGCGATTCATCAAAAGCGGCGTCGTTCTGGTGCTGGACGAGATCGAAGGGCCGCCGGGCGTGCATGAGGTCGAACAATTTTGGCATCCGGGTCCGGAACCCGCGTCGGAGCGTCTGGTCCTTGAGCTGCCGTGCGACCGCCAGGAAGGCTGGCGTTCGATTGTCCTGGGCGCGAAAGAGCCATCGCCTGTTCTACGCGTGCGGCGCACCGCAAGGATGCCGTACCGTCTGGCGGCGGGCATCATTCTCGCCCCTGATGGCCATCTGGAAATCGAGCGTGACGGGAATGAGATCCGTTTCCACTGGCGCTGCGGAGCCAGTGAGCCGATTACAATCAGCCTTTGACTCCATCCCGCCCAATTCGCCTGGCCTATCTGGTCAGCCAGTATCCGGCTGTCAACCACACGTTCATCCTGAGAGAGATCCGCGCGCTGCGGGACCTTGGCTTCGAGATCCATGTAGTTTCGATACGCGTTGCCGATCGTCCGCCGGAAAAACTGAGCGAGGTGGAGATGGACGAATACAACCGCACGTGGTCCGTACTGGCCGCCGGCGCCGGAACAGTTCTGCGGGTTCACGCGGCCACATTTCTGCGCCGCCCTGTGGCTTATCTGCGCGGCCTCGCAGAATCCATTGGTCTGGCGCGCGGCGACGTTCGCAAAGTTGTGTCGAACGCGATCTACTTCGGAGAAGCCGTCGTGGCGGGCCACCGGATTGAGAGCCTGGGTCTGCGCCACGTGCACACGCATTTCAGCTCGACTGTTGCGTTGTTGCTGGGGCGTGTGTTCCCGCTGACATTCTCGGCCACTATACACGGCCCCGACGAATTCAACGACGTGGCCGGGTTTCATATCGCCGAAAAGGTGGCCCGGTCGCGATTCCTCTGCGCGATCAGCGCGTATGGCCGGAGCCAGTTGATGAAGGCGTCCGATCCGCGCTACTGGGAAAAACTGGATGTCGTGCCGCTGGGAGTCGATTGCAATGCCTTTACTCCGCGCCCGCATCGGGCCGCGCCTGATCGATTCGAAATCCTGTGCGTGGGGCGCCTCGCGCCTGCCAAAGCGCAGCACATCCTGCTCAAGGTGATTTACAGGCTGGTGCACGAGGGCCGGAACGTGCATCTCCGTCTGGTCGGGGAAGGCCCTGACCGGCCTTCGCTGGAGAAGAAAATTGTCGCGATGGGCCTGCAGAGCCAGGTGACCCTCGAAGGAGCCTGCAATCAGGATCGCGTGTTGTCCTTCTACCGGCAGACTGACCTCTTTGCGCTGGCGAGCTTCGCCGAAGGAGTGCCCGTCGTGTTGATGGAGGCGATGGCGATGGAAATCCCTTGTGTGGCGACGTGGATTACCGGGATTCCGGAACTGATTCGTCACGGTATCGATGGCTGGCTGGTCCCCCCCGCCGACGAAGAGCAGCTTGCATCCGCGATCGCGGCCCTGATGGATGACGGCGAACTGCGACAGCGCCTGGGCAAGGCTGCGCGGCTGCGCGTGATCGACAAATACGATCTGCTCACCAACGCCGGAACGCTTGCGGAGACTTTCCGGCGGCGCCTGGCATAAAAGCGGCAAAGCGCGTTCCGGCGACGCTGCCCCTTGCGGAGCGTCCAGTACAACTGCTTTGCCGCGCGATAGAGACTGGCGCCGCAGCGAAGCGTCACTTTCAAACCGCCGACACAGCCCGGTGTCTGTTCACGTCCTCGGGGTCCTCGCGATTTGGCCCGGCCCCGACCAACCGAAGCAGCTGAGCCACGCTCTCACGCACATCGAACCTTTCCCCGGCAACCCGCCGGGCTTCCGCGCCAATACCCATGCGCAGCGCCGGATTCGCTATCAGATCGAGGATGCGCCGCGCCATGGCCTGCGGATCGCCGCGGGGAACCAGGAATCCGGTCTCGCCTTCAGCGATCAGTTCCGGCAACGCGCCCACGCTCGTCACCACCATCGGTTTTTGCTGTGCCATGGCTTCGGCAACCACGAATCCAAAGGCCTCTTCCCACGAAGACATGAGACAGACAATGTCTGACGCTGCGTACACGCCGTCACGCACCGGATCGTTCACGAGCCCGGTCCACGTCACCGACCGGCCAATGCCAAGCGACTCGGCGTACTGCTCGAACTCCCGGCGCCAGAGACCTTCGCCCACCATCGCGAAATGCGCCGATGGTTCCTGATCGAGAACAATCCGTGCGGCCTTGAGCAGATCTTTGAACCCCTTTTCGGGGATCATGTTGCCCACCTGTGTGACGAGCGCAGCGTCAGGGGGAATCCCATAGCGCCTGCGGAACGCAGAGCCATCGCCGGAAGCCCCCAGAGCCACGCCGTTGTAGACCCGCGCGATCCGGTCCGCGGGGCAGAATCCAAGGCTGCGGAGCCACCGGTCGCTGAAATCGCTCACAGCCAGGGCCCGCGTAATCGGTAACGTCAGTAATCGGCCAAGAGGAAGCTTCCATGCGGCCATCCGGCGCGGGATTTGCCCGGCTGGCCTCGAGGCGTGATCCGTGAAATAGATCCTCGGTATTCCGCACGCCCTGGCTGTCCAGGGCCATGCACTGACCATTCCCACATAGTGGGCATGAAAGATCTCGGGTTTGTATTTGCGGAACAGCCGCCCCGCGGCCAGAAGGTTGGCCGGAGAAGGCTGATCGGGTGTCGGCACTACTTCGATCCGGACGTTCGGCAGTTCAAGCCATGCTCTCACCGGTTCACAGGGCGGGCGGCTGAAACAGAGTACGGATGTCCATCCAAGCTCCGCCAGCTGCAGCGAGAGTTCCCGGGCGAAGACTTCTGTTCCGCCGATTCGCGTAGGCGCAAGTCCAAACAGCGAAAAGTACGTGTTCACGGAATCACCGGCAGCGCAAGACCCGATGCGTCCGCCGCGCTGCAACGGCGCGTGAGACAACATCCCTCTTCCCAGGCGCGCGGCCGTTCTTCCCAGATCCGGCGAATCCCTTCCGTCTTGATATTGCCCACCGGTGGAAGACCGTTGCAGATCGCCACATCGCCGTTGGATCTCACCTCGATCATCGTGAGGGCATTACACAAAGCGCGCTGCTCATGGGCCGAATGGGAGCGCGTCCGGACACTCAACGCGCTGGGATCCCGGAAATATGGAATCATCACGTTAAGCTGCGAGTCGCTGTTGGCAACAGGGAAGCCGGCGCGTTTGAGCGCGATCAATTGTTCGACCGTCCGCACGGCGGCCTCGGGTTCGCTGGGCCAGTTCGCCGATTTGCGGAACCACTCGAGATCTTCCGGCGTGTTGTAATTCTGCTCGACCGGCTGATAGAAAACGTCCATTCCGGGTTGAGCGGCAAAGCGAGCTACGTCTGCGGCGGCATGCAGATTGTGCGACATCAGGACAAACTTCAGCCGTATTGTGAACGAGAGGTTGCGTTCTTCACGGACGCGTTTCAGCGTTGCGATCGTGGCGGCCGTTTTCTCAAAGAAGCCTGCACGGCCGCGCACGCGGTCGTGATCGCTGCCGAGACCGTCGAGCGATATGGTTACGCGCCAGGGTTCCGCCAGCGCCAGGCGCTCGATCTTTTTCTGATCGGTCCAGAAGCCGTGGGTCAGAATCTCCATGAACAGGCCCAGCCTGTGCCCTTCCGCCACCAGATCGATGGCATAGGGCTTCATCAGGGCCTCTCCGCCGGTGACGACAACCTGAACGGGCCCAAGCCATTCCCGGAGGTCCGCCAGCAACTTGCGCCACTGTGCCACGTCGGGATTCTCTTCCCGGGCCGTATTCTTCCAGATGTCACAGTGGAGGCAGCGGGCCGTGCATTGCTCGGTCAGAAGCATGCAGATCGATGTGGGCCGGCACCATGAAGACAAGCGGCCCCAGCCAACTGTGCGCAGCCGGTAATTCAGACCTTCGTAGGCCCTCTTCCGCAGGTAACCGAGCTCGATCATTGAAAGGTGAAAGAAAGACCTTAACCAATTATAGTGTCAGCGGGAAACAGTGCAGGAGTTCACGTTCCAGTGCCCGCAGCAAGCAGCGTCTCGTAGATTTCGCCCATCCGCCGCGCCGAAGCTTCGCGCGAGTATCCCCCGCGGATGAATTTTTCCGCGGCGCCAGCCAGTCTTCGCCGCAGCGCATCGTCTGCGATCAGGAGTTCGAGAGCCTGTGCCAGCGCTCCGGAGTCTCCCGGTGAGAACAGAAGACCGCGTTCGCCGTGCGTGACCAGTTCCGGATTGCCGCCGACATCCGAAGCCACACAGGCGCATCCGCATGCCATCGCTTCCATCAGCGAGTTCGAGAACGCTTCGCTGACCGAAGGCAGCACGAAAACATCGAACGCACAGAGCCATTGCGCAACGTCTGAAGTTGCCGGCTCCCAAACGCAGTCGGCGAAGACACCGAGTTGTTTTGCGCGGGTCTGCAGCTCGTCCAGCACCGGTCCGCTGCCGACAACGGCCAGAGTCATGCGCTCCCGCCTTGAACGCACGCGCGCAAAAGCCTCAATAAGCGTGGTGAGGTTCTTCTCGGGCCGCAAGGCACAAACCACGCCAATCACGAAATGATCTTCGATCAAAGCCGCTGGCCGCGGCGCCGTGGCCGGCCGAAACTGCTCCAGATCGATGCCGTTGCAGCAGACATGGATGAGCGGCTCCGGAACTTTTTCTTCTTCGATCAGGTACCGCTTCAAATACTGGCAGTTCACGACAACGCCATCGACGATGCGGTCTGTCCAGCGGAGAAGACGGCGGTATTCGGGCGTCAGGCCCCGGTGCCCGCGCTGACTCGACACGGCCTTCGCCGAAGTGAAGTACTTTGCGACAGGCATTGCGTAAGCCGTCAGCGGCGCGTCGAAGCTGTGCACGAGGCGAATGCCGTGGCGGGACACATAGCGGGCCATTTGCCGGACTCCCGCAATCGCCGCCCAGGATCGGAAGGAGTAGACCGGAAACTGCACGACCGGCACGCCGGCGGCAATCAGTTGATCTCCGCGCAGCCCTTTCGGACGGAACGTGCCGACGTGCGGCTCGAACCGCGAGCGATCGAGGGCCAGCGCAATCTCGGTCATCTGGCGCTCGCTGCCCCCCATATGATGCAGTTCGCGCGCCATGAGCAGGACTGGAATTTTCATTAGATGAGCCAGGTGGATCGGGCTTATCGTGACTGGGCTATCCCCCCCGGTTGAAAAACTTCGCGCCCGCTGCCGCAAGACTCGGGACCGTCTTCAGGACCAGCAGGAAGACGGCCAGCCTGGGCCCCCGATAGTATCGATTCGCGGCTTCGAGGGCGCGAAGAGCCTCGCGGGTATCGCCCTTGCGGAGCGCCTGCCAGCCGGAGAAGTAGTCCGCATCGGCCTGAAATCTGACTTTCGCCTCTTGCACTGTTTTTCGTTCCGCGGGCGTAAGATCGAGCGTTCGTTCCGCTTTTTCCATCACGGCCAGCGCCCCCTGACGCATGGCGAACCCGTCTGCGGAAAGACCGGTATTGCGCTGCCGGTATCGCGTCAGCGGTCGGCGATGGTATTGAATCCGGCCGCCGGTTTTCACCACGCGAAGCCACAAGTCGAAGTCCTCGCTGCGCCGCAGGTTTTCGTCGAACCATCCTGCGCGAACGAGGGCTTCTTTGCGCGCCGTCACCGACATCAGCACCATGCATTTGAAAGAGACAAGGCTCTCGAACGTGACTTCGCCTTCCGACGGCGAAAAATCCATGCCGAGCCGCCCCGCGAAGGGCGTATCGCCGAACATGATGGCATTCGAATAGAGCAGGTCGATCGAAGGATCGGATTTGAAGATGCCCATCTGGACCTCGAGGAAATCCGGTTCCCAGGCATCGTCGCCATCCAGCAGGGCAACGAACGGCGCTCTGGAGGCGCGGATCCCGGTGTTCCGCGCAGACGAGGGGCCGCCGTTCTCCTGTTTCAGATAAATGATCCGGCCGAGGTAGGGTTGAAGAACTCTCTCGAGCGCCGGCGTATCGCGGCATCCGTCGTTGACGACGATGATTTCGTAGTCGGTCCAGGT
>Ga0181521_10006570_pt1 | contig 12551 bp, 17 predicted proteins | sample PEATcosm2014_Bin_32_FD_119764 | JGI IMG/M metagenome (GOLD analysis project Ga0181521, IMG submission 119764) | Peatland microbial communities from MTU Mesocosm Facility, Houghton, MI, USA - PEATcosm2014_Bin02_60_metaG | ecosystem: Environmental > Terrestrial > Soil > Wetlands > Peat | place... | reverse complement strand
GTCTGTATCTTTTTTGTCCAGAATCGTTACCGATTCCACCGCCGGGAACATGGCGATTTTGTCGGCATCGGCCTTGATTACGGCCTCGTCCGCGCCTTCAGGGTAGGTGACGATAATGATTTTTTGCATAAGGCCCCTTTCGAGGGTGTTATGTATCGCAGAATAAACATAAGCGATTTATGGTATCGCAAAAGCATAAATACGATACTGCTACTTATAATATAAACGCCGCGCCAGTGAAAAGCAACAGCGTCACAAATTCGCTTTCCCCGGTGAATCCTTCGGGATACGGGAAACTCCACTTCAAAAAAGTAAATGGCCCGTTGTTTACGGCGAGCCACGATTTTTGAACGACTTTGACCAGCGTCCGGTTAAACAGCGCGTTTCCCCCGGTCCAGACACACGCCAGCGCCGCGACATGAAGCCATGTGAAGCCCGGCCAAAACATGATTGCGCCAAGGATTGCCCCGCATTGGATCGTCCGATAAAAATGGTAAAAACCGTCCGTTTGCCACCATAGGGTTTTCACCGGGAGATTGTTTAAGCCCTCGGTAACCCCTTCAAAAAACATGTAAATAAGAATGCAAAGCAGGGTGATAGTCATAGTTTCCTATGTGAAGCAATAGTTAAAATGTTGTCGTCGATTTTTTGTAATTTCGTATCGATCGATTTAAATCTGTCTTCGCCGGTTTTCATTACAGTTTCTATTCGTATCAAGGTTTCATTGATCGGGCGCAGGTTCTCCCCGCAGATTCGCGCGTGCGCGTCCTTTGTAAGCACGGTCGCGCCGTTGGTCCCCTTAGACTGTTTAAGAAGCTCCTCTATATCTCCCACTGTAGCTGGAGATGATCTTTTGCTTTTTATTGTAACATCTCTCCCGACAATCCATGACCAGCACCATTTACCGGCAAATAAAAGAGCCCCCCCGACGATTCCCGCTATACTATGAGTTACCGGATCAAGAGCCATTTCAATTTTCCCCCTCAAAGAATTTAACCGCGATTGAATCCATAACGCGAATATAGCAACGCGCCAATGGCTTTTTAGTTGTCACCATCCAATAACTTCTTTCGCCGGTTCTTCGTGATTGGCATTCAGCAACAATACCGATATGTTCGCCTTGCGGACCATCGAACGAATGCTCGTATCTGGTTATCCGTATCACGCGCCCGAAGTTATCCGAAAAATCCTTGAGCTGGTCGGCAGTCATAAGATTATGATGCGCTTAAATATGTGATTGTTTGAGCCGGTGAACTTGTCGAAGAACCGATCCCTGCAATTGCAATAGATGAACTGGTTAACGTCAAATATGTAAGGTAAGTGTTTCCTGGTACTGCATATAAACACGGTACATTGACGGTTCCCCCTTGCGGTGCCGGTAATGAAAGCCCCGTAAATGAATATGTCGTCATTGCCGGTAAATAAATAGTCACGATTCTATTTACTTTTGAATAGTAGGCTGTATAGGCTCCAATCGTCAGGGTATTTGTTGAAACAGCACCGCCGAAAAAAGTATTGAAAATTGTCTGAAGTTGAGTATTGATATTTCCAATCGCCTGCCAGAACCAACACAACCAACGAAAGATAAGGTTTAAATATCCGTTCATGCTTCTGCGTGAAGGCATGGTATTCCATGGAAAACCTGTTACATTGAACCCACTGTAAAGGGTCGTAGGCGCTGCGCTTACAAAGTGTCCGCTTCCATCGTTTGTCGGCGTTGGAGTATCGGCAATAACGGGGCTGACTGGACTTCCGGGTAATCCAGTGTTTGCAAGCGGATCGTCCGGTTCAGTATAAGCTCCTCCGGGGCAAGTAGTCCCCTGCGCTGGAAAGGTTAAGTTCGTAATTGAATTATAAGCCATGATTTACCCTTTCATTAATATTGTTCGTTCCAAGTACCCTGTAAAATAGTCAACCCTGAAGTATCGGTTCCTTCTCCCCAGCCGCCGCCGAATGGGAAAAGCACCGTGCCGTCTTCGGCATCATCCCAAACGAAGGGCGCAACTTGTCCTGTTATTACCAAATTTACATTTATCCCGGCAGCGACCACCGTTTGAATTTGCGCTTGAAGCTGCGGGTCTTCGCCATCCGATATAATCGTAGCCGAAGAATAAAGATTTGTCGCGCCTGTAATCGTTATAGTAATCGAGGCGTTACCCAATTCCTGAAGTTGCACCGATCCGCCAGTTATGTTTTCAAGCGCCTGAATAATAAGATCCCCCTGGCCCCATCCGGTATTTACCAAAATCTGAAAATACAAATTCAGCCGATAGGTAGAATCGGGCGCGCCATTGCGCGGACAACCGATCATTTGGCCGATCATATCAAGTTGAGATGTATTTCCGCCATTTCCTTGATTTCCTATCGCATTCGCTATCGAATTTCCATTCATCAACTGGAATAAAACCATTTCGCAATCCTGGCAGCACATGGCAAAGGGCGTCACCGTTGCCGAAAAGCTGCGGTTGCTTACCGACTGCCGGAACTGGCTGATAAGCTGCCCGCATGCAAGAGCGGCGTAATCGGAAATCGCCGTCAACATCGGAAGGCCGGGATTAAAAACAGTTGTCATTACGATACCGCGCTTTCCACCGTTACGCTGATATTCGCCGCTGAGAATGTCGCTTGATTTGCGCCAGAAATTGAAATCGTTGCGGCTGACGTTGGTCCGGCTGAAGTTTTAATATAAACCACCAAAAGCCCAAGGCCGGCGCATTCCGCGTAAATCGGCGCAAAAAATCGACCCGCTACTACATCCTCACCAGGTTGCAAGGACTCGCCGTAAGCCAGGACCGCCGCCGTGATAAGGCTTGTGATTACCGCCGAAGACGGGGCTGCTCCAAGAGAAGTGGTCGGTGTTACCTGTATTGCCACGTAAATCGGTACTGCGGTCGGTCGCGCAAAACCGATAATTTGCGAATGGCCGGAAACATCAGTCACCGTCCCCAAAAAATTAGATGCGCCCGTACCCCCGAAAGGAGCCGTGCTTGAATTATATCCGGCGCCGGAATAGGCCGTAATCCCTGCGGACTTCGCTTCCCAAATTTCCTGCGCTATCGCCTGCGGGTCGCCGCCAGTCACCACACAAAGAATTGAATGGGGCGGGAGACCATTCACTACTCCGTCCGTATCATTAAGTTGCACAGTGGCATAGGTAACGCCCGGCACGTCATTTATCAGCCGCGCTTGAATGGCGTCCGTATTTCCGCCTCCCGATACCGCAAGGCTATTTTGTTGCCTGAGTAACAGCGCCGCATCGGTTTCCACCGCTTGACCCACCACCGCCTCGGCGTAATTATTTGCAGCAGTCAGGCCAGATTGCGGACTAACAATAACGGTCAAGGTACAAGCCGCTTCGTCTATCGCTCCATAATTCAGGGCTTGCGCCGGCAATTCGGTCCCGATATTGATAATCGTCCCGTTCCCCCCGGTTATGCCCGATCGCGGAGCCATACCGGTTTCGGTTATTATAGCTCCGGTATTCGATGTGATCATCACGGTATCGGCGAGGCCTGATGCTCCGGTAACTACCGTGAAGGTAAAGCCTCCAAAGGCGATTGATTGCCCGGCGAGCCACGTCTGAAGCGCGGATACAAGGGCTGTTATGCTTAGCGCCGGGATAGTATAGGATGAGCTTGGTGTTCTTCCATTCAGGGTAATGTTGAAAGTATCTCCGGCTCCGACCGCCGCAACCTGTAAATAGATAGCCGTTGCGCTTACTCCGAGAGTATCGCCGCTTGCATCCGTGGTCTGGAAGGTTTCACCGTCAACTGAAGAAGCTACAATCGTTCCGGTTGAAATCGCAGTACCATCAACCCCGAAGAAAGCGATTAATGCCGTGCTTTGCGTTGCCTGAAGCCGCGTAATGCCGGTAAACTGCACCGCGTTACTCAGGCTGGCCCCACTGGCCGTCTGCGGATACTGGCTATTATAGGCGGTCTGAAAGCCTTCCCAAAGATCCATTAACGCCTTTGCCTGAACGCCGATCTCCTGCCCATAGGTTGAATCGGGCGAGGTATCAATAGGGTCGCCAGCGGTCACAGGATTGGCGTCATTGATTGCCTGATAGTTCTCGGTCAAATCGGTAATGATGTCGGTAAGACGCGGCATAACGAAACCGGTTGCTGTGATTCCAAAGCCTTTAGCGATTAAGCTCATGGGAGTGGTCCTAAATTAAGAGTTAAATTCGTGTCATTGACGGTATCGACGGAAAAAATAAGTTGCAAAGTTCGGCCCTTCGGATCGTAAATCAGGTTGAAATCGGTAATCGCCTCTACACCGGGCACTTCCATAATCGCTGCTTGGAGAATGCTTTGAATATCCCGCGTGTTCGGATTCTTTACAAGGATATTTTGATACCACTTTACTCCCTGGGTAGTATCTAAAAACCACTCACCGAAAAAAAATTGCAGGTGAATGGCGAGCTTTTGCGCTATCCATGCGTCACCGTTAATAAAATAACGGTCGCCGTTTTGCCGAAGAAATTCACCCGTTGAGGTATTTATGGCATAGTCTTTCATAAGGCCGTCGTTTTCGTCGTAGTGAATGTCCCGGCTGGTTCTGAAGTGGTGAGTATTGAGGGTGGAGCGCCAACCGATGCGTGAACATGGGCATTAAAAAAAGTGAGAAAGGCCTCCGTTACCAATTTGCTCAAGCTTCCCCCGGTTCCAAGTTCTATATCACCATTTGCCCGGATGATAATAGATTGCTCCTTGAAACGAATAAAACAATCGGTATTATTCGGCGCTTTCTGCGTATTGTTAAAACTGAAGAGACCAGGAATCGCCACGCAGTCCGTCAGGTTGTGCGTTCTCAAATCAGCCGGTGCGACCACCTGGCCCGTCCCCTTCCATTCATCCACCGATCGGGACATGAAGATAAGCAACACTCCATCACCCTTATTCAGTGGTAGGCTCGTGGACCCTTGGGATGATCCAGGCCATATTACCGGCACGTTAGAAATAACCTGGTTTGCAAGGGTATCGCCGTCTCCTGCTATTTCAAGGATTGACGGAAGTACGGAAGCCCGCACACCATCATAGCTTTCGATGATTCCGGGTAACGCTGTCCAGATACCGCGCCGCAATGTGCTGAACGCTATTTCAAGCAGGTTCGCCAGGGTCGGAGTTAATGGTATCTTCGGCATTATCCGTTCGTCCCATCTGATGGATAATCTGCATCATCAAGACTGTCTTCAGGAGCGGTTACGCCGCCTCCCTCTACGTGCTGCGTATTGCCCTTACTCGGAGTCCATGACGTATCATAGCTCATGCAGGTTAAGGTGGTTTTCCAGTCGTCGCCATGCGTATCGCCGGTGTGATGGACGTCGATAATGCGCCAGAGCGCGGTATCGTATTCCTCACTCGTAACCTCGACCACGCCGCCCGGTTCCGCGCTCGGTATCAAAAGTGATTCAACCCGTAAGCCATGGGAAGCGAGGCGGCGCTGCTTTGTCTTCTGGAAAGCCTTGAAATTGTGCTTCGCTATCTTCAGCGCGCCTTTTGTATCACGCAGTATTTCGCGCCCGATGTCCTCAATGCCTTGCGGCGATCCGATAAGCCCGGTATCCGGTGTAAGTGAGATAACCTTGTTCTGATTCGGGTGTCCGCTTACCAGAAATTGAAATTGCCCGTCCTGGATACTCCATTCAAGGCCGATATAATCGCATACGTTATCAAGCAACTGTTTTGCCATGCCGCGATAGGTGAAGCCTTGGATATAATTTGCATCAGGTAACTGTTCCCATTTCACATTTTTAACGCCGATACCGCTTTTCTTAACGATGTCTTTTATGATCTGTTTCCCTGATATTCCAGCGCCATAGCTGCAAGGAAATTTCAATTGATGCACTGTTCGGTGTCCGTCGTTCGATTCAATGGTGAGAACCGTTTCCGGGCGTTTGATTTGGGAGTTGGCAAACGTAATGTCGCCGATATAGAGCGTTCCGACATTTCCCTGGTAGCCAGCCGTCACGGTCACGGTCATGTCGGTATCGTTTACGGCTTGCCTGTTATTTTTATTCAGGTTGTAAATCTCTATTTTCCCGGTATTGTAATCACTTGTCGATGTCTTCTTTATGTCAAAAGTCATTCTCAGGTTTTGAATGAGAATGCCATCATGGCCCGGCGATCCTATAAGCGCAGAGCACTGGCGCATCCATTGAGGTATGTTTGAAGGTATGTTCATGGTAGTATAAAGTATCCTAAAATAATTCTTCCATTTACAATGTCGTCATGCCCTATTGGAATGCCAGTATCTGTCGTATCAATACACAGCATTTGCCCGCTTGTTGGCAATCCAACGTCAGGATATGGAGCAAACATATTATAGCCGATTACCAGTGGAATGCCGTTTTGAATAGGATCATCGTTCTGGTCCGTGATGTCCATAAACCAGAAATTCCCTCGGCTATTCCATGTCAAGGTAAGATTATAAAAAATATTGTCAATGACAAGTTGCTGAACGTAACAGTCCTGGGAAACGGCCTTTAGGACGGTCATGGCGTCGCCCCAATCGTTGGCCCGGCAGGAGCGACTTGGAAACACGGCACCGAGTACGTCGCCGCTTGCGCATTCCCGCCATTGTACCATGCATTGAATACTGACATCGAATTGCTTGAATTGGTAAATGCTCCGGGATTCGCTTGATAGGTTTTCGTTAAATCGCTTCCAAAACTTGTAGCATCCGAAGGAGCATAGGAAGGTTTAATATCACTTGCCGTAATCGTCGCTATGCTATTTTGAGTATTATTTATTTTGACCGGGACTGCCGCCTGGTGATTCACGTTCGGCGCTATACCATTAAGTTCACTGGCATTCGATACCGGTGATGTTTGCGTATTGACAATTCTTACCCGCTTAAACTCTATTTCAAAAGTTATAGAATCTCCGTCTTCAGCGCGTCTCGGAACAGAGAGGCGGGAGATTATCATTTGCGTATAGACCCTGAAGCCCGTCGTAACCGTAATCAAGGTAGGCGCTATCGGCGCATTCTGGTCCTTGGTCGCCGGGGCCGGGAAACCCGCAAGAATACACAACTCGGAGTACGCATCCATCACCCTGTCGCCGGTTTGCCCCGATGTTCCTGATGTGCCGGAAACCCCCGCCAGTTGCGGGGCGTATTGATGAATAAGAGCGTTTTGCTTCGCAAGCGCATGCTGGTCGATCTGTTCAAGCATTGGGGAGTTGGTAATAGTCGCCTGTAAACGCAGTTCCATCGGTTTCGGTATTACGTGGTCGCTGATATTATATCCGTCCTCGACCGGGAACTCCGTCACCTGATTTGTTATATCATGGTGCTCCTCAAGCACGGCATCGAGCATGATGGTGTCGATTTCGCCTTGCACTTTCGGATTTATTAGAAGATTATAGATCATTGCGGATATGCTGGTTGCAGGAAGTTGGATACCGCATTTCGCGTGTGCATAGTTAGTCGATCATCTATCGCCTTTGCCATACGCTTTGCTTCTGCGTCAGTTAATGGACCATTTGAAGAATGATTTACCGTAACATTATAGGTGTTATGCTGAGTCATAGCGTTTGCTTTTGCAAGCATCGGCCCAACCTCGCGATCATATTCAAGGTTACGCTTGTACATATCCCGTGCAACGTATGCCGCCAATGCCGCAAGCCCTGCACCGCCCGTTATTGTCGCTGCGGTTGCCGCACCCGCTCCAATACCACTGATTCCAGCCGCCGTTTCTCCAACTGTTCCGGCTGCCGGAATAATAAAGCGCAAAACACCAGCAATAAATTTCAGTGTCGCGGCTAACGGTCCTATAAATTGTTTAAGCCCAAAAAGAACCGGACCCAAGGCAGCAAATGCCGCTCCAAGTCCGCCGACTATCAAAGTAAGCTCCTTTACACCCTTTCCACTGTCTGTGTACCATTGCGTAAACTTCGTCACTACGTTCGCAAGTTTTTCCGATACCGGCGTCAAGGCTTCACCAAGGCTGATTTTCGCTTCATCCGCTGCTTTCTTCTGTCGCGTCCACGCATCAGCCCCGGTATATGCCGCTTTTGCCAATCCGTTTACATGGCTTTCCACTACGCTCAAAATATAAGCGCGGGCTTCATCGACACGGTTGGAAACGACCATCTGTTTTATCGTATCCTGTTGCTCTTTAGTAAAAAGAATCTGAGCGCGACGTAAGCGCATCATGCCTATTTCCGGGTGCTCCATCGCCATGCCGAGAGCGTTTGCCGCCCCGGAGAGAGAACCCATTTTTTGCCCTAAGTCGATTGCGTCTTTCGCCGCCCTATCGAAGATCGCCCCATGCGCCCCGCCAAAAACAAGAAGATTATTCGCAATATCGCGGGTGAATTGCGTGGACGTAACCAGCGTCCCCCGCGTCATTTCCTTCGCATCGCGGGCAATATCCGCCATCGTTTTGCCGGATTGCTTGCCTACATTCTGTAAACTTTGAGCGGTGAGCGCTTGCGCCTGCCGAAGGTCGGTGTAGCGCGCTTCGGCATCACGGAAAAAAGAGCCGATAGCGAGGGTTCCGAGAGAACCCATTATCGCGCTGCCGAAAGACGCCATGCCTTTGAAAGTCTGCTGCGTCTCTTCTTCTGCGAGACGCCGGGCGGCCTGGTCTATTTTGAAGCTTACTTTATTTACAAGCTCACGAATTATCATCCCGGCCTCTGTTCACCCTCTATATAAAGCTGTTTAAGGCGTTTACTTATATCAAGTGTTGCATTCGCTTCCTCAACGTCCTGTATGCTCCATGTCGTTTGAAGCTCGGTCCAGCTTGCTACCCTTTCGCGGACGAGTCGCCAGAGCTTTGCGCGACCGGCGAATCCGGGTTCAAGGCTGTCGATGATTCGCCTGATTTTTCCGGCGTTAGCATTGTCTGGAGTACGGTCAGGAACATCGCGCCATAATTTTTCGCCATGTCCCCCAATGCCAAAAAATCACTGTAATTCGCCTCCAGGACAAACCACAGGCACTTGTACATGAAAAGGAGTTTTCCGGCAAAGGCTATTTCAAATCCCGACCCATTCGCTTCTACGTTGTAACCCTGTCCATTGGCCGTTCCCGAAACACGGGTACAAGAAAACAAATCGGAAATTAGAGACTGCATGTCTTTGGGATCGAGCTTATTGAAAAGTCCGATGAGCGCAAGTTCAATGCGCGGAGCGGCATCGCTCTTGTCCGCCATGAGGAGCGTCACCAATCCCTCACCCAAAAACTTCAGGAGCCGCGCCTGCATGTTCACCGCCATTACAGCGGGGTACTGGGTTACCATGACGGTATGGCCGTCGATAACCCTTTCTTTCGTTTCAACTGGCATGATTTACCTCCCGGTTAAAATGCCGTTATGATTAAAGTGGCGTAATGTAAATCTGCGCGCAATCGAACATCCACGCAATATCTTTGTCCTTCGCTTCGCGGTCGAAGTTCGGGATGCGCCGTACCCACGCAGCCGGGGCCGTTGCCAAGGCCGTGCCGCTGGATAAATCTTTTACGATCACCGGCACTACGCCCAGGCTCATGGCTTCATCGAGCGCATAGTAGGCGGCCAAAACGGAATTGCTGGGGCTCGTTTGCTGAAGCGTGATTGTCATTTCACCGCTTATATTCGATGACTTGCTCCGCACTGGATAGCCGTCATTTCCTACCTTCAGGGTGAAAAGATCGACGTGACGGGCCGCCGTGATGAATGTTCCCTCCGCATAGCCGGAGAGAATGGCCGCACCAACGACCATGATCACGCGCTTTGGATCATAGGTTACCGGTATGTTCATTTTAATGCTCCTTTAAATAGGTGACGTATTTTACGCATTAGGATATGTCAAATTCCCCTGGACGCCGACAAACTGGATCGCCCCGGCAAGAAACGCGAGAAAGTTCATGTTGAGCAGCGTCCGTGCGGCAATCTGAGACGACGGAATACTGGAAAATTCCGGGATCAGGAAGTAATATCCGCCGATCTGCGTTGGCGGATTCGTGTTGTTATCCCACGCGGTCGGGCTGATACCGCCATTGACGATGCCTTGATTTAGAGGCTGTCGTATGGCATTCTCCACCGTTACAAGGCCTGTTTCATCGAAAGGCACTTTTCCCGGCGCATTGGCGAGCGTCGAAAATACCGATGTCGAAATTGCCGCCGTAAGCCAGTCGATGAAGATCATAACGTCAATCCATTCGCCGCTTGCGACCTGTCCCAGCGATACCATGGGAACGCCGCCGACGTTCTCATAGGTATTCAGGCACTTGCCATTAGGGGCGATAGGCGCAACACCCGGTGTCCCGTGTGCATTGACTTCCTGCGTTGCGCTGAGATTATCGGTTGCAATGCCGGCAAGTTGTTTGAACATCGCCGTATAGCTTCCCGGCGTCCGCCAGAGAATCGCGCCGAACAATGCCGCATCCGCCGCGCCCGATTCATCGTCGCTGTAAATTACGATTGTCTTGGTGTACCCCATGACATTCATGTAAGCGGCGAGACTGATTTCCGATCCGGTTGAGTTGCCAGTTGATGGAAGCGAAGCAGCGCCATATCCGATGTCCGTGGCCGCCGCTACGTTTATGGCCGCAGGGTCGTTCGTCGCAATCGCGCAAATCTTCATCGGTGTTGACTGGCAGAAAGCCGCCAGGTCTTTCCAGTTCTGGTTGGTCGGAGATGCGAGGGCAAGCACCACGCCGTACCACGAAGGATTGGAAAGTTGGCAGGCCTGAAGAGCGACAAGTACGGTTTCAATTCCCCCTGTTATGCTGTAGGTTGGCGAGGATATTGTTCCAGCAATTGCATTGGCAACATTGACTATTAGAGGAAGTGGCCCGGATGCTGATGTAGGGGTTACACTTATGCCCATTATCTGCTGCCCTTCGCCGACATATCCCCAGTTAAACAAAAAGGAACCCGCCCCCCAAACGGCATCAACCTGATTCAGAAGCGCTGTCAACGTGTTGACCCATGCCGATTCCCCCGTAGCCGGGACATATGCTTGTGTAAATGTTTGACCTCCGATAGTAACGGATATAGACCCGCCGGTCATTGGCCCGGTTGATCCAAATGAAGCCGTAGTGGTAACCAGCATCACGCCAATCGCCACCTGACTCGGACATGGATTTTGGGCGAAATATGCCGCAGCCTTGATATATTCCGGCGCGCTCGTTCCCCCGATAAGCTGGTTTGCAAGGTTCCCACTGGCAATGTCAGCCGGGCCAAAGAAGTTTACCCGCGAGGCCGATTGCAGATTAACGCCGAGAATCAGCGCTACATTAAACGCCGCTTGCGCAACGGAAAGCGTATTGCGGGTGATGTTCACCTGTACTACGTTTGAAACTGGTGCTGGCATGTGAGGACTCCTTTAAAAAGTGTCGATTTTAGAATATCGGGAAAATGTTTATAGCCGTCGTTCCGCTTGTGTAAATACCGAGTATTTCAAGAGGCACCGGCAAAACCCAATAACCGTATGCCGCGATAGTCATGATGAAAGAAATGCTACTCCCGTTTGAAAGCGCGATATTCACCGTGGCGCCCGCTTGACCCGAAGCCCCCCCGTAAATCACCAACTGCCTGAAGGGAATTTTTGGAGCATAGTCTTTCGCGGATGATACAAGATTCAAGCCAGTCGATGCACTGAAAATGCCGTCCGGGTCCATATTCACGTCGCTCGGTATCGCCGTACCGTTTCCGCATGAAAATCCCGAAGGGCTTTGCGCTGCCAGTCTCATGGTCATTTTATTACCCCTTTATTTATGTTATAGCAATTTGAAGAGCCAAACGTAACGGATTATTACCCTTTACAGTCGATGCCAGCGTACCAATACCGAATTCGCCTTCCGAAGCCGATACTTTTAAATGAAGGCGCTCTATTGATTTTTCAGATACACTCGCACCTTCTGCTACGGACCCGGAGAGAACTATATGCTCCGCATTTACGCCGGATGCATTTTCCCCGGACTTCACCGTAACATTTTCTTTTGTATTCGACATTTATTGCCTCAATCAGTTTACAATTACTTCAGCGCCCGCGCTTGCCCCGGAAGACACTTCTTCATATTCAAACCCTTGCGGCAAGTCATCTACCTCGAATTCAACCACGATATCGGGCCATAGGCATTGTTCGTGATGATGGTGCTGGTGCGGAATAAGGGTTGTCGTATCGACGTTGATAAATATGATATTATCATCGAAATAGCCTACTGATCTTTCAGCCGATCCTTCGCAAGCCATAACCGCAAACACCAAATGCTTTATTGATGTTCCAAATGTCCACGTAGCTCCCGCGTTTGCGCCTGCCGAAACTTGTACGGCAAATTTCAGGCATTCCGCCAAGGTCGCCATAGCCGTCCCGCCCGCTTCGGCCTGCTCGGCGAGGTGAAGGCGTTTGATTGCCTGCTCTGCCGCAACCGCGCCGCTTTCTGCGGTCACTAATTGGCGAAGGTGGGTAATTATCGTCGCTGAAGCCGTTGCGCCGCTTGCCGCCGATACTTGCCGTATCAGGTGCCGGGTGATTTGCGCCGATGCGGTCGCCCCCGCCGCGGCAGGGATGGTAATCCCATTCATGGCCATCGTTATCGCCGCGACCTGGGAGGCC
>Ga0181521_10006564_pt1 | contig 12558 bp, 11 predicted proteins | sample PEATcosm2014_Bin_32_FD_119764 | JGI IMG/M metagenome (GOLD analysis project Ga0181521, IMG submission 119764) | Peatland microbial communities from MTU Mesocosm Facility, Houghton, MI, USA - PEATcosm2014_Bin02_60_metaG | ecosystem: Environmental > Terrestrial > Soil > Wetlands > Peat | place... | reverse complement strand
TCCGGTGATTCCGGCTGCTGAAACAATACCCGACTTCAGGAATTCCCGCCGTTTGGTTCGCGGCATCTTCGCCTCCACCTATCCAAAATCTGAAACCCAAAAAGCAAGTTCCAACTATAATGAATTTGGAAGGGCTTGGGGAATGATTCTCATCATCGACAATTACGACTCTTTCACCTACAATCTGGTCCAATATTTAGGTGAACTGGGCGCGGAAATGCGCGTGGTTAGAAACGATCAGACCACCGTAGACGAAATCGAAAAAGAGTTGCCCAGTGCCATTGTCATCTCACCCGGTCCCAAGACTCCCAACGAAGCAGGAATCTGCCTGGAGGTGATCGACAAGCTAGCGGGCCGTGTTCCTATTCTGGGAGTGTGCCTCGGGCATCAAGCCATCGGACAAGCCTTCGGTGGCAAGGTCATCCGAGCGCCGGAACTGATGCATGGCAAGATCAGCCAGGTGCATCACGACGGCAGGACTATTTTCGAAGGCCTGCCGAATCCTTTCGAGGCCACTCGTTACCATTCGCTCATCGTGGAACGCGAGGGCCTCCCACCCTGCCTTGAAATCTCCGCCACCTCACCCGACGGCCTGATCATGGGCCTGCGGCACCGCCGCATGACGATCGAGGGAGTTCAATTTCATCCCGAATCGATCCTCACACAGCCGGGAAGGCAGTTGCTTGCCAATTTCCTCAAGATGTAGGGTTGCCGCGGCACATCCGTTGTCAGTAGTCCGTTGTCAGTCCTGGGGCGACGGATACTGTCTTCCTGAGCGAAGCGAAGGATCGCCGCAGTTGTCTTTGGATTCTAACGCCAGTGACCAACTACCGAGATCCTTCGCTTAGGATGACATACGAAGCGGGAGCGAGCAGTGATGCGACGGCGCGATGAACCAATGATTTGATGGCTCAATGAATCAATGGCTCTTGTTCCGCTGTGTGAAGTCCACCAGTTTTTGGAGTGTCTGGAGTGCGCGGCCGGAATCAATAACTGCGGCGGCCATGGCAACGCCGTGGATAAAGTCTGCCGCCTTGGTCGCCACCACAAACGCCGCGGCAGCGTTGGCGAGCACTACATCCCGGTGGGAACCGCGCTCGCCTCGAAGGACGGATAGTGTAAGCCGGGCGTTGGTCTCTGCATCTCCGCCACGCAGTGCCTCGAGGGGCGTCCGCGCCAAACCAAACTCTTCCGGGGTCACGTGGCGGGTCTCGACCTCTTCGGCATTGAAAGAGGAGATCTGCGTTGGGCCGGAGAGAGTGATCTCGTCCATGCCGTCGGAGCCCGTCACCACGAAAGCCCGCTCGGTACCGACGGCGCCCAGGGCGCGGGCCATCATCTCCGTGCGCGACGCATCGTAGACTCCGACGAGCTGGACCGAGGCGCGAAGCGGATTGGTAAGCGGTCCCAGCAGGTTAAAAACAGATTTTGTCTTCAGAGCCCGCCGTGCATTCATCACGTGCTTCATGGCTGCGTGGAGGCTGGGCGCAAACAGAAAAACCATACCCACTTGTTCCAGGCAGGCAGGGATGCGGGTGTACGGCAGGTTGAGCGAGACGCCGAGGGCTTCCAGCACATCCGCGCTACCGCAACGGCTCGAGATGGAACGATTGCCGTGCTTGGCCACGCGGACCCCGCCGGCTGCGGCCACCAGCGCCACCGCCGTCGAGACGTTGAACGTGGCGTGACCATCGCCGCCGGTTCCACAGGTGTCGAGCAAGGGGCTGCCGGCCCGCACTGTCTCCAGATCAACTCCCGCCTGGCGCAAGCCTTCGGCAGCGTGAGCTCGCATCACCTGCGCGAACCCGACCAGTTCCTCTACCTGCTCGCCCTTGTGCCTCAAGGCCGCGAGGAAGCTGACGATCTCCTCGTCGGGCACGGAGCCTGACAGGAGGCGCTCCATCACCGTCCCAGCCTCGGCGCGGCTGAGGTCTTGCTGAGATTCGAGTTTTTCAACAGCCTCGCTGATTTGCATAACTGCGGATCGTTCGTTGTCCTGCTTCTTGGCCCGGGCAGGGCGTGCACGTTGCAATTAAACTCCGCATTTCTTATACTGCCAGATTACACAGTAATTGCAAACTCGGCTAGCCGCGAAGCGGCGTTGTGATGGAATCGCGTCAACCTGATGGTTGCCGTGGCCTGGATACCGACCGCGAGCTGCGACCGGCTGACAACTAAAACTGACGACTGAAAACTTCCAAAATGAAGATTCACGAATACCAAGCCAAGCAAATACTTGCAAAATTCGGCGTAGTCACTCCGCGCGGTGAAGTTGCCTTTAGCGCCAAGGAAGCGCGCGTGGTGGCGGAGCGATTGGGCGGAACCGTCGTGGTGAAGGCGCAGATCCATGCCGGAGGCCGGGGCAAGGCGGGCGGTGTGAAGTTGGCCCACAACCCGGATGAAGCTCAGCGCATCGCGGGGGAGTTGCTCGGCAAGAAGCTGGTGACGATCCAAACGGGTCCCGAGGGGCGCGTGGTGAAGCGCCTTCTGGTTGAGGAAGGCCTGCAGGTGGCGCGGGAACTTTATCTGGGTTTGGTGATTGACCGCACCACTGCCCGCCCTGTATTCATGGCCTCGATCGAGGGTGGGGTGGAAATCGAAGTCGTGGCTGCCGAGCATCCGGAGAAGATTTTGAAAGAGTTCATCGATCCCACACAGGGCTTGCAGCCTTTCCAGGCGCGCAAGCTGGCCTTCGGGCTCGGCCTGGAAGCGAAGCTGGTGAACGATGCTGTGCGGTTCTTTTCCAGCCTATATCAGGCAATGATTGCCACCGACGCTTCCCTTGTAGAGATCAATCCCTTTGTGCTCACGCGCGACGGCCGCCTGCTGGCGCTCGACGCCAAAATGAATTTTGACGACAACGCGCTTTACAGACACAACGAAATCCGCGAACTGCGCGACCTGGATGAGGAAGATGCGCTCGAGGTGAAAGCTTCGAGCTACAGCTTGAACTACATCCGCCTGGACGGCAACGTCGGCTGCATGGTGAACGGCGCGGGGCTTGCCATGGCTACCATGGACATCATTCAGTACGCCGGCGGGCGCCCGGCCAATTTCCTGGACGTGGGCGGCGGCGCCAATGAGGAACAGGTTCGCCACGGTTTCGAGATTATACTGAGCGATGCTAACGTGCGCGCCGTGCTTATTAACATCTTCGGCGGCATTATGCGCTGCGATATTGTAGCGAATGGAGTAATCGGGGCGGTCAAATCCCTCGGGACCAAAGTGCCGGTCGTGGTTCGGCTGAAGGGGACAAACGTCGAACTGGGGCAGCAAATCCTGCGCGAGTCCGGAATGAACTTTACCGTCGCGGACGACATGAAGGACGCGGCAGAAAAAGTGGTTGCGCTCGCGCGGAATTGATTCGTTGAGTCACTTCAATGAATCAATGGATCAATGAATCAATCCTATGTCTATTCTCGTTGACGAAAATACACGACTTTTAGTGCAGGGCATCACAGGTCGCGAAGGTACGTTCCATACGCAGCAAGCGGTGGCGTACGGTACCAAGGTGGTGGCCGGGGTGACGCCGGGCAAGGGCGGGAGTGCCGTTGACGGTATACCCGTATTCAATACGGTTCAGGCGGCCAAAGACGCGACCGGTGCGAACGCTTCTGTGATCTTCGTGCCGCCGCCGTTTGCCGCAGACGCTATCCTGGAGGCTGCCGATGCGGGGTTGCCGCTGGTGGTTTGCATCACAGAGGGCATCCCCACGCTAGACATGGCGCGTGTGATGAATTATCTCGCGCGAACCACGACGCGGCTGATCGGCCCTAACTGCCCCGGTATTATTTCTCCCGGAAAGTGCAAGATTGGCATCATGCCGGGGCACATCCACCTCCGAGGAAACGCGGGCGTCGTCTCGCGCAGCGGAACCCTTACGTATGAGGCGGTCGGCCAGCTTACCGCATTGGGCATTGGCCAATCCACCTGCATTGGTATCGGGGGCGACCCGATTATTGGAACAACCTTCGTGGATACGCTGCGGCTGTTCAATGAAGACGCCGAAACACACGGGATCGTCATGATTGGGGAGATCGGCGGCACGGCCGAAGAAGAAGCGGCAGCTTTCATTAAGGCGCAGGTCAAGAAACCCGTGGTAGGGTTCATCGCCGGACGCACCGCGCCGCCGGGCCGCCGCATGGGCCACGCGGGGGCTATCATTTCAGGCGGAAAGGGGACCGCCGCGGATAAAATCGCGGCGCTCCAGTCCGCGGGCATCGCTGTCGCGGAGAGCCCGGCGCTGATCGGAGAAACGCTCAAGGCAAGTCTGAAGGGTAAAGGGTGAAGGATGAATGTTGGTAACATATTTTATCCTTTAGCCTTTAACCTTTAAACTTCAGGGAGCATATGGCAATAGAACGTACTTTGACCATTATAAAGCCCGACGCGGTTGCGGCGGGGCACATGGGTGACATCATTAAGATCTTCGAAGCGAATGACTTTAAAATCGTGGCGGCGCGCCTGGTGAATCTCACGAAGAAAGAGGCGGAAGGGTTTTACGCCGTGCACCGCGATAAGCCCTTCTTCGAGAGCCTCACGACGTTTATGAGTTCGGGCCGCGCCCTGGCGATGGTACTGGAAGGCGAACAAGTCATTTCGCGTCTGCGCGAGGTCATGGGCGCTACCAATCCCGCCAACGCCGCTACCGGAACCATTCGCCAGCTCTACGCTACGAACATCGAGCGCAACGCCGTGCACGGTTCCGACGCGCCCGAGACAGCGGCTTATGAGATGGGTTATTTCTTTCCGGGTGTTGAGTTGGCGGGCTGAATCGTTGGAAAGCGACGCCATGGCTTGCCCCTACCTGAATCATTGATGAAAACCTCCGGCGTGAAGCGAGCAGCCCTCGGGGTTCGGATGCATTCCGGTTGGGGAGTGCTGGTGGCGATCTGCGGCGACGCAGACTCGGTCGAAGTATTAGACCGAAGGCGCATCGTCACTGCAGATCCCGTCGTCCCAGGAGCCAGGCAGCCCTATCACTTCGCTGCGGGTCTCGGACTTCGAGAGGCGGAAAGTTATCTTGCGAACTGTGCAGCCGTCTCAGGGCGCCTGGCTTTCGAGGCCATTAAAGAGGTGGTCGAGGAATTGAAGGCGCGGCGATGTCTAATTGCGGGTTCCGCTGTGCTTCTGGCCTCCGGCCGCCCCCTGCCAGGCCTCACCGCAATTCTCGCGTCGCATGCTTTGATCCACACGGCCGAGGGCGAGTTCTTTCGCCATGCTGTTAAGAAAGCTTGTGAGCGCCTGGAAGCTCCCGTAACGGCGATTAAAGAGCGAGACCTCGACGACCGGGCCAGGACGACATTCGGGAACGAGACGAGTCGAATGCAGCGCAGGGTTTCAAGCTTGGGAAGTACCATCGGCCCGCCTTGGACGAAGGACCACAAAACGGCGGCGCTCGCCGCCGCAATCATTCTGGCGACGTAGCGCTCACCTTCTGGTCAGCACCGGGGGAACTGCCGACCTGAAGGTCGGCGCTACGAGCGCGGATGTTTCCAGTACAATGTCTATATGCTGCCTTCCCAGCTCGGTAGATTGCTGGTCATTGTCGGCGTGCTGCTGGTTGCTGCCGGATTGTTGCTGATGGCGGGCGCGCGGTTGTCGCTTTTTGGCCTGGGGCGGCTGCCGGGTGATTTTGTGTACAAAGGCAAGAACCTGCAGTTCTACTTTCCCATCGTCACGTGCGTGCTGTTGAGCGTAGTCTTGACGCTGGTGCTTTGGATCATTTCGCATTTTACGAGGCGGTGAGCAGAGTTTTCAGTCATCGGTCGTCAGTTTTCAGTTCTGCAAAATGGACTGGGTTTGACTGATAACTGACGACTGAGAACCGACGACTTCTTTCATGGAACAAGCACTTCTCAACTTCGGCCCCACGCGGAAGATTTTCAGCATCTCCGAGCTGAGCCGGGAAATCAAAGACCTGCTGGAACGGCAGTATAGCGACGTGTGGGTTGCCGGGGAGGTATCAAACTTCCGCCCCGCCGCTTCCGGCCACCTCTATTTCACGCTCAAGGATGCGACCGCCCAACTTCGCGCGGTGTGCTTCCGCAACCAGGCACGGTATCTGAAATTCAAACCCCAGGACGGCATTGCAGTGATCGCGCGCGGCCATTTGAGCGTCTACGAGGCGCGAGGCGAGTATCAGCTTTACGTTGAATACCTCGAGCCTGCCGGCCTGGGCGCGCTGCAACTGGCCTTCGAGCAGCTCAAACAGAAACTTGCTGCCGAGGGTTTATTCGATACTGCCCGCAAGAAGCCCCTGCCCGTGCTGCCGCGGACCATCGGCGTGGTGACATCGCCCACCGGCGCGGTGGTTAGCGACATCCTGCGTGTGCTGCGCCGCCGCTTCCGGAATATGAGCGTGCTGCTTTATCCGGTCAAAGTACAGGGCGAGGGCGCGGCGGAGGAGATTGTCGAGGGCCTCAAGTACTTCAATCGCGAGCAGAACGCCGAAGTGATCATCGTGGCGCGTGGCGGGGGATCGCTCGAAGACCTCTGGGCGTTCAACGAAGAAGTGGTGGCGAGGGCCATCGCGGCTTCCGCAATTCCGGTTATTTCCGCAGTAGGTCACGAAACGGATTTTACGATCGCAGATTTCGTTGCCGACCTGCGCGCGCCCACACCTTCCGCTGCCGCCGAGCTGGTAGTTCACCGCAAGCAGGACTTCATTGCGGAGCTGGAAAATCGCGCCCGTCACATGGCCCAGATGATCCGGCTACAACTCTCCGAAGCCCGGCAACGGCTGACGGAACTGCGCATGCACCATGCCTTTCAGGCGGTCGCGACCAGGATTGCTGAAAGGGCCCAGCAGGTGGATGACGGCATCGCATCGCTAGATCGTTCGATGCGCTCCCGGTTGAATGAGGCCAGGCAGGAATGGCTGCGAGCTTCGGCGGGGGTTGTGCGATACGACTTCCGCCGGCTGCTGGGCTTGAAGCGCGCCGCGCTGGACGACCGCTTTATACGATTTGATTCTGCTTTCCGTCGCTTCCTGACGGAGAGACAAACCCGGCTGGCGCATGTGGAGGCCATTCTAAAGGAGCGGAACCCGCTAGCGCTCCTTCAGCGGGGATACTCGGTCACTCGAGACGCCGCCGGCAAAATCGTTCGTGACGCGGAGGCAGTAACTCTGGGCAGCGATATTTCGATTCGGCTGGCGCGAGGAGAGCTTGAGGCCGCGATTAAAGGCAGGAAGTTGTAGGGCCGGCCCTTCTGGCCGCCCTCAGGCAACCACGAGGATTGCCCGACAAGGTTCGGCCAAAAGAGGTCCTTTCACTCATAGCGCAGGGCCACAATGGGGTCGAGCCGGGCAGCCTTCATGGCCGGCCAAATTCCGAAGAACAGGCCTATGCTCGTCGCGACGGCAAAGCCCGCCACAACGGACCAAAGCGGGACGGAGGAAGGCAGGCCGGGCACGAAGAGTCGGATCATAAAGCTCAGCATCCAGCCCACAGCAATTCCCAAGAGCCCGCCCGAGCCGGTAAGCACAATGGCCTCCAGAAGAAACTGCCAGACAATGTCGCGCCGGCGGGCGCCGATGGCCTTCCGCACTCCAATCTCGCGCGTTCGCTCCGTGACCGAGACTAGCATGATGTTCATTACTCCGATGCCCCCCACTAGCAGGCCAATTGAGGAGATCACCACCATCACCAGCGCTACGGTGCCGATAATGGCGCGAAAGTCGGAGATCAGCGACTCCGCCGTCGAGATCCCAAAATTGTCTTGATCGGAAAGTTTCACGTGGCGGCGGCGGCGCAGCAAGCCGCGCACTTCATCCTGCGCCGCATCCATTCTTCCACGGTACACCAGAACGCTGAGGAAGTGATCTTTAGCGTCGGGGTAGAGTTTCTTGTAGGTCCAGTAGGGTATGAAGATGTCATTATCATCGGGACTGTCACCCAGGACACCCTTGTACTTATGGAGTGTGCCGATGACTTCAAACGAATGTCCATCCACGACCACCTGTTTGCCGACCGGGTCGTCGGGCTTGAACAAGCGCTCCACCACATTGTTGGCGATAACCACAACGTCGCGGCGGTGGAGGTCGTCTGCCTGCGTGAGAAAGCGGCCGTCTGCCAACTCCGAATTCGACAGAGTCATGTAGTTGGCGTCCACGCCCATGAATTGCGCGCCCGCCATCTCGCGGCCCTTGTAACGCGCCGTGGAGGGTGGCAAGCCAAAGTCACTGATCTGCTGGAAGAGGGCCACCGACACTTCCTGGACGTCTGCGCACTGCTCCCTGATCGCCTGAGCGTCTTCGAAACTGAGGGGTTTGCGCAGCCGCTCCTCGCGGGTCAGGCGGTGCGGAGTCCCCATCTGAAGCTTGTAAATCCAAAGCACATTGGTGCCGTACTGCTCGGCGACCTGCACCAACTGGGAATCGAGTCCCTGGATGATGGAGGCCACGGCAATCACCGTAGTGGTGCCGATCAGGACACCTAACACCGTGAGAAACGCCCGAAACTTGTGCGTGCGCAGAGTGTCGAGCGCCAGCACCAGGTTCTCGCCGACCGCTCGCCAGTATGTCATCATGCTATTTCTCCGCTCGCAGCGCCTGGATGGGATCAAGCGCAGCCGCCCGCATCGCCGGATAGATCCCAAAAAAAAGCCCGACCAGAGTTGACAGGGTGATCCCCACGATCACCGCGCTCAGCGGCACCGCGGCAGTGAAAACCTGCGCCACCAGCCAGGCGACGAAGTAGGCAAGGAGTACTCCCGCCGTCCCGCCGGTAAAAGCCAAGGCCGCGGCCTCGATGACGAACTGCCAGAGGATGTCGCGCCGCCGCGCCCCCACCGACTTACGAATCCCTATCTCATGCGTCCGCTCGGTGACGGTCGCCAGCATGATGTTCATGATCACAATGCCGCCCACCACCATGAACACAGCCACCACGCCGATGGTGACGGCGAAAATGCTGCCGGTAAGGTTTTTCCACGCATTCATCAGCGTTTCGGAAGCATTGATGCCGAAGGTGTCGTCGTCGTGGTAGGGGATGTGGCGGCGCGCCCGCATCAGGACTTCAGTTTCATCTTCGAGTTCCATCATGTGTTTCGAGTCGGGCGCCTTGATGAAAACGATGAGTTCCAGGCGCGGCATGTAAAGGTCGCGGAAAGTGCCGAGCGGGATAAAAACGAAATTATCCTCGCTGATGCCAAACGCGGAGCCTACCTTATCCGCCACGCCGATGATGCGGAAGCTCTGTCCACCCACCAGTAACTCCTTGCCAATTGCATCGACCGCCGGAAAGAGCTTATCTACGATGTCCTGGCCAATAAAACAGACCCGCTCGTTGTGGCGGTAGTCCTGGTCTGAAATGTAGCGGCCGTAAAGCGCCTTTTCCCGGCCGATGTCCACGTGGCTGGGAGTGATTCCCATCAGGGTTACTTCATCGATCGAATGTCCCTGGTAGCGCGCCTGGGGGCCGGGATTCAGCTGCGCGATGGCGCTCATGGCCTCATAGCCGGGCAGCGTTTCCCGCAGATACTCGTATTCTTCGATGCGGATAGGCTTGTTGCGCCTCAACGCTTTCAAATAGCTGTCGTAGCCCTGCGCCCACTTGAACTCAAACAGCACGAAAGTGTTGGTGCCCAGATTAGCGATCTTGGTTGCAATGTAGACGTTCATGCCGTTCACCACCGACATCACCACAATGAGGGTGGTGGTGGCAATGACGACACCGAGTAGGGTGAGAAAAGAGCGCAGCTTATGGCTGCGGAGCTCACCAAGAGCATTCCAGAAGGCTTCGCGAACCGCAACCCAGAAACTGGTCTGCGAGCGCAATGGCGCTCGCGATTCGGCAATGGCAGTCCGGGCTTGAGTGACAGTGGCCACGTTGGCAACTTTCATTCTGCTCTTTGGCAAGACGCTGCTTGCTGTAACAGCGGCGCTTATTTGTCGCGCTCGCGAACCCTAGGGGCTATTAATCGACATTCTACACCACCAGGCTGAGCAGGTAAACTCGGCCCTAACTACGATCTCTATTTAACTTACGTGGAGCCCTTAGAAAAAGTTTCGAGCCAGAAGATCCTTGAGCTTAGCCGGGTATTGCCCCTGAGGGTGAGAACCCGGCGGCCCCGCGGAGTTTCAAGTGCTCGTATGCCCGTGACGAAAGTGCGAAAGCGAGAATTCAATGATACCGGCGTTTGGGATCAAGGCTGAAGTCTACCAGACCGTCGCGGTAGTTTATCTTTATGTCGAGAAGGTGCAGCACCTCGAAACCTAGGACACCCGAAACTTCCGTCCCAATTCTGTCGCTGATGTGCGTCATGTCAATCGCTATCAGGTCTTGATTTTCCTGCTGCATGTGAGCAAACCGAAGTACGGCCTTGTCGGCCCGGTACACGTTTTTTACTGAACCGCTAAGGCCCTTGATGGCGCGTGCGTCGCCATGAATCTTGGTGACCTCCTTCGCTGCGCTCGGCGAGATCAAATTGCTAGTAGATCCTGTGTCAAGCAGGAACAGTTTGACAGGTGTGGCGCCTATCGAAGTCGGCAGAAGCATACTATGCCCGAAGCGATAGAACTTGGTGTAGGAATGCATTTCCGGCGCGACGTAGCTGTCTAGAGGCCCAGGGTGAAGGGGTGTAGAAACCTCGGAGGTCTTGCCTGGAGGTTCTTCTCCCGAGTAACCGGAATCATCCCAGCCGGTCGGCAAAGAAACCGTCTCAGCTTCCCCGGGCCGCTTGGGGAGTTGCTTCAAGTGCAGTTTCCCATTGCCGAAATCGATGTCGACAAGGAAAGCGGCGAAGACGTCAGCTCCGATCAATCCATCGTGTCCAATTACAGAGGTCTGCTCGAGTATCTCCACCGGGCAGTTCTTGAACTCCAACTCGCCTATCTTCAATGAGTCCGCCAGCCCCATATGACCGCTTTTGGTGCCTTTATCCCCTATGCCACCAATCTTGTTCCCCGAGAGTTCGGTCACCCCGGCTTTTCGTGCCGACTTATGGTCGATCATGACTCCTGATGAGCCGGTATCGAGAAGCAATAGGGATTTATTACCATTTACCACCACGGAGAGGCCGAATCCTCGAAGGTGCTCCAGGTCTTCCCCGAGCGGGATCAACTTCAGTTCAGTACCAGCAGTCTCGCCAATCAGGTGGCACGCACCCCGCGGATCCTTCGCACGCGCTTTCAGGTATTCGAGATACTGCTGCAGACTGGCACGCGTCTCCGCGTCGTCGTTGCTCTCACCCACGAGGTACTGCTGCAAGTATTCGATACGTTTGGCGCGGTTCAGTCTTCGCACCCATAACTTCCTGATGTCGGGGTCTTCCGGGTCCAAGTCGTGCGCATTGTCGAGCATTTTCCGGCCACGCTTGTAATTGGAAAGCGCCCAACTCACTCGTGCCAGCCCCATGTAGGCGCGAGCGTTCTGGTAGCCCGAATTGATGACCTTCACCCATTCCTCTTCCGCCTTAGCAATCTGCCCCTGGCGAAAGTAGACTTCTCCGAGTGCGACGCGTACGGTTGGGGAATCGGCCATTTGCAGGCCTTTAGTGGTGGCGTCAAACGCTTCTGCCACCTCTTTCTTCTTCAGATAGGCACGGGCTAGTCCGGCATAGGCGTCGGGCGAGTTTGGTCGCACCTGGAGTAGTTCCTTGTACTTTTGGATGGCCCCGTTGAAATCGCCTTTGCGGTAGAATCTTATGGCTTGATCCAAAAGGTCAAGCGAGTCAGGCAATGCCGACGGTTGCGCGCGACCTTGTGTGGTGACCGCTGGGGGAGTTTGAGGTTGGCCACGTGGCGCCCAGTCAGGAGAGGTGCGAAGGGCTAAAGCTGGACGAGGGCTCAAACAAAGAGCCAGTGTCATACATACGGCACGATACATATGCCGCCTCCGCACCTACAGTTTGTATCCGATCTTGCGCAGAAAATCTCTGCGGACCTTGATGTCGACGTCTGTCTCGATGCCCTTGGTCTTCACGCCGTCGATGACGCCCAAGATGCCTCGACCTTGTTCGGTCTCAGCGACGACGACCTCGACGGGATTGGCCGTGGCGCAAAAAATCCCGCACACTTCCGGCACCGTCTTAAGGGTGTTCAGGATGTTGACGGGAAAGCCGCCGTCCATAAAGATGATGAAGCAATGGCCGCAAGATAGCGCCAGGGCATTCTTTTGCGCAAGCTCGATAAGGCGTTGGTCATTGCCGGAGTAGCGCACTAGGGCAGAGCCCGACGATTCGCAGAACGCGACGCCAAATTTCATTCCGGGAACGGTTTGGACTATAGCTTCATGTAGATCCTCGACGGTTTTAATGAAATGCGACTGGCCGAGGATGAAATTCATGTCCGCAGGTTTTTCGATCGCGACGGTTTTGAGTTCCATGGGTTGCTCCATCGACAGACTAAGCAGATTACGCAGATTCTACTCCTCCGATACTTTCAGTACAGCGAGGAATGCTTCCTGCGGGATATCGACTCGGCCCACGCGCTTCATTCGCTTCTTGCCCTCTTTCTGTTTTTCCAGCAGCTTGCGCTTGCGCGAAATGTCGCCCCCGTAGCACTTGGCCAAGACGTTCTTCCGCATGGGCGGAACGTTTTCGCGCGCGATCACT
>Ga0181521_10006560_pt1 | contig 12560 bp, 18 predicted proteins | sample PEATcosm2014_Bin_32_FD_119764 | JGI IMG/M metagenome (GOLD analysis project Ga0181521, IMG submission 119764) | Peatland microbial communities from MTU Mesocosm Facility, Houghton, MI, USA - PEATcosm2014_Bin02_60_metaG | ecosystem: Environmental > Terrestrial > Soil > Wetlands > Peat | place... | reverse complement strand
CGGGGCGCCCTCCCTCCAACACCCCAAGTCGTGGCTCAGCTACAAACCGCCTGGGTCATTTTTGGAAAGCACCCCTGGGTCGCTTCTGGAAAGCGCCAAAGAAAATCGTTGCTACTCCGACTTCATGTACATATAGCAGCCGTCGTCAACATGGCAGCTATACTGGTCGCCCGTCGTCACCGCTCGTCGTCGCCTTCTGTTTCAGGTTTGCGAGGAACTTCTCGAAGTTCTCATTTTGCTCACGGTAGCGGTTTCTGGCGGTCTCAGGGTAGTCCGGTTCCTCCGCTTGGCGCAGAAGGCGATGGTATTTCATGGCCTCTTGGATCGCTGGCGTGTAATTCTGCGGCGGCTTCCCTTCTACGTCCACATAGTGAACCAAGTGGCTGGCAACACGAAGAGCGGAAGTCATGCTTCTGTTTTCCTTTCGGCATAAGTCTGGCAGCGAGTGGCGGATTATCTCCGCACGAAGGCGCACCAGGTTCGATAGATTTTGATTCGAGTTCATGATCCTGACTCCGGTGAGATGCGGTCCTTCGACTTCGCATACCGCAATTGCGCCTGTGCCCGATACTCTGCCCGTTTGAGCATTGCGGCGGCGAGAACGGTCATGGCCTTCAATAGCTTGTTCATCACGTCATCCCCGACTTCTTCGGCAATCTGTTCACGTCGTTTCTTCATTTCCTCTTCTGATGACAATTTCGTCTTCTTCATAGTTCGTCTCCTGTCTTACTCCGCTCGTCGCTCCCGCAAGTAGCCTTCCTCCGCAAGTGAATCCAAGGCGTACTGCACGGCTGCACGAATAAATTTGCAGCGGTTGAAATCACAAAGCTGTGGAACCTTTGCGATCACGTCGTCAATTTCGGCCACGATGTGTTTTGACAGCCGAAGTTGAAGGGCGTGGTCAAGGTCAGTTCTTGCTGGCATGATCTTTCTCCGGTAGGTGGAACGTTCTGGCTTCCACGATCACTTTCTTCAGGAGCACAAGCTCGTCAATCATCGCTTCCATCCTGGCAAGTCGATTTCGTTCCAGTCTGGTTTTGATGGTCTTTGGATTTGATGGAAGTTCGTTCTTTGAATGTTGTTCTTTCGTCCATTCGATAAAGTTCATTTCGGTTCCTTCTTTCGTTTAGGTAAAGTTCTAGTAATACGACGCTCTTTTGACCGTCGTTGGCATCTTCAAAATGGTTCCGGGGTCTCGCTACAGGCGATTGCCACTCGCTACTGCCCGGAGCCGCTGGCTGCAAAAGTTGTGGTCTACTGTTTCCTCCTGAGTTGTGAACTCGTGATGGTGTTGTCAATCGTCCACCGTGGGTGAAAGGTCTTTCCGGTGTAACTACGGACGGCGGCAGCTTCTCCGTCGCCCTCCCCGACGACGTGAAGATCAAACTGGCCGGAAGGGACTACCTTTTTCCAAATGCCCGGAGCCTCCACGAAAAATGTTTCTTGGTGCTGGACAGGAACATCCAAAACCAAGTTGTAGTGCAAGAATGACGCCCGTTCTGGCACAGCAATCCAGCGGAGTCGTTCGGTTTCCGGCATCCTGCTCCAATGTTTTCCAAGAAGGCACCGGGCCACCTTCATGTCGAAAAGGTTGAGCCGTTGATAACACCAGGACGGCTCCAGGTTCTTGAGGTTGAAGTTCGCCACGGCATAGATACTCCCCGGCGTCTTCTGGAGCATTTCGAGAAAGCCGCTCTTGTATTCGTTTCCCAAACGGAGCAACGGAGCGACTTCGAGCATGTAATTCTGGACTTCCGGCATCGGACGTTTCATGAGCGTTTCCACGGTCATGGGAACAGCCGGGAGTCGGGTGATGTTCGGTTTTGTATTCGGCATATTTTCAGGGCCGAACATATATAGAACTTTCCGTAGCTCGACACGTCCGCTGGCATTCCCGTACCAAAAACGTCGCCGTCATCGCCGTGGAATCAGGCTGGAAAGAAAGGACATGTTTGGCTAAATTTTGTGTCCCAAAAACAGATGTTTATGGTACAATGAATTTGTGAGAGTTGCCATCTACGCACGCACGAGCACGGACGACGGCAGACAGGAGTTGACGAACCAGACGAGAGAACTTCATGCCTACGCCGGGCGCATGGGATGGACAGTGGTTGCGGAGTTCCACGACCAAGTGTCCGGGCGAAAGGCGGAGCGGCCACAATTGCAAAACGCTCTCGAAGCTGGAAGGAAACGCCAATATGACGTTCTTCTGTTTTGGTCGCTGGATCGTCTGAGTCGGCAAGGAGTGTTGCCGACGTTGTTGTTACTCAATCAACTCTCGCAATACGGCGTGAAGTACCGGAGCCTACAGGAACAGTGGATCGACTCGCTTGGCGCATTTTCCGATGCGGTCATCGGAATTCTGGCAACCGTCGCTAAATTTGAAGCCGAACGCATATCGAACCGTGTCCGTAGTGGACTGGAACGGGCACGTTCGCAGGGGAAAGTCCTTGGCCGTCCTCGTGTGGTCGTGAATCGCAGCAAAATTGCCAAGCTACGGAATCAGGGATTGAGCGTTCGTCAGATTGCGGCCAAGTTAGGCAACAGTCCGATGACGGTGCAACGTGCGCTGAAAGCAGCCGGGTAAGCCAGTTCAAACGCCTACAGGAAGTTCGATGTGTATGGGCGTGGGTTGCTTGAAGAATCCCACTACAATCGTCCCAATGACCGACTGAAATCCGTTCGCAGTCGTCTTGAACAGGTACACACCGGGCCGAAGCGACTTCAACCGGAATCGTCCGTTCCTGTCAGTGCGCCCTTGTGTGATTGTGCGATCTTCCGAAGGGCCACGTACCTCAAAGAGAACGTTCTCCAGCGGACGGCCATCAGCTTTGCACACGATGACGCCCTGGACACGCTCAACGTAGAACTCTGTGTCCAGTGGCACGATGATGTGCTCAGTAGGAGATTTGGCGAAACCTTCCAGATCGGCGGGATTGAATCTTTCTCGTTTAACGCCGACATCGCTGCGGTCATCGGGCAGCACGAATCGAAACAACAGTACGTGTTGCACGTACTGGATGCCGGGATGGAATTCGGAGCCAAACCCGAAGTTCGGCTTGAATCTCCACTGCTTCGCTGCCGCCGATGCCGCTGCAATCAGCGATTCATGCGGGATGGGCTTGCCTGGAGCGTACACCGGACAAGTCTTGACGACCTTGCCCTGAACATCCACGATGACGCCGATCTGAACTGTGCCGCTCCAGTGACTTTTCCTGGCTGCTGCCGGGTATTCGGGAGTGGGGCCACCGATGGAAACCTTGTCGAAATGTGAGATACGAGTGGGGTGGTACTCAGCGAACCCGCAGTCCTGCTGACCGTTGGCCGTTCCACAAGCCAGAGCCAAGCCGACGAAACAAATCTTGTGCAGGAGCAGCATACGGCCTATACTCATTCGACACCATACCAACTTTCGTTGTTCCGCTAAAGAGGTCGCCGCCGAAATCGAGAGCGGTACAATTGGTGAAGCGGAACGGGTGGTGTGGTGTGGAGCAAATCTCCATCAGGTCTGCCGTCAGGCGTTGACCTCATGAATCACGCCCGTTCCCCGAAACTGTTACGATCACGGTTACGATGGCGGTGAAGTCGGGAATCAGCGGTGAAATCGGTCATGAGCGGTGTTGAATCCACGCAAGTTACTGATTCTAAATGCGATACAAGAGTCCGAATCCCTCTTCCTCCGCCAGGTATCAAAACGGCTGCCGTTGGCGCCTAAGTCTGCATCGTTTGTGTGAGTTGCGCGGTTCGAAAGTCGTAATTGCGAAAATGGCTCCCGGAACGGCATCCGCAACTCCCCGCCCTTCCCGGTCGCGGCCTCCAGGACGAGCCGGAGGAGTTTTCGCTGCTCCGCCACCGGCTGCTTCAGGAACAGGCCAGCGGCTTTGGCCGTGAGTGCGATCAGCTCTATTGCTTGGCTTACGGGCGGTAGGGCGGCAGATTGAGCCTCGGCGAGCCGACAGCGCAGACGATCCTGTTGTTGGCGAATTTCTGCGGTTTTTTTTATCGTAGGTACTGGCGTCGATGCGCCCGTCGAGCCGGTCGTCGTAGAGCACATCCGGGCGGTTTTGGAGTCGATTCAGTTCAGCTTGATCGCGCCGCAAATTTTGCTCGCGGGCGGCAAGCTCGGTCGCGTCACGGGCAACCAATTCCTCCTGCAACCAGTTCAGAATTGGGCTCGGAATCACGAGTTCGCGCAGCCCCTGCGCGAACTGGCGTTCCAGCATTTCTTCGCGCGTGTACGGCTCCGCGCACTTGCCCTCTACAGCTTCACCGGCGGGGCCGATGGCGGGCAACCTTACGCAGGTGTGATCCGCGTTCTGCTGGCAATCTCTACGGCACTACCTACAATGATGGCGCAGGGCGGGGAGGTCTACGAGCTGGATACCGCAGGCCAGGAGACAGTGCTTTACAGTTTCACTGGCAGTACCGACGGGGACGGCCCCGAGGCGGGGGTAATCCGCGACTCGGCTGGCAACCTCTATGGGACCACTTCCGCTGGCGGAAAAGGGTCTGGGCCGGCGTGGTCTTCAAGCTGACACTGAACTAACACTGACCGCCGCCGCCCTTATACAGCCGCCAACCCATACGAATGCTCCACGTGTAACCGCGAGGCGCGGTATCAGGCCGCACTGGCGCAGCCGTAGACGCCGCCTCCCGGGCGTGCCCGCCGCAGCGCTTGCAGAATTTCCGCCGGCGTGGATCGAGCGCGGGCGGCGGGCCTGGCAAGTTTCTGGGTGCCATAGCTCGCCCTTGGTCGCCCCAGCCATCGCCGAAGCGCCTGCCGACACGGAGCGCGCCGCCAGTTTGCCCGAGACGCCGCGGAACGCGCCCTCGTTCGGCCAGCGTAGGAACGCCTTACGCAAGAAGCACGCCGCCTAGCAGGCATGCCGACCGAGCACTTGCCGAATTTCCGCCCGCGTAGATCGAGCGCGCGCGCGGCGGCGGGTTCTGGCTGCCGTAGCGCTCCCTTGGTCGAACCATCGCCGGAGCGACTGCCGACGCGGAGCGCACCGGCAGCTTGCGCGAACCACCGCGGAACACGCCCTCGCCCGGCGGCGTGGGAACGCCCTGCGCAACCAGCGCGCCGCTTCGCGTTCAAGACAAGGTCCTTGATGTCTTCCGATGATAGATCTGAAGGACAGGCCGGAGGCCTGTCCTACTCGCACCGCAGCGTGATCGAAGGGTCCACGCGTGCCGCGCCTCTTGCCGGAATAAACGCAGCCAGTACCGCAAGGGCTGCCAGCCTAGCCACGGCTATAGCGAGGACCGCTGGATCCCGCGGCTGGACCGTAAACAGATAACTGCCCAGTAGCCGCCCGGTGGCGAGGGCGCCGCCGGCGCCGAGAATCAACCCCGCGCCAATCCACGTCAGCGTCTGCCCAACTATCGTGCGGACCACTCCGGTCTCATCCGCGCCGAGCGCCATGCGAATGCCGATTTCCCGAGTACGTTGCGACACCGAGTGCGAAATGACGGCGAAGATGCCGGCCGCCGCGAGCGATACGGCGACCGCCGCGAACACCGCCAGAAGCAGCAGGACGAAACGGCGGTTGGCTACATCCTGGCCGATCAGATGATCCATCGTCCGCACAGCGGCCAGTGGCTGATTGCGGTCCACAGCCCAGATCTCTTTCCGGGCGGCGCGCGCCAGGGACGCCGGATCGAGCGAACTGCGCAGCAGAAGTGTGAAGTCGCTGGTGGCCATTTGCGAGTAAAGCAGGAACATCTCCGGCTGCGGGCCATAGGCCAGAGACAGGTGCCGGACGTCGCCCACAATACCCACGATCCGAAATTGTTCCGGGATGAATCGATAGTCCCATCCTTGCGGCGTCCGCACGCGCACCACGCGGGGCGTCTCAATCACCTTGCCAACGGGGTCCTCGCGCGGCCAGTAGCGCCGGGCCATCGACTGGTTAATGACGCCCACGTCGTGGTCGCCGCGCGCCAGCAGCCGTCCGCTGATGAGCGGGATTCCCATGGCTTCGAAGTAACCAGGAGTCACGGCCCGAGAGCCGGCCTCACCGATCTCCTGCGCGGCGCCCGGCAGGCTGAAGCCCTCCCAGACGCTGTTCTTAGTCATGGGCATGGTATTGATGGCCGCCGCGGCGCTGACTCCTGGCATGTTTTCGAATCGGGTCAACACATCCCGCACGAACTCCGCCCTTTGTGCCACCTCTATGTACTTGTTTTCGGGCAGTTCCATGTCGATCGTGAGCAGCCCGTGAGTGTTGAATCCGGGATCGACCGAGAGCAGCCGGAAGAAGCTCTTCGTGAGCAGCCCCGCCACCGCCAACAGCACCAGCGAAAGGGCCACCTCAGCCGCAATCAGGATGCCTCGCGCCCGCTCCCCCTGCCCGCTTCGGCTGCCCAAGAACCGCGCGCTCGAATCTGGGCGCGAGGCCCGCCACGCCGGCAGCATGCCAAACACCACGGCCGTCACGAGCGACAAGACTGCGGCGAAGCCCAGGACAGTCCAGTTCAACCCGAGGCCGCCCATGGCGAGGCGTGTGCTGAACGCCGTGTGCACCGGCACCGTCCTCACTAGCAGCGGCATCCCCCAGACCGCCAGCAAAATGCCTAGCGCTCCGCCAAGGAGCGAAAGCGCCAAGCTCTCCACCAGGAATTGCTTCACCAGACGCGCCCGGCTTGCGCCCAGCGCCGAACGGATGGCGATCTCCCGTTGGCGCCGCACGGCTTGGCTCAACAACAGATTGGAGACGTTGGCGCAGGCAATGAGAAGCACGAAAACGACAGCCGCACCGAAAGCCGTCAGCGTCTTGCGGTCCCCGGATATATCTTTGGACAGCGGAGTGACCATGGCCCCTGCTCCGCGATTCAGTTTGGGATCAGCCCGCTCAAGGGCGGCGGAGATCAGATTCATATCCATCCTCGCCTTCGCCACCGTTACGCCGGGTTTGAGCCTGCCGATCACACGCAGGTAATGCCGGCCGCGGTCCGGGTTGGGAACCAGCGGTAGGTAGAGATCCGGCTCCTCCATCATGCTGTATTGAATCGGGAAGCGGAAGTTTATGGGTAAAACGCCAGCCAGCGTGTAGGGCTGGCCATCGAGAATCAGTGTGCGGCCCAGCGCCTGGCGGTCGCCGCCGAAACGCTGCATCCAAAACCCGTAGCTCAGCACCACGGTCTGCACTTTGGGATCCAGCGCGCCGACCAAAGGTGAAATGCCGAGCATGGAAAACATCTCCGGTGACACGCGGAAGGCATCCACGCGTAACGGTTCGCCACCGCCGGTGAGACTTGCGGAATCATCTGAGTATGCGGCTATGCGCTCGAAGGCCCGGGTCTGTTCCTGCCAGTCGCGGAACATGGGCCATGAGGTATTGTTCCCGCGCCCCTTATTATCAGTGGCATACACGGACATCAGACGGTCAGGGTGGGGATAGGGCAGCGGACGGAGCACGACCGCATCCATCAGGCTGAAAATGGCGGTATTGGCGCCGATTCCGAGAGCCAAGGCCGCAAGCGCGGCCGCTGTCACGCCCGGGCTTCCTCGCAAAACCCGGAGCGCATGCCGAAGGTCCTGGAACATGCTGTCAGCCTCGCACGCCACCTACCAATTTAAGTGGCGTGTTTACAGTGGCGTTCAGAGTATGATTGTCCGTTTCTGGGACCGGCTACAAACCGAGCGAATCAAGGCGCTACTACGCGGCGAAGGGTTTTTGTTGGAAACGGAGATTGCGCAAGGCATGGAGCGCAGAGAGCGGACAAAGTACGCCGTGATAGAGCACCAGCTACGGCATGGCTGTTAGTGCGGGTTCCGTACTCGGAGCGCGTGCGGGTGCGTTCTGGCTGCCGTAGCGCCCTCGATCGATCCAGCCATCGCCGAAGCGACTGCCGACGCGCAGCGCACCGGCCGCACGCCCGAAACGCCGCGGAACGCGCCTTCGTCCGGCTGCGCAGGAACGCCCTGCGCAAGTAGCGCGCCGCTTCGCGGGCGTGCCGCCCGAAGCGCTCGCAGAATTTCCGCCGGTATGGGTCGAGCGCGGGCGGGAGGCGCTAGTCTACCTGCCGTAGCGCGCCCTTGGTAGATTCAACCATCGCCGAAGCGACGGCCGACGCGCCGGCAGCTTGCTCGAACCGCCGCGGAACGCGCCCGCGTCTGGCCCCTTCATGAACGCCCTACGCACGCAGCACGTCGCCTCGCGGGCGTGCCGGCCGAAGCGCGCACGGATTTCCGACGGCGCGGATCGAACGCGTGCGGGCGACTTTTGACTGCTTGCCGCGAGGCTGACGGCGGGGATTGCTCACTCCCTACTCATGAATTCCAGCAGCATCGGGAGCACCTGGTCCACCTTGTCCAACTCCTCGGGATGAGTCAAACCCTCGACCAGCGCCACCCGTACCCGTGTCCCGTCGAGTTTCCCTTTATATCGCGTGACGCCTTGCATTCCAGTGGCGTTGGCGGTGCCGACCAGCCACAACGTTGGGCAACGGATGTCTGCGGGCTCAACGGGCGGCCATTCGAGCAACGCGCCGAGCCACGCGAGAACGACCTTGACTTGGCCGCCGCGCCACGCGGGGCGATCCTTTTCCGGGATCTGCGCGACGTCGAGCGTGCCGGCGCGGTCAGCGTCCATCACCGGTTTCCAGCGCTGCTGCATCTGTTGAATCATCCTGCGGAAGTTGTCGTCAGCGGACGGCCCAAAGGGGACCCCGATGATAGCGAACCGTTCCACGCGATCGGAGCGGGCGGCGAGGTATCGTCCGATGTTGCCGCCGTAGGAGTAGCCCCACAGGCTGAAGCGCTGGGCGCCCGCGGCGTCGGCCACGACGAGAATGTCCTCACACAAGCGATCGATGGAGTACGCCGCCGGATCGGTGGGCTTGGCGCTCTCACCATGGCCCCGAATATCGATCGCGATCACGCAGAAGTGGCCGGTAAGGCGTTCGGTCCAGCCGGCTTTGTGCCACGCCTGGCGGTCCTGCCCTCCGCCATGGAGGAGCACGAGCCCGGGCCCGCTGCCCGTGACGTCGTAGGCGATGTGTGTACCGTCGCTAGAAGTCGCGAAGTGAGTATCCATGGGCGCACCTGCGGCAAGCGGGGTGAACACTGCGCCGAAGAACCGCGCGGCGGAGGATCATTCACCCAGTTTAGACGGTGTCGGCCCAGGCGCGCGGAGACCAGGAAAACAGCACGGCAGTTTCAAGCGCGGCTTACGCAGCCAGCACGCGGAATTTCCGCCGGCCCGGATCGAGCGCGAGCCGGCCGCCGGCGAGTTCCGGCTTCGGCAGCTCGCCCGTGGTCGATCCAACGGTCCCGCGGCGACTGCCGACACGGAGCGGAGCGGCAGCTTGCTCGCCGCTGAACGCGCCCTCGTCTGGCTGCGCAGGAACGCGTCAAGCAAGCAGCCCGCCGCCTCGCGAGCGTGCCGGCCGAAGGCGCGCAGCATTCCGCCCGCGTGGATCGAGCGTGTGTGGGCGGGCGAGTTCTACTTGCGCAAAGCGCGTTTTTCGGCTCCCCTTTGTTGGTGTCGCGTTCTGTCGCGCTTAGGAATTGCCATCGTGTTCAAGCAAGCAGCGTCCAATGGCGGGGAAGCACGACAGATATCACCAACTGAAATTGTCGTCAGTTAACCACTGGATAATCAGGCGATAGCGTTGTTAAGCAGTTGCCCGAACGGTACGATTACGTTCGTGGTCCATACACCGTGTACTCACTTCCGGTATGACGGGGACGGCTTATAGAGATCACGAATCCAAACTTGAGGTGTGACTCGACGATGACGACTTTCTTGCGCAACCTGTGGAACGACGATCAAGGTCAGGACCTGATCGAATATACCCTGTTGATGGCTTTCGTAGCTCTGGCCTCGGCAGCCCTTTTCATCAGCTCCGGCTCCAGCATCAGCAAGATCTGGAGCACGACCAACGTGCAGTTGAGCACGGCGGCATCCGCGGCAGGGAGCTAGACGGCGACACCCATCAACGATAAACCGCCGGCGCCAGAACGACGTGCCGGCGTTGGAGGCAGGCGCCAGCAGTTCTGGCTGGCGTAGCTGGCCTTGGTCGCTCCCAACATCGCCGACGCGACTGCCGAGAGGCAGCGCATCGCAGCCTGCCCGGACCGCCGCGGAACGCGCCTTCGTCTGCGCACGAACGCCTTACGCCAGCAGCCCGCCGCCTCGCGGGCGTGCCGGCCGAAGCGCTCGGCGAATCCTCCGCCGGCGTGAATCGAGCGCGTGCGAGGGACGGCCCTCGCAGGAACGGCTTACGCCAGCAGCCCGCCGCCTCGCGGGCGTGCCCGCCCGAATCGCCCGCTGAATTTCCGGCGGCGCGGATCAAGCGCGTCCGGGACGGCGGTTCTGGCTGCCGCCACCCGGTGTGGGTATTCTGCGCCGGCCGGTTACCAGGCCCATCCCTCCAAGCTGAATCCGTGGAAGCCATACAGGCATCCACAAACGGAAGAAGGAAGTTTGCCGGAGCGACCGGCGAGGAGGAAGCTAATGTACGTCATCACAGGGGCCACAGGCAACACTGGAAGCGTCGTAGCAGAGAGATTGCTCGCAGAGGGAAAGAAGGTGCGCGTGGTGGGGCGCGACCCGAAGCGGCTGGAACGATTCACGCAGAACGGTGCAGAATCTTTCATCGCTGAGGCGACCGATGCGGGCGCGCTTGCGAACGCGTTTGCGGGCGCAGAGGCCGTGTATGCGATGATCCCTCCTAATATTGCTTCCCCGGACGTGCGCGCCTACGAAGAGAGCGTGAGCGCTGCCTTGCGCTCTGCGATCGAGAAGAACCAGATAAAGTATGCCGTCGTTCTGAGCAGCGTCGGAGCGGACAAATCGCATGGAACGGGTCCTGTCGCCGGGCTTCACCGTCTCGAAAAGAAACTCGAAGGAACTCCCGGGTTAAATGCCCTCTTCCTGCGAGCCGGCTACTTCATGGAAAACCTTCTGCCCCAGGCCGGCGTGATTAAGTCCATTGGAATTATGGCCGGCCCAGTCAAAGAGGACTTGCCCTTGCCAATGATCGCAACGCGCGATATCGGCGGTTTTGCAGCCGAAGCCCTATTGAAATTGGATTTCGTCGGAAAGAGCACGCACGAACTGCAAGGGCCTCGCGACGTCACTTACGCGGAAGTTGCGAAGATCGTGGGCGCCGCGATTGGCAAGGCTGACCTTGCATATAAGCTCGTGCCTGCGACGGAGTTGAAGCCCGTGCTGATGCAGAATGGGATGTCGTCCAACATGGCAGACCTGTTGCTGGAGATGGCCGATGCGCTCAATTCGGGCCACATGAAGATGATTGAACTGCGCTCTGCAGCGAACACGACTCCGACCACTCTAGAAACTTTCGTAGCCGAAATCTTTTTGCCGGCATATCGAGGAAAGGCATCCCGCGCGTGACGTTTTTCTGATCGATCTTTGTCAGGTCAAAAAAAACAAAAAAAAGGCGCTGCGCCACAGAAACTTCAAATCGGCCTGGCCGAGGTGCGGCCAGGGCATCCGTAGCGTGGTGCCCCGGCACCGGCAGGTTGCCCAACCGATGAGTGTCGTTTTCGGGACTCGTGGCGGCCGTTGTGATGCATTTTGGCACGACATTGACGCACCGGCGATCAAGCAACCTCATGAGAGCGTAGCGCGACAAGCCACCAAGGCAGAATATACAGGGCCAGCCAGGTACGCCACAAGAAACTGGTCGCGGAGTTCAGCCACGTGATCGGATCGCCGGCCAGCATGACCAGAACGGCCACGGCGATTATCCCGTGCGTGAGAGCCCGATAGATGTGATAAGTGGTGTCCTCGACCCGCTTATCCACCTTCCCGCGAACCAGCACCTGAATCCCAAACGCCACAATCGCCAGGACAAATGTCACTCCCACGTCTACCGGCCCCCACCATTTGGGAAAAGCCGTCGTATCCTTCGCTAGACCCTTGCCAACGGGAACGGCGAGTTCTGGCTGGCGTAGCTCTCGCGTTTCCTGCTCATGTGGATTACTTCCGGATGCGCCGTAACACAGGACTTGGCCGCCTTCTGATCGGCTACACTGAACTGAATCAAGCGAATGCCGCTATCAACAGGCACAAGACTCGGTTGCGACCAAGACCTCGAAGACCGAATTCTCCGAACGCTTCGCGCGCGAGGCGCGCGCGGTGGGCGGCGCTGAACCATCCGAACCGGCATCCACTGCCGGATGAACACTCCGAATGTAAGAGCCCCACTTCTCGCATAGGCCGCGAGAAATGGGGCGCCCGGCCAAACCTCCCCCATAAAAAGCTTTTCCGCTAGGGGACGGTGAAACCCAGGTTGCTCGTCAGCGTGGTCCCTCGGGACGTGACCACCTGCACTACGCCGCTGGTGGCGCCAGTGGGCACGGTGGCGGTGATTTCGTTACTCGAGACCACGTTGAACGCAGCCGCGACGCCGTTAAAAGTGACGCTGGTCGCGCCCGTCAGCTTGTTTCCCAGGATCTTGACGGTCGCGCCGACTCTGCCCGAAGTCGGCAGAGTTTCCACGAACGGGCCCAGACCCATGGACAAGCTGAAAACGGTACCGTTGCAGGTCGGGCAGGTTAGATAATTGGCCCCGCCAAGTTCGGT
>Ga0181521_10006556_pt1 | contig 12566 bp, 10 predicted proteins | sample PEATcosm2014_Bin_32_FD_119764 | JGI IMG/M metagenome (GOLD analysis project Ga0181521, IMG submission 119764) | Peatland microbial communities from MTU Mesocosm Facility, Houghton, MI, USA - PEATcosm2014_Bin02_60_metaG | ecosystem: Environmental > Terrestrial > Soil > Wetlands > Peat | place... | reverse complement strand
TCTTCGGGGCTTCATTCTTGGCGAGATAAGCGCCCGCGCCCGCTTTGCGCAACTGGCGCAGGATGGGCGCGGCGGCGTGCATGCTGAGAATGACGATCCGGATACCCGGCACCGATTCGAGCAATCGCTCGGCAACCTGCAACCCTCCCATATCCGGCATCGAGAGGTCGAGGATTGCGACGTCGGGGCGCAGGGCCGTTCCGAGCTCGATGGCGGCCGCTCCGGTGGGTACATCCCCGACAATATTCCATTCCGGATGGCTTCCAGCGAGGATGCTGACCAGGCCTCTGCGCACTAATTCGTGATCGTCGGCGATGAGAATCTTAACCGCGCTCATGGCGCTCTATCCCGGAAGCCACATTCTCGCGGAGACGTGAGACAAGTCTCCTGCGAGGTCGAACTCCCCGCCGAGAGCCCGCGTGATCCCGCGAAGGAATCCCCAGCCATTGCTGGGAACCGCCGGCGCCGGGAGTGTGTACCCGGCGGAGACCATTTCCAGTTGCAGAACCGTCCCGTCGGTACGATTCTCGAGACGAACGGAAAGCTCCGGTCTCGGGTGGCTGCGAATGCCCCGCGCGACCCACGACTGAACGGCGGCGAAGAACAGCACTCGCGCTTCGGGCGAAACACTCTCGGGAACCGGATCGATATCGACGGCAATAGTCAGTCCGACTTCGTCGCGCACGGAGCTCGCGAGGAGTTCAATGGATGCCTCAAGGGTGGTTTCGTAAAGTGAAGGCGGCGCCAGCATGTAGCTGATAATGCGAATGTCGCGGCAGCAGCGGTCGATCATCTCGAGTGTTGCCTCCGCATGAGTCCGCGATGGCAGATCGCGCGCCGCGGCTTCGAGCTCGCTGACATAGAAGGAAAGAGCAACCAGATCCTGAGTAATCGTCTCGTGAAGAACACGGGAAATATCCCGCAACTCCGCTATGCGGTCCGTCAGGACTTCGCGGGAAAGGCCGTCAATCACCGTGCAGACGATGTGCCGAACCTCGCCCGCGGAATCGCGGACCACCGAGCCGCAACAAGTCAGCGAAATCGGCGAACCGTCGTGAATTTTCCAGCGGATTTGGAAATGCCGCGGAGGCAGATCCGTTCCGGCGGAAATCCGGTCGAATTCCAGCTTCCATTTATCGATATCGCCGGGGAACAGCAACGCCTCCTCAAAAACATGTCCGCGGATCTGCTCGGCTGATATGCCAGTCAAAGCGGCTGCGGCCCGGTTCCAGCGGACGATGGTTCCTTTCGAATCAACGACACACATGGCCGCGCCCGCAACATCGAGTATGGCTGCCGACAGATCAGTTGTTTCCTGCGCATCCGACACAGATCACTCCCATTCCCGATATCGCGTACTATATCCTATTTCCCGATGCAGAATGTTGTAAAAATACGATTCAGGATGTCGTCCGCGGTGGTGGCTCCAGTAATGGCGTCGATGGGGTTTAAGGCACAATACAGATCCAAAATCAGCAATTCGTGAGGAATTCCGGACTGCGCGGCGATTTGCGCTTTCTCCAGCATGAGCAGCGCTTCGCTTAACAGGTTTTCCTGGCGCACGCTGGTGATGAAACCACCCTGTAGTTCCAATTCGCCGCGCGGCGCAAGCTGGTCGAGAATGGCGGCGCGAAGCGCGTCAATGCCTTCACCCGTGAGGGCCGAAACGCTGAGCTGGTGTTCTTCCGCGCAAAACTCGGGCAAATCACACTTGTTCGCGACAACCAGAAAACGGCCCTGGTGGCGCGCTTTGCCGATCAGGTCCCGAGTTTCGGCCGAACGGCTGGAAGCACCGTCGATCACGACGATAGTGAGATCCGCGTCGGACATTGCCTCCAGGCTGCGTTCGACGCCGAGCCGCTCAATAAGCTCGGGCGCCTCCCGAATCCCGGCGGTATCGAGAACACGCACGGGAATTCCGGAGAACTCGGCCATTTCGGAAACTACGTCGCGGGTAGTGCCGGGAATGGCGGTGACAATGGCCCGGTCCCGCTCGAGAAGACGATTGAAGAGGCTGCTCTTGCCAGCGTTGGGCGGCCCCACGATGGCGAGCGAAAATCCGCTGCGAACCAGATTTCCGTAGCGGAAACTGCGCGCCAGCGCGGCGGTTTGCCGAAGGATCGGATCGAGCCTGCGCAGGATCTCGGCAGCGGGGGCGACGCTGATATCGTCCTCGGCGAAATCGATGCCGGCTTCGAGAAGCGCGATCAACTCGAGCAACTGCGCCTTGATGGGCGCGAGCCGGCGGGACACGGACCCTTGAGTCTGCTGCGCCGCCACGCGGGCCTGGTAGAGCGTGGTGGCTTCAATCAGATCGCGCACACCTTCCGCTTGTGGCAAATCGATGCGGCCATTCAGGAAAGCGCGCAGGGTGAATTCACCGGGTTCGGCGAGGCGGGCGCCTGCGCGTACGGCGCGGTCGAGACGATGCCGCAGGATGACGGGGGCGCCGTGGCAGGAGATCTCGATAACGTCCCCGGCGGTGTAGGATTGCGGAGCGGCGAAATACGTTACGACGACTTCGTCGATGGTGCGGCCCTCATCGTCGCGCAACTCGCCGAAGGTTGCGTGCCGGGGACGGAGATCGCTCCTGAGTGCGATGAGGGCGTGCGCGATCGCGACGGATGCGGGGCCGGACACGCGCACAATGCCGATGCCGCCGCGGCCCGGCGGAGTGGAAATCGCCGCGATGGTGTCTTCGAGTCTCAAATCCGGAAACAGAGCGGGACTGCCAGTCCCGCGCAGGATGCCATCCTGCCCCACATTCTTTTAGCGGCGGGGACGGGAGGGACGGCGATCGCCGCCGCTCCTGTCTCGACCAGGGCGCCGGTCGCCGGAGCTCCGATCGTCCCGGCGGTAACGCTCCGGTGGTGGAGGCGGCAGCTCGGGCAAAGACGGCATACCGGCCGGATAGATCACGACATGCCGGAATGGCCCGGTGCCGGCACTCTCGCTGCGGAGTTCGTGCTCGTTGCGCAAAGCGATGTGAAGCACGCGGCGCTCGCGGCTGTTCATCGGGTTGAAGCGGAATGGCGTGCCCGTATGCTTGACTTTTTCGGCGGCGGTAGTGGCGCTGATCCGCAACTCTTCGATGCGCAGGGCGCGGTAGTCGTTCGCATCGAAGGAAATGCGCGAATGATCGTCGGAGTGGAGACGCAGAACCTCCTGCGTAACCAATTCGAGCGCGAGGAGAAGCTCCGCCCGATTCGCCAGCAGCAACTCTACGTCGCGGCCCGTGAACTTGACGACGATGTCCGGATTCTCGAAGTCCGGATGACTCTGGTCGCCCGGCTCAACGGAGAAGTCGAGATCGAACTTGCCGTCGGCGACGATCCGACGGAGAAACCGCTCGATCCGCGGACCAGTCTCGTGAACCGAATACTTGGGATTCAAGCCCTCTTCCTGCCGTCCTTTGCGATAACCTTCCTGGCCACGGCCCGCGCTTCGACGGGAGCCGCCGTCTTGTTGAAAAACCACTGCTGGGCGAGCCCAACGACGTTGCCAGTGAGCCAGTATAACACCAGCCCGCTCGATGCCGTCCAAAAGAAGAACAGGTACATGAGCGGCATGAACTGCATCATTTTCTGCTGGCTGGGATCGCCCGCCGCGGGCGGTGGCGTCATTTTCTGCAGCGCGTAACTCGTCACGACCATGATCAGCGGAAGAAAGTGGATTTCGAAACGTTCATGTTGAGAGAGATCGCCCACCCAAAGCCAGCTGGCGTGACGCAGCTCGATCGAAACCGCCAGCACCCGGTAGAACGCATAAAGAAACGGCATCTGGATCAACAGAGGGATGCAGCCGCCAACCGGATTGACGCCATGCTTCTTGTAGAGATCCATCATCTCCTGCTGCTTGTTGGCGGCCCGCGGATCGCTCATGCTGATGCCCTTGTACTTCTCGTTGATTTTGGCCATCTCGGGCTGCAGGACCTGCATCTTGCGGGAAGATTTCAGGGTGGTGAGCTTCAACGGGAACATCGCCATGTTGATGATGATTGTGATGAGGATGATGGCCCAGCCGTAGTTGTGCACGAACTGATCGTTTATATAATGCAGGACCAGAAAAAGAGGCTTCGCGATAATCCCGAACCAGCCCCAGTCCACGATGCCGTCGAGCTTGGGATTCACCAGGTGGAGCGCTGAGATCTCCTTCGGGCCCAGATAGATTCCGAACTGGTTGCGCGCTGCGCCTCCCACGGCGACCCCGGGATAGGGATCTTCGGACGGATTAGCTGACGATGCGACCGTGTCCTGAAAAGTGGTGGTCTCAAGCGTGGTGTTCGGCGGCGGCAGAAACGCGGCGGCGAAGTACTGATCGTCGATACCCGCGAAAGAGAACATTCCGTCGGCGTTGACAGGCCCGTTCTTGGCTTTACTCGCGCCTTTGCGCTCCAGTTTGTTCTTATCGAGATCGTAGTAGATCGTCGCTTGTTGACCCGCCGCGCTCTGTACGGCCATGTCGCCGAAACCGCCCCGCCATTCGACCAGATGCGGAAGCCCCGCGCTATTCAGCGTGACTTCATCGGAGTACTGCACCATGTAACCGTCGGGCTGGAGCGCGAATGTCTTGGTGGCGTGGGTGCGGCCGTCGGAGTATTCGAAGGAAATGGTCTCCGGCCCCGGATGGGCGACCCACAGGCCTTTGTTCAGGTCCGAAGTGGGCTGCTTGTCGCGAAATGCGAAGGAGAACGGGTAGCCGACTTTTTCGGCTCCTTTCTGGTTCACCAGTTCGAGGGATTTACCGGAGCTGTCTTTGAACTTCTTCAGAGTCCAGCTCTTGACCGTAGCGCCGCGATTCGTCAGAACAACGTGATAGAGATTCGTATCGAGCGTGTAATCCTGCGCGCTCGCGGCTGATATGGCACCTTCCACGGGCTCGGCGCCGTTCTCGGCTGGAGGCGGAGTCGACAAAGTCATCGGCGTCCCGCTGGCTGTCGTCGCACCCGATGTCGTTGCCCCTGATGCCGAAGCGGCAGCTTTGTCCGTGGTGTTTGCCTTTTTGGCGGCGGGAGTCTGCTTTTGATCGGCTGATGGCGGCGGAGTGATGCCGAGCTGGCGATAGGCCCAGGGGGTTACCACCAGGATCAGGCCCATGAGCACGAATGCGAGGACCATCCGCACTTCGTTGGACAGCTCTTTGGGATTCTTATTGGGAGGCGTGGGAGAACTCATGGCTTTCAGCGCGGCACCGGATCTGCACCACCCTCGTGAAAAGGATGACAGCGGCCCAGGCGTTTCAGGCCCAGCCAGATACCTCGTCCGGCGCCGTGTACTTCGATCGCTTCACGCATGTATTGGGAGCAGGTCGGATAGAACCGGCAGGCGGAGGGCAGAAGGGGAGAGATCAGGCGTTTGTACCCGGCGAGGAGCAGGATGGGGATTTTGCGCACCCGATCTGATTGCACCTGATAAACAGACGCCGAACCTCGTCCTGAAGTTCTGTGAAGAGGCAATTTTGCGCTTTCCGCCGGGGATTGAATACGATTGACCACTCGGGACTCAATGATGCCAGTTCGAGCCGGACGGCTTCCCGCATACGGCGTTTGATACGGTTGCGCACCACGGCCTTGCCGAGCCCTTTGGGCGCGGTGAAGCCGACGCGCGGGCCTGCGGCAGTTGGCTCCGACAAGCTGAAAGCGGCGAAGAGCGGACACGCAGATCGCGTCCCCTGGTCGTAAACCCTTCGGAAATCGCTCGATCGCAGCAGCCTGACACTTTTGGGAAAGCCTGATTTCGTCGCGTGCTCCGCTACCTCTCCGAGCTGACCGTCAGCTTTTTGCGGCCAGCGGCGCGGCGGCGCGAGATGACGGCTTGGCCGTCGCCTGTCTTCATGCGAGTCCGAAACCCGTGCGTCTTGGCGCGGCGACGGTTGTTCGGTTGAAAAGTTCTTTTGGGCATTTGTTCCTGGAAATATCGATTATACAACAGCTTGGGACTGAACAAGGTATCAGGAATCGGGCGTTAACCTTCGATGGCTTCCTTGATGGCGTCGGCGAGCTGCTGCTCGGTCATTTCGGTGCTGATGAAAAGCTCCTGACGCGCGCCGTTGGCAAGGCCGATCGCTTTCCAGCCATTCTGCGTCGGGACGGTGATGCGGATTTTGACCGTGCCCTTCGCGTCACGAACCGGTCGGATTACACCGGGAATTATGGAACGGATGTCGTCGCGGGTGACCAGCCGGTCGAGCACCGGCCGCAGGCTTTCGAGAATGCTGTGCTCGATCTTCAGCTTTCCTTTGCCCGTGCGGAGTCTGAATGGCATTGACTCTATTATGTTCGCCGCACAACGGACGCTTCGCGCCTGTGCGGCTGGGCGGTTCGTATACTACGGGCGTGGCGCACAAGATCACATTAATACCCGGAGACGGCATCGGGCCCGAAGTCGCGGACGCGACTGCCCGCGCGGTGGAGGCGACCGGAGTTGCCGTCGAATGGGAGCGCGTGGACGCGGGTGTGGCGGCCGAAAAAGCCACCGGCCACTACCTGCCGGAAGCTGTCTTTGAATCGCTTGCGCGAACACACGTCGGCTTGAAAGGCCCGGTGGGCACGCCGATTGCGAGCGGCCACTCCAGCGTGAATGTGGCTCTCCGCAAACGCCTGAATCTGTTTGTGAATTTCCGGCCCGTCCGCATGCTGCCCGGCCTGAAAACGCGATTTTCGGATCTTGACATCGACCTGGTGATCTTCCGCGAGAATACGGAAGATCTCTATGCGGGCATCGAGCACGAGGTGGCCGCGGGCGTGATGGAAAGCCTGAAAGTGATCACCAAAACCGCGTCGTTGAATATTGCGAACGCGGCGTTCGAGTACTCGGTGCGGGAAGGCCGGAAAAAAGTAGTGGCGATCCACAAGGCCAACATCATGAAGCTCACGGATGGCCTGTTTCTGCGCTGCTGCCGGGAGGTGGCGGCGGGTTTTCCGGAAATCGAATACGGCGAACTGATCGTGGACAACGCCTGCATGCAGCTGGTCATGAGACCGGAGACGTTCGATGTACTTGTGCTGCCGAACCTCTATGGGGACATCGTTTCGGACCTTGCGGCGGGGCTGGTGGGCGGGCTCGGAATTGTGCCAGGCGCGAACCTGGGCGATAACTGCGCGGTGTTCGAGGCCGTACATGGCTCCGCGCCGGACATAGCGGGCAAGGGCCTTGCAAATCCCACGGCCTTGATGCAGTCCGCGCGGCTGATGCTGGCGCACGTGGGCGAGCGGGATGCGGCGATACGGTTGCAGAAAGCAATCGAGGCGGTTTATCGGGAAGGGCTCCACCTCACGAGGGATGTTGGCGGAGTGGCGGGGACGGACGAGTTTACCCGGGCGGTTATCGGGAAGTTGTAGGGGTTTGAATTACGCGGAGGTTTTTCTGCGGCGTCGCAGGGCGGCCACACCGGCGGCTCCGGCTGCCAGCAGCGCCAACGCACCAGTGGAGGGTTCAGGCGTCTCTCCCTCTCCCGCGGAGATTGCGTTCCCGCTGGCGTCGTATGCCCAATCGATCGCGGTAAGTTGGTTGGCCAGGGTGTTCGACCCCACACCATATACGAGCTGGATCCAGCCGTAATCCTTCTGTCCGTTAGTGGTCGTAAAGGCGAAGCCGGCGAAACCCGCCTTACCCGCGGTCCACCCATACGATGAGTGGGAGCTTGAAGAAACAAACTGTCTGACAATCGAATGTACACCGGACAGAAAATTGCCGGCGGCCGAGGAGATGGTGGCGCTCCGGTTCAGCTGCTTCGCAAGACCATTCGATGATGTCACAAGAAAGCCGACTTTAAAGCCGTTGGAATTGGAAGTAGACCCAATTTTGGGCCCCAGGGCTGCGCGACCAATCGGATCGCTTAAAAAGTTGAACTGCCCGACGCCGATTCCGAAACTGCCGACCGGCGCGCCCGTGCCGTTTTTCAGGTGAATCGTGTTATAGGCCGCGGTGCGGGGCTGGTTAGCCGTGACACTTGCGATCGGCCCCGCTGTGACGTACTGGAAACCGCTGTAAATGATATCCGCCGAAGCATTCGTCGCCATGGCCATTGCCGAGCCGGTAACCGCCGCATAGATCGGCCAGTTCCCCATGCCACGTCTCAGCGCGTCCCCCAGCGACGATGAGCGGAGGGTGGCGAAGTGGGCGTCCAGCTGGTCTTTGAGCTCGCGTTTGGGTGTCCGGACCATGTTGTGTGTGGCTAAACGAACCTTGATTAAAACCTAATATAAGATACTGAGGGCGGGCTGTCCACCGCTTCGGTACCACGGTACTATGCGACTACGCGTTCAGCGCCGCGGTAACGGCATCGGCGTGCTTCACGGCGTCACGTTCCAACTCCCGGCGCTCGGCGTTCATTGCGTCTGCAAACTGTCTATCAGAACACATTTCCCGGATGTTGAAGTCGACGCTGAGCGACATTGCTCGCACGGCGCCGGACAAGAGCGCGGCGGCTGCGCCAATGTCGGCGGCAGTGAGTCCGTGAACCATGCCGGCCGTCTGCGCGCACAGGTCGAGGCCGCGGACGGCTGAACGCGCGGCCTCCATGGGAACCTCGATGGCTCTGCGGACGGCAGCGGTGAGTTCCCTGCCCTGGCGCCTGCACTCCATGTATTGGTTGAAGGCTTGAATATCGTCGTCCGCGAGGTCCTTCAAGCGTGTTGACTCGGTGCGGGCGGCGTCGAGCAACGCGCTGAGATTCTTCCTCTTACCGGCGATGGCGAGCACCTTGGCAAGAAGAGCCAGCGCGACGCTTGCGGTTACGGCCGAGATCGCTACGCCGGCGGGGACTGGGTCGGCGCCGCCGGCTTTCTCGCGAAAACCGGCGAGCGTTGTTGTCCAGATCGAGTCTTCCACCTAAGAGAGGCCGATGATGCGGCCGGTTTCCGTATCCAGGTCGATTTCGTAATAGCCGGGGCGCGTGGAGAGGCCGGGCATGGTGCTCATGGTGCCCAGCAGCGGATAGACGAAACCGGCGCCCACGCTGGCGCGAACGTCGCGAACCGGGACAATGAACCCGCTCGGAGCGCCCTTCAGGTTGGGGTCGTGGCTCAGGCTCAGATGGGTTTTCGCCATGCAGATGGGCAGTTTGTCGAAACCCTGGCGGGTATACAGGTCGATCTGCTTTTCCGCTTGCGGCGAATACTCGACGCCACTGCCGCCGTACATCTCGCGCACGATGGTCTCGATCTTGTCCTTGATGCTCATTTCGAGCGGATAGAGGAAGTGGAAATGGCTTGGCTTCCCGCAGGCCGCAACCACGGCCTTCGCCAGATCCACCGCGCCCGCGCCGCCTTCGGCCCAATGATTGGAAACTACGGCGTCCTCCGCTCCCGCCGCGATCGCAAGACGCCGCACCAGGTCCACCTCCGCATCGGTATCGTTCTTGAAGCGGTTCACCGCCACTACTACCGGAATGCCGAAGGAGCGCGCGTTTCCGATCAGCCTCACGAGATTGCTGCAGCCCTTTTCGAGCAGATCGAGATTTTCCTCCGTGTAGACATGGGCGAGAGCCTGACCGGCCACCACTTTCGGGCCGCCCCCATGCATCTTCAGAGCGCGAATCGTCGCCACCAAAACGACGCAATCGGGAACCAGCCCGCTGTAGCGGCACTTGATGTTGAAGAACTTCTCCATCCCCATGTCCGCGCCGAACCCGGCTTCGGTCAGCACATAGCCGTCGGGTCCGACAAGTTTGAGCGCGAGCTGATCGGCAACTATCGATGAATTGCCGTGCGCGATGTTCGCAAACGGACCGGCGTGAACAAACGCCGGCGTGCCCTCGATGGTCTGCATCAGATTGGGCATGAGCGTGTCTTTCATCAGCACGGTCAGTGCCCCGCCCGTTCCCAGATCGTCGGCGGTGATGGGCTCGCCCGCGCGGCTGGAACCGATCACCATCCGGCCGAGGCGTTCCCGCATATCTTTCAGGCTGGTGGCGAGCGCGAGAATCGCCATGATCTCGCTGGCGACCGCGATGTCGAATCCGGTGACCCTCGTCATGCCTTTTTCTTCCGGACCCTGGCCGATGGTGATTTGGCGCAACATGCGGTCATTCGTATCCGTTACGCGCCGCCAGGTAATGGTGTCGGGATCGATATCGAGACGGGCGAAACGGCTGCGCTCCTCCGGCGTCAGATCGTTTGGGTTCGTTTTTTCAATGCCGAGCTTGCGCAGACGGCGGAACATCACGGGAGCAAACCGGCGGCTGCCGTCTTTGGCGACGGGGCAGAGGCGGTCGAACAACACCTGGTCGTCCGGCGTGGTTCTTTCGTGGAGGATGCGGGTGTCGATCGCGGCGGCCAGCAGGTTGTTGGCCGCGGTGATGGCGTGAATGTCGCCCGTCAGGTGCAGGTTGAACTCCTCCATCGGAATGATCTGGCTGTAGCCGCCGCCTGCGGCGCCGCCTTTGATCCCGAAAGTTGGCCCCTGACTGGGCTGGCGAATGCAGGTGAAAACCTTCTTTCCGAGGTGAGCTCCCAGCGCCTGGCTCAGCCCGACGGTGGTAGTGGTTTTTCCTTCGCCCAGAGGAGTGGGCGTGATCGCGGTTACCACAATGTACTTGCCGTTCTTCACGTCCTTGAGCCGGTCTCTTATCGACAAATGCACTTTGGCTTTGGTCTTGCCGTAGAGTTCCAGTTCATCGGGAAGAATGCCGGCTTCGGAGGCGATCTTGTCGATCGGAATCGGCGTGGCGGCCTGGGCGATTTCGATATCGCTGGGTACGGAGGCGAGGATGTTCTTTAGTTTATGAGCCATGAAATGTAGTGACGTTCAGACTTTCTCGGTAGTGTTCTCGATCCGGACCAGGGTGGTCGCCACCGGATTGGTGTCGTGACCCGGACGGCTGTCGCGCTCCAGGAAAAGGTTGATAAACGAGCTCGTGCCCTGCAGCGACCGGTTTCGCGGTGGAATATAGGCTTTCAATTCGTCGATCCGGTTTGCGCTCTGCGCCGTTTCATAGACCTTCACCCAGATACAAGGCTTATCCGGGAGCACCTCGCACATGCCGTTCAGTGTGCCGCCGCAGGGGCCGTTGCGCATATTCTTCGGACAGGTCATCGGGCATACATACTCCATCTCGCCCAGCACACAATTGCCGCAGGCCTTGCAGCCGAACAGCGGGGATTTGATGGCCAGCTCCACGCGCTCGAGAGCGTGAGCCGCCGCGGGCCGCTCGTCAACCCACCGGAGCACCGACGTCAGGAATCTTCTCAACCCGTTGTCTTCGTGTTTAACCGGGAAGAGCCGCGCCGCCGTATCGAGCACCTGCGGAAGAACGCCCAGCGGCTTCGGAGCGTGCGGCGGCGCTTCGAAGTAATAGAATCCGCCTTTGGGCCCGTAAGAGATTTCTGCGGCGAATTCCTCCCACTGCGAAGCCACTTCTTCGGAGCGCCGGATAATCCATTGAATGCGCTGCGCGTTGTCGATGCCGCCGATATACGCTCCCGCATAGCCCAAACCGCGGAGAATCGCTACCGTGCGCGCCGCTCGCTCCAGACGTGCGGCCATGCCCTTATCTTCAGCCTTCGCCTCGACCTGAACGCGCTCCAGGAGTTCCTTCGAAACCCAGCAGCCGGGAGGTTCTCCTTTGGAAAACTTCTCCGCGGCTTTGGGGGGTAACACATAGACATTTCCGAATACCGGCGTCTTCAGGCCGCGGTCGTCGAGATAACGTTTCAACTCGCGAAACTTGCGCGAGTCATAGCCGAGTTGGGTGATGGCATAGTCCGCGCCAGCCGCAATTTTCTTCTCCAGTTTGAGGTACTGGTAAGCACAGTCGGCCTCGGTGTATTTGAACGGCGATACGGCGACGGACGTGTAGAACGGCATCCCGGCCGCGCGCAGCTCGCTGATCGTTTCGACCAGTTGCACGGAATCCATGGCGAACAGAGGCGGCGCGGCCGGATTGCCTCCGTGCGGCGAGGCCGGGTCGCCCCCCAACGGATAATCGCCCGTGATGGCAAAAATATTCTCGATGCCGAGCGAGTGGCATGTCTCAAGAGACTTCAGAATTTCCAGACGATCTTTATTGACGCAGGTGAGGTGGACGTTGGGCGTCAGACCGCGCGCGCGTACACCGGCGCCGACACGAATGGGGTCGTGCCCCGCCGAGCCTCCGGCGTAGCTGGTGACGCCCGCGGCTATGACTCCGGGAATCCGGGCAAGGTCCGATCCGGCCTGGAATATCTTCGCCTCCGGCGTACGCTGGCTGGCGACCAGTTCCACGATATAGGAAAAGCGCCCGCTGGTTAAGGCTTCTTTGATCGAATTCACTGACCCAACTCCCGGCGGACGATTCTGGCCCCCTCGACCATGGCTTTCAGTTTGGCGAAAGCCACGTCGCGCGCCAGATGGAAGCAGCCGCAATCGGGCAGCACGGCAATGCGCTCGGCCGGCATCACCGCGATCGCCCTGCGGATATGTTCGGCAACCATGTCCGGCGTTTCCACCTCATCGTTCTTCACGTCGATCACGCCCACGCCGAGGTCGAACGGAGGCTTGAACTCCCGGAACAGATCCAGATCCTCGCCGCCGCGCCGCGCAAATTCCAGCGTCAACAGCTGGATGCGGGCCTCCAGAATGGCCGGG
>Ga0181521_10006555_pt1 | contig 12568 bp, 4 predicted proteins | sample PEATcosm2014_Bin_32_FD_119764 | JGI IMG/M metagenome (GOLD analysis project Ga0181521, IMG submission 119764) | Peatland microbial communities from MTU Mesocosm Facility, Houghton, MI, USA - PEATcosm2014_Bin02_60_metaG | ecosystem: Environmental > Terrestrial > Soil > Wetlands > Peat | place... | reverse complement strand
GTCCACCTGCTCATCGGTCAGCGCCTGGCAAAGCTGGCTGGTGTAAAAGGGAATGAAGCAGCACAGGTCCATCACAAAGACTTTGATCGGTCTTCGCATCGCCTTGGCCACAGGGGCTGCGGCCACGCTTGCTTTGGCCGGAACTAGAGTCACCGGGTTATGCACAGGCTGCGTCTCCCTCACGCATTTTCTCGGGCGCTTTTGCGCGGCGCTCAGCTTGTATTGCGCAAGGTCCGTGCCGCATGCAGCCCCTAGGTCTGCGGGTATGTTGCTTATTTACATATAGATACTAAGAAGGCTCGCGGTGGGGACTCGGCCAGAGGCAAAATCTTGCACACCGGGGGCAATTCCTTAGGACGGCCTCGCCGCCGGCTCAAGGCACATGTCTGAAGCAATACAGGCACTCATTCCCCAGCCACTTGTTGCGGTTGCTCCCCAGCGTTCCGTGCAGGGCGCGCACCAGCCGGTACAACTGAGGCTGGCTGAGGATGGAGCCCAGCCCGGGCAGCGCCAGGCTGTAACGATACATCGCCGAGAGCTCGAATCCCTGCTTGCGATAAAGATCCAGGACCGCGCTGGTGGGGACAGCATTCAAAGAACAATCTGGTCCCAGCACGCGCCGCGCGCGCGCATAGAGGAGGCTCAGCAGGTGCGAGGAGTCCGTATTCTCGGTGATGACGGTTCCGCCGGGCTTGAGCAAGGAGGCAACCCGCGCGATGGCAGTGGCCGGAGACTCGACATAGGCAAGCACGCCCACGCAGAGAATCAGGTCATAGCCATGAGGCTCCAGTTCGGCCCCCATGAAATCATTGTTCAGGATTTTCACATTGCCCGCCAGTTCGGCGGGAATCTGGGCGCGCGCGGCGGCGAGCATGTCTTCGGAAATGTCTACCAGCGTGAGGCGGTTCTGCGGCCTCAGGTGAGGAAGGGAAAGCGATCCATCCCCGCAACCCACGTCCAGGACCGAGTCGAACTGCTCGCCGTTCAGAAACTGCTGGATGATCTCTGCCCGGAGGCGAATGTTGTATCGCTTTTTCTGAAGAAACCAATCGGGCCGCACAAAAAGCGGCTTGACCTGTTCCACCCTGGTTGGCATGCTCAACTCTTACACCTTTCCCATCAGGCTCTCGGAACTTTGCACCGCTCCGATTGCGGACAGCAGTTGTTCATACAGTCGCAGGTATTCTTGCGACATCACGCGGGAAGAGAACTGTTTGTGAACCAAGGCGCTGCCGTTCCGCCCCAGGCGGGCCCGAAGTTCCGGGCTGCGGAGCAGGACAAGTATGGCGCCGGCTAACCCGGGGACGTCCGCGGGTTTCACCAGCATGCCGGTCTGCCCGGAGACGATTACTTTGGGCACTGCTCCAACCTGTGTGGCCACTACCGCCCGGTTCGACGCCAGAGCCTCCAGAACGGCCATCGGCAATCCCTCGTCCAGCGAGGCCAGAACGAAAACGTCGAACGAGGCGTAAACGTGGGGCATATCCGCTCGGGAGCCGGTAAAGACGACCTGCCCCTCGATCTCCAACTCCTGTGCCAGCCGTTCCAGCTTCCCCCGGTCGGGGCCGTCTCCGACCACCGCAAACAGCGCCTCGGGCATTTCGTTCAATACGGCGCGGGCGGCGCGGAGAAAGTAGTCCATCCCTTTTTGCGAAACCAGCCGGCCGGCGGTGCCGATCAGCAACCTGTCCCCCTTCTTGATCTCCTCCGCCAGAGTCGGCGTTGCCGAGGCGAAGGGAGCAAGATCGATCCCATTGTTGATGGTGGTGATCTTGGCCGCGGGGATCCCCGCCCGGCGTGCGTCTTCGGCGATCACGTCGGAAACGGCCACCACCGCGTCAAAGCGGCGCAGTAACCACGCATCAATGAATTCATACACGCGGATTGCAGGGGTTTGCCGCGTCCAAAGATGGCAGGTCGCCATCATCGGCACTCCCAGGCGCCGGCATGCCAGGTAGCTGTAAATGTTCGATTTGTATCCGTGGGAGTGCACCAACTGGACTTGCTGGCCGCGTACTATCTCGCGGATTTGCTGGATCGCGCCACGGTCTACACGGCCGCGGCAAGGGATGCGAATCACGCTGGCCCCGCGCCGCTCCAGTTGATCCGCCACGTTGTTATCGGGACAATGTGCGTTCTGGAACACACCGACGCGCACCCAGCAACCCATTTGTTCGAGATCGCGGGCAAGGGCGGCCACGACGTTCTCGGCGCCATACATCCCGCCGCTACTGATCAGGTGGAGGACCTTCATGTGCGCTTCGCTCGTAGAATCCCGCTGTTCCTTTGCTGCACGTGTCCTGCCACACCCGGGAGGCGGCTTCGGCTGGCTCTTGTTTCCCAGCAACAGGGAGGTATTCCAAACTTTCAATCAGTGTCCCAGAATTAGGCTGGCCAGGCAAGTGACATGCGAGGTGAACCCAGCGCCGTCCTTTCCGGATACGAGTGGCTTCCGCCTTGACTCGCGGCGGGAGAGCGCGCAGAATAAATTCTCTGCCCTCCCGCAGATTCAGCCCTACAGCCCAGGTTCGTTCTGGTTCGCGCGTCCTCGACTCGCGCTCGCGCCAAAGGTCTGGAGACCCTTAAGGAAAAATGATTCAAAGCCAACGCCACTCCGTGCGGCTCCCGGTGAGAACCCTGGTGTGCAACCTCGATCACTGGAACGAAGCTACGATCCTCAACGTAAGCGAGGGCGGCATGGCCCTGCAAGCCATGGCGCCGGTGAACATGAGCCGTCCGGTTCAGGTGATTCTCGATTGCGCGGAATCCAGTGGATCGATCGTGGCCAGCGGAGAAGTGGCTTGGAACGATCATGGCCGCGCCGGCGTACGTTTCTCGAACATAGGGGAGACCTCCCGCGACCGGCTGATCGAGTGGCTCTACCAGGATGTGGCGGCCAGGTGCGTGAGACGGGAGAATCCCTTCGCGGTTCAACGCCCGCACGGGCTCACGCTGCCCGTGCCCGGCTTGGGCCACCCTGCTGACACGCCATCCTTCAACGGCAACGGCTTCGCGGCAGCGGGACCGGATGGACCTGGCAAGCTGCGCTTGACCGCGTTGCTTACTGCCGAGCATCAGCTTGCTGCCCGTGGACTGGAATTGCCAGCGCTTCTGGATCTCCTGGCGAAGCGCGCGCGGTGCATCACTCATGCGTCGGGAGCCGCCATTGCTTTGGGAACAAGCCAGTCGGCGGTCTGCATGGCGAAGAGCGGGACCTCGGCTCCTGACCTGGGAATCACCATCGCTGCCGGACGCGGTCTTTCTGGAGAATGCCTGCGCAGTGGGGCGATCATGCGCTGCAACGATGTGGAGTCGGATCGGCGAGTGGACCCCGAGAACTGCCGGCGGCTCGGCATCCGCTCCGCCCTCTTGCTGCCGCTTTTCAACGCACGGGCGGCGGTCGCGGGAGTTCTGGGCGTGTTCTCGGAGCGACCGTCGGCGTTCGACGACTACGATGTCGTCACCTTGCAGCGCATGACGGATGTGATCATGGCGGCGAGCCGATTATCGGCGTCTGCTCCGGCTGCGCTCCGATAGCGAGCTGCGTATTCCGCGGGAAAAGTACGCGCCCGTTCCCGCCCTTAACTGGGTTGCTGCCGAAAACCCGGTCCACGCTGCCCTCCGTGGTATCCCCATTACCGATGGTTACTTTGGTTTTTGTCCAGAGACGATACTGAAACCCTGTTCCCACTGAGTGAAATAGTTTGCGCATAGGTACGCAAGTACTAGCCCTATTTGGTGCTCCGGCACTGCAAAGCCTTTCTCGCCAATGCCCTCTGGTCCCTGGAAGGGCTGTCGGTGGCAGGAGAGTTGCTGTTTTAGGGCCGTGGCCGGCAGAAGCCGGCCTGACCACACGTCCCTAAAGGGTTGATTTTGCACGATGGCAGCGCCAGATGAACGGAACGGGCTGTCTCCGGTCAGAAGGGCCACAATGCACCAACGAATTCAACGGGTGGAAACGATGTTAAGTAAGCGGGCCACGGGAATTGCGGACTCTGGGCGGCAGGTTCTTCCGACACGCTTGTTGCTTTGGACGTTGCTGGTGGTGGGATTGGTGTTTCCTGGAGTGTTACGGGCGTCATGCGGGAGTCCAGGCAACGCGATTGAGGCGGAGAACTGCCTCACCGGCACTCCTCAAAGCACCTGGGACATCAGCGGCGCTGGCGATGCGACCATCCAAGGCTTCGCCGACCAGATCAGCGTGAACCAGGGCGGCACCATTAACTTCAAGGTCAGCACCAACGCCAGTTCCTACCACCTGGACATCTACCGCATGGGGTATTACCAGGGGAACGGGGCGCGGCTGGTCACCACCGTCACGCCATCGGCCACCCTGCCGCAGACCCAGCCCGCTTGCCTTACCGACGCCACCACCGGCCTATACGACTGCGGCAACTGGGCGGTGTCGGCTTCGTGGGCCGTGCCCAGCACTGCCGTGTCCGGAATCTACTTCGCCAGAGTGGTTCGCGACGATACCCAGGGCGCCAGCCACATCGTTTTCATTGTGCGCAACGATGCCAGCCACTCCAACATACTCTTCCAGACCTCCGATCTCACCTGGCAGGCCTATAACGATCAGGGCGGGCAGAACCTTTACGGCTGCAACGGCGCCTTCGATCTGACCTGCCGCGCCTTCAAGGTGAGCTACAACCGTCCCTTCCACACCCGCGTCTTCGAGCCCGAGAGCTGGGTCTTCAACGCCGAGTATCCGATGGTCCGCTGGCTGGAAGCCAACGGCTACGACGTGACCTACACCAGCGGTGTGGACACCGACAGCAATGGCGCCCTGCTGCTGAATCACAAAGTGTGGATGTCCAACGGCCACGACGAGTACGTCTCCGGGAACCAGCGGGCAAACATCCAGACGGCACGCGATGCCGGCGCTGACCTGGCCTTCTTCAGCGGCAACACCATGTTCTGGAAGACACGCTGGGAGAACAGCATTGACGGCACCAACACGTCGTACCGGACGCTGGTCTGCTACAAGGAGACGCACGCCAACGCTGTGATTGATCCCTCCGATCCGCCAACCTGGACGGGCACCTGGCGCGACCCGCGCTTCAGCCCGCCGGCTGACGGCGGCCGTCCGGAAAATGCTCTGGTCGGCACCCTGTTCCGCATGAACGGGGGACAGAACGTTACCCTGTTAGTTCCCGCCGCCGACGGCAAGATGCGCTTCTGGCGCAATACCGCCGTGGCCAGCCTGCCTTCCGGACAAACGGCCACGCTGGCTCCCGGCGCCATCGGCGCCGAGTTCGACGATGATGAGGACAACGGGTTTCGCCCGGCCGGCCTGTTCGAGCTCTCCGCCACCTCGGTGACCGACCCCAGCAACGTGCTTCTCGACTACGGCACGACATACGGGGCGGGCACGGTGGTCCACAAGATCACGATGTACAAGGCGCCTAGCGGGGCGCTGGTATTCGCCACCGGCACCTACCAGTGGTCGTGGGGCCTGGATGCCAATCACGACCGCAGCAACCTGGGTTCGACCACCGATCCCAGCATGCAGCAGGCGACGGTGAACCTGTTCGCCGACATGGGAGTCCAGCCGGTGTCGCTGCAGGCGCCCCTGGCTCCGGCGAGCGCATCCAGCGATACCACCCCGCCTACTTCCACCATCACTTCTCCTGCCTCGGGAGCGAATCTGCAACCGGGAGCGCCGGTCACGGTCCAGGGAACAGCCGTGGACGCCGGCGGCGGTGTGGTAGCTGGAGTTGAGGTATCGATGGACGGCGGCGCCACCTGGCATCCCGCGGTTGGCCGCGCCAGTTGGAGCTACTCCGGCAACACCGCCAGCAGCGGCTCCGTGACCATCCGCAGCCGCGCCGTGGACGACAGCGGCAACCTGGAAACCCCTTCCGCCGGCGTGAGCGTCAACGTGGCGGAGCAGAGCTGCCCGTGCACCATCTGGCCCAGTTCCGCGGCGCCCGCCAATGGCGATCCCGGGCCGGACTCGTCGGTGGAGCTGGGAGTAAGATTCCAGGCCGATTTCGACGGCACCATCACCGGCATCCGCTTCTACAAGTTCGCCGCTAACACCGGCACGCATGTCGGCAACCTGTGGTCGAGCGGGGGCGGTCTGCTGGGGTCGGCGACATTCACCAACGAAAGCGGCTCCGGATGGCAGGAGGTGGATTTCACCAGCCCGGTGGCGGTCACCGCCAACACCGTTTACATCGCCTCTTACCACACCGACGTGGGGCATTACGCGCTCGACAGTCAGTACTTTGCATCGGCTGGCTTTGACAATCCGCCGCTGCATGCTTTGCAGAACACCGTTTCCGGCGGCAACGGCCTGTTCGGCTACGGCACCGGCAATGTCTTCCCGTCGAGCACCTTCAATTCTGCCAACTATTGGGTTGACCTGGTATACAGCTCCACCTCGACGGTGATGCTGAATTCGATCACGGTCGCACCCAGCCAGGCGACGATCCAGGTCGGCGGCACGCAGCAGTTCACCGCTACCGGGCACTACAGCGATAGCAGCACGCAAGACATCACCAGCCAGGTGACCTGGTCCTCATCGAACACGGCGTCGGCTACCATTAACAGTTCCGGCCTGGCCACCGCGCTCTCGGGCGACGGCCCCACCATCACCGCGAGCAAGGGCAGCGTCAGCGGCAGCGCCCTGTTGAGCGTCCATGGGACGCCGCTGGTGATTACCACCACCGCCTTGCCCGCAGGAGGTCAAAGCGCGCCGTACAGCTTCCAAATTGCGGCCAGTGGCGGAGTCCTGCCTTACACCTGGACGCTGCTGTCAGGGACGCTTCCCGCCGGCCTGAGCCTGGCCTCCAATGGACAGATAGCAGGCACTCCCACCACGCTGCAGACCACAAATTTCACGGTGCAGGTCACCGATTCGGGAACCAAGGATGCCCTCAACCCGCCGCAGATCGCCACACAAGCGCTGAGCATCACAGTTTATCCTCCACCCCTCATCGTCAGCATCTTCCCCCCTACCGCGGTGCCGACCCGAGCCGACGTGGGTGGTGATAACTCCCTCGAACTGGGGGTCAAGTTCAGAGCGGATGCCAACGGCAGCATTTCCGCCATCCGCTACTACAAGAGCGTTGACAATATCGGGACCCACACCGGCCATTTGTGGACCATCGGCGGTACGCTGCTGGGCAGCGTGACCTTCACCGGTGAAACCGCGTCGGGGTGGCAGCAAGCCAACTTCTCCAGCCCGATCCCGATCACCGCGGGGACGGTTTACCTCGCCAGCTACCACGCAGATTACGGTGGCTACTCGGACGACCTCAACTATTTCGTCAGTTCAGGGGTGGACAACCCACCGCTGCATGCTTTACGCGACGGAATTTCGGCCGGCAACGGCGTGTTTGACTACGGTACCGGCACCGTGTTTCCGAACAGCAGCACCAAGGGGTCCAACTACTGGGTGGACGTGGTGTTCGTGCAGACCGTCCCCGATACCACGCCGCCCACCGTGATCTCCATCAGCCCGTCGAACGGCGCCAGTGGCGTGGACCCGAAAGGCGCCATCAACGTCGTGTTTAGCAAGGCGCTCGATCCCACCAGCCTGAACAGCAACACCGTGATCCTGCAGGATCCCACGAACGCAGCGGTACCGGCGACGGTCAGCTACAACAGCGACACCGACACCGTCACGCTGACGCCCACGTCGGCGCTGCAAAACTCGGCCACCTACACGGTGGTGCTGGAAGGCGGCAGCACCGATCCCCGCATCAAGGACCTGCCGGGAAATGCATTGGCGGTCAATTTCGTCTCCTCGTTCAACACCGCCGCCCCGCCTCCGCCTTCGCCAACCGCGGGGCCCGGCGGACCGATCCTGGTTGTTTCCGCTGCAGCCAATCCCTTAAGCCTGTACTACGCCGAGATCCTGCGGGCCGAAGGATTGAACGAGTTCGCCGTCCTCGATATCTCGCAGGTGCAGAGTTCAACCCTAGCCGGATATGACGTGGTGGTGCTGGGCGATACCCCGCTGACCTCAGACCAGGTGACCATGTTCACCAACTGGGTCAACGGCGGCGGCAACCTCATCGCCATGCATCCCGACCCGCAACTGGCGGGCTTGTTGGGACTGGTTGATACCGGCTCGGCTCTATCCAACGCCTACGTGTTGATGAACACTACGGCCGGGCCAGGGGTCGGCTTGGTGGGGCAGACCATCCAGTTTCATGGCCCGGCTGAGCTGTACACCCTGAACGGCGCCATCAGCTTTGCGGACCTGTATTCGAATGCGTCCACGCCCAGCGGTAATCCGGCGGTGACGGCTAATCCTGTGGGCACAGGCATAGCCACGGCCTTCACCTACGATCTGGCGCGGTCGGTTGTCTATACCCGCCAAGGCAACCCTGCCTGGAACGCCCAGGCCCGCGACGGTCTGACGCCCATGCGGTCCGACGACCTGTTCTTCGGCAATGCCGGATTTGACCCGGAGCCCGACTGGGTAGATTTCAACAAGATCCAAATACCGCAGGCGGATGAGCAGCAGCGCCTGCTGGCTAATCTCATCCTGCAGATGAACTCGATCAAGAGGCCGCTGCCTCGTTTCTGGTATTTCCCACGCGGCCTGCAGGCGGTGGTAGTCCTGACCGGCGATGACCACGGCACCTTCTACCCCACCGGGGGCGCCTCGGCTGCCCGCTTCGACCAGTTAATGGAGGCGAGCCCTGTGGGATGCAGCGTGGAAACCTGGCAATGCCTCCGCAGCACGGCGTACCTGTTCCCGCCTTCCATCGCCAGCAACCCGCTCAGCAACGCGCAGGCCGCCGACTTCATCTCCGCCGGCTTCGAAGTCAGCGTTCACGTTGATACCAGCCCGGATTGCTCCAACTACACTTCTCTCAGTGCGCTGGATGCGGACTATGCCGCGCAGTTGAGTTCGTTCGCTTCCGGCTACCCTAGTGCTCCCGCGAGCCAGACCCACCGTATGCACTGCGTGGCCTGGAGCGACTATGACTCCCAGCCGCAAGTCGAATTCAATCACGGCATCCGGCTGGATACCACCTACTATTACTACCCGCAGTCGTGGATCACTGATCGTCCCGGCCTGTTTACCGGCTCGGGGATGCCGATGCGTTTCACCACGTTGAACGGAACCATGGTCGACGTGTACCAGGCGACGTCGCAGATGACCGACGAATCCGGCCAGACCTACCCGCTGCACATTGACACGCTGCTGGATAACGCGCTCAACCTGGGCTATTACGGCGCGTTCGTCGCCAACATGCACAACGATACCGCGGATCCTACTGCCGCCAGTTCGATAGGCACGGCTGCCATCCTGGCTTCGGCGCAATCCCGCGGTGTGCCCATCATCTCCGCCGTGCAGTTGCTGAAATGGCTGGACGGCCGCAACGGTTCGTCGTTCTCGCTGCAGTCGTGGGACGGGGCTACGCTGGCCTTTAACATCCTGGTGGGCTCCAACGCGCAGGGGCTGCAGGCCATGCTGCCTGCCACGTTTAGTGGGACGCCGCTGAACAGCCTGACCCTGAACGGCAGCCCGGTCAGCCACACCCTCCAGACTGTCAAGGGGATGCAATACGCGGTTTTCGCTGCCACTTCCAACGGCGCCTACAGCGCCCAGTACAACGCGGTCACCTCGGTCACCGTGAATCCAACCTTGATTGTCGGCGGCGATCCGTCGACCGGCACGGTGACGATCAACAGTCCGGCGCTGTCGGGGGGCGTGGTGGTGACGCTGCAGAGCGACAACCCCGCCGCGAGGATTCCGGGCAATGTCACCATTGCCCAGGGACAAACCTCGGCGTCGTTCAATATCAGCACCTCGCAGGTGTTGAGCACCACTCCGGTGCACATCACCGGCTCATTTAACAGCACCAGCCAGCCGGCAACCCTGACCCTGACGCCGCAACTGGCGCCGACCACGGCGGTGACTGTAACTGCGGGCGGCAATCCCTCGCCCTACGGCTCGTCGGTCACGTTCATGGCAACGGTCAGCGGCGCGGGACCAGCGCCCACCGGAAGCGTCTCGTTCTACGACGGCGGCACTTGTTCGATTCCGGGAGCCGCCTTGGGCAGTGCGGTCGTCCTGAATGGCAGTGCGCAAGCCAGCGTCACCACGAGCACGCTTACGGCTGCCGCCAGCCCGCATACGATCCTGGCCTGCTATTCCGGAGACGTTAACTACGCCACCAGCGCGGGCACGCTGGCGCAGACCGTAAACCCGGCCACCGTTATCCCGAGCATCACCGCCAGCAGCAAGGTGTACGACGGGACCGCCACCGCGACCCTGGCCACCCGATCGCTTTCCGGCGTGATCGGCGCCGATAACGTCACCCTCAGCGGCGGAACAGCGACCTTTGCCGACAGGAACGCAGGAAACGCCAAGACGGTGACGGTTACCGGCCTGACCCTGAGCGGCACCACGGCGGCCAACTACCAGCTTTCCTCGACCACGGCGACCGCCACGGCGAACATCACGGTGGCCGCGGTCACGGTAACCGCGGACACGCAGAGCAAGGTGTATGGCAACATCGATCCGGCGTTAACCTACAAGCTCACTAGCGGCTCGCTCGGCGCCGGCGACAGCTTTGCCGGCGGGTTGACTCGGGTGGCCGGTGCGACCGTTGGGACCTACGCCATTCAGCAGGGTACGCTGGCGCTGACCAGCAACTACACACTTTCCTATGTGGGCGCGAACCTGACCATCACCGCGGCCCCGTTGACGGTCACGGCGGCGAATGTCAGCCGCAGCTACGGCGTCGCCAACCCGGCGTTCACGGGAACCCTGACCGGCGTCCAGAACAACGACAACATCACCGCGACCTACTCGTCGTCGGCTACCATCAACAGCCCGGCCGGCCCCTACGCCATCGTGCCCGCCCTGGTCGATCCCGGCAGCAAGCTGGGCAACTACTCGGTCACGGCCAACAACGGCGTTTTGACCGTCACCGCTTTGACGGTTACTGCGGTCAGCCTGAATCCGGCCGCGGTGGCGGGCGGTGCGGGCACCACCGGAACGGTCACGCTCTCGGGCATCGCGCCCACCGGCGGGGCGGTGGTAGCGCTACAGAGCGGCACGCCCAGTTTGGCGACGGTTCCGACGAACGTTACCGTTCTCGCCGGACAGAACAGCGCCACTTTCGCCGTTACCACCACCGTCGCCACCACCGCGGCCAACGTGACCATCACCGCTACTTTGGCCGGCAGCGTACAGACCACGTTGACGGTCAATCTCAGCTTGCTCGCGCGCAACGGCTGGTCGCTGCTCTCGGTGGACAGCCAGGAGACCAGTTGCTACAACGGAGCTGGCACCAACGCCTTCGATGGCAACCCCAGTACGCTGTGGCATACGCAGTTCTGCGGCAGCGCTCCGCCGACGCCGCACCAGATCAGCATCAACCTGGGAGCATCCTACAGACTGTCCGGTTTCCAGTACCTCCCGCGGCAGGACGGCAGCGCCTGCGGCTGGATCAAGCAGTACGCTTTCTACGTCAGCACCGACGGCGTGAACTGGGGCACAGCGGTGGCCACGGGAACATTCAGCTACGGCAACCTGAGTACGAACTGTCCGGGACCGGGCGCGGGTGTGCCGGCGGCGATCGAAGTCACATTCTCGCGAAAGACTGCGCAATACATCCGCCTGGTGGCGAACTCCGAGCTGCACGGCAACCCGTGGACCTCGATGGCCGAACTGAACGTGCTGGGCACGGCCTCGGGCAACAATCCGGCGCCCTCGCTGGCACAGGTGACGGTGAATCCGGGGTTCGTGGTGGGCGGCGCCAGCAGCCAGGGCACGGTGACCTTGACTGAGCCGGCGCCTGCAGGTGGTTCGGTGGTGAGCCTGGCCAGCAGCAACCCAGCGGCCACGGTTCCAGCGAGTGCGACCGTCCCGGCCAACGCGTTCAGCGCAAACTTCACCATAACCACCACGGCGGTGGGAGCGGTGACGCCACTCAACATCTCCGGTTCCCTTAGCAGCAACGCCCAGACCTCGTTCACGGTCAACCCCGGCGGCTTAATTTCGCAGACGGGTTGGTCGCTAGTCTCGGTGGACAGCCAGGAGACCAGTTGCTACAACGGAGTAGCCACCAACGCCTTCGACGGCAACAGCAGCACGCTGTGGCACACGCAATTCTGCGGCAGCGCTCCGCCGACCCCGCACCAGATCAGTATCAATCTGGGGGCCTCCTACAACCTGACCGCCTTCCAGTACCTGCCGCGGCAGGACGGCAGCGCCTGCGGCTGGATCAAGGATTACGCGTTCTACGTCAGCAGCGACGGGGTGAACTGGGGCACAGCGGTGGCCACGGGAACATTCAACTACGGCAACCTGAGTACGACCTGTCCGGGACCGGGCGCGGGTGTGCCGTCGGCGCTGCAGATCGCGTTCCCACAAACCACCGGGCAATACATCCAACTGGTGGCGCTCGACGAACTGCAAGGCCATCCCTGGACCTCGGTGGCCGAGTTGAACGTGCTGGGTACGGCATCCGCCAACAACCCGCCGCCCTCGCTGGCACAGGTAACGGTGAATCCGGCGATCGTGGTGGGCGGCGCCAGCGCCCAGGGCACGGTGACCTTGAGCGGCCCGGCGCCCGCGGGTGGAGCGGTGGTG
>Ga0181521_10006554_pt1 | contig 12574 bp, 16 predicted proteins | sample PEATcosm2014_Bin_32_FD_119764 | JGI IMG/M metagenome (GOLD analysis project Ga0181521, IMG submission 119764) | Peatland microbial communities from MTU Mesocosm Facility, Houghton, MI, USA - PEATcosm2014_Bin02_60_metaG | ecosystem: Environmental > Terrestrial > Soil > Wetlands > Peat | place... | reverse complement strand
GGTAATCTCGTATTGGGGCAAACCCAAGACGATCTCAGAATCGGTCAAATCAAAATCTCCCAAGATTGTTTTACCAATCTGGGATCAGGGTTTGCCCCCGGAATTGATCAAGAGCCAATTTGACGCCGTGTACGAGTACTCGTACACTGAAGGGGTGTCTCAGGTCATAAAAAGCCTCGTTCTGTACAAGCGACACCTTCAGAACTGCCCCATCCACAAGAGCCGCGTCCAGCGCCACAAGCGCCGTTTTTGGATGGATTGCGAGTGCCCAATCTGGATTCATGGTCGCACGCCTGACGGCGATATTGTCCCTCGACAAAGTACACAGTTCTCCGACCTCAAGAGAGCCGAAGCGTTGCGTGCGGCGCTCATGGCGCAGGTTGGGGCAGATTCCATAACCGGGCCACCGATCTCAGAATGCGTAGCGAAGTACCTGGCTACTCGCGAGCAAGACCTCGACTGGCGCACCCTCGCACAGCACCGCCTCGCCCTTGACCGGCTGGCGCGATTTCTGGAGGCTCAAAACGTCATTCACCTGCGAGAGGTGACCGTGGATCACCTGGAGACTTTCAAAACGGCAGGGCTGCCGAAGAAAATGCGGGCCACCACTAAGGCCACTACCTTCGCGAAAATCCGTTGCTTTCTCCGGACTGCTTTTCGGCGGGGGTGGATCAAAGAAGCGCTTGTCGATAAGGTGACCACCGTAAAGGCCGTATACGACCAGAAGGAACCCTACACGGATGAGGAAATCAACGCGATCCTCGATCATGCCTCCAAGATGGATGGCGGGACGCACGGATACGCGAAGCAACCGAAGACGTTCCGGCTGCTGCTCGAACTGATGCTTGCGACTGGGCTGCGCGTGGGCGACGCAGTCGGATTCGATCCTCACGTGCTCTGTAAAGGAGACTCGCTGTGGATCTACACGTACTCGCCGCAGAAGCAAAAGAGAGCTGAGAAGCCGAAGCTGCTGGAAGCGTACATCACGGACGAGATTAAGAAGAGGATCGATGAATGCACGTGGCTCTCGGTGGCGCGACCATTTTGGTACGGCCTTGGCTCTGATCCGACGCCGCTTGCTCAAGCCGTGTACGAGCGCCTGCAGGGAATCGGCGCCCGCGCCGGAATCGCTGACTGTCGTCCGCATCGGCTCCGCGATACTTTCGCTGTCCGAGCACTGCTTCGCGGGATGCAACTGGAGGACGTTTCGCGGCTTCTTGGGCACGCCAGCGTCAAGGTGACTGAGACATATTATGCGAAGTGGGTCGGGAGCCGGAAACGGAGACTGGAGCGGCTGGTTGCTGAGTCGCTCGTTGACATACAAGACCAAAGTTACCGTGCCCCCGTCGCTTAGCGGCCGCCCGAGACGCCCCGACGCTCGAGTGGCACGAGTGCGGGACTTATGAGGCTCACGAAAGTACCACGGGGCTCCTTGTACATGGTTGATCAAATCAAGGGAATGTCTGCGATCGGTTTGATGTTGGCGAGGGCTTCAGCTTAATCAAGGTCCGTCGTGTTCCCGCTGCGTTTGCATCGACGTCCCTGAGACGGATTATGCTGACCGGCCGGTCATACTGCCGGTTCTCCTGGAGCGTCTGGTTTCGCAGTTTCTCGTGAACGCGCGCGGCTACGCTCTCCGGAATCGAGAGCGTGGCGTATTTACGTCTGCCGGCGCCGTGGTTGGCGACCCGAATCACGTCGGCCTCCTCGGCAAATATTCTGCTCACGGTTCTCGCCGATAACCCCCAAAGGCCGGCCAGTTCCTTCACTCGGTAATGTCTCTCAAATGCGAAGCTTCCCATCGGGACTGCTCCAAATCCCCGCTCGCACACCAGGCGTTCAGCGCTGCGAAGTCTTACTGTCATCCGCACCGCGAATGTGCAATCAATCGGGACCCCTGATGGTCGGGTGCTAGTACGGTATCCATGAACACGACCACGCCTGCCGGTCCGACTGGCAACGGTCTCTGGAAGTCCATCTCAATCTCCGTCGAAAAACGTCCTCATAATTAAAGGTAATGGGAAGGGCACTCCGGGACAGTAAATTTACATATTCCCGCGCCTGCATGAACGCGGGCCGAGCCCCAGTTTTTGGCGCGGGCCAAGTGTGAGACGCTTGAACTGACTCATCGGAAAGGCGCAAGTCACCGTCCCGATTCGATCTCCCGTCATTGTTCCGGCGCCAGCCAAGCGCGTCAGTCCGCCCCGCGTCGAAGAAAGTTGTTAATTAGTTGTCCCAGAGTGCCCTTCCCATTCCCTTAAATATAGGGGGCATTTTTGTCTGCCAACTTCTACACCCGCAAGTGTGACGGCTCGGACGCCGGAACCAGTCAACGCATCGTGCCGACTTGCGGCTTTACCCCAGGAGGTTCGAAATGAGCAGTGCGAAGATTATTCCGGAATTGCCGGCGACGGCGCCCGCAGTCGAAAAACGGGTGATTCTATCCATGGGCGGCAAGGGCGGCGTAGGCAAGACGAGCGTGGTGACCGGTTTGGCCGAATGGTTTCAGGAGAACGGCATTCCGGTCAAGCTGCTCGACCTCGACACCGAAAACAAGGCGCGCGGATCACTCACGCACTTCTTTGGCGGTCAGGTGCCCAAAGTCAATATCCACACACCTGCCGGGCTTGACGCGTTTGTCGACGAGCTCACCGACGGGCCACCAGTGATCCTCGCTGATATGGGCGCGGGAGCTGGCGAGGTCACCTACGAGTGGTTCGACAAGATGTATTCCGACGTGACCGAGGCCGGCATAGCGTTCACTGCCGTTGGCGTTGTCACAGCCGATCCGGCCAGCGTTGAGAGCGTTCTGGCCTGGGCATCGCGCTTGGGTGATCGAGCAGCTTACCTGATCGTCGAGAACTCTACGGCGGAGCACACCGACTTCCGGTATTGGCGGGAGAGCGAGCAGGCGTTGTGGTTCCAGCGGAAGTACGCACCAGCGGTGATACGAATGGACTACCGGTTGCCCGTCCTCGAAAACGCCACGAGGAATCACGGGGTGACGCTGGGTGCGGTGGCTGGCAGATCGACCGATGCGGCGGAGCTGCAGAAGGCATCGCTGGTGATGCGCGCGCAGAGCTATCGGCGACGCATGTTCGCGGAGTTCGACAGGGTGAAGGAGTTGTTACTGCCGTGAGTGCGTCCAGCCAACCCTCGGAGGCTCAGGAACCCGATCTGATCGACCGCATCGCGAACGCGCTGCCGGTCGAGGTGAGGGCTGACTATTACCGCGAGCTGCGCCACTGCCGTTCGCTGCCAGAAAACGATGAGATGCTGCGGATACTGCGGGCCATGGGCTTTTTGGTTCTACTCATGGTGCAGGCTCCGGAGCGCATGGCGACGGAGAGACTACGGCTCGAAGAGGCCATGGCTGATGCGCTGAGAACCCTTCAGGAGATCTGCGAATCCAGTGACGCGCATCGAGCGCAACTCGATCAGCGGTTGGTCCAACTACCGGCCGACATCGCGGCAGGGATCAACCCGGAAGCCATTGCTGCCACGATCAATGAAAGCATGCGCCAACAGTTCGTCCAGTCGACAATTCCCGTAACAGCCGAGGCGCTCGCGGTCGTCGCCGCGCAGATCAAGAAAGCTACCGCTGAGTTCGGGCGTAGCGCGAACACACTTGGTGACTCTTACGAAGGCGCGGCGGAAGGCGCGCGCAAGGCGATCGCCAATCTGGAATCGACGAGTTCTCATGCGGTCAGTAGCACGAGACGTGCGGCGAACGAACTCGTAAGTGCTTTCCGCGAAGAGTACCGATGGTCGGTCTACACGTTAACCGGGATCGCCCTCTTGGTTGGAATCGGGGTCGGCATGTGGTATCAGCGGTGGATCGATCCGCAGCCGCAGCCTGCCGAGCGCGCGCCCGCGGTCCAGCGCGTTCAGCCCAGCAGTCCAAGGATCAGGCCGTAGGTCCACACGATGCTGACGATTCGCGCCATGGCAGACGGTAAAGGCTACTCGTCTCGGCACCTCGAACACAGCGACTACTATGCAGAGGGCGAGCGCGTGGTGGGCGAATGGCACGGGCGCGGCGCAGAGCTGCTTGGGTTGAGCGGCCCGGTGGACACTGGGGACTTCGAATCCCTGCGGCAAGGTCTCAACCCTGGGACCAGAGAGTTTCTGCGAGTTCGCCGCAGTGCGGACCGCATGGGCGCCGACGGAACCAAAGTCGCACAGGGACGGAGCCTCTACGACTTCACGATCTCCGCCCCCAAATCGGTTTCGGTGCTTGCCATTGTCGGAGGCGACCACCGGCTAGTCGACGCGCACCGCGCCGCCATCGCGGAAGCCTTGAAAGAGACCGAGGCGTGCGCCGCGAGCCGGGTGCGGCAAGGCGGCGCGAATGAGGATAGGCCGACTGGCAACATGGTGCTGGCGGTTTACCATCACGACACCAGCCGCGAACTCGACCCGCAACTGCACACGCACGCTGTTGCGGCCAACCTGACATTCGACGGCGCGGAGGGCCGCTGGAAGGCGCTGCAGGCCTCGGAGATCTACGAGCGGCGGGCCTACCTGTCCGAGGTCTACCGCAATGCGCTGGCTCGCGAAGTGAGAGCGGCCGGCTACGAAATCGAGACCCAGCGTGACGCGCGGGGGCGTGATACCGGCTTCGAGATCCAAGGCGTCCCTGCGGAACTGCTGGCGAAGTTCAGCCAGCGGAGCCGTCAGCGCGATTCGGCTATCGCGGCATTCGTGGAGCAGCGCGGGCGGAGACCTACCGACAACGAGATTGCGGTTCTGGTTCGAGAATCGCGCGCCGACAAACTCACCGAGATTTCGACGCGCGAACTCCGGGAGAAACAGCGGAAACGGCTCACCCCGGACGAAACACAGGCACTGGGGGCTGTGAGGGGCACCGGAAGGTCCGCACCAGTGGCTGTCGATTCGAGCGGTCCTTCATTAGAGCACGCCATTGACCACATCTTCGAGCGCGTATCCGTTGCAACGGACCATGAACTCCTTACGGAGGCTTTGCGGCACGGCCGGGGACGAATCCGGCTTGCCGACCTGAAGGGCGAACTGCATTTGCAAGAATCCGCGGGCAAGGTCTTGCGCTCGGGCCGCGAGGTTGCAACGGCGGAGAGTCTGGAGCGCGAACGAAACATGATTGCCGCCGTCAACCGTGGGCTCGGCGCATTCGAACCGCTGGGCGGCGGCCCGCTTACCATTTCGGACCGTTTGCGCCCAGAGCAGAAGCACGCGGTGGAATTCGTTTTTCAATCGCGGGACCGAGCGGTGAGCATCAGCGGAGCGGCCGGTACCGGCAAAACCGCGACTCTCAGGGAACTTCGGCGTGGCCTGATGGAGGCGGGGCACGATGTACTGGCAGTAGCGCCGACGATGAGCGCCGTCGAGGAATTGCAGAAGGTCGGCTTCGCTGACGCCATCACCGTCGAACGCCTCCTGCAAGATCCACGCATTCACTATGGCGTTCATGGCAAGGTGATCATCCTCGATGAGGCTGGTATGGTGTCGGCACGTCAGATGGCGGACTTGCTTCTGTTGGCGGAGGACCATTCCCTGCGCGTCGTCTTCAGCGGGGACACCAAGCAAATCCGAAGCGTGGAAGCGGGCGATGCTCTGCGGATATTAGAAAAGGAATCCCGGTTGAAAACGGTCGCGCTGGCTCAGGTCCAACGGCAAACCAGGAAGGACTACCGGGACGCGGTCGAAGAGCTCCGCCGGCACCCGGAACGCGGATTCGCGAAGCTCGATGCGATGGGCGCCGTTCGTGAAGTGGCGGTTTCCGAACGAGCCGTGGCCGTTGCCAACGCATATGACGCCGCCGCAGGGAAAAGCCGTCTGGTTGTCTGCGCGACGCACGACGAGATTGACCGCGTGACCAATGCAATTCGCGAGCGCCGGAAGACACGCGGGGAGGTCTGCGAGGGTGTAGCCCTGACGCGCCACGTTTCACTCAACTGGACTGCGGCACAGAAAACCGACTTCCGGAACTATCGCGCAGGGCAGATCCTCGGCTTTCACAAGGCTGTGAAGTCAATCGCGAGAAACGACACGGTGGAGATCGTGCGTGTCGCATCCAGCAGTCTGGTGGTCCGATGTGCGGATGGCACCGAGCGCGCCATTTCAAAAAGGCAAGCCGGGAGTTTCGGCGTCCTGGAGGCGCGGCCGATTGAGGTGTCTCCCGGAGACCGACTCCTGCTTACCGCCAATCGCCGCGAGCCTGGGCTGCGGATCACAAACGGCGAATTGGTCACGGTTTCCGCCGTGGATGACGCCGGCCGGGTGCAACTGGCAGACGGCAGGACGCTGCCCTCCAACTACCGCAGCTTCGGGCACGGTTACGCGGTCACCGCCCATCGCAGCCAAGGCAAGACCGTCGATTCGGTGATCATCTCCGGCGACGGCATGCCAAAGGAGCTTTTCTACGTCGCCGCATCGCGCGGCCGTCAAAGCGTCACGGTGATTACGAGCGACAAAGAGCGACTCCAGGCGACCGTAGCGCGGTCGATGGTGCGAACGGCGGCGTCCGAGCTTCTGCGGGCCAAGGGGGCGCACTCGCATCGAGGCGCTTTTCGAGGTTTGGCAGCGGCGCGAGACATGGTTCGACGGACATCCCGGTTGCTCACGTCCGTTTCGAAGCAAATCCAGCAAGTAGTGATTCAACCTCGAAAGGAGCGGACCCGTGAACTCGGCCTCGGTCGATAAAGCACCATGGGTCATCAGCGCGGCCGACCAACCGCCGGCGCTGGAGATCGTACTGTTGCGGCACACGGTGGTCCTGTCGTGGGGTCAGTTCGTCTACGCCGAAGGCGGCGACGACGAGGTGCGAATTGCCTTTGCCAGCCACGATCTGGTGGTGAAGGGCGCTGGACTCGACCCGTTGCTTCGCGCAATCGCGGCCCATCGAGTCGCGCGGATTCAGGAGAGTGGGCGGTCCGAGCATTTTCCCGAACAGGTGGGGCGCTTCATTCGTGAGATCGTCGTCAGGAACGTGGAGGGCGAGTGATGGAGCAAGCACGAGTTTTCGAAAAGCTGAAGTTAGAAATAGACACCATCCCTAAGCCTGCCGGCTTAGGTTGGCGAGGCCCGCTGAGCGGGTCACTTGTTCGGCATTTGATCGGCTTGTGTTCGGTGTCTGTCCGGGTTTCATTCGGTTCTTGTTCGGCCGATGTTCGGAAATCATTCGGTGAATATTCGGCATTTGTTCGGTGTTTTTCGGTGGTCGTTCGTTAGCCGTTCGGCTGACATTTGAATTGAGATTAGGCCTGGAAGGTCTCACAACGTGCAGGACAAGCTTCAAGACATCCTGAACACCCTGCCCGGGAAACCACCGCGCTCCCGATTGGAGACGTACCGCGAGTTGATTGACGAGTTGCGACAGCGCGGGTGGACCTATCGGGATATCGCGGGAATCCTCGCCGACAGGTGCCAGCTAAGTATCTCGATCAGCACGCTCCACGATTTCGTCCGGCTGCGATCCTTGGGGAAGCGTAGTTCAGCCAGGCGAACTGCGCCTGACGGATCGAAAGCAGACGCGATTGATCCCAAAGGTGCGCTCGTAGGTTCTGACGACAAGGCTGCCCAAGACGAGGAGGTTCGTCGAAGAATTGCGGCCCTCAAGGCTCGCAAGCCCGTGACGACGCCATCGCGAGACGACTTCCATTTCGATGCAAACCAACCGCTCCGGCTAATTACGCCGGAAAAACCAGCCTCCGACAAGTGAACCCAAGCGCAGTCCTGGTGGCCCGTTTAGGCGGACAGCAGTAGTCCGCAAGTGCTGGCCGTTAATGCGCGGATCCCAGCGCGTTTCTCCGTCCTAATCCGCCGATTACAGATTACGGAGTAAGCCCCTGATTCGTTGGGAGTTCGGCCGCTTTCTGAGCTACCCGAGGGGGTTCATCGATTTTGATTCTTTCCCAGGACCGGTGTCAACAAGCATGGGACGATGTTTCCGAGGGCCTGACGTACGGCGCACAAGCGAGAGCTGCACTGCTCTCTAAGGAAAAGCTACGCTGCTGCGCCGAGTTCCCAGGGGCTGCCGTATCCACCACTTCCGGTCCGCCGCCGCCGACGGCAACGCGGTCGTTGTTCTGGAGGGGTGCGGTACGAGGGGTGCGGCGCATGCGCCATCATGATGTAGTCAGCCAGAGTGTTGGCTTCGGCATCGGTCACATCGAACTTGGGCATGCGGCGGCGCCGCGCCTCTCATGCTCCCGAGCGCCTGCTCTTCGTTCGGAGCAGACCCGCTGCATCCGCTGCGGTCTGTGCGCCGAGCGCTGACCGGTGAGCGTGATCACCATGGAGAAATCGCCACGAAGACGGCGGCTGCCTCGGCTTCCTGTGAGGTCAGTCCGCTGGCCACCGGTGGGGAACCGACGGATGGGGCAGCAGGCTGGGTTGGGTTCGGAGTGCTCATCGCACCTCCCTTGATTTCGCAACGAATTGCCGGTCCAGGCTGGCCACGAGCCGGCTTATGCTCTTTTGCACAGCATGAGTCATTCCCTGGATAACCGAGTTTATGTTGCGTGTTTCTACTTCGGAAGTCTCATCTGCATCGCCGGTCCACACGGTTTCGCCGGTCCGGAGATCGAACAACTCGGCAGATATCCTGGCTTCCACGCGGACATTGCCAGCGGAATCGATCTCTTCCAGCCGTTCGAGCCGGCCGCTCATGAGATAGTCCTGCCGGCTCTGACCGTCGTACGGCCTCACGAATGAGAATAGCCGCGAGGAGCGGAGTGAATCGATCATTGCCGCCGTCACCGTCGTCGCGGGATCGGCAGCCCACCGGTGATAATCGTAAAAGCCAATTTCCGCCGGGCCTGGACGGTACACAATCCGCCCCTGTCGCAGGTACGGCAACGCTTCGAATCGGCGCACCGCAAGCGTGGCCGGCAGGCGCGCATCGGTTGCCGCTGGGCTCGGCGCAGGAGGGATGTCGAGCGCGTAGTAGTGCGGATACCGGATCTTGCCCCCGCAACCAGCCATGAGCAGCGCCACCATGCAGGCGCTCATGCATATCAGAGTCTTGGTGGTCATGGAGTCCTCATTTCTTGGGAACCTTTCGGTCCTCGGGCTGCCTGATCCGTATCAGGCTCCACGGACGCTCCTTCACGGACTCTGTCAGCGCGTTCAGGTTTTCAGTCGCCGCACGAAGGTTCTCGATCGTGTCGGCGATATTCTGATCTTTCGCCCGCACCGCGGTCTGGAGATTCGCTATCAGGCCGCGCGTCTGCTCGAGCGCTTTACGCATTTCGGCAAGGTCCGTCTGCAGGGGATCGCGGACCGCAGTGATGGTGTTGTTCGCGTTGGACACGGTTGCGTTCGCATTGTCCAGGACCGGCCCCACTTTCGCCATGACGCCATTGGCGTCGTTAGTGAGCTTCAGGACTTGGTCGGCCACCTGGTCGATTTTCGGCGATATCCGCGTCACCATGGCGTCCGCGTTCGTCAGAATCTCCGATAGGTGCTGCTGGTTCGGTTTGCCCGTGACTCCGTTCAGATTCGACATGAGTTGTCGGGCGTCGCCCGTGACTTCGTTCACGTCCGTATGCACCGTTTCCAGCAGTCCCTGCGCGGAATCGGCGAGGGCCACGATCTTGCGCTCAGTGTCGTCAAGGCTGATGGTTTCCAGCGACGGGATCGCGCTATTGGCCGGCAACCGGGGCGCGTCATTCGATCCCATGCTGATGGAGATGACCGGGCTGGTAATCACGGTCACTGATCCAAGCTTCGCCACGGACTTGGCGTTAAGTGGGGTGCCCTCCCGGACATCCAACAGGATCTCAATCCGGGTGGGGTCCTGCGAGTCGGGCCGTACCGCGGTCACCTGGCCCGCCTTGACGCCGCCAAACAGGACGTCCGCTCCGGGCTCCAGACCGCCCGCATACTTCAAGTATGTCCGGTAGGGGGTGCGCGCTCCCTTGAACTGCGCGTTGCTTACGTGATAGATGGTGGCAAGCACCACCACCGCGCAGACCAAAACGAATGCGCCGACTTTGGCTTCCGTTTTCATGCTCGCCCTCCTGTGATCCCCGCCAATTCTCGAAACCGGTCCTGAACGTCCGCGCTTTCCGCAATGGGATCGGGAACACGGTCGAGGAACTGCCGGATGCGAGGCTGGGTGCTCTTCTGGAACGCATCTTTGTCGTCGACCGCGATGAGCGATCCGCGCTCCAACATGGCCACACGATCGGCGACGCGAAATGCGCTGGCCAACTCGTGGGTAACGACCAGGATGGTCATATGGAAGGCACGCTTCAAGAGCAGGATCAGTTCGTCCAGCCCGGCCGCGACAATAGGATCCAGGCCCGCCGACGGTTCGTCGAAGACCAGAATTTCGGGGTCAAGTGCAGTAGCCCGAGCGACCGCGGCGCGTTTCTTCATGCCCCCCGACAGTTCTTGAGGCATCTGCCTGGCAGCTTGACTCAGACCCACGGTCGCGAGTTTCATGGACGTCATGATTTCGATGACGGGATCCGCCAGGGTGGTCAATTCGTGCAGAGGCAGGGCGACATTTTCTTCGATGGACATGGCATTGAACAACGCACACTCCTGGAAGGCGACGCCCATGGTGCGACGGATACCCTTGAGTTCTTTCGGCGAGCAGCGATTGATATCGACGCCCCGGATGCGGATTGTGCCGGAGGTAGGCCGCTCGAGTCCGATGATGTGCCGCAGGACGGTGGTTTTGCCGGAGCCGCTGCCGCCGAGCAGCGCCATCACTTCACCCGCTTCGATGTTCAGGTTCACGCCATCCAGCACGCGATGGTCGCCGTACTGGACCGTCAAGTTCTCCACGGAGATCACTGGGTCTGCCATAGGCTAACTCTTATGCACCAGGTAGAAGATCGCCGTGAAAAACACGTCGGCAAGGATCACAAGAAAGGTCGACCAGACTACCGCGGAAGTGGCCGACCGCCCCACCGCGTCCGGTCCTCCTCGGGTCCGGAAGCCTTCCAGGCACCCGACGTTGACGATAATGACCGCGAATACCAGACTTTTCAGCAGCCCGATAAAGACGTCATGCAGCTGAATCGAGTTGGCGACATATCGCAGATACATAGAGAACCTGTACCTGGTGGTGATCAACATAAACCCGAAGCCCGCCAGGATGCCGAATGCGTTGCTCATGATGCTCAGGCAGGGGATTGTAATGATCGCCGCGAGGTACTTCGGCGCCAACACGAACTCGATCGGATCGATAGCCATGGTCCGGAGCGCGTCGATCTCGCTGGTGACCATCATGGTCCCGATTTCGGCTGAAAATGCCGATCCCGAGCGGCCGCTCACGACGAAGGCCGTTAGCAGCGGACCCAGTTCGCGCGTGAAGCCGACGGCCACGGTGTCCATGACGTACTGCAGCGCTCCGAACCTGCGCAGTTCGGCCCCGGCCTGCATGGCCAGGATGAAGCCGGCGCACAGGGACATGGTGCCGACCATCGGCAGCGCATCCACGCCGACAGCCGCCATCTGGCGCAATGCCGCTCGCCAGCGCCCAGGCTTGCCCACGAGCGGAAGCACGCGGGGTGTGGCACGCAGGCCTGCCCAGCCCTGCATGGTAAGTCCGCCAATGTAGGCGAGTCCGCGGAGGGCGCCGCCGCCGATAGCTTCCAAGACGTTCACGTCCCTGCCTCCTGTCCAGCCATGTCGAACAGACGATTGAAGTGCGTGATCTCAAGAAGGTCGAGCGGCTGATCGTGGATCCCGTCCAGGATCAGCCGCGTGCCTTGCCTGCGTGCAATCCGGAGCGCCTCCACCAGTGTGGCTAATCCGGAAGTGTCGATGTAGGAGACATCGGACAAATCGACGGACAAGTTGACCGGCTTTGCACGCAAGGCGTCAGCCAGCGTTCTGCGCATCTCGCCCGAGGTTGCGATGGTGACCCGGCCGTGGATGGCAACCTTCTCGCCCACTTCGGCATCCTTAGGTTTCACGGGCCTTCGCTGAGTGCGAACTCGCCTTCGCGTAGAACCGGCGGTCGCTGCCGTCCAGAATGGCCTGCACCTTGGCGGACTGCTCGTTGGTCAGGGTCGTCTGGAGGACTGTGCCGCCGTAACCGCGGAACTCCTCAGCCACTTCCACCGGGTCGACCGTCCGTAACAGCGCCAGGATTGCCGAGTCGCGCGGCTGGATCATGCCGCCGACGCATTTTGCAAACGCTTCCGGGATGCCGAACTCGTCCTTCCACCAACCAGCGTCGAGCGCGCCGCCGGTCGCGCCGAGGGCGCCGCCGCCCAGGGCTCCGGCGGCGACGGCGCCTGCCACAGCCGCGCCGCTGGCGCCGGCCGTGAGTGGGATCGCTATCAGAGCGCCAATCAGGGAACCCCAAAATACTCCCCACCCGGCCCCCTCTCCCGTGGTCAGTTGGTAGCTCTGATCCACCCTCAGTTTGCCTGTATGGTCGCGATAGACCGCGACGGCGTCGTCAAGGTCGACCACCCATTCGCGGTCCATCTCGCGGAGCTTGTTGAGAACTTCCGAAGCCCGGAAGACCTGTTTGAATCCCACGACAATCAGTTGCGACATGCTCCACCTGCATCCCTTCCATGCATTGCTTTCTTCGGCCCGTTCTTACTTCTCCAGCCGCGCCGCCGCT
>Ga0181521_10006549_pt1 | contig 12581 bp, 12 predicted proteins | sample PEATcosm2014_Bin_32_FD_119764 | JGI IMG/M metagenome (GOLD analysis project Ga0181521, IMG submission 119764) | Peatland microbial communities from MTU Mesocosm Facility, Houghton, MI, USA - PEATcosm2014_Bin02_60_metaG | ecosystem: Environmental > Terrestrial > Soil > Wetlands > Peat | place... | reverse complement strand
TGCTTGTTGTTTCAGATGTTCGGCGTCGAAACGAACTCCTTTCTTCCAGACGAGCAAAGTGATCGCTGCAATCTTGCGTGCCAACGTGAGTCGCGCCATGTGCGGCTTCATCCCTCGGGCAACGCAAGCTTCGTAGAAATTCTGGAAAGGCCCAGTCGTGGCAGCCGCTAGAGTGGCTGCGCCCTTGAAGATATTTTCCCCCCGTGTCTCTCATTGAACGCCGAAGGACTAGCTCCGCGATCACCTCTCCAAAGTCGCCCTCCCAACCTCCTAGCGGGCACTTCGATGAGTGGACCGCAAGCTGAACTGCTACCGTCGGTGCGCAGGGCTGGCCTCGCAAGCCTGCTATAATGGCCGGCTTGCATGAAGCGGAAAAAGAAAACCGGGAAGGTGCGCGTGGTGGCGAGGGCGGCCCTGCCGACGCGTTTCGGACGTTTCACGATCGCTGGAATCCGCGGACGGCGGGGCGAAGAAGCGGTGGCGATCCAGCACGGGCGGCTGCGGGTGGGGAAGGCTCCGCTGGTGCGCGTCCATTCCCAGTGCCTGACGGGCGACGTTTTTACGTCCGAGCGATGCGACTGTCGCGCTCAACTCGAGATGTCTCTGCGCAAAATCGCGAAGGACGCGTCCGGCATCGTGCTCTATCTGCCGCAGGAGGGCCGGGGCATCGGACTGCTGAATAAGCTGAAGGCGTACGAGCTGCAAGACCAGGGCCTCGATACGGTCGAAGCGAACCGGCGCCTCGGATTTGCCGCCGATTCGCGCGACTACGATTTCGCCGCCGCGGCGCTCAAGGCGCTCGGCGTGCGATCCGTGCGGCTGCTTTCGAATAATCCCGACAAGGTCGAGCAACTCGAGCGCGGCGGCATTCGCGTCGTCAAGCGGATTCCCTGCCGCCCGCGGACGAGCCATCACTCGCGGGCGTATCTGCGGACGAAGAAGGACAAGATGGGGCATATTTTGGCGGGATTGTAGGGGCACCGGGGTTCTCAAAGGCGGGGACGGGAGACAAGCCGTGCTGAACGTCGGCCGAAGCAAATGGGCTGCATCGCGCCAAGCATGTGCGCCGGGCACAGCATGCTGTGCCCCTACGAAGAAAAAGGCACGGCGCGGGCGCGCCATGCGGATCGGATCTTCATAGCCCGCGAGCGCAGAAGCGCTCCAGACGAGGAGGTCGGGATAATGACGAAGGCCATTCAGCAGTCAGTCCGATTTCCGGCGTCGCCCAAAGAGCTTTTCGACATCTACCTGGATTCGAGAAAACACTCCGCTGCGACGGGTGGAAGCGCGCGAATGAGCCGCAAGGTGGGCGGGACGTTCACGGCGTGGAACGAACAGCTACGCGGGCGCAATCTGGTGATTGTTCCCAATCGGTTGATCGTGCAGGCGTGGCGGGCTACACATTGGAAGGCCTCCGAGCCAGATTCAATTTTAGTTCTGGAATTCAGCAAGGCTCCCGGGGGCGCGCAGTCGATCTCGTGCATGTAAATGTGCCATCCCACGATCACAAGGGCGTGACGCAAGGCTGGCCGAAGTATTACTGGAAACCTTGGAAGAAGTACCTCGAGGCGAAAAAAGAGAGGCGCTAGCCACCGCCGACGAAGTGTACGATTTCGAAGCTGTCGTTCGATTGAACCTGCGTTTCGTGCCAGCGAGCGCGGGGAAGAATATCGAGGTTGCGTTCGATGGCGACCCGGTCGCCCGGCATGCCGAGGTGTTCCAGCATTGCGGCGACATTGAGGCCCTCGGGAATTTCGCGGCGCTCGCCATTGATCATGACGGTCATTGTAGGAGTTATCTCATAAATCGCTGCGGGGGCGTGAACCCGTGTGCCTCAGGGGCTAAAGCCCCTCTTCTTGGGGGCCTTTATGTCGGAGCTGAAGCTCCGACCCCCTAAAAACCCATCTATGAGACAAGTTCTAGGAGCTCGAGGCGGGGCCGGCGGGCGGGGTTTTCGCTCGCGAGCGCATCGTGAAACGAATCTCGTCGTTGCCCGCATCCGCGCGCGCGAGAATCACCAATGTGAGATCGCCCTTGCCGAGCTGCGGCAGAGGAAACTGAATCCGCAAGCGGCCCTGGTCGTCGCTCGTTCCCGCGTGGCGGCCGTCCCGCAGAGCACCCTCGATCCAAGCCTCGACCTGAGCGCCCGCTTGCGGCTGGCGGTCGGCTCGCCCCAGGATCTCCAAATCGAGCGAAACGTTTCCCGCCGAGAGCCACGAGCCCGGATTGAGAAGCTGCACCTGAATGCCGCCCGCATGGTTCGCCTTCTCGATAGCGGCAGCCATTTCGGCTCCGAGTGGGCCGGCACGAAGTTCGCCGATCACGACACGATGCTGGTCCTCCACGCGCCGGCGCAGCGCATCCGCGCTGAATTCAGCCGAGCCCGCGAACTGCTGGTAATCCGACGACCGCCGGTGCAGGACGCGGCCATTCTGGTAGACCGTCGTGTCGATCAACGGATGGCTGGGACCGCGGTCCTCGGTCTGGACGTGGAATACGTGATCGCCGACGTGAACGTCCGTATTAAACCCGGAACTCATCGAGCGGCGCTTCTCTCCCAATCCCCGGCGGTCTCGCAGGGCCGATAAGATTTCGGGGAGTTCATTGACCGATGTACGGCCGGCAGTTATTATAGCAGCGCGTCGAAAATGAACAGCAACTACCTCGATAGCTACGGCCCGCTTTTGCTGATGTTTATACTGGCGGCGGGACTCGCCGGCCTGCTGATCACGCTTTCCACGATCGTGGGAAAGCACAAGCATTCGCACGAGAAGGATCAGCCCTACGAGTGCGGCATCCGCCCGACGGGCGATGCGCGCGAGCCCTTCTCGGTGCACTTCTACATGGTGGCTCTGATATTTATTCTGTTCGATATCGAGGCCATCTTTCTTTATCCATGGGCGCTGGTGTACCGCGACCTGAAAGTTTTTGGCTTTGTGGAGATGCTGCTCTACATTATGATTCTGCTGGTCGGCTACATTTTCCTCTGGAAAAAGGGCGCGCTCGACTGGGACCGCTGAGGCCCGTCCGGAATCGGATTAATAGATAGTGGAACCACAGGGACACGACAAGGACCCAGTTGTAAGCAAGCTCCGCGAATGGGACGCGCAGGCCGTCGCCGAAGTTATCGAATTCAGAGGCGAAACAACGGTCGTGGTTCCGCGCGAGCACTTCCGGCGCGCCGCCGAATACCTCAGGTCCGAGCCTTCGCTCGCGTTTACGTTTCTTTCGGACATTACCGTGGTCGACCGATTCCCTCTCGAGCCGCGCTTCGAAGTGAATTACGAACTGCTCTCGCTCGACCTGGGAAAGCGCCTGCGCGTGAAGGTACGCGTCCCGGGAAATGACGCGGTGATGCCTTCGATTGTCGCCGTGTGGCCCACGGCCAACTGGCACGAGCGCGAGAGTTTCGATCTGATGGGAATTCGCTTTGAGGGTCATCCCGATCTGTCCCGCATTCTGATGCCGGACGAATGGGAAGGCCATCCGCTCCGGAAAGATTATCCGGTAGAGGGTTATCGCTGAGCCGCGTGAGGATCGCCGAGTCATGACAACTACCATCGAGACGCCGGCCGGACCCGCTCAACCGATGGTCCTCAATATGGGGCCGCAGCACCCGTCCACGCACGGCGTGCTGCGCGTGATTCTGGAGCTTGACGGCGAAATCGTACTGTCGGCCAAGCCCGTGATCGGCTATCTCCATACGGGCATCGAGAAATCCTGCGAGTCGAAGACGTATTCGCAGTGCATCACGCTCACCGACCGCATCGACTACCTCGCGCCGCTCTCGAACAATCTGGGTTTCTGCCTGGCCGCAGAGAAGCTGCTGGGGCTCGAGGTTCCCAAGCGCGCGCAATACATCCGCGTGCTGCTTACGGAGCTGACGCGCATCACTTCTCACCTGGTCTGGCTTGGAACTCATGCCATCGATCTCGGCGCGATGTCCGTTTTCCTCTATACCTTCCGCGAGCGCGAAGAGATCATGAAGATTTACGAGTACGTCTCCGGCCAGCGGATGATGACCAGCTACTTCCGCATCGGCGGACTCGCGCTCGAACCCCCGCCGGACTGGCTCGACCGCGTGCGGCGCGTCGTCGAATCGCTGCCGGGCCATGTGGACGAATACGAAGACCTGCTCACGCAGAATCGCATCTGGCTCGCCCGAACGAAGGGTGTGGGCATCCTCAGCGCCGCCGATGCGATCGCGATGGGCGTTTCCGGCCCGCTGTTGCGAGCGAGCGGCGTGGCCTACGACATTCGCAAGTCCTTTCCGTATTCGAGCTACGACGAATTCGATTTCAACGTGCAGACGCAGACGGCGGGCGACTGCTACGCGCGGTACCAGGTGCGCGTGGCCGAGATTCGGGAGAGCCTGAAGATCATCCGCCAGGCGATGGACAAGATTCCGTCCGAAGGCCCCTTCCGCGCCGAGGCGCCGGGGATCATTCCTCCGTCGCGCGAGGAGATGAAGACCTCGATTGAAGGCCTCATCTACCATTTCAAGATTTTCACGGAGGGCTTCGCGCCGCCGCCGGGCGAGGTTTACCAGGCGATCGAGTCGCCGCGCGGCGAATTGGGAATTTTCATGATGAGCGACGGTTCCGCCAAGCCGTACCGCGTGAAGTTCCGCGCGCCGTCGTTCGTGAATCTGCAATCGCTGCCGATGCTGTGCACAGGCCGCCTGATCGCTGACGTGGTGACCTGCATCGGCACAACCGACATCGTGCTGGGAGAAGTGGACCGCTAGTTCAGGAAAACCGAAAAACGAATCATGCAACTTTCGCAACAGCTGGAATCAAAATTCAACGACCTCGTCACCCGCTACCCGGTGAAGCGCTCGGCGCTGATCCCCATGATGCTCTACGCACAGGACGAGCTGGGCCACCTCGGCGACGAGATTCTCGAGGAAATCGCGAAGCGCCTCGACCTGAACATCATTCAGGTCACCGAAACGCTGGCGTACTACTCGATGCTGCGCCGCAAGCCCGCCGGACGCTATCCCGTTCAGGTCTGCACCAATATTTCCTGCATGCTGCGCGGCGGCAACGAGCTTTACCAGCACGTCCAGAAGCGTCTCGGCATCGGCAATAAGGAAGTGTCGCCGAGCGGCACGTTCTCGCTGGAGGAAGTCGAATGCATGGGCGCATGCACCGGCGCGCCGTGCATGCAGGTGAACTACGACTTCCACGAGAACCTCGATCCCGCCAAAGTGGACGCCCTCTTCGAGCAGCTTCAGGACGGCAAGAAGCCTGCACCGGAACCATTCACGTCGGGCTCCGTACACGAGCGCCTTCCCGCGGAAGTTCCGGTGATCAGCAAGCGTTTCGGCATACCGAATTCGCGGAAGATCGACGTGTACATGAAGCACGAAGGCTATCAGGCGCTCGAAAAAGCCCTGAAGCAGATGACGCCCGATCAGATCATCGACGAAGTGAAGAAATCGAGTCTTCGCGGGCGAGGCGGCGCGGGTTTCCCGGCCGGGATGAAGTGGAGCTTCGTCCCCAAGGACACCAACAAGCCGAAATATATTCTCGCCAACGCGGACGAAAGCGAACCCGGAACCTGCAAGGACCGTCCGCTGATGGAGATGGACCCGCACCAGTTGATCGAAGGCATGGTGATCGCGGGACGAGCGGTCAACGCGAATCGCGGCTACATCTACATCCGCGGCGAATACCGCTACATCATCGACATTATGGACGCGGCGCTCGCCGAAGCCTACGCCAAGGGCTATCTCGGGAAGAACATCCTGGGCAGCGGATTCGATTTCGAGCTTTGCACGCACACGGGCGCGGGCGCTTACGAGTGCGGCGAAGAGTCGGCGCTGATGGAATCGCTCGAAGGCAAGCGCGGCTACCCGCGCATCCGGCCGCCCTTCCCGGCGGTCGTCGGTCTCTACGGCTGCCCCACGGTGATCAACAACGCCGAGACGCTCAGCACTGTGCCCGCCGTGATCCGCATGGGCGGTGAGGCGTACGCGAATCTCGGCACGCCCAAGAACGGCGGCACGCGCCTCTATTCCATCTCGGGCCACGTGAATCGCCCCGGGATATACGAGCTTCCGCTGGGGTTTCCGCTGCGGCGCTTGATCGAAGAAGTCGCTGGCGGCATGCGCGGCGGCAAGAAGCTCAAAGCCGTGATTCCCGGCGGCAGTTCCTGCCCGCTGCTTTCCGCCGACGAAATCGACATCGCGATGGACTACGATTCGGTGGCGAAGGCGGGCTCGATGCTCGGCTCCGGCGGCACCGTGATCATCGATGAAGACACCTGCATGGTTGACGTCGCGCGGCGGATCATGCACTTTTACGCGCACGAGTCCTGCGGCTGGTGCATTCCCTGCCGCGAAGGGACGACGTGGCTGCGGAAAATCCTCGACCGCTTCCACGAGGGCGGCGGCCGCGAGGAAGATATTCCGCTGATCGACGAGTTGTCGAAGAACATGCTCGGGCGGACGTTCTGCCCGCTGGGTGACGCGGCGGCCCTGCCGACGATCAGCATCGTCAAGAAGTGGCGGAACGAATTTGAAGATCATCTGCACGGGAAGTGTGCGTACAACGCCGCGGACGTGATCGCGGCGGCGCGTTAGGACGCGTAATCAAGGCAAACATGGCGGAACAGAAACAGATCGCATTCACGATCGACGGGCGGCAGGTCACCACTTCGCCCGGCACGCTCGTGATCGAGGCGGCCAAGGCTCAGGGGATCGAAGTCCCGTCGTTCTGCTATTACCCCGGACTTTCGCTCCAGGCGGCCTGTCGCATGTGCCTGGTCGAAGTCGAGAAGATGCCGAAGCTGCAAACGGCGTGCACGCTCGTTGCGACCGACGGCATGGTGGTGAAGACCACCACCGAGCAGGTCCACAAAGCCCGCAAGGACATGATCGAGTTCCTGCTCTCGAATCATCCGCTCGATTGTCCGGTGTGCGACAAGGGCGGCGAGTGCGAATTGCAGGACATGACGTTTCGCTACGGCCTCGACAAGACGCGCTTCGTCGAGGAAAAGCTGCACTATCCCGAAGAGAAGTGGTCCCCGCTGGTCTATTACGACGCGCCGCGCTGCATCCTGTGCTTCCGCTGCGTGCGCGTCTGCGACGAGGGGATGGACGTGAAGGCGCTCGGCGTCGGTTCGCGCGGCGTGCAGTCCGTCATCCTGCCGAATCAACCGGGCGAACTGGCCTGCGAAGAGTGCGGGATGTGCATCGATATCTGTCCCGTGGGAGCGCTGACCAGCGGCACGTACCGCTACCAGACGCGCCCGTGGGAGATGACGTACGTTGGAAGCCCCTGCGCGCACTGCTCGAACGGCTGCAAGACCACGCTCAGCGTGCGCAACAACGAAATTCTTCGGGCAAACAACCGCGATCATTCCGGCATCAACGGCGAGTTCCTCTGCGCCAAGGGCCGTTTTGGTTTCGATTTCACCTCGCACGCGGAGCGCATCCGCCAGCCGCTCGTCCGCCGCAACGGGAAGCTCGAGCCCGCGAGCTGGGAAGACGCCCTCGAGGAAGTCGCGCGGCGGCTGAAGCAGGCACACGAGACGCACGGCCCCGCCGCAATCGGCGTGATCGGTTCGAACCACACGACCAACGAAGAAAACTACCTGCTGAACCGCTTTGCGCGCGTGACGCTCGGCACCAATAATCTCGATCATCACCGCACCGCCGACTACGCCGGCCTAGCAGCGGCGCTCGGCCCGAAGGCAAAAGATTCGCTCGCCACGATGGCGGACGTCTACAACGCCGGCGCCGTCCTGCTGATCGGCAACGACGTGACGCAGCAGAACCCGCTTGTCGCGTGGCAGATTCGCACCGGCGTGCGGCATCACGGCACGCGGCTCTACGCGATCAACGGCCGCCCGAGCAAGATTCATCGGCAAGCCAAACTGACGGTGGAAGTTCCCGCCGGCGGCGAACACCAAGCCCTTCACTGGCTCGCGACCGAAAAGGGACAGTTCGACGCAAAGACCACCGAAGCGCTGGTGCAACTCAAGGCCGCGCTCGAAGCCGAAAAGGACGTGGTCGTCCTGTTCGGCGCGGACATTCAAGGCGCCGCGATCCGCGATTTGGTTTCGCTCAGCGCGCGATTCGGCGGCAAGACGAAATTCATGGCGCTCGGCGACTATTCGAATTCGCGCGGAGCGGCGGACATGGGCGTCCTGCCGGACCGCCTGCCAGGTTATGCCCCGCTATCGGACGCTGCCGAGCGCGCGCGATTCGGCAAACTCTGGGGCGGCGAGGTATCTTCCACGCCCGGCCTGACGGCGCGCGCCATGATGGAAGGCGCGGCTGCCGGGAAGCTGAAAGCTCTCTACGTGGTCGGCGCGAATCCGCTGAAGACGTTTGGCGCGGAGCAGCCGGGCCGCATGGCCGGGCTCGAATTGCTTGTCGTGCACGACATGTTCCTGACGGAAACGGCGCAGCGCGCGGATGTGGTGCTGCCCGCTGCATCCACATACGAAAAGGACGGCACGGTCACGAACACGGCCGGCGAAGTCCAATTGACGCATCGCGCGATCGACCCGCAGGGCCCGCGCAGCGATTTCGACCTGCTGCGGATTCTTTCGCACCAACTCGGAATGCTCGGACTCGGCTCGCCGATCCGCCTGCGGACGGCGGAGGCCGCGTTCGACGAGATCCGCCAGCACGTGGCCGGTTACGATCTTTCGCAGCCGAGTCTGCTGGGCGGCGGCGCGGAAGCGGCGACGGCGAGTTGCAAGGCCGCGGAACCGTCCTACGACGCACCCGCGGGCGCGGTTTTCTCTTCACACGATTATCTATTTACGAGCGGCACCCTGGGCCACTATTGTTCCAGGCTCACTTCCACAAACGAGGCAAACGAGACGCCGTGGAGTTCATCTCCCAGCACCCAGTCCTGGTGGTATCGCTAGTCAAGATCGCCGTCCTGCTGTTCATCGTGATGACGGCGCTGGCCTATCTCACCTGGGCAGAGAGGAAAATCGTCGCGCACATCCAGTCGAGATGGGGACCGTACTACGTCGGCGCGCACGGACTGCTCCAGCCGCTCGCGGACGGCATCAAGTTCCTGTTCAAGGAAGATGTCACGCCGCCGGTTTCCGACCGCCTCGTCTACGTGCTTGCGCCTTTCCTCGCGCTTTCGCTCGCGCTGACGGCGATCGCGCTGATTCCCTTTGGCCCGCCGGACGTTCAGGTTCTCGGCCAGTCGGTTTTCATCGTGTCGAACCTGGACATTGGGTTGCTGTTTCTCTTCGCGATCACGTCGATCGGCGTTTACGGCGTCGCGCTTGCCGGGTGGTCGTCGAACAGCAAATATCCCCTGCTCGGCGGCCTGCGCAGCTCGGCACAGATGATCAGCTACGAAGTGTCGCTCACGATCTCGGTCGTGGGCGTGCTGCTCCTGGCGGGCACGCTTAATTTCAACGGCATCATCAAAGGCCAGGAGGGCTACTGGTTCCATTTCATTCCCCGATGGCACGTCGTGCCGCAGATTGTCGGCTTTCTCTGCTACATCACCGCGGCCATCGCGGAGACGAACCGCATCCCGTTCGATCTGCCCGAAGCCGAAACTGAACTCGTCGCCGGATTCCACACCGAGTACTCGAGCTTCAAGTTCGCGATGTTCTTCATGGCCGAATACGCGAACATGATCACGGTCTCCTGCCTCGCGACGATTCTCTTTTTCGGCGGCTGGCTCTCGCCTTTTCCGGACATCTGGAGATGGCAGCTCTTCCTGCCCGGCGCCGGGCTTCTGGCGCTCGGCGCTTACTGCGCATGGGACACTGTCGCTGAAATGCGTGGCATCGCGCGAATCCAGTTGGCCGTCGTCACGCTTCTCATGCTCGGTGGCGGAGCAATCTGCCTGATTCCTCCCGTGGCCGCCGTAATTCAGGGGCCGTTCTGGTTCACGGCGAAGGTGCTCGCGTTTCTGTTCTTCTACATCTGGCTGCGCGGGACGCTGCCGCGTTTCCGCTACGACCAGTTGATGTCGTTCGGGTGGAAGCTGCTGCTGCCGGTTTCGCTCGCGAATCTGGTGATTACGGCATTCGTGATTATCCTGCCCTTGCTGAGGCACGGATGAACATCCCGTTCATCTTGTTTTTCGTCTGCGCACTGCTCGCCGTGGCGGGCGCGGTGATGCTGATTCTGGCGCGCGAGCCGATTCATAGCGCGCTGGCGCTGGTCCTGGTGATGATGTCGCTCGCGGTGCTGTATCTGCTGCTCGGCGCGGAATTCATCGCGGCGGTGCAGATCATCGTCTACGCCGGCGCGATCATGGTGCTGTTCGTTTTCGTCATCATGCTGCTGAACGCGGGCGTCGAAGAGCGCACGGACTTCAGCAAGATCGCGAAGTACGCGGGCCTGCCTTTGGCGTTCTTCCTGCTCCTCTGGATCGGCCACTGGCTCGCGCATGCGCCCGCCGGGGCGGTGATTGCCAACGGCGGATCCGCGCCCACCGTGGCTTTTTCGACCGTCGAGCTCTCGAAACAGCTTTTCAGGCCGTACCTGTTCCCGTTTGAAGCGACCTCGATCCTGATTCTGATCGCGATCCTAGGCGCGTGGGTTCTGGCGAGGAAAGAAGAGTGATCGTTCCCGTTTCCTATTATCTGGTGCTGAGCGCCATCCTTTTCGGACTGGGCGTGGTGGCGTTCGTGTTCAAGCGCAACGTGATCACGATTTTCATGTCCATCGAGCTGATGCTCAACGCCGTGAATCTCGCGTTCGTCGCATTCGCGCGGGCGCACAACCAGCTCGACGGGCTCGTATTCGTATTTTTCGTGATCGTCGTGGCGGCGGCCGAGGCGGCGGTCGGCCTCGCGATCGTCATCACGCTTGTCCGGAACCGTGAATCGCTCAACGTAGAGCGCGTGAACCTGCTCAAGTTCTGATGCCCATACTCAACCATCTCTGGATCATTCTCGCGCTCCCGCTCGCGGGGGCCGCGATCAATGGACTTTTCGGCAAGCGCTGGCCGCAGTCTACCGTGAACTCGGTCGCGGTCGGCTCCGTGTCGCTCGCTTTTCTCGCAGTCGCGGAGCTGGTCCGCGAATTCTTCCGCCTCGCGCCCGATCAGATCCCGTACGTTGGGAACTATTTCACCTGGATGATTGCCGGGCCGTTCCGCGTCGATTTCTCGCTGCAAGTCGATCAGCTCACCATCGTCATGCTGCTGACGGTCTCCTTCGTCGGCATGCTGATCCACATCTATTCCACCGGCTACATGGCGCACGAGGGCGGTTACTACCGCTTCTTCTCCTATCTCAATCTTTTCATGTTCTTCATGCTGACGCTGGTGATGGCCGCGAACCTGATCGTGATGTTCGTCGGGTGGGAGGGCGTCGGCCTGTGCAGCTACCTGTTGATCGGCTTCTGGTTCCTGAAGAAGTCCGCGGCGGACGCCGGCAAGAAAGCGTTCATCACGACGCGCATCGGAGACTTTGGCTTTACGATCGGGATCCTGCTCGTATTCGCGACGTTCGGCTCGGTCAATTTCGGAGACATTTTCCAGCAGGCTTCGAGTATGCCGATCGAAGCGCAGACCGGCGTGCTCACCGCGATCTGCCTGTTGCTCTTCACCGGGGCCATCGGCAAGTCGGCGCAATTGCCGCTCTATGTCTGGCTGCCCGACGCGATGGAAGGCCCGACGCCCGTCAGCGCGCTGATCCACGCCGCCACGATGGTCACGGCCGGCGTCTATATGGTCGCGCGCATGCATCCGCTTTTCTCGCGCGCGCCGGTGGCCATGCTGGTCGTCGCTATTGTGGGCGCGGTCACGGCGTTCTATTCCGCCACCATCGGCCTCGTCCAGACGGACATCAAGAAAGTTCTCGCGTATTCCACGGTTTCGCAGCTCGGCTACATGTTCCTGGCGTGCGGCGTGGGCTCCTACGCCGCCGGCATCTTTCACCTGATGACGCACGCGTTCTTCAAGGGCCTGCTGTTCCTGGCCGCGGGCAGCGTGATCCACGCAATGGGCGGCGAGCAGGACATGATGAAGATGGGCGGCCTGCGCACGAAGATTCCGGTCACTTACTGGACGATGCTGATCGCCACGCTCGCCATCGCCGGCATCCCCGGCTTCGCCGGATTCTTCAGCAAGGACGAAATCCTCGAGGCCGCGAAGTCCGGGCCGAACGCGCATTTCTGGCTCTGGCTGCTCGGCGTCGTCGGCGCGGGCCTGACATCGTTCTACATGTTCCGCCTCGTGTTCCTGACGTTCTTCGGCAAGCCGCGCTACGACGAGCATCACGTGCACGTCCACGAATCGCCGAAAAACATGACCGTCCCGCTCATCATTCTGGCGTTCCTTTCGATCTTCGGCGGCTGGTTCGCCGCGCCGAAGCTCGTCGGGGGAATGGATTACTTCGAGAAATTCCTCGCGCCGGTGTTTTCCGCCGATGCGCCACCGATGGCGGAGCCGACCTTCCTGATTGCCGAACCGCACGCAAGTCCCGCGATAGAGCTGTTGCACGCGCTGACCGGCTGGCCGGTGATCGTCGCCGTGCTCGGTTTGCTGCTGGCCTGGTGGTTCTACATCAAGAATACGGACGCGCCGAAACGCCTCGCGCAGAGCCTGCACGCCCTTTACACGCTGCTCTTGAACAAG
>Ga0181521_10006547_pt1 | contig 12590 bp, 15 predicted proteins | sample PEATcosm2014_Bin_32_FD_119764 | JGI IMG/M metagenome (GOLD analysis project Ga0181521, IMG submission 119764) | Peatland microbial communities from MTU Mesocosm Facility, Houghton, MI, USA - PEATcosm2014_Bin02_60_metaG | ecosystem: Environmental > Terrestrial > Soil > Wetlands > Peat | place... | reverse complement strand
GGCCGTGGACGGATGCAAGTACCGCACGGATCGGCCGTCGGCGGCGGGCGGGACCCCCTGGCTATACTCGCCCCTCCTGCGCCCGTGGCGGAATTGGTAGACGCGCAAGGTTGAGGGCCTTGTCCTGTGTAAACGGGGTGGTGGTTCGAGTCCACTCGGGCGCACCAAACTGGTGCTAATCGAACCAACGCGGAAAGGCGCCCGGCCCCGGTAGGGGTCGGGGCCTTTTGCGTTGGCTGGACATTGCTGACGACATCGGCGGCGTTCGGCCAGCGGGCTGGGGCTGGCGGGTAGGCCGCGTATGGCGTTGCGGACGTCGCGTAGCGCTGCGAATGGCTCGGCGAACTCGGCCTCGGTGATGGTCTCGTCGCAGACGTAGAGGGCGTTGAAGATGGCCTGGTTGATGAGCCGGCGGATGCTGTCGTCGGCGCGGCGGTAGAGCTGGTGCAGGTTCTCGCCGATGATCTCGAGCGCGAGGTCGAGGGTCGCGGCGATGTCCTCGTATCGGACGCTGAGGCGGGCGATGAGCCCTTCGGCGTCTTGGCGGCGCTCCCGGATGCGGGTCTGCTCGTCGTCGAATAGCTCGCCGCTGATGCGCTCTTCGTAGTGCATGTGCAGCAGCTTTCGCTCCTGCTCCTTGACTTCCTCAAGCACGGCCCGGCAGCGCTCGACCTCCTGCTGGGCCAAGGCGACGCGCTCGCCGAGATCCTTGATGATTGCCTGACGGACCTGTTCGCGTTCGTCCTGGCTGAACGGGACGGTCGCGTAGTGGGCTTCGATCTCTGCTTCTACGAGGTCGATGGGCTGGTAGCCCTGGGGGCATTCGCCGCGCTGGTTCTTCGGGCAGACGAAGTACTCGTAGACGCCGCCGTTGCCTTTGTGGCGGGAGTAGACGAGTTGGCTGGCGCAGGTGCCGCAGCGAATCGTGCCCTTGAGGTAGTGCAGGTGGCGACGGTCACGCTCACCGGAGTGCCGGTGCGCGACGAGCACGGCCTGGACTTGGTCGAACAGCTCTTGGCTGACCAGCGCCTCGTGCCGGCCCTCGTAGACGTGGCCCTTGTGGGTGATGTAGCCGGCGTAGTAGGGGTTGGTCAGTAGCGCGTGGACGCGGGAGAGCGGCAACGGACGCGGACCGTGCCGCCGAGTCGGGCGCTGGGTCAGGCCACGCGCCTCCAACAGAACGGTGATGTCGGAGAGGCTGTAGAGGCCGGTGGCGTAGGTCTCAAAAGCCCACACGACGATCGGGCCACGCTCGGGGTCGATGGTCACGGTGCGAACCTCGCCGCCGTGCGGTAGTGGTTCGCGGACGTTCACGTAGCCGATCGGCGCGCGGCCGTTGGTGCCGCCGACTTCGACCTTGCGTTTGATGCCGCGCTTGACCTCCTCGGAAATCTCGATCCGCCGTGCGGCAGCAGCGGCCGCCATGACGCCCTCCAGCAGGATGCCGTGCGAGGTCTCCTCACCGATCGGCTCCTTCACCGAGACGAGCTTCGCACCGGCTTTCGTGACCAGCCCACGGGCGACCCAGTGGTCCTCCTGGTTGCGCGCCCAGCGCGAGACGCTCCAGACGATCACCAGATCGACGTCGCGCTGCTCGGCGATCTCATCGATCATCCGCCGGAACGCGGCGCGCTTGAGCAGCGACCCACCCGAGACGCCGGGCTCGACGTACTCGCGCACGACAACTGCGCCGTGGCGCTCGGCATAGCGCTTGCACGCCTCGCGCTGTGCAGGGATCGACAGGCCCTCGGGGTCATAGTCGGTATTGACCTGCCCGGCCGAGGAGACGCGCAGATAGATCACTGCGCGCTTGAGAGCCGACGCCATAGCGGTGTCCTCGGACTGCTGCTGCAAGGGGAGCGTGAGAGTCATCGCGCCCTCCTCAGCAACTCATCTGCCGCCGGGTTTGTGGCACCGCTATCGACCGCCATGAGTGTCGCGCCAGCCTGGTCGACGCGCTGCGTGATCGCGGCGTCATCGACCGGGTTGCGTGCCAGACGGGTGCGGTCCCGCACGATCACGTACCTGACCGGCCGCTCAGCGATCCGCCTGAGCAGCCTGCGCAGTCCCGAGCGGTTTCTGCGGTTGCCAGAGGCGCCGGCGTCCACGTACTCGCCGGTGATAACCGCGCCGAGTCGTTCGGCCTCATGGGTGCAGGTTTCGCGCTGCCGGGCGATGCCGCCATCCTGATCGTGCTTGTCAGCGGATGCGACCCGTAGGTACAGCACCGCGCTGCGTTGGTTGGGTTCACTTGTGCTCATGGGTGTTATCTCCTTTCGTTTGCTTACTTTTGCCGTTGAGCGTGTGTCTGTGCTTGCTGTGCGGCTGCCATTGGCAGTACGAGCGAAGCAGCCGTCGTTTGGGGTGTTGACGCAGTCCGAGGGTGTGCAGTCGATGTGCAACTGCCTCGACCGGCACCTCATAGCGCTCAGCCAGAGCGCGCACGTTGTGGTTGCCCGCCTGCCAGTCGGCACGCAGCCACGGAGCGGGCATCAGCACGCTCAGGGCGAAGTCGGTGCAGAGCGCTTCGCTGCTGGTTTGGCTGCCGGCTTGGCGCAGCTTGGTGGTGTGACCGCCGTCGATGATGTGTTTCAGTTCGTGCATCACCGTCACCCGCCGTTCAGCGAGCGGCAGGCGGCTGTCGATCAGGATGTCGCCGCCGCGGCTGCTCGGTTTGCTGGCGCCCAGGAGTCCTTTGACGGGCATCTGCGCCATCGGGTAGACGGTCACGCCGTATAGCTCGCTGACGATCCGCTCGGGTACTGGCGGAGCGGTGATGCCCGCTTCGGTGAGCAGGAGCTTGGCCTGTCGTTCGGCGATCCAGCGTGCCTCTCGACGGGATATAGACCAGGGCGGACTCAAAGCGCGCAAGCGCTTCACTAGCCGGGTCTGCGTCGGCCCGGTAAAGCCCACCCCCGCGCTGGTCATTAGTCGGCGGTTCCTTCGCTGGGGTCGGGGCGATCGCGTCGAATCTGATCGAACAGCTCCTCGATCTGCGTGATCTCGGCTGGCGTCAGCTGATACTTCGCCCGAAAGTAGGTGCGGATCGGCGGCAGGTCGCGCGATACCCGCCCGCGGGTGATCAGGTCGATCCGCTCCGGGGCGATGCCGAGCACCTCGGCTACCCTGGTCAGCTTGCTTGGTGCGGGGGCGATCATCTGCCCGCGTTCCAGCCGACTGAGCCAGCCGTAGGACACGCCGCTCAGCTCGTCCAGGGCGCGCAGCGACAGTTGCCGCGTCCTGCGTGCCTGCTTGAAGAGTCGTCCGAGTTCTCGTGCTTGTACTTCTGTCATCCATGATTCCCGTTACTACCTCCATTGTAATACTTAATGTGACGAATGTTAACTGTTTATCTTAATACCACCGTGACGCCAGATAACCATTACCGCTTTCATTTTCCTTTATTCTATGGGTGTTACCTAGTGTGGTGGTAGGTGTGGGTGGCCCAAATCACGGTGAGTTGGATTTGAGCCACCCTTGCTCCATGTTGTCTTTTGAGTGACCTGCCGGCTAGGCTGCCTCCTCCAGCAGCGTGATCTTGGCGGTGATGGCGGTCTTGCGCTCGTCGGCGCTGGCCTGCATCGCGTCGTACTCGGCCTGAGCCTCGGTGGCTCGTTCTTGGGCGACCTCGATCTCGGCATCGATGCTGTCGATCGCTCGCCTGAGTGTGGCGATGGCGGACTCGACCGCTGTCTCGCTGGTCGTCTCGCGTCGCCTAGTGCGACGGGTCCCGCCACCGTTTGCGGTGGGGGGAGTGCCGCCGTTCTCCAGCACGCGCTTGTGCTGGTAGTAGGCGCCGCGCAGGCTGTCGACCGGCTGGTCGTACTGCTCGGCGAGCGTCTTGAAGGCATCAGCCTTCTTGGTCTCGCCAGCGGCAACCATCGCCTCGACCTTCTCGTAGACCTCTTGTGCCTTGGTCATCGTCAAGCACCTCCATTGTTTGGATTGGGTAGGGTTGCGGCACGCACGACGGACGCAGTCGGTTTTCACCGTGCTCGTCATGCACGCCGCCGCACCATTCACCTAATCGGGCGCCGCCGGCAGTACCTGGGACCTGCCATCGTGGCGCTGGCTGTTGGTGCCAGCCGACAATAGCTCGTTCACCGTGAAGATCAAGTCGCCTGCCCATTGATTTCGATTACTTAACATGTGCGCGCTTTCACCGTTTCATCTAGGGCGGCCCAATGTGCGATGCGCGCCCGTGCGACCGGCAGGTACCGGCTGTCGCGTTCGATGCCGACGAACCGCCGATCCTCCAGCACCGCTGCTGCGCCGGTCGAGCCGCTGCCGGTGAACGGGTCGAGCACCGTCCCACCGGGTGGGCAGACCAGCCGCGTCAACCAGCGCATCAGCGCCAGCGGCTTGACCGTCGGATGCGTGTTGCGCACCAAGCGCACCGAGTCTCGCCCGCGCGCATAGATCGCCACCGGCTGCTGCGGCAGCGCCTCGCAGCCGGCCTCGCGCTCTGCGCGACTGGCCTTCGAGGCGAAGAACAGGCGGCTGACCTCCCGGCCCGGCCGCGGCTCGGTGTCGATCAGCGCCACCGGGCAATCGGGCATGCAGCGCCCGTGCCGGCAGCGCGCATTGTGCGTGAGCGCCACGTTCGCCGGCCAGAACCCCCGGCCGCCCTCGCGGCGCGGGACACGGGCGGCGTCGATCTGAAGCGCTCCCGTGCCGTACCGGTCGAGGTTCGTGTCGAGCGTGCCTGCCAGCGGTTTGCGGGCCAGCAGCACCGGCTCGTAGGCTGGTTTCAGACCGACCCCCAGGCCGCCGGGCCGCACGCGGGATTTGGGGACGCCTTGGGCGTAGAGCCAGAGCAGCTGATCGCGCACCTCGAACCCGGCGTCTTCCACCCCGGCGATCAGCCGGTGAGCGGTGCGTGGCGCGCCAAAGGCCGCCAGCCAGCCTCCCGGCTTGAGCACCCTGAGCGCCTCGGCCGCCCACGCCGACGTCCAGCGTTGAAAGCTCGCCGCGTCGGTCAGCCTGCCGCCGTCCCACGCCTCGCCGGCGAAGCCGATCCCGTACGGGGGATCGGTCACGACCGCCTCGATCGACCCGTCCGGTAGCTCTGGCAGCAGCGCCAGGCAATCGGCGTGCAGCAGCAGCCAGCGCTCCCCGTCGCCATACATCGCCGGCCGGCCCGCCGCCGCGCTCACGCTGGCCCTCCCACCGCGACCGGCTCCGGTGCCTCACCGCAGAGCACGTCGAGTGCCTGCTCGCTGGTGGCGATCGTGAACAGCCGCCGCGCCTGCGCCGGCAGCGCCTGCTGGATGTCGGCCAGCAGCGCTGCCCTCTGTGCGTCGGGCACGATCCACAGCACGCCGGGGAACACGCCCGTGTTGGCCTGCTCGACCCCAGCGCGGTAGTACTCGCGGTAGGCGTGATGCTGGCGGGTCAGCTGACCCCGCCGCTCCGAGCCCAAATCGACCTCGGCGAAGAACGAATCCTCGAACTCGCCGACGCCGAGCCGAATGAACGCGTCGGGCTTGAGCACCCCGGCCGCGCCCCCAAGCCGCGCATACGGCCGCCAGCACGCCGGCTCTGCGTCGAAGTTCAGCAGCTCCACCCGGCCAGCCCGCTCAGCCTGCCGCAGCCGCACATACAGCTCGCTGACGGCAAGCGTGTGCGCCGTCCACGCCGCACCCGGCTCGTAGGCGCTGCGCGAGCGCGGCAGCCCCTCGCCCGCCCAATAGGCGAGCATCCGCCTGCCGGCCGGGCCGAGCGCATAGACCCACGCCGAGGAACCACCGCCGGCCCCACCACGGCGGCGCTCCAAACGCTCGAGCGCCCGCTGCTCAACCAGCCGGCCGAGCACGCGACGGGCACGACGGGCACGGGTAGCAGGATGAGCAATGTCATCGAACAGCAGCTCGACGAGTTGGCTGCCACTGGCCAAGGTGAGACGAGCGACCGTCTCCACGATCTGGCGATCACGGAGCGTCATCGCATCGGCCACGGCGACCAACCGTCCTGCGCTGATCCGCTTCACGCGCCGCCTCCCCCCACCAGCAACAACTTCACATACACAGCGGCAAGAGCCCCTGGCGTTATCCGCCACAAAGCCCCACCCCACGGCGACGTTAGACGTGCCTGACTCGATGCGAGCGGCGCAGCGACCGGCGCACCATCTACCAGCAGACAGCAGCTCATGGTGCCTGCCTCCGGCGCCGGCGTAGCGGCGTCTGATCGCCGTCAATAACGGCTGTGGCCTGGTCGCTCAGGCCGTGGCGCTCCAGCAGCGCGGCGTCGACCGCATCGGGGTCGCGGCCGTAGCGCGTGGCCGACTTCCGGCGCACCGCCTCCGGGTCGCTGATCGCCTCGCCCGGCGGGACCGTGCGGCCGGTGACCGGCGGGCTGACATCACCCGGACCCAGGCCGATCCGCGCCGCGATCTCAAAGCGCCCGAGCGCTTGCAGTTCCTCCGCGCTGACACCCGGCAGCTCCCGCGCCAGCAGCTTCGCGTCATCGGCGTTCTGGCGGAACGCCACCAGCGTCGCCGCGTTCGTCAACGCCGCCTGAGAAAGATCGGTCGGTAGCTGCGTCACGCTCTGCGCGGCCAGCGTCAGGCCGACACCGAGGCCGCGGGCCAGCTCGAACAGTGAGTCCAGCGGCACCGGGATGTCCGTGAACACCTTCGGCTCATCGACATAGACATAGAACGGGCGGCGCGCCTCAGCCGGGATCTGTGCGCGGGCCTGCACGCTCTGGAACAGTTCGGTGATAACGAGAGCGGCGAGCAGTCTCGAGGCCGGCGAGCCGATCATCCCCGGCGACAACGAGACGACCACTACCCGGCCGCGGCGCAGCACCTCGCGCATGTCCCACTTCGGCTCAGCCTGCGCCAGCACCGAGCGCACCACCCGACGGCCGACCAGCTCGTTGACCTTGTTCAGTGGCGACCCGAGCTGTTGGGCGCGGCCTTCCGGGCTCAGCGCCTCGAACTGCGCCCACGTCGCTTTGAGCAGCGGGTCTTGCAAACGGCCGGTGAGGCGCCTGCGGAACACGTCCGAGGAAAACAGGAACGGCAGATCGGAGAGCGTGGCAGTGCGGTCGTGCGCCAGCGTCACCAGCCCGGCCCGCAGCCACTTGTCCGAACGCACGCCCCAGGAGTCGGCGAAGATCGAGCGGAACATGCCGAGCACCAGGTCGCCCGACAGCTCCGGGTCACCGCCGCTGAACACCCGCAGCCCCGGCACCGGACCCGGACGAGCAGGATCAAGCACGATCACCTCGCCCGCGCGCTGCGCCGGGATCAGCCGCAGGATCTCCTCCGCCACATCTCCCTTACCGTCGAGTACCAGGCAGCCGCGACCAGCCACCAGGTCCTGAGCGACCAGCGAGGCCATCAGCACCGACTTGCCGCCACCAGACGGGCTGCAAATGAGACTGTGCGACAGGCCACCGATCACCGGCTGCACCAGCGCTCGCCTCTCCAGGCCCGGCCACGTGGAGTACGCCCACAGCCGGCCGCCCGTACGCGGAATCCGCGCCGACGGGATCAGCTGCGGCGCCACACCAAGCATCAAACCCGGCACCCGCGGCGCATCGATCGGCCACGCGATCAAGCCCAACAACTCGGCCGGCGAAAACCGACTGCCGCCAACGAGCGGCAAACGCTCCACGAACCGCTGCACCCCAGCGGAGCGGCAGTAGCGGACCACGGGCTGACCGCGCAGTCCCGTTCGCGCTCGAAAGACCGACACCACCCGCGTCAGCAGATTCATGGCCTGCCCATTGCTGCCGGCGGCAACCGCCACCACCGCGCGGCCAGCCAACACCGGCCCGCCGTACTTCGAGCGCAAAGCCGGCAGATGGCCTGGGTCAATCGGCTGCTCGGGCCACAACCACGCCAGCAGCCCCTGGCTGCGAGCCTGCGCACGCGACTGACGCTCATACCGATACGGGCCGCGCACCGGACGCAGCGTCCAACGCATCATCACCGTCTGACCAGCGCGCAGGCCGGACAGCGCTCCGAGTAGCGCCGCCGACGTCTCGCCGCTGCGGTCGGTACGCAGCAGCGGGTGACGACCACCCCAGCGCACCCGCACCGCCGCTCGCCACACCCTCGGTGTAGCCAGCTCCACCGGCTCCAGCCGCACACCCGGCAGCAAACCCCGCAAGTGGGCGCGCAGTATCTCGATCGTGGCGCTCTCAGCGCGCAGATAATGACGAATACCGTCGGCATCGCCGACGAGCTCCAACACCACCCGCGTCCGTGTCGGCAAACCCGACATACCACCCAACACACCCCACACCGCGTCCTCGCTGACATCCGGACCGAAACGCAGCTCGACAGACTCCATGACAGGAACCTGCCGTACACGCTCGACCAACATCGCAAAGAACACCCCGCCGAGCAACAGCACCACGCCGATCAGGAGCGCCGCCATTACGCCGCTCCCGGCGTGCCGGGACGCTCGCCCCCATCCATTTCACCGCCCGACGGAAGATTCACCTCATCGCTTGCTGGTGGGGCAGGCTGCGAGCGCTTGGTGCGATCCTCGACCTTACCCTTAGCCAGCAGCCAGATAGCGACCTCCATCTTGGTCCCATCCAACTTGCTCAACCGATCCTCACGGATCTTGATACTGCGTTGCTTGCGTCGTCCCATCGCTCACACCTCCCTTCACGTTATTAGCTTGTGACGCGACGTCACAAACCATCCTGCAACAGAATGTGAAATATGTCAACAACATTTTTTGCTACACAGTTAATGTGAACACCACAAGCGCCTCTACAACTGCGTGTACCACCAGATCAGGCGCAGCACACCGATCACCACCGTCAGCACCACCAGCGGCACCAGCAGCCGCGGGAGCACGCTCGCCAAAAGCTCCAAGCCGATCACAGCGGCAATGAGCGACCACAGCAGGCGCTCCCACGACGGTGGGCTGCCTGGGGTCACGGTCTCTCAGTCGGGTGACCGTCAGACGACTCAGCGTCTACGCTGAGCCGTATCGCCTCCGCGTAGAGCTGCTGCTCCAGGTCCTGGGCGACGCTCTGCATCCGAATGGCGGCATAAAGTCCGTCGCGGTACGGACCAGCTAGATCGGCTTCGACCGGCAGCTCAGACAGACGCCGCATGTGCCAGCGGGCAATGGCCCCGACGAGCGCCACCAGACCGATCAGAGCCAGTGCTGCCTCTAGCAGGCCCATCACGATCGCCCCCGGTCCTGAAAGCCGAGGCTCTGAATCTCGGTGACGGCCAGCGTGCCGTAGGCCATCAAGATCGACTGATAGATCTCCTCGCCCATCGGGCTGACCTTGAAGGCGGCATTGGCAGCGCGCGACAACATGCAGGCGTTCTGCATGGCGACCGACGTGGCGAAGGCGCCAGCCTGAATGCGAGCCACAGCGGCGATGCCGACGCGCTCAGCCTCCGCGACCTGCGCGTTCAAGACCCGATCGGGCTGGACGACTGTCGTGGGACGACGGGGTACGATGTTAGACATGGGACTGACCTCCTTGCGGGGTTGTGGGATCATCGGACCGCCAAAGCTGGTCGATATAGGCGCGGGCGTGCTCGCGCACGGTGCCGAAGTAAGGGTTGGCTGCCCAGTCGCTGTCCAGGTCCGGCCACGCATCCAGCAGAAGCGAGCCTTGGTAAGTGGTGAGCGCTCCTCCGTGCTCAAGATCGTGGATGAGCGCAACGCGTTGCGAGCCGCGATCGACCAGCTCTACCTCAGCGGCCGGAATGGGGACTCTGCTCAAGCCATACTCCACCACGGAGACGGCCGCACGACTAGCCTCGGCAAGAGATTCTTCTTTTGCGTATGTCATATGGGCTCCTCTCGTTCGCATCTTTCGCGTCCGAGCGACACTTTGCTACCAGGCAGCCGCAGCGCTCGTCTGCACATCCGCTATGCGAGGCTAACCCCGAACGACAGCGATGTAAACGGGGTATTTCTTGGCTAAGATCGGCACTTCATCACCAAAAAGCGGGCAATCTTCGGGGAAAGTTCAGGCCGACCCCCTGCAGCGGGCACTAGAAGTGATCGGAAGGCGGCCGCATCCGCTCGATCCTGACGTTCTAGCCGAACATGATCCTGTGCTCAAATGTCCAGCAATCGTGGCTCGCGCCGGTTTCGGCGCATCGCCTCACGAGGTAGCTCAAGCTGCCAGCGATGTCCTGCGCGAGATCATCACAGAAATCCGCGATGACACTGATCGGCGAGTCGCCGAAGCCGCATTTGCCGTGGATGAGGACTACGAGGGGAAGAACATCGAAGGACGCCAGGAACTACTGTATGAACGGTACGGCATCACTAAAGACATGTATGCCGAACACCGCAAACCGGCCTTCTGGAAAGTTACCTTTCGACTACGTCTCGCGCCATCTCAGGCTATTAGCGTGGTCCACCTTCACCCTATGCGAGTTGCTGAGACCGCGACACTACTCTACTACGCGAGCATCGCGACGAGAGTCTTGATAGCGGACCGCCTTCGCCTACTCGGAGACGACGCCCTCTTGGTACATGAACCCAACCTGCCTCTCTACTCCGCACACATCACGTTTCTGCTGACGGCTCATCGTTATCTACACACCATTGATGCTTTCGAAGATATGGCAAAGCCAGAGCTTACGCGCATCTTTCAACAGGTAGTCACGAATAGCCCGCTGCAGGACATCATCTATCTAGCCCATATTTATGGAGGACGGGATCGCCCTTACTACCCCCCCGGCGCCGACCAGGAGGGGGCTGATCGTTTGCTACGTACTACCTGGAAGAAATGGTACGAGCGCCAGGAGTCAGCCGATGTCGACACAGAACTACACTCGTTGTGTATGGCTGTACTTGAGTTCCGCAATACGATCCCAATGGTGCCTCCACTAGATCCGCTACATCCCATCGCCGAAGATTTCTCTAACGAGCTGCAGCAGGGAACGGCATGCGCACTTAAGATCCTGCGAGACGCTGCCACTTTCGAGGCACCAGCTCGACAGAGTGTTGAGTCAGATAAGTCTTCATCCCCAGTCCGACTATCATACGTGCTGAAGACACAAGCCGCTCGTGATGCGTGGCTGCTCGAAATAGAGGAGACGATAAAGACGAGAGTTGTACAAGAACTTGAGAATGTTAAAGCTGTCAAACAATGGGACACGCTAATTGCCGAGCACTTGCATAGCGATGGATAATGTGAGATAATAGTGACGTAAATAGGGAGTAGTGAGATCGAGGACCCATTTTTTATGGCTACGCCGTTTCCTGAACGACAACAGGAGTTCGGCCGTAACGCCAGTCAATTACTTAACTTTCTATGTGACCCGACGTTCGATGAGCCCACCCGTCCGCCCGCTTATCAAGCACTCGGTGCTTGGCAAAACATGGAAGATAGAGCTTGGGAGGTTCATGACACCTCGCTGCCGGGCCATCTTTCACAGGTCGATACGTTTAGGCGTCACTGGATTCACTTTCATGTAGCGTTGCCGTTCAGTGAAGCTGAACGGGAATGGATGGCTGAGAACATGGATTTTCAGACTTCCCACTACGGTGAAATAGCAGACCAACTTGGCTATGAAGGCCGGATTGTCAGCGCGGGTGTTCACAAGGTTGTCGCGGTGCACGAGCTTATCCACCGTTGGCTAGTCTGGCGGCAAGAAGCCGACGAGTTCAGCGGCCAAGGCACACTGGATCAGGCTCGTAGTGCACTGGCATACCTCATTAGGAATGTCACACCGGACGCACCGTTACCGCAGTCGTATATCGACCGCAGCGAGTAATGCCGGCCGGATCTTCTTGTGCCCGCTGCTGAGAAAGTCATCTGACGAAGATGACTAGCAGACCACCTGAGCCTTGCTCGCATAGGCCCACACGAGCGGTATTGACGTGTTGCCGAAAGACTGAGTGTCAGGCGTCTTGCCCCACCCGGGCTTTGGTATCCAACCGACCGTGACCGTGACACGCACCGCGCTACCGGCAAGACTGGTTGAGCAGTCCGGCTCTTGTGGCAGGGGTCTACTCACTGCGTACTTGCCGTTCGCGATTGCCGCCACTGCCGGTCCTGTCGGGGCAAACGATCCTGTTGGGCCATTGCGCAGTTCCTCAACGTAGGAAACCTTCCGACTGCCCGCGTACAAACCGCAGCCGAGCGTTGACTCCTCCAGGAATGACAGGGTGTAGCGATGTGGGCTGGGACCGGAGCGCACGCGCAGATGCGAAAAGACCGGCTCGTTGTCCTCCGACACGCCGACAGCACAGGAATCTGTGACCTTCTGCTTCGGCACACCACATATGCCCGGATAGTAGTTGTTGGGATAGTCGCAATACGGCGGCTTGGTGCTCGCCGTGACAGCCGAGCACTCCGCTGTCGTCGTCCGGCCATCGCGCCCCACCTGAATGTCCTTCACTCCGCCGAACTTGGGGCATTCATAGCTCGCCGTGACAACCTGCTGAGTTGCGGCGACCCGCATGATTGCTTGGTCTGTGCTGACACCAGCAGCGGCCGCGATCAACTGCCCCAGGTGTTCTAGTGGGCCGTTCGTGAAGTTCGTGGATTGTTGAAGGGGTGTTGTGGTTGTTGGCGAAGTTGTCGCTGTCCTATTCAGCGATGATGGGGGCTTGGTATGTCTGCGTTGGCGAAGCGGATCG
>Ga0181521_10006545_pt1 | contig 12591 bp, 9 predicted proteins | sample PEATcosm2014_Bin_32_FD_119764 | JGI IMG/M metagenome (GOLD analysis project Ga0181521, IMG submission 119764) | Peatland microbial communities from MTU Mesocosm Facility, Houghton, MI, USA - PEATcosm2014_Bin02_60_metaG | ecosystem: Environmental > Terrestrial > Soil > Wetlands > Peat | place... | reverse complement strand
CGGCAGCTCGATGATCTCGACCAGGCCGTCCTCGGAGAACGCCGAGACGACGAGTCCCGCGGCGTGCATCCGCTCGAGGTAGGTGTTGTTGAACTCGTACCGATGGCGGTGGCGCTCGTTGATGACCTCGCGGCCATAGATCGCCCGCGCCAGGGTTCCCGGCTCGATCCGTGCCGGCTGTGCCCCGAGCCGCATCGTGCCGCCGAGGTTCGAGCGCTCGCTGCGGGTCAGCCGCGCTCCTTCCCGGTCTTGCCACTCCGTGATCAGCGCGATCACCGGGTCCGGGGTCGAGCGGTTGAACTCGGTCGAGTTGGCGCCGGCGAGCCCCAGCACATCGCGCGCGAACTCGATGCAGGCCACCTGCATGCCGAGGCAGATGCCGAGGTACGGGATCTTGTGCTCGCGCGCGTAGCGCACCGCCTGGATCTTGCCCTCGATGCCGCGCTCGCCGAACCCGCCGGGCACCAGGATCGCATCCATGCCGGCGAGGCACCCGGGGCCGGTCTTCTCGATGTCGGTCGACTCGACGTAGTGCACCTTGACCCGCGTGCGGGTCTTGAGCCCGGCGTGCGTCAGCGCCTCGTTCAGGGAGATGTAGGAGTCGCGGATCTGCACGTACTTGCCGACCATTGCGACGTTGACGCTGGCCTCGGACAGCTGCTTGGCGCCGATCACGGCGCGCCACTCGGCGAGGTCGGTCGGCGGGGCATTGAGGCGCAGCTTCTCGACGATGATGTCGTCGAGTCCCTGCTCGTGCAGCAGCAGCGGAATCCGGTAGATGTCGTCGGCGTCGACCGCCGAGATCACGGCGCGCTCCTCGACGTTGGTAAAGAGCGCTATCTTGCGGCGCTGCTCGTCCGGCAGCGACTCCCTGCACCGGCACAGCAGCACGTCCGGCTGGATGCCAATTCCCCGCAGCTCCTTGACCGAGTGCTGCGTCGGCTTGGTCTTGATCTCCCCGCCGCCGACCACCGGCACCAGCGTCAGGTGCATGAACGCGACATTATTGCGGCCGAGCTCGACGCCCATCTGGCGGATCGCCTCGAGGAACGGCAGCGACTCGATGTCGCCGACCGTGCCGCCGATCTCGACCATGCACACCTCGGCATCGCCCGCGCCCAGCCTGATGCAGCGCTTGATCTCGTCGGTGATATGCGGGATCACCTGCACCGTGGCACCGAGGTAGTCGCCGCGCCGCTCCTTGGCGATCACGTGCTCGTAGATCCGCCCGGTCGTGAAGTTCGAGTTGCGGGTGGCGGTGTAGCGGACGTAGCGCTCGTAGTGCCCGAGATCGAGGTCGGTCTCGGCGCCGTCGTAGGTGACGAACACCTCGCCGTGCTGGAACGGGCTCATCGTGCCCGGGTCGACATTGATGTAGGGGTCGAGCTTGACGAGGCTGACCTTGAGCCCGCGCGCCTCGAGGATGGCGCCGAGCGAGGCCGAGGCGATGCCCTTGCCGAGCGAGGACACGACGCCACCGGTGACGAACACGAAGCGGGTCATGGGGGCTCCCGTCAAGACTCTGCGCAACGAAAAAGGGCCTCGGCACGGCCCTCATACGACGGGAGGTCAGTCTAGCGGAAAGGGCTGCCGCGCTCAATGAACGTCGCGGCCGGAATCATTCGCGTTCGCTCGCCGGCGGGGCCGGCATCAGCACCGCCGGCGCCCCGCGCCAGGCGAGCCGAAGCCCGGGCTGCGCCGGGCCGGCCGCATGCTCTGCGGCCACCCAGGTCGCGTGCGGCAGCACGACCGCGCCGAGGGTCCCGGCGCCGACCAGCAGCGCCCGCTCGCGCGCCCACGGTGGCAGCCGCGCCTCGCGCAGCAGGTCCTTCAGCGCACGCCGCGGTGCGCCGCGGGCGAGCGCGAGCCGCTCGCCGCCGGCCCGCGCTGCGAGCCGCCACGGCTCCCGCCCGAGCGCCAGGCCCTCGCCGACCGTCGCCGTGACCTCGAGCGTGCCGAGCGCGCCGCGCGCGGCGAGCGGGAGTGCCGAGCCTGCCGGCGGCAGCGCCTCCCCGGCCACCGCCGCGTCGGGCAGCGGGGCGAACGCGTACAAGAGCCCGGCGAAGGAGCGCAGCTCGCAGCCGTCCCACGTCATGCGCGGACCGCCCGTGCCGCGCGCGGTCAGGAGCTCGCGCTCGACGAGCGCGAGCCGGCGTGCGGGCGGTCTTGGCAGGCCGAGCGCTCCGAGCCAGTACCTCAGCAGCTCGGCGCGGCGGGCACCGGGGAGTGCGAGCAGCCCGTCGATCGCGAGCGCCGGGCCGCGGGCGATGCGCGCGAGCTCCTGTGAGGAGGCCTCATCCAGCAGTGCCTGCGCCTGCGCGAGGTGCCCCGCGGCCCGCGCGAGCGTACGGGCGGCCCCGGGCCAGCGGTCGGTCAGCACCGGCCACAGCCGCGCACGGAGGTAGGCGCGGTCGTAGCGCAGGTCCAGATTCATCGGGTCCTCGCTGAACGGCAGGCGCGCGGCGAGCGCGTAATCCCTCAGCGCGGCCCGCGGCACCCCGAGCAGCGGCCGCAGCAGCCGGCCGCGGCCGAGCGGCGCCGCGGCCGGCATCGCGGCGAGTCCCTTGAGGCCCGCGCCACGCAGCAGCTGGGTCAGCAGCGTCTCGGCCTGGTCCTCGCAGTGGTGGGCCGACAGCAGGCACTCATCGGGCGACAGGACCCGGGCAAAGGCGGCGTAGCGGGCGGCGCGGGCCGCGGCCTCGACGCTGGCCCCGCCCGCCGTGTCGACCGCGACCGCGAGCGAGGTGAGCGGCACGCCCGTCGCGGCCGCGATCGCCGCCGCCGCCGCGGCGAGCGTCCCTGCCGCGGCACTCAGGCCGTGGTCGACGTGGATCGCGCGGAGCGAGAGGCCCGGATCTGCGCCGGCGAGCGCGGCGGTGGCATGGAGCAGCGCGGCCGAGTCCGCGCCCCCCGAGAGCGCGATCGCAAGGCTCTGCGGGCGCGACTCGCCGAGCAGCGGCGCGAGGTGCCGGGCGAGCACCTCGGGCGAGAACGTCATGGGCAGCGGTCAGGCACGGGCGAGCCCGCGCGCTCAGGCGGCGCGGAACGCGCCGAACGAGGCGAAGCGCCGGGTGCGCTCCTCGAGCAGCTGCTCGACCGGCTTGCCGGCGAGCTCCTCGAGCGCGCGCACGAGGGCCGTTCGCAGCGACTCCGCCATCGCCTGCGGATCGCGGTGGGCGCCGCCGAGCGGCTCCGCGATCACCTCGTCGACCAGCTTCTCGCGCGCGAGGCGCTCGGCGGTGATGCCCATGGCCTCGGCCGCGAGCTCCTTCTTGTCGGCGCTCTTCCACAGGATCGAGGCGCAGCCCTCGGGCGAGATCACCGAGTAAACCGAGTACTGCAGCATCAGCAGCCGGTCGCACACGCCGATCGCGAGCGCCCCGCCCGAGCCGCCCTCGCCGATCACGACGCTCAGGATCGGCACCTTGAGGCCCGACATGTCGAACAAGTTTCGGGCGATCGCCTCGCTCTGGTTGCGCTCCTCCGAGCCGACCCCCGGATAGGCACCCGGCGTGTCGATCAGCGTCACGACGGGCAGCTCGAAGCGCTCGGCGAGGTGCATCAGCCGCAGCGCCTTGCGGTAGCCCTCGGGCTTGGGCATGCCATAGTTCCGGCGCACCCGCTCCTTGGTGTCGCGGCCCTTCTGGTGGCCGATCACGATCAGCGGGCGGCCGTCGAGCCGGGCCGGGCCGCCGACGATCGCCAGGTCGTCCGCATACATCCGGTCGCCGTGCAGCTCCTCGAAGTCGCTGAACACCAGCGGCAGGTAGTCGAGCGTGTACGGCCGCTGCGGGTGGCGGGCAAGCTGCGCGACCTGCCACGGGGTCAGCGTCGCGAAGATGCTCTTGGTCAGCGCGCGGCTTCTGGCGCGCAGCCGGTTGATTTCGTCGACGATGTTGATCGCGCCGTCGTCGCCCAGGTAGCGCAGTTCGTCGATCTTCGCCTCGAGCTCGGCGATCGGCTGTTCGAAGTCGAGGAAGTTGAGGTCCATGGGAAGGGCACGGTTCCAGAGGCGCCGGCCGCCGTCAAGGGGGGCCGTCAGCCGGCCATCTTGAGCGGCAGCGAGGCCGGTGCGCCGCAGGCGCCCCATGCCTTGAGCGCCTCCTCCTGGTCGCGCGGATGGTAGACGAGCCGCCGGCCGTCAGCACCGAACCGGCGCGCGAGCTCAGCAAGCGCCGCGCGGGTCGGCCGGATGCTCCACTCGGGGCCGAGCTCGAGCAGCGCGTGCGCGGCGTTCGCGGCGTAGTAGACAGCCACCTGGCAGCGGCCGCCACGCACCGGCGTCAAGGCGGCCTCGAGCGCGGGGAGCACAGTCGCGGCGTCCTCCCCCGCCGGCCAGCGCAGCAGCAGCCGCCGCGCCTGCTGCTCGCGTGCCGCATCGATCGGGATCAGCCGCTTCGCGGCGAGCCGCCAGCCTTCGATGAACTCGTCCCACTTGAGTCCGCCCTCGACCAGCAGGATCGCGTCCCTGGCGATCAGCTCGCGGTGCTGCTGCAGCACCTCGTCGAACAGCGACACCTCGAGCCTGCCGGTTCCGTCGTCGAGCACGAGCGAGGTGCGGTTGCCGCGCTTTTTGATGTCGAGCACCAGGCCCGCGAGCGTCACGACGCGGGTCGGCTGCCACTCCGCTCTGCCACCGCCGGGCGGCCGGGCGCCGGCGAGCTCGGCGATCGACCCCGGCGCCAGCGACTTGAGGTCTAGGGCGTACTCATCGAGCGGGTGGCCGGTCATGAAGAAGCCCAGCGTCTCGCGCTCGCCGGCGAGCCGCACCGCCTCGGGCCACTCGGGCAGCACCTCAGTCTTCGCCGCGGTCCGCGGCGGCGCGGCGGCGCTCAAGCCAAACAGGTCGTCCTGGCCGACGGTGTCGGCGCGGGTCTGCTGCTCGCCGAGCTGCAGCGCGGCGGGCAGCTCGGCCATCAGCGTCGCGCGGTTCGCGCCGATGCGGTCGAAGCAGCCGGCCTTGATGAGCGCCTCGAGGCAGCGGCGGTTGAGGCGCGCCAGGTCCACCCGCCGGCAGAAGTCCGGCAGAGTCGCGAACGGCCCGCCGGCGGAGCGCGCTTCGACGATCGCCGCGACCGCCGACTCGCCGACTCCCTTGACGGCCCCGAGTCCGTAGCGGATGCGCCGCTCGTCGGCGACCGCGAAGTCGTGCACCGATGCGTTGACGTCCGGCGGCAGCACCTCGATTCCCATCACCCTCGCATCCTCGATGCCGACCACGACCTTGTCGGTCTTGTCGATGTCGGAGGAGAGCACCGCGGCCAGGAACGCGGCGGGATAATGGGCCTTGAGCCACGCCGTCTGGTAGCTGAGCACCGCATAGGCGGCCGAGTGCGACTTGTTGAAGCCGTAGCCGGCGAACTTCTCCATCAGGTCAAAAATGTGCGTCGCCTGGCGCTCGGGCACGCCGCGCTCGGTCGCGCCGCCGATGAAGACCGAGCGCTGCTGCGCCATCTCCTCGGCCAGCTTCTTGCCCATCGCGCGCCGCAGCAGGTCCGCGCTGCCGAGCGTGTAGCCGGCGAGGATCTGGGCGATCTGCATCACCTGCTCCTGGTACAGGATCACCCCATAGGTGGGCCGGAGCACGGGCTCGAGCGCCGGGTGCAGCCAGTCGATCCTCTGGCCGGGGGGCGCGTGCTTGCGCTCGATGAAGTCCTCGACCATGCCCGACTGCAGCGGCCCGGGGCGGAACAGCGCGACCAGCGCGACGATGTCCTCGAAGCGGTCGGGCTGCAGGCGGCGGATCAGGTCCTTCATGCCGCGCGATTCGAGCTGGAACACGCCCGTCGTACGGCAGGCCTTGAGCAGCGCGAACGTCGGCTGATCGTCGAGCGGCAAACGGGTCATGTCGAGCGGCGCCTCGCCCTTGGCGGCGCGCGCCTCGTTGACAATCCGGACCGCGAGCTCGATGACCGTGAGCGTGCGCAGCCCGAGGAAGTCGAACTTCACCAGGCCCGCCGCCTCGACGTCGTCCTTGTCGAACTGCGTGACGACCGAGGTCGAGCCCTGCTCGGCGAACAGCGGTGCGAAGTCCGTCAGCACCGACGGGGCGATCACGACCCCGCCGGCGTGCATGCCGGCGTTGCGCGTGATGCCCTCGAGCGAGCGCGCCAGGTCGATCAGCTCGCGGACCTCGACGTCCTCGCGATAGAGCCTGCTGAGCTCCTCCTCCTTCTCGAGCGCCTTGTCGAGGGTGATCTCGAGCTCGAAGGGGATCAGTTTCGCGATGCGGTCGACCCAGCCATAGTTATGGCCGAGCACCCGCCCGACGTCGCGGACCACCGCCTTCGCGGCCATCGTGCCGTAGGTGATGATCTGCGAGACGCGGTCGCGGCCGTACTTGGCGGCGACGTACTCGATGACCCGGTCGCGACCCTCGGTGCAGAAATCGACGTCGAAGTCCGGCATCGAGACGCGTTCCGGGTTCAGGAACCGCTCGAACAGCAGGTCGTGCTGCAGCGGGTCGAGGTCGGTGATCCCGAGCACGTAGGCGACCAGCGAGCCGGCGCCCGAGCCGCGGCCCGGGCCCACCGGCACGCCGTGCCCGCGCGCCCAGCGGATGAAGTCGGCCACGATCAGGAAGTAGCCCTCGAAGCCCATGCCGCAGATCACGTCGAGCTCGCGCGCGAGCCGGCCCGCGTACTCGCCGCGGTCGACCGTCCTCAGCTGCGGCAGGCCTGCGTCCTGCGCGGCGAGCCGGGCGCTGAGCCCCTGCCCGGCCTCGGCGCGCAGCACGCCGGCCATCGTCGTGCCCTCCGGCACCGGGTACTCGGGCAGATACGACTTGCCGAGCTTGAGCTCGAAGGAGCAGCGCTTGGCGATCTCGACGCTCTGCTCGAGCAGGCCCGGCAGGTCGGCGAACAGCACCGCCATCTCGGCCGGGGTCTTGAGGTACTGCTGCTCGCTGTAGCGGCGCCGCCGGGCCGGGTCAGCCAGCAGCGTGCCGTCGTGAATGCAGACCCGCGCCTCGTGGGCCTCGAAGTCGGCGGCCCTGAGGAACCGGACGTCGTTGGTCGCGACCGCCGGCAGCGACAGCTCGCGCACGAGGCCGAGCGTACCGTCGATCAGCGCTTCCTCATCGGGTCTCCCGGTCCGCTGCACCTCGAGGTAGTAGCGATCGCCAAACAGCTCGCGCCAGGCCCGCACCGCGCGGTGCGCCTCGGCGATCCGGCCATTGCCGAGGTGCCGCCCGACGTCGCCCTCGCCGGCGCCCGACAGCGCGATCAGTCCGTTGACCGTGTCGGGCCCGAGCCAGGCCCGCTCGAGCATCGGCACTCCCTTGCGCTGGCCCTCGAGGTAGGAGCGCGACACGAGGCGCGTGAGGTTGCGGTAGCCCGCGAGGTTCATGCACAGCAGCGTCAGGCGCGCGGGTTCCGCCCGCTCGGCCGGATCGCGCAGCCACGCATCGACGCCGACGATGGGCTTGAGGCCCGCCGCCTGCGCGGCGCGCCAGAACTTGACGAGCGCAAACAGGTTGCTCTGATCGGTGACCGCGACCGCCGGCATGCCGGCCGCGGCGGTGGCCGCGGCGAGCTCCTCGATCCGCACCAGGCCGTCGACCAGCGAGAACTCCGTGTGCAGCCGCAGGTGGACGAAGGCGCTCATGAGGCCGATCTTACCGGCTCGAAGCTCCGGCGATGCAGCGGACAGGGCCCCAGTCGGCTGAGCGCCTTGAGGTGCACCGCCGTCCCGTACCCCTTGTGGACGGCGAAGTCGTAACCCGGGTGGCGCTCGCAGGCCGCGACCATCCACGCGTCGCGCCAGGTCTTGGCGAGCACCGAGGCCGCGGCCACCGCGGCGTCGCGCCGGTCGCCCTGCAGCACGGTCTCGATGCCGCAGCGAAACGGCAGGCCCTCGAGCGAGGGCGCCCGGTTGCCGTCGACCCGCACCAGGCGCGGCGCCACCGGGAGCGCGAGCAGCGCCCGGCGCATCGCGAGCAGCGTCGCCTCGAGGATGTTGAGGGCATCGATCTCGGCGGCTTCCGCCCAGCCGATGCCCCAGGCGAGCGCGCAGCCCCGGATCCGCGCGGCGAGGAGCTCCCGCTCGGCCTGGTCGACCGCCTTGGAGTCCTCGAGCCCGGCGAACGCGCGCCGCCGCGGCAGGATCACCGCCGCCGCGACCACGGGCCCCGCGAGCGGCCCGCGCCCCGCCTCGTCGACGCCCGCGACCCGCTCCTCGGTGCGCCAGCGCGGGCTCATCCGCCGCTCCCCGGCGGCGGCGCATCGATCAGCGCCAGGATTGCCTCGGCCGCCCGCTCGCTCGCGCCGCGGCGCAGGCCCTCGTGGATCGTGCGGAACTGCGCCTCCACAGCGGCGACCCGGGGAGGGTCGGCGAGCCAGGCGAGCAGCTCCTGCCCGAGGCGCTCGGGGGTCACCTGCGCCTGAAAGAGCTCCGGCACGACCAGCCGGCCGGCAAGCAGGTTCGGCTGGGCGAAGAACGGTGCCTTGATCAGGCCGAGGAGCCTGACGAGCGCGGCAGTCGCCGCCCCGGTGCGATACGCGACCACCATCGGGCGCTTGCACAACAGCGCCTCGAGCGTCGCGGTGCCGGAGGTGACGAGCGCGCAGTCGCAGGCGGCGAGCGAGCGGTCCGCGGCGCCGTCGGTCAGCAGCACCTCGAGCCCGGATCCGCGCCGCTCGAGCGCCGCCGCGAACAGCGCGCGCGCCGAGGCATTCGCCATCGGCGCCACGAAGCGCACGCCCGGGCGGCGCGCGGCGAGCCAGCGGGCGGCGCCGATGAAGTCGGGCGCGAGGCGCTCGACTTCGCCCCGCCGGCTGCCGGGCAGGATTGCCACGACCGTCGCCTCGGCCGGCAGCCCGAGTTCGGCGCGGGCGCCGGCGCGGTCCGGCACCAGCGGCAGGCGGTCCGCGAGCGGGTGGCCGACGAACTCGGCGCGCAGTCCCACCCCGTCGTAGAAGCGCTTCTCGAACGGCAGCAGGCACAGCACCAGATCGAGCGTCCGTGCCATGCGTGCGACGCGGCCCTGACGCCAGGCCCAGACCTGCGGGCTCACGTACTGCACCGTGCGCACGCCCCGGCGGTGCAGCCGCGCCGCGAGCGACAGGTTGAACTCCGGCGCGTCGATGCCGATGAAGGCGGCCGGGGCGGCGGTGAGCGTGCGCGCGACGGCACTGCGCCGCAGTGCGAGCAGCCCCGGCAGGTGCCGGAGGATCTCGAAAAGACCCATGACCGCGAGGCGCTCGGCGCTCGCCCAGGCGGTGCAGCCCGCGGCCGCCATCCTTGGACCGGCAATGCCCTCGAAGCTGAGCCCCGGGCGCCGCGCCCGCAGCGCCGCGATCAGCGCCGCCCCCAGGTTGTCGCCGGAGGTCTCGCCCGCGACCAAGACGATCCGCTGCCCGTCCACCCCCGTCCTTGCGGCCGCGCGGCGGCCGGCTGCGTCAGCGTATGAGGCTCCGCGTGACCCGCGGCAGGAATTCGACGTACGGCGCGAGCTCGGGCTGGTCCGCCGCGAGCCGCTCGAGCTCGGCGCGCGCCTCGCTCAGCTTCAGCCCCGACCGGTACAGGATCTTGTAGCCGCCCTTGACGTTCGCGATCTGCTCGGTGCTGAACCCGCGGCGCTTGAGGCCCTCGACGTTGACGCCCTTCGGCTCCGCCGGGGCGCCGGCGACCATGACGTACGGCGGGACGTCGCGGGTCGCGGTCGCGTTGTTGGCGAGGAATGCGTGCGCGCCGATCTTGCAGAACTGGTGGACGCCCGAGTAGCCGCCGAGTATCACCCAGTCATCGAGCTCGACGTGGCCGGCGAGCCCGGAGTAATTGGCCATGATGCAGTGGCTGGCGACGGTGCAGTCGTGCGCCACGTGCGAGTAGGCCATGAACAGGTTGTCGTTGCCGATCCGGGTCACGCCCTGCCCGGTCACCGTCCCGCGATGGATCGTGCAGCACTCGCGGAACATGTTGCCATCGCCGATCTCGAGCAGCGTCCGCTCGCCGCGGTACTTCTTGTCCTGCGGGTCCTCGCCGATCGAGGCGAACTGCCAGACGCGATTGCCGCGCCCGAGCCGCGTCGGGCCCTTGATCACCGCGTGCGAGCCGACCTCGCAGCCCTCCCCCAGCTCGACCTCCGCGCCGATGATCGAATAGGGTCCCACCGACACGCTGTCGGCGAGCGTCGCGCCCGGCGAGACGATCGCAGTCGGGTGGATGCGCGACACGGGCCTAGGCCTTGGCCTCTGGGATCACCATCATGTCGGCCGAGCACACCTCGGTACCGCTGACCTCGGCGCGCGTGCCGAATTTCCAGATGCCGCGCACGGTGCGCTGGAACTCGGCATACAGCAGCAGCTGGTCGCCCGGCTCGACGGGCTTGCGGAATCGCGCATTGTCGATGCCGACGAAGAAAAAGCGCGTGTGCTCGTCCGGAACGACGCCGACCGTGCGGAACGCGAGGATGCCGGCCGCCTGGGCCAGCGCCTCGAGGATCAGCACGCCCGGCATCACCGGCCGCTGCGGGAAGTGCCCGGAGAAGAACGGCTCGTTCATCGTGACATTCTTGAGCGCGCGGATCGTCTTGCCGGGCACGCACTCGAGCACGCGGTCGACCAGCAGAAACGGGTAGCGGTGCGGCAGCTGGTGCATCACCGCCGCAATGTCCATCGCCCCACCGGCCGCGTCGTTCATGGTGTCTCCGGACCCGATTCCCCGCGGCGCCGCTCGAGGCGCCGCACCCTGTCGAACAGCTCATCGAGGTGCCGCAGGCGCGCCACGACGCGTCGCCAGGCGCCGGCCTCGCTGACCGGCACGGCGGAGGCGTAGGTCCCGGCCTTGGTCAGCGAGTGGCTGACCATCGACTGGCCGAGCACGATCACGTCGTCGGCGATCTCGAGGTGCCCGGCGATGCCGGCCTGGCCGCCGATCATGCAGCGCCTGCCGATCGATGTGCTGCCGGAGATGCCGACGCAGCCGGCGATCGCGGTGTGCGCACCGATCCGTACGTTGTGCCCGACCTGGATCTGGTTGTCGAGCTTGACCCCGTCCTCGAGCACGGTGTCGCCGATCGTGCCGCGGTCGATCGTGGTGTTGGCGCCGATCTCGACGTCATCGCCGATCAGCACCGAGCCGAGCTGCGGCACCTTGACCCACCCGTCCCGGTCCGGGGCGATGCCGAAACCGTCCGCGCCGATCACGACTCCGGCATGCACCAGGCCGCGGCAACCGATCCGCACCCCTGCATACAGCGTCACCCGGGCCGCGAGCCGCGTGTCCGCGCCGATCTCGGCGCCGTCGCCCACCACCGATCCCGGTCCGACGAGCACGCGCTCGCCGATCCGCGCGCCGCGGCCCACGACCGCCTGGGCGCCGACCTCGGCGCTCGGCGCGATCGAGGCGTCCCGGGCCACGGCCGCGGTCGGGTGCACGCCGGCGATGAGCGGCGGTGGCGGGTACAGCCACGCCGCGATCCGCCCGTAGGCGGCGCGCGGGTTGTCGGCGACGAGTGCCGCGACCGGACACTCCGCGGCGCTGGCCGCGTCGAGCACGACGGCCGAGGCGCCGGTGGTGGCGAGGAAGCGCCGGTGGCGCGGGTCGGCGAGGAAGCTGAGCGAGCCCGGGCCCGCCTCCTCGAGCCGCGCCACGCGCGCGATGCGCGCGGCGGGGTCACCGCGGAGGATGAGGCCGAAGCGGGCCGCGATCTGCCCGAGCGTCACGTCCTCCATGCGACCTGCCGCGCGGCGCCGCGCGCTACTTCTTCGTCGGCGCGGCGGCCGGGGCCGCCGGCGCTGCCGGCGCTGCCGCCGGTGCGGCGGTGGCGGCCGCTGCCTTGAGCTGTAGGTTCGTGAGCACCTGGCTCGTGATGTCGACGGAGTCGGAGCTGTAGATCACGCCCTGGGCGATCACCAGGTCGTAGCCCTGGGCCTTGGCATACGTGCGGACCTGCTCGACGATCAGCTTCTGCACGCGCTGCAGCTCTTCGTTCTGGCGCATCTGGCCGTCTTCCTGGAATTCCTTGGCGCGGCGCTCGAAGTTGAGCTGCGCGTCCCTGAGCTCGCGCTGCGTCTTGGTGCGCTCGGCCTCGGCCATCGTCGACTGGTCGCGGTCGAACTTCTGCATCCGCCCTTCGAGATCCTTACGCTGGGTCTCGAGCTGCTTCTGCTTGGGTCCGAACTCTGCCTCCAGCGCCTGGGCGGCGGCGCGCGCCTGCGGCGACTCGGACAGCAGCTTCTGGTAATCGACGTAGGCGATCTTCTGCGCCTGGGAGTAGGCCGCCGGGACGAGCGCCAGGCTCGTGATGCAGACGGCAATCAGGGTCTTCAAGGTGCTAGGCATGTGAATCAAACCTGTATGAGACATAATTTGAACCGGGCGCAGCCGCCATCAGAACGCCGAACCGATCGAGAACTGGAAGCCCTCGCGCTGGTCCGGATAGGTGATGCCGTTGCCTTCGCTGGCGTTCAGCGGAATCGCATAGCTGAAGCGGAAAATGCCCAGCGGCGCAAGCCATTGCACGCCGATTCCGACCGAGCGCTTGAGCTCATTGTAGCTGAACTTGTAGTTGACCGGCGTCTCGCGGTCCTGGCCGACGAACTGGACGCAGCAGGTCGAGAACACGTTGCCAATGTCGTAGAACGCGCT
>Ga0181521_10006544_pt1 | contig 12591 bp, 8 predicted proteins | sample PEATcosm2014_Bin_32_FD_119764 | JGI IMG/M metagenome (GOLD analysis project Ga0181521, IMG submission 119764) | Peatland microbial communities from MTU Mesocosm Facility, Houghton, MI, USA - PEATcosm2014_Bin02_60_metaG | ecosystem: Environmental > Terrestrial > Soil > Wetlands > Peat | place... | reverse complement strand
TTGGGAAGCTGACGTTCTGCCACTGAACTACTCCCGCCCTTTATAATCAATCACTTATATACGACGTCCATTTACTATCCATTTACTATAATTTCTGCAGCAAAATCTGTCCGAAATTCCAGCTTTAAAACGCTCACCGAAAGCATGGTGGATAGTAAGCATGGATAGTGAAGTCGCTCCCAGAGCCAACCTCAAAAAGTATATCAAGGTTGAGGGAAAATGGCGCTTCGTCCCGGTGCTCAAACAGAACGGAGTGCCTTATCCCGGCACCGTGCTGATCGATGGCGAACCGGTCCGCTCGACAACCGGCACATTTTATCTTGAGCTCTACGAAAACGGACGGCGTGTCCAGCGACCCATCGGCACTTCGCCGCGCGAAGCGAAGGATGCCTGGTACCGTAGGGCCCATTCGGGCTTACTTCGGCCGAGTTGTCTGGCTGCTGATCCTTCGACGATGTGGTTAATGTTCTGAGCCCCGCTGCGAGTTAGATGGTTCCGACTTGTGCGGGGCTCGTTTGCTAGCTGCTTGGTTCGGGATTTGGTGCCGTTGGAGGATACTTTCGCATCGCGCTCCGTCGCTGCGCGAACCCGTCAAGATTGACCGGCGATCCGTCCATAACGGATCGGAGCCAGAAGTGCAGCTGGCACTCATCGCTCGCTCTCCGCACCGCCAATAGGGACCGCATTGCCGTGTTCGACCGCGAGGAGCCTGAGGAGCCTAATGAAAAGCTCGCGTATTGTAGGCCCAGTTTGGTTTCTTTTTGATCGTGAAATTGCTGGACAATAGCCGTCTCTCCAGTACCATTCGGCCGTGCCTACAGTGCAGGCAATACTATCGGATCCGCAATCGGACACCGGTTTTGCGTTAGGTTGACAAATTTTACCTCGACTCCGCCACCTGATTGGCCATAAAGCGGGACTGACGCGCCGCATTCAAGCGGGGTTCCGGCAGCGGGCTGCAGCTCCCACCGAAAACACGCCGGCAGGAGATTCGGAAGCGCGAAGCGGGCAACCGCCGCGAATCCTGTAGGGGCGAAGGGCGCTTCCGACGCGGGAGAGGCGTAGGTTTCGGCCGCGATGGTTGGCGGGTTCGTCGTTCGGTCAATGCGCCTGCTGGTCGGAAACGCTTCCCACCGATAGATGATCGTTTCTGGCTGGGTGTTGGTCGAGAACGGAAGGTGCCCATAAATCCAGCTAGGACGAAAGGGCGTGGGGGCTAGCGGGCCAATGGGAATGACTGGGCCGAAGGCATTCCAGAAGGATTGCCATGCTTGCACTGGCGTGGCGGCCGAGAGATTTGGCGCTGCCTCCAATCGTCCTAGCCAGTTCTCAAAGATACCGAGGCGTTCCTCGGCTCGAACGCCGCCGCGGAGCCATGGCTGTGCGAATAGTTCGCCGTTGGGCTCGATGAAGGTTCGCTCGTTCAGGACGATGCCTACCCGGCCGCCAATAACAAGATAAAACTCATCACGGCGCGATTGCGCCAGGTGGCAGTCCATCGCCACTTCCGCAACGTCGTCGAATGCGTATTGATCGGCATTCTGCAAGCGAAGCAGTTGCACAGGTTCCCCTCCCATTGATTCTTCCGCCGACTGAAAGCCACGGCACGATTATTTACGGCCAGTTATGGACGGCGAGCGCTTTCTTGCTGCAGTAAAGGGCGGATGATGCGTAGCAAGCACGAGAGCGCGCCATTTACTCTGAGCTCTCTCATTTTTTGCTGCCGCCAATTGTTCATTCAGAAAGTCCAATTGAACGGTTCCGACCTTGCTGCTGGAGATGACTCCTTGCGTGCCGCCCTCGCCGGTATTGGAGTAAAGCCCGATGAATTTGACGAAGGGAGCATTGAGTGTGAAGTAGACACCCGGCTGGTCCATGGTTGTCCGCGAAGCTCCCTGACTGTCGGGTCCATTCATGGGACTATCGGCACAGAAGTTAGCGAATGTCAGCCAGTAGCCAGAGCGAGTGCAGGGAATTTGGATAGACCTGGGGAAACGCCTTTCGCAAGGACAAAAACTTCTGGGAAAGATGTGACTTGCAGTTCCGAGCGAACTCCCAATTGCTTACGCCACAACCTAGATCGATTCGAGCGTCAAGTCAAGTAAAATCACCACTTACCGCGCCGATATTTTCAGGTAACCAGGTCTATTTATTTTTTCGTTAATAGGACATACGGTTGTGCGTCGAGAACTATGTCATCCAAGCTATTGAAGATGCGGGAATGTTGGTCGATAGGATGGAACACCTTGTGCCTAACTGCGCCGGAGTACGGCACTAAGTCACGGTCAGCTTCAGGTCCTTGGTTATGGTGTCGTTGCCGTCAGTGACCGAGAAAGTAAGTGTATAAAGTTGAGGGTTTTGCGCACCCTGGGCTCCAGTGATTCTTCCAGATGCGGCGTCAAGGGTAAGTCCTGGCGGCATGGATATGGGGTTCGCCGCGGGCAATCTATCGGTAAGCGCCCATTTGTAGCTGCCCGTGCCGCCCGTTGCTTTCAGAGTTTCATCGTAGCCAGAATGTGCCGAGTCCCAGCTCGTAAGCGATGTCGTCGTGATCTGGAGCTTGGGGCCATCGACCTTGCCAGAGCGATCATCCTTGGGCTTGAAGAGGGCGAGGAAAACCTCGCGAAGCTTCATAAAGGCCGTATCAGAGAACGCACCGGCAAGCGCCGCAATGGCGCAAATGCCAAATTTGTTTACCGAATTAGTATCAGCTGCGCCTGTGAGGAAACCACCGCGGATAACCAAATACATGATCAAAGCAATACCTGCGCCCTCGAATGGCTGAACGAGGTAATAGCAAGACCAAGATGCACTGAACTTACACACGCCTATATAGTCGGCCAAGGATTTGAGCCCGTAGACACAACTACCGAAGGCTCCCATCAGGAGCACGAGCAGCAGAAACTGCGTATCCTCATTGATCTTCCATTCCTTCGCCTGTCCCTTCACGATCTGAATCCTGCCGGTCCCGAAATCGGTCGTGCCGTCATTGAGCGTAAGAACATCCGTAGATTCGGTTGTTAGGTCGGCGGCCGTGAGGGAAATAGTGATGTGGTTGGCGTCGATGTAGGTCTGCGGGCGCACCGCATCATCCAGCTTCACCACGGTACCCTTGGCAAAGCCGGCTCCGACGATAGTGATTTTCGCCGCATTTCCGGCCACTGAATCGGGGACAATCCGCGAGAGATTCGGCGGACCAGATACAGGCTTCTCATCTGGATTTGCCGGCAGCGCGATCACCTGCGTGAAGTCGGGGTTCACGCCCCATAACATGTACACACCCCAACCGGTAAGGACTACGAAGACCACCAGATAAACAGCAAGAAACATGGGCCAGATTGTCTTCATGACCTTTGCCTCCCCGTCGAGTTTGAGCCATTTCCAGTCGAGTTTAATGCGGCTCATGGCAGTGTTCTCCTCAAGTAAAAGAAGAGGGCAAGCAGTTCCAGGAAAAGGCCACGAAGCAAGAAACCGCAGAGCACAGCAAGCAAAATGCGAGGATCAACCGGAACATCAAACCAACTTACTCTAAGTGTCTTGATAAGTCGAGAACAAAGATACATAGCAAAGAGTAATGGCGTGGGCAGCCACCAGAGCGGGGGCAAGCGCGGAGAAAAGTGAGCGCCTGCGAATGCCACAATTGAAAAAGCGGCCAGAAAGGCCGCCTGCAGCGGCCTCTCCCGGAGCAGCCTGGCCGCGACGTTCAAAACCTCATGCGTCAATGCGGAGAGTGTTGCCGGCGATGAGGAATGAGCCACGCGCAGAGGCTACCACAAATTGCGATTTTGGGACGGACCAGAATCCCTTTGCATCGCTTTCCATCTCAAAGCCCCGGGCATGCCCGGCTGGGCCGCCTCCGGAACCCAAAAACCGAGACTTTCACCATTTTGATGCGCTTGCTCGGACATCTGCCTCGGTCAACTCCGGTGGCGTCCAGGCTAGTTTCGCTTTCCCGACTCGCCTAGCCGGCTGGTAGCGGCGACACCTCCATCTGAAGCGGCGTTGGTTTGCAACCATGGTTGCATAGCCACTAAGTCCCTATTGACAGGGTTGAGAATCGGCGTGAAAATGAGACTCCTGCCGGGAAACCGACTATGCCAAGCTTGCAAAGCTGGGCACCGGAACCGCCGATGCCCCGAAGGTCCAGCCACTGCTGGACCAATCGGTCAGCCGTAGCATTTCGTGTTACGGGCAATTGAATTCACCAACTGCGCGGCGTGTTCATTGGCAATCGAGATTCGATGAAGCAGGCCGATAGCGGCTCAGGCGTGACCGCCCAGTATTTGCGGGTTTCGAACGGTCCCGCGAGGTGGTCGGCACAGGATGCTACGAGCGCGCGGAATTTGCAGTTGGTGTTTCGAAACTGCTCAATCGGGCGGCGCAGCAACGACAGGAACAAGAGCCGCGGAATTTCTCCAGGGTGCTGACGAGTTTCAACTTATTCCCCGATCTCAGTCAACGAATGGTCGCTGCCATTTCGGGCGGCAAACCTACGAGAGGTGACATTGAATGCCAACTCAGATCACGCGCCTTGTTGTCTTGATGCTTGAGAATCGTTCATTCGACCATATGCTCGGTTTCCTCAAGAAAACCAATCCCGCCATCAACGGCCTGAATGGCGACGAATGGAACTACCCGGCGGCAGAGAACCCAGACAACGTCATTGTCAGCGACGATGCCGGCGACGTTGAAGACCTCAACCCCGATCCCAACCACGAATTCGCGCATGTTACCAATCAGATCTCTTCGACCGGCGACCCGGTCGGCAATCCCGATATGAGGGGCTTCGTGCGCGACTACTTTACGGACTGCCACGACGCAAACCATGCCGCGGGAATCATGAAATGCTTCACTCCGCAGACGCTGCCGGTTCTTTCCACGCTGGCCACGCAATACGCCGTCTGCGATCGCTGGTTCTCTTCGGTGCCCGGTTCCACAATCCCCAACCGCCTGTTCGTTCACGGCGCCAGTTCTGCCGGCTCCCTCACGCAGGATGCCATCGCCGCCCCCTTTGCTGTACACACCATTTTTGAAAGCTTCGACGACACCACGCCCCACGACTTCGCCATCTACACCGCGGGTTCCTCGATCCTCTTCGCCAATAAGTACCTCATCCAGAACATGGACAAGTTCCATCCCTACGCGAATTTCGTCGTTGACGCTACCAGCGGCAATCTTCCCGCATACACCTTCATTGAGCCTGCCTATGACGACGACGGCGAGGGAACATTTGCCAGCAGCCAGCACCCCGATTTTCCCATCGACCGCGGCGAGGCCCTCATTCGCGAAATCTATTACGCCCTCACCAAAAGCCCCGACTGGAATAGCACGCTTTTCCTCATCCTTTACGACGAACACGGCGGAATCTTTGACCACGTCTCGCCGCCTGTCCTCACACGCAACCCGATCTACAATAACCTTCCCGACGTCGAGCACTCCGGGCCGCCCGACGTGTTCGACTTCACCCGTCTCGGTGTCAGGGTTCCCGCGGTCTTCGTCTCCCCGTGCATCCCGCCCAACACGTTGATCAACGACCGGGACTACGACCACTGCTCCGTGGTCTCCACCGTCCGCAAACTCTTTTGCAATCCGGCCAGCCAGCCGCTGAACTGGCGCGAAGCTCAGGCAGCAACTTTCGAAAACGTGCTCACTCTAACCGGAGCAAACATCCGAACCGACGTGGTCAATCTGCCCGACCCCGTTATCTCCGCGGGTGTCAATATCAACGCCGCCGCGGACGCGCCCATTCCCCGCGCCCCAACCGATCTCACCGTCCTCATGGCCGGCGCCATGCAGTACTCGCTACAACAGCAAGGCCTTCAGCCGCCCGGCGACTACACGACTCTCACGAACTCCACTCAGGTGTCCGCTTACCTGAAACAGTCGCAGCAAATCCTGCAAAATGCCGCAGGAGGTGGACAATGACCCCTCTCCCTCGCGCTCACAATCTTTTACGTTTCCTGGCAGTCGTCTTCGTGCTCACTTCCGCATCCATGTCGCTTGCACAAACCTACGCGAGTTGCAAGGGTTTCTCCGAAAGCCTCTCGAAGGACAATCTGCATTTCAAAATCGACTGCCTTGAAGCGTGGTTTTCTGAAGACCCCGCTCACCTCACCTTCTCTGGCATGCCTCCCGGTAACGGCATGGCCTTTGGCGGAGTGCTCGAACAGAATAACCACTACGTCTCGCCGTTCTCGCTGCCCGCCGGCCCTGGCGCAGTTCCCGGCCTAACCAATTCCCAGCAGCCCGACTTCACTACCGGCAAACTTCCTTCGGTTGCGGACGGCTCGCTGTGGAGTACCGATGGCAGTCTCGCCGCGGTCTTTTCCACAAACGGGAGCTGGGTTACTACAGGTGCACTGACCGTCTTGCCCAAGGGCTACAAAGACAGCCACCGCACCGACCACGCGGGCGTCCAGATCAGTTGCAACAAGCTCGGCCCCCTGTGCACCAAACAGATCCTCGGCCTGCACCTCCAAGCCTCCCACCGCAGTCTCCAGACCATCTCGTTCTACGGCATCGGTCCTGACTCGCCTTTGGTCAAATACGTGTTTCACCAGAACGACACTTTCGCATCGATCCGCGGTGCCCTTCCCCTCGCCGACTGGTTCACATTCGAGGCGGGCGCGGAGTTCCGCCTTACCGATCTGCCCCACATCACTGCATCCAACTCCGTCGGCGCAAACTTCACTCCCGCAGCAGCTCCGGGGCTCTCTTCACAACCTGGCTTTGGTCATTATCACTTCGCGCTGCGCACCACTCCCATCGCTATCCTGTCGCCCCGAACCGACGACCAGGATGATAACCATACCGGGCCCCTGATGAAGCCATACGTCCAGTTCACTTTCAACAACAGCGTGGAATACCACTGGTACTCCGCGCCGGGGCATTCAGCCTCCTCATTTCAGCAGTTTGTCGAAGATTCGGATGAAAACATCCAGCTTGGCACAAGGGTCCGCCACTACGTGCAGGTTGGCGACGCAAAAACCGGCGCCGAGCACTTCTGGGATTCTTTGCTCGCCAAAACCTGCGGCGACAAAAACATCGACTGGTCCAAACCGGCGAACTACGTGCTCAAAGTACGCCAACCCTGCGGCCTGGGAGACCTTGATTTGGTTTCCCATATCGTGGCCTCCAGAACCGGGCCGAATTCGACGGTCCCGTTTTACCTCGAGCCCACCGTCGGCGGCTCCGATATCGACTCCCGGCTCAGCTTGCGCGCGTGGCCCGACTACCGCTTCCGCGCCCCCGACGCTCTCTTCGTTCAAACCAACTACATCCTGCCCCTTTACAACATTCTGGTCTTTTACGACGCCGGAACTGTCGGCCCCACCTTCTCCAGCCTATCGTTTGCAGGTCTTCGCCAGGATGCAGGCTTCGGCGTAGCCTTGTCACTCCAGGGCCACATCGCTGCTCAGGGATACCTCGCACTTGGCGCAGGGCACGGCCCCACCTTTGGCTACAACTTCACCAAATTCTTCTGAGACTCACGTGCCACTCTGGTCTCGGTGACCCTCGTCTGAAGGCGCCGAGTGCCTCCGCATCTTTACTGCCGTCGCAGAATTGATTCCAGTGCTGCAACGTTGGGCTGCGCCGGTCAGGATTTTGCAATGAGATGATCCAACGCCGAATCCAGCAGCAAATCCGCCACCGGGGAGACGGGCAGCGAAGCACAGGTTCCCCACAGCTCACGCAACATTTGATTCAGGCGCTTGCGCATGCCTGCCTTGAAGGCTTGTAAGTCAGCCACCGGAACCTGGCTCATCTTGAGCCCGTCGAGCCGCGAGTCGATGGGCCGAATTGCACCGGGCACATACCGAAGCGGTCCCAGCGCGCCCGCCTGGGCAAGAGCGGCATCGGTCAGTACCGCCCGGGCGTGCTTGCGACCCAAGTCATAGTCATGGTCGCGGAATCGCTGATCAAAGAATCCCAAAAACGCCTGAAGTCCCGCGCTTGCCAACTCGCTCTCAGTCGCCGTAACGCCATAGATGGTCATGTGGTCGCGCGCACCAAGCCCCGCGGCGGTCTCAAATGCCAGCACTGCGTCGCGAAACACATTGGCACCGCCCGGCACGCCGGCGAGCGCCTTCATCTCGCTCTCGTATTGCGCGGCAATGCGCGCTTGCGCATCTTGCAGAGCTTCTGGTTTGTTGCTTCCAGGCGACGTTTGCTGATTATCCGGGAAAAACAGCTTTAGCAGCGAGGCAGACGTGGTGTTTAATGCCGCCACGTCGATATTTCCAAGAAGAATCTCAGTTTGCAGTTCCGCGGCTCTGGCATCCAACAACTCGATGCGCCCATTCATTGCCTTCGCGGTAATCCAATCCTGAAATCCCGACTGCCCGATGACCACGTCGAGCAGCCGCTGCACTAAGCGAAAATAGTCGGCGTTGGCTGAGTGAAAGCTATCGTTTGCGTCGGGGTCTTTCGCGTGCGGCGAGACGAAAAGATAGAAGCGGGACTCTTGCTGCGCATGGTCGTCAATCATGTCTACAAGGTTTTTTGCCATGCCCAGAGGCTGATTCTGCAGAATTCCGCCATCTGAATAGGTAAAGGTCGCCGGATCATGGTCCCACGCCTCCAGGTTCGGGCTCGAATAATCGTCCGGCTCCGAATGCGCAGAGCGTTCTATATCTTGCGTGCGAAATGCAATCGGGAACGCTCCGCACGCAACTGCGGCTTGGCGCAAGGGCTCCCAGAATTCCGCCGAATCGCACTGGGCATTGGTTCCGTCCACCAGGCGCGTGCGCTGGTCCCCATAGTCGATGTAGGTAAATTTCCCGCCGGGAGTTACCGGATATCCGTACGCCACGCCGTTCAAGTTTGTCATAGCTACACCCAACCGGATCCGGTCGCCTAGGCTGCTGTGACGCTCGGGCGCCGGAGGCGGTAATGTAGCAAATCGCCCAAGCAGCGCCTCTCTTGAGATCTCTTCAATGAGATTCGAAGAAAACAGCGAGTCCAGAGCGGGCTCGTTATCCTCGGGCGCCTGCAGGCCAGCCAGGCTGATCCGCTTGACCCAGGTGTTATACATCGGATTATCGTATGGCCCTACAAACTCATCCGCGCTGTACATCAACTTCTGTGCCAGAATGATCGCCGTCATCCCTCCTGCGGATGCTCCAGTGAGAACATCGATGACGATGCGATCATCGTCGACTGTCGCCGGGTTTGTATTGTGCTGATGGAGGGCATCCAACACCTCACTCAAAACTCCGGCTTCATAACTCCCTAGGGAGACTGCTCCCGCTATCGTAATGGCAAGTCGCTTAGGCATAAATGTACCTCAATAAACTGGGGATTGTATTTGGCAATCACAGCTCAACTTGGGGAACGGGTGGGGAATTGGAAGAATTCTGGCGGAAGCTCACAATCGCAAATTCTGCAGCACTTATTCAGACAGAAAGTCGACTGAGAGTCAAGGGAAAACATCGACGCCACAATTGTCCAATGGTTTCGACCAGCGGGTTGAAACCCTAAACCGTTTCAACGCCTCCTCCTCGCACTTATGGAACACCGATTCGTCATATGCCTCTCGTGTGCCGAGCAGGTGGTAGACGATTCGAGCAAGCTCTGCTTAACCATGGGGACCTCCATGCCGGCCGCGTGCCCAGGGCACAAATGCAGAGCGTTACCGTGGTGATCGCGTAATGATAAAGCTCACGAAAATAATGATTTGTTCCCCGCGTTCGCGCAATCAGACAGCTCTTTGGGCGGCATTGATTTTAACGAATCTAGCTATTGCAAATTCATGTGAACGGGCGTACAACAATTTCGTCGCCTGTTGTTTTTCTCTTTGATCTGCCCGGTTCTGTTGTTTGTCGCGCACTGAGACAAGGAATTCTTCTCGAACATAGGGGCGCGGGCGACCCGTCCTCTAGGTACCCCAGGTCTTCCATCTAGCTGGAACCGCAAAGATTCATCAGGTTCATGCTGACATCCCCAAGCTCTTGCAAGATGAAAAAGGGAATGCTGCTTAGAGCCACCCGAAAGCTGCAAGCGCATAACCATTGACCACTCACACTCGGGACTCGCTTATCAAGCGCGTTGATCGACGAGCCTGCTTGCGCGCAATTCGGTGCCACTAACCCGAGAAGAGGGTGTCCCTCCAACTTTCAACGGACTCGTGTCCACCCAACTGTGGAGAAAGGAACATCATGAGCGACCCAGGCAAGTCCAACATCTCCCTCGACACCGGCTTCCATTTCCACGAGGTCGACCCCAAATCTTCCAACGCCGTCAGTGCCGAGACCCGTAAGTTGCTGTCGCTGCACCCCGGCCTCGCCGCTCTCGTGGCTAGGACAATCACCCTTCCGGCTGCGGCGGCCGCACCGGCCGCACAAACCAATGTAATATCCGAGCCGCTGGGCGATCTTACGGGGTTTGTCAACCCCGTTGACCCGACTCAGGGGCTTGTCTTCGCCGGTACGGGTTTCAACACCATCTTCCGGCCGCAAAGTCCGAAGACCCCCACGCAGCTTCCCGTTCCGGTTCCTGCCAGCGACAACGTCCTTGAACTGAACCTGACGACCGAGACACTCAGCTTTGCCGCGCCGCTGGGCAGCGTGCCCAATCGTGGCTCCGGCACTCAGGGTGATATTTTTCTCAATGCTGTGCCGTATGTCCAGTCCATCAACGACGTCACGACGTTACCGGCTCAGGGCATTCATTTCGAACCGGGGATGTGGCTGGCCGTTCCACCGACCACCCAGCCTGCCGAGCCGGCGACGATTTACACACGCATGGCGTCGATTCCACACGGCGTGACGATCAATGCGCAGGGGATTTCGCTGGGCAGAAAAGCCGGCAAGCCTCCCTTCTCTACGATTACGGTGAACATTAATCCGTTTCCCATCGGCAAGGCCCAGAATCCCCCTTCGACTCCCTTTTTCCCCAGCCAGACTGCGACCAATCAGAACACTCCGCGGATTCCGCAGGATCTCACGCCGTTCATTAACGCAGGCACGATCACGCAAGCCATGCTCGACGATCCGAACGTAGTCCTGGCGAATGAGATCGCGTCGCAGAATATGCAAAGCTTCGTGACTCTGATCATCACCACGGACGCCGCCGGGACGTTGCCGACGCCGCCGCCCAACCCAACCACTCCGCCGGCCCCGCCGGCCCCGAAGCCACCAGGATTCGGCGGAGGCACGGACGAGATCGCCTTCCTGCTTGGGGACAACAACACTCCGCCGCAGAAACCGAACGCCAACGCCTTCAAGATGACGGCGGTCTTCTGGATTGAAACGGTCCTTCAGAGCATCGTGGTCCCGCCATGCACGGCGAACGGTTTGCCCATCACGATCCAGGCAGCACCAACCCCGGGCAGCTCGCTTCGGCCCACCTTCACTCTCACGCCGCCGCACGACATCCTGCAGGACACAACCATCACTGTGCCGTATATCCAGATTCAGTACAGTCAGACGGTTTTCCTGAACTTCAATGGCCTCACTTGGCCTCACGTCTCGGTGGCTACTCTGATCCCAGCAGCTCCGATTGTGGTGCCGGCTTCCGTTTGGCCTTAGAGGTTTCCAAACGCGGTCATCTTAAGAGGCGGGGCGTTCGTCCCGCCTCTTTGTTAATCATTTTCATTTGCGAAAGAGCACAGTAAGCGCACTTTCGGCGCCGGTCAAGACGATCAGCCCAACAGGAGGACACATGAAGCTCTCTCGCCTCTGTCAGCTCATCTGCATACTTCTTTTCGCGGGCGCTCAAAACTGCGTAGCGCAATCGACCATGGTGCCGTGGCTTACCCGCTCCGCGGATAACTCGAGGAGCGGCTGGAATCAGAGCGAGACGCAGCTGACTCAGGCGTCCGTTGCGTCCAAGGGAATTATCCGGGCGACAATCATTCCGGTTATTGGGGATGCGCGAGGCATGGAAGCGCAGCCGCTCATCTTGCCGAATGTAACAACAACGCTCGGGACCCACGACGTGATGGTGCTTCCGTCGATGGCCGACGTAGTGCGGGGAGTTGACGCACATGATGGCTCCGGCATTTGGCAGGTTACGCTGGGGATGCCCATAACTGGATCTACAGCGATCGATTCCCATAACATTAATCAACATTGGGGCTGCCTCTCAACCGGTGTGATCGACGCGGACACGCAGCGTCTCTATCAGGTCTGCTGGGTTTCGCCGGACAACACGGGCAACCCGCAAACGGCGCGTTACTTTATGTTCGTGCTGAACGTGGCGGATGGGAGTCAGGTGATTCCACCTGTGCTGATCCAGGAGCCGAGCGGAAATCAGGTTTTCAACTCGCAGATGCGCAAACAGCGATCGTCGCTCGTCGAGACGAACGTCAACGGCGTAAAGACGGTATTCGGCTGCTCGGGAACTACCTTCGAAACCGGCGCGGGCGCTTCCGGCTTCTGCTTTGCCTTCGACGTGGCAAGCAACAAAATGAGCGCGATGCTGGCGCTAACAGCGGGCGAGGGCGCCGGCGTATGGATGGCCGGTCAGGGCGCGGCGGCGGACGCTCAGGGCTTCCTCTACGTGCTCACTGGAAATGGGGACTTCGACGGTGTGAGCCAGTGGGGTGAGTCGTTCCTCAAGCTGAAGTACACGCCTGCCTCAGGGGGAGCT
>Ga0181521_10006543_pt1 | contig 12592 bp, 9 predicted proteins | sample PEATcosm2014_Bin_32_FD_119764 | JGI IMG/M metagenome (GOLD analysis project Ga0181521, IMG submission 119764) | Peatland microbial communities from MTU Mesocosm Facility, Houghton, MI, USA - PEATcosm2014_Bin02_60_metaG | ecosystem: Environmental > Terrestrial > Soil > Wetlands > Peat | place... | reverse complement strand
GCGAAAGGCATTACGGGCAGCGCCAGGGCAGATGGCATCACCGGCAGCGCCAGGGCGGACGGCATTACCGGCAGTGCCAGGGCGGACGGCATTACCGGCAGTGCGCGCGCGAAAGGCATTACCGGCAGCGCCAGGGCGGACGGCATCACCGGCAGCGCCAGGGCGGACGGCATTACCGGCAGCGCCAGGGCAGATGGCATCACCGGCAGCGCCAGGGCGGACGGCATTACCGGCAGCGCCTCGGGCGACGGCATCACCGGAAGCGCGAGAGCGAGCCAAGAGTAGCTAGTGGCGTCGTAAGCGCTCGACGCGCTTAGCCGTGGCGCCTCGGCGGTCGCGCGGCACACGCGCTTCCATTTTGCATCACGCGACGAGTCGCAAAGAGTGCCGCCCCTTTAACCTCGCGCGAACTTACAGCATCAAAATTAGCTGTTCGGGCCAGTTACTCGAGGTCGAGTAAAAGGCCTGATACAGGATAATAACGAAACGCCCGTCCCGGGTGACTTCGGTAAGGACGATGGCGGTGAAAGCGGCGCCGAGACCTCTTGCCAAACAGCTTATCTTCACCGTTGTGAAGCGGCTTGCAGCACTGCTGCTCCCCCAAGGATTCGGCCTAGGCGAGTTTGTGCAGACTGCTAAGACAGCGTTTGTAGCTGCTGCGGCAGACCAAATCCGTGAGCGGGGAGATCGGGTGTCGACGTCGCGAATCGCCGCAATTTCGGGGATATCTCGAGCTGAAGCAGCCAATATCCGATCGAACCGAGAATCGCGGATACCGAACGCCGGCCGCCAACGCACGGAACGTGTGATGCATGGCTGGTATACGGATTCGAGGTTTGTGGATGCCAACGGCAATCCGAGGACGTTGCCTTTGATTGGCGCAGCCTCGTTTGCGGAACTGGTCAAACAATTCAGCGGCGACATTCCTCGACGAGCCGTTCTTGAAGAGCTCCGGGCTGCAGGAATGGTGCAGCAGAGCGCCGACGGGCGTCTGCGCGCTGTTCGACGGCACTACACAGCCTCAGGCAGCTCAAATACGGATTTGGAGAGCCTCCTTGTCGACACAGATGTGTTTTTCAGCAGCACCGCCGGAGACCGAGCCGGAGGGCGGGCGTCGCGTCGACGAGTCTCAGTTCTATTCCCAGGAAAGGTTCCAGCGTCGGTTCGACGAAACGTTTCGCTCCGTACGGAGCGTTTTTTGGACGCGTTGTCTGAGTATCTCCATACTGAATCGGCAGATACGAAACATAACGACCGAACAGAGGAGCCCGTCGGAGAATCAGTTCACGTGTTAGTCGCCCAAGCCGAACTAGGTGACCAACGGTGACTCCGCTAGCGAGTACGGATCGAGCGCCACCCGCATGACTCAATACACAACGAAGCCGAGCAAATACTCCGCACCAAGACATTTGGCGGCTCTTGCACGCACTCATCTCGTCAACGCAGTCGACAAGCTTCTAAAGACATTCGGCGAAGACTTCGTGCCGAGCAGTGCTGCGAGCAAACCTCTAGGCGCCGATGAACGTGATCTGAGGGCGGCGTATCTGCGTCTGCAAAATGTCGCAGAAGCCTTAAGGCTTTGGCACTCTTCGGATGAGTTTCTTGATCAAGACGGAATGCCAAAAACTTTAGCTCGAACTGGACCCCAGTCGCTATTGACTCTGTCACGGTGCGTCGTACGGCAGCGTCGCGCGGCGATAGAGCTTTCGTCCGATCTAATTAATCTAGAGTTTGTTGAGCCGCGATCAGGTGGCTTCGCGCCAGCGGGAAGGTCTGCTGTCATTGGTACAACTAATACGCTGGCGCTTGCGTATGCGACGATCGCAATATCGCGCATGACCCGGACGATGGCGCACAACTTTTCGGGAGGGACTCCACCACGGTATGAGCGGCAAGTCTCTGACGTCAGCATTCGAGCGGCCGATCTGCCCGTATTTCTGCGCTTCGTGGAGCAGCAAGGACAGTATCTGATTGATGCTGTCGATGACTGGCTTGCAAAGAGAAAACTTCAAGGCGGTCGAGGCCAGCGTCGAGTCTCGGTAGGCGTCGGTACGTTCGCCTGGGCGGACACGATTTCAGATAGCGCTAAGAGGTCCCGTCGAGCAGTCGAAGGAAGTCATTCTCCGAAATGACTGCGAGACCAAGCGCCTGTGCTTTGATAAATTTTGAGCCAGGGCTTTCCCCAGCGAGCACAAAATCTGTCTTGCGCGTCACGGAACCGGTGACCTTGCCGCCCGCAGTACGGATGAGCGCTTCCGCCTCCGCGCGACTAAGTGTTGGCAGAGTCCCTGTCAGGACGAACGTCTTCCCCGCGAGCGGCTGACGATTCGATCTGACCGAGGCGGCTCGCGGCCAGTGGACCCCATGAGCAATCAGCGCCCGAATGACGTCGCGATTGCGCGGTTCATCGAAGAACTCCCGCACTCCCGTGGCTACTACGGGCCCGACATCTGCTACTTCCATGATCTGTTCGGTGCTTGCCTTCTGCAACGCCTCGGCGTCCCCGAAATGCTCCGCAATAGCCAGTGCAGTCGCTTCGCCCACATTCGGGATCCCAAGCGCAAACAGGAACCGAGGCAGCGTTGTGTCCTTGCTGGCGTCGATCGCGGCGACGAGCTTAGTCGCACTCTTCTCGCCCATTCGTTCGAGGCCGGACAGCTGGTCGACCGTCAGGTCGTATAGGTCCGCGGCAGTCCGTACCAGCTTGGCCTCGACCAGCTGGTCGACGAGTTTGTCGCCGAGTCCCTCGATGTCCATGGCCCGCCGTCCCGCGAAATGCTTGAGCGACTCCTTGCGTTGCGCGGCGCAAACGAGTCCACCCGTGCAATGGAGAATCGCCTCACCCTCGATGCGCCGGACTTCCGATCCGCACACCGGGCAGGCATCCGGCACGGGCGGGACCTTTGCGCCGCGAGGCCGTCGCTCCAGGACGACCCGCACGACCTCTGGAATCACGTCCCCGGCGCGCCGAATGATGACGCTGTCGCCGATACGGACGTCCTTGCGACGGAGGTCGTCGAGGTTGTGCAGGGTCGCATTGCTGACCGTGACCCCGCCGACGAATACTGGCTCGAGCCGCGCCACCGGCGTCAGCGCGCCGGTGCGCCCAACCTGCCACTCGACGTCGCGCACGGTCGTGATCTCCTCCTCGGCGGGATACTTGTGCGCGATCGCCCAGCGCGGGGCGCGGGCGATAAACCCGAGCTGCCGCTGCTGCTCGAGCGAGTCTACCTTGTATACGACGCCGTCAATCTGATACGCGAGGCTGGCGCGGCGCGCACCGATGTCGGCGAAATACGCGAGCAGCGCCTCGACACCGGTGGCAACGCGAGTGTCGGGAGAGACGCGCAGCCCCCAGTGGCGCAGCTGCGCGAGCAGCTCGCTGTGGGAGCCTGGTAACGCACCGCGTTCAAAGGCCCCGATGCCGTAAAAGAAGATTTGGAGCGGCCGTGCCGCGGTGACGCGCGAGTCGAGCTGCCGGAGGCTCCCTGCCGCGGCGTTCCGCGGGTTCACGAAGACCTTCTCGCCCTTCTTCAGAGCCTCCCGGTTCATGCGCTCAAAGCCCTTGCGCGACATGAACACCTCGCCGCGTGCCTCGAGCACGGCCGGGTAGCCGCGGCCAACGAGACGGAGCGGCACTGTCTGGAGCGTCCTGAGGTTGGCCGTGACGTCCTCGCCGCGAATGCCGTCGCCGCGTGTCGCCCCGCGCACCAGCCTCCCCTGCTCGTAGAACAGCGTGACCGCGAGCCCGTCGAGCTTCGGCTCGCACGAGTACCTTACCGGACCCTCGACCTCGAGGCGCTCGCGCACTCGGCGGTCGAAGCTCCGGATCTCCTCGGCGCTGAATGCATTGTCGAGCGACAGCATCGGGACGCGATGCTCGACCTCGCCGAACTCGCGGGCGGGTTCGCCGCTGACGCGCTGGGTCGGCGAGTCCGGCGACACGAGTTCCGGGTGCTCGGCCTCGAGCGCCTTCAGCTCCTTGACTATGCGGTCGTACTCGGCGTCCGGCACCTCCGGATCGTTGAGCACGTAATAGCGGTAGTCGTGGTGCGCAATTGCCGCGCGCAGCGTGCTGACCCGCTCTCTGGGCGAGGCCATGGTGTCCCGTCAGGCCTGCGGCCGGGTCCGGCTCAGCGTTACGAGGTGCTCGAAATGCACCAGCTCCTCGCGGATGCTGAGCACCCGCTGGCCAGTGAGGGTGCTGCCGGAGTCGTCGTGCAGCGTCCCCTGCAACCGATCGGCGAGCCGCCGCGCCGTGGCCAGCATGTCGTCGAAGCACTGCGGCGCCGGCAGTGGTCCGGGGAACACCGCGAACAGCGAGATGCCGGGGAAGCGCACCGACTCCATCTGTGCTGGATCGAACGAGCCGGGCTCCAGCAGGCTCGCGACGCTGTAGAGCGGCCGCCCGCCGTCGAGGCTGCGGTGGTAGATCGAGTAGCGCCCGAACTCGAGGCTCTCGCCGGTGAGCGCGGCCTTGAGATCGCGCCCCTCGATCCGCTGGCGGTCACGCGCGAGCAGCCGGATAGCCACGATCCGCTGGTGGCGGGGCGGCGTCTCAGGCGTCGCCGGCGGCGGCGTCACCGGCTCCGGCTCCGCAGTGCTCGCCGGCGCCGGCGGCGGTGTCGCTGGCGGCGGGCTTGGCATGGGCCGGCGCCGCTCGGCCGCGGCCTCGGCCGGGCTCGGCCGCTGCGCACGCTCGGCCATCGGCTCCTCCGGCGCGACGGCCGCAGACGCCGCCGCCTGCGGCGTCGGCGAGGCGAGCACGACGTCGCTTGGATCCTCCGGAAGGTCTTCGATCGTCACCAGCGGCGGATCACCGCGCGGCACGGGCCGCTCAGCGGTCGCGGCTCGCAGTGCCGGCAGCTCACGGGTGTCCTCGACGGCGGATTCGCCGGACGCGGGCTCGGCGCTCGCCGCGACGCGCGCCGCGGCATGGTCATCGGCCTCGAGGCGCGGCTCGAATCGTTCGGCACTGCGGAGGCCCGTTTCCTCGCGCGGCGCGCCCGGGCGGCGTCGTTCCCACCACCAGAGGCCCGCAACCAGCGCAATGCCGAGGCCGAGAAGGATGAGCCGCAGCTCCGCTGCCATCGCGCGCCTACCCCGCCGCCGCCATCCTGAGCGCCTCGTCGACATCGACCGACACCAGCCGCGACACCCCCGGCTCATTCATCGTGACGCCGACGAGCTGGCGCGCAAGCTCCATCGTGCTCTTGTTGTGCGTGACGATCACGAACTGCACGCGCTCTGCCATGTCGCGGACGATGTCGCAGAATCTCCCGACGTTGTGATCATCGAGCGGCGCGTCCACCTCATCGAGCAGGCAGAACGGAGCGGGATTGAGTTCGAATATCGAGAACACCAGCGCGACCGCGGTCAGCGCCTTCTCGCCGCCCGACAGCTGACTGATCGTGGAGTTGCGCTTGCCAGGCGGGCGGGCCATCACCGCGACTCCGGCCGCCAGCACGTCCTCGCCGATCAGCTCGAGGTAGGCGTTGCCGCCGCCGAACAGCCGCGGGAACTTCTCCTGCAGCCCGCTGTTGACCCGCTCGAAGGTCTCCTGGAAGCGCTGGCGCGTCTCGCGGTCGATCTTGCGGATCGCCTGCTCGAGAGTATTGAGGGCCTCGGTCAGGTCGTTGAACTGCCGGTCGAGGTACTCCTTGCGCTCCGACTGCTCCTTGAACTCGTCGATCGCCGCGAGATTCACCTGGCCGAGGCGCTCGATCTTGCCGGTCACTTCGGTGAGATTGGTCTCCCACAGCGCCGCGGTAGCCTCGGGCACCAGCCCGGCGACGACGGCCTCGAGCTCGAAACGCGTCGCCACGAACTGCTCGTGCAGCGACTCGCGCCGGACGCGCGTCTCCTGCGCGGCAAGCGTCGCGCCATTGGCGGCCTCGCGTTCGGCCTCAACGCGCGCTTCGGCCGTCATCCGGGCCTCGTCGAGACGCCGGAAATCCGCCTCCGCGGCCTCGACCGCAGCACGCGCGGCGGTGAGCTCGCGCTCGCCATCGAGGCGTCTGGCGAGCAGCGCCTCGAGCTCGCGCTGCTGGACCGCGAGCGGCTCTTCGCCCGCCGCGAGCTGGCCGGCCAGATCCGCGCGGCGAGCCTCGAGCTGGTCGAGCTGCGCCTTCAGTCGCTCGAGGCCGGTGGCGAGCGAGGCGAGCGAGGAGCGGCGCGACTCGGCGACGATGGCCGCCTGTTGCGCCGCCGCGCGCTCCGCGTCGGCCTCGCTGCGCGCCGTGGCAAGCGCGGCCTTGAGCCGCTCGCGCTCGGCCTCGTGTTCGGGACGGCGTGCGTCGTGAGCCTGCATCGCGGCGGCGGCCTGTTCGAGCTCCTGGCGCGCGGCGCGGGTCTCGGCCTCGGCACCGTTGATCTCGGCGGCGAGCTCCGCCGCCTCGCCCGTGAGGCGCGCGAGGCGCTCGGCAGTCTGCTGCGTGCGTGACCGGAGGGACTCGAGCTGGCCACGCAGCTCGACCTGGGCACGGTGCAGGCGATTGACGGACTCGTGCGCCGCGTCGCGGGCGTGGTCGAGCTCCTTGATCTGGGTGCGCGCAGCCGCAAGCGCCCGGTCGCGGTCCTGGAGCAGCGCGTCGGCCCTGCGCACCTGGTCGCGAAGGCTCCTCAGCTGCTGCTCGCGCTCGATGACGCCGGCGTGCGCATCCTGGTCGCGGCTGACCCTCAGCCAGTCGCGGCTGACCCAGACCCCGTCGCGGGTGATCACCGACTCGCCCGGACCGAGAGCCGCGCGCCGGGCGAGGGCCTCGTCCAGCCGCTCGACCGCGTAGACACCGCGGAGCAACGAGCCGAGCACCGCCGGACCTTTGACCTTGGCGCCAAGCTGGGCGGCCGGGCGCGCGCCCTCCGCGCCGGCGCGCTCCAGTCCGACGAACGTGACCTGGCCGACCGTGAGGTCGCCGACCAGCGCGGCGACTGCATCGAGCCCGTCCACGCACACGGCTTCGAGGTAGCTGCCGAGCACGGTCTCAACGGCCCGTGACCAGGCGGGCTCGACGGCGAGCTGCTGCGCGAGCCGCGGCCGGCCGGCCAGCGAGTGGCCCTCGAGCCAGTCGACGACCTTGCCCTTCACCTGCCCGAGCGCCGCCTGTTGCAGCGCCTCGAGCGACACCTGCTGGCCCCGGATTCGCGTCAGCTCGGCGCGGGCTCCGTCGAGCTCCGTCTGAAGCCGCTGTTCGTTCTCGCGAGCCGCCTGCACGTCCCTGAGCACTGCCTCAAGGCCCGCCTCGGCGGCCTCGCTCTCCCGGGCCGCACTCGCCTCGCGCGCGGCGAGCGCGACGATCGCTGCGCCGGCATCGAGCTCGCCAAGCGAATCGCGCTCGGCGTGCACCCGCTCCTGCTGCGACAGGCTGCGCCTCAGCCTGCTGTCGAGCTGCTCGATCCGCGCGCGCTCGACCATCGCTTTCTGCGCCGATTCGCTGGCTTCGCGGGTGAATGCTTCCCAGCGCTGCTGCCAGGCCTGCATCGCCTGATCGGCGGCGGCAAGCCGCGCGCCGGCCGTGGCCTCGCGCGCGCGCGCCGCGGCGAGTTGCGGCTCGAGCGCGGCGAGCGCGGCGCCGTGCCCGGCACGCTCGCCCTCGTCGCGCGCGTACAGGCTGGCCGCCTCCGCGTGGCTCGCCTCGGCCTCATCGAGATCGGTCCGCTGGCGCACCCGCAGCTCGCGGGCATGCCGGATCGCCTGCTCGCAGCGGGCCGCCTCGGCACCGGCCTGGTAGTAGCGGGCCTGGGCGGCGTTCAGCAGCTCGGTCTCGTGCGCGTGCTGTGCCCTGCCCTTCTCGATCGCAGCCTCGCAGGCCCGCAAGCCCGCCAGAGCCGACTGCAGCGCGACCTCGCGCTCGCGTGCCGCGGCGGCGCGCTGCTCCGATTCCCTCTCGAGCTCGCGCAGCTTCAAGGCCAGGTGTTCGGCGTTGAGCTTGCGCTCCTCCTCCTTCAGGGCCTGGTAGCGGCGCGCCGTGGCCGCCTGGCGCTGCAGGTGCCGGATCTGCTTGTCGAGTTCCTCGCGCAGGTCGTTGAGGCGATCGAGGTTCTCGCGCGTGTGCGCGATCCGGCTCTCGGTTTCGCGGCGACGCTCCTTGTACTTCGAGATACCCGCCGCTTCCTCGAGAAAGGCCCGCATGTCATCGGGTTTCGCCTCGATGAGCCGCGAGATTGTGCCCTGCTCGATGATCGCGTAGCTGCGGCTGCCGAGACCGGTGCCGAGGAACAGCTGGGTGATGTCCTTGCGCCGGCATTTCGTGCCGTTGATGAAGTAGGTCGACAGGCCATCACGCGCCACCTGGCGCTTCAGCGACACTTCGGCGTAACTCGCGTAGGGGCCCGCGAGCATGCCGTCGGCGTTGTCGAACACCAGCTCGACCGAGGCGTGGCCCACCGGCTTGCGTCCGGTCGCACCGTTGAAGATCACGTCCGTCATGTCATTGCCGCGCAGATGCTTGGCGGAGATTTCGCCCATGACCCAGCGGACCGCGTCGATGATGTTGGACTTGCCGCAACCGTTCGGGCCGACGACGCCGATCAGGTTGGACGGCAGGTGGACCGTGGTCGGATCGACGAACGACTTGAATCCCGCGAGCTTCAGCTTCGATAAACGCATGTGGAAACCTGGACTCCAGTGGGCCGGCCGCGGGACCGAAGAAAACCGTCCCCCAGCGGCCCGCGCGTGGTTCGCAATTGCCGGCTAGTGTAGAGTACGCGGCCCTCGAAGACGACCCGCTTGACAGGCGACGCGCATGGCTCCATCGACGCCAACGACCCCGCACTCGCACGTAGAAACGTTCCCGAACCCCACCCCGGCACGCGACTACACGATCCGGATCCGGATCCCGGAGTTCACGTGCCTGTGTCCGAAGACCGGCCAGCCCGACTTCGCCGAGCTCACTCTCGAGTACGTGCCGGCCGACAGGTGCGTCGAGCTTAAGTCGCTAAAGCTTTATATCTGGTCGTTTCGCGACCGTGGCGCGTTCCATGAGGCCGTGACGAACGAGATCCTGACGACGCTCGTCAATGCCACCGAGCCGTGCTTCATGCGGCTCACCGGCACGTTCAACGTACGCGGCGGCCTGTTTACCTCGGTGGTCGCCGAGCATCGCAAGCCCGGCTGGGCCGCGGCGGCGCCGGTGGTGCTGCCGTGAAGGCGCGGCAACCGGTGCAACTTTCACACGGCGGAGGCGCCGCGAGGCTGAATCGCCCCGCCCGGACGGTTATAATTGCCCGCTTAACCCGGGACCCGGAGTTCTAGATGGCCGCGAAGAAGCCTGCAAAGGCAAAGAAGCCGGCAGCCAAGAGGCAGGCGGCGCGAAGGCCTGCGCCTGCCAAAGCCAAGCGCGCGGCCGCCGGCGCACCGGCGCACGCCAAGGCGCGCCGCGCCGCGCCGCGGGTCAAGCCGAAACCAGCTGCCGCCAAGGCCGCGGCGCCGAAGTCCGCACCGAAATCCGCTGCGAAATCCCCGGCGAAGAGCGCGCCGAGGACCGTGCCGCCACCCGCATTGAAAGCGGCTGCGAAAGCCGCGCCGGCCGCCAAGCCCATGGCCGCCACGAAGGCAGTGCCGCCGCTCAAGCCCACGGCCCCGGCACTGCGACCGCGGCCAGCCGTGGTGCTGCCGTTCGCCGGTGCCCGACCGGCCGCGCGCCTCCCCGGCCCCGCCGGCGACGGCGAGGAGGAGCAGGCGGAAGGCGCTCTCAGCCTTCTGGCCGGGCCGCGCAACGTCAAGCCGTACCTCGCCAAGAAGGGCGAGCAGTACATGGGCAAGGCGCAGCTCGAGCACTTCCGGACCATCCTGCTCAGCTGGAAGCGCGATCTGATGGAGGAAGTGGACCGGACCGTCACGCACATGAAGGACGAGGCGGCGAATCCCCCCGACCCCAATGACCGTGCGACGCTCGAGTCCGAGTTCAGCCTCGAGCTGCGGACCCGGGACCGGGAGCGCAAGCTGATTCGCAAGATCGACGAGGCGCTCGCCCGGATCGAGGACGGCAGCTACGGCTACTGCCTCGAGACCGGCGAGGAAATCGGCATCAAGCGCCTCGAGGCGCGGCCGGTCGCAACGCTGTCCATCGAAGCCCAGGAGCGGCGCGAGCGCCGCGAGAAACAGTACGGCGACCGGGACGACCGCTACCGCTGACGGGAGGGCGCCCCTGGCGCCTGGAGCCCCGAACCGACCGCGCGGCCGCTTCGCGCCCTCTCCGACCGGGCCGCTGCACTTCGGATCCGTGTTCATCGCGGTGGGCAGCTACCTGGATGCCCGCGCCCGAGGGGGCGACTGGGTGGTGCGTCTCGAGGACGTCGACCGCAGCCGCGAAGTGCCCGGCGCGGCCGATGCGATCCTCCAGACGCTCGAGCGGCTCGGCCTTCGCTGGGACGGGCCGATCGTCCGCCAGAGCGCACGCACTGAGGCCTACGAGGCGGCCCTGGCCCGGCTGGCCGCCCAGGGCCTCACGTATACCTGCTCCTGCAGCCGCACAGAGCTCGAGACCCTGGCGACCTCTACGGCCGGCCCCGAGGGCCTGCTCGACCCGGCCGGGGAACGCGCGGAGGCACCCTACCCGGGTCGCTGCCGGCAGGGCCCCGCGCGGCCGCAGGCGCCGCTCGCGGTCCGGTTCAGGGTCGACGGCTTCAGTCCGGTCATGATCGAGGACTGCCTGCAAGACCCGCTGACCCAGTGCGTCGATGCGGCCGTCGGCGATTTCGTGCTGAAGCGCCGGGACGGGTTTTATGCCTACCAGCTCGCGGTGGTCGTGGACGACGCCGCGCAAGGCATCACCGACGTCGTCCGCGGGCTCGACCTGTACGACAACACCCCGCGTCAGCGGCTGCTGCAGACGGCGCTCGGGCTCCCGATTCCCCGCTACCTGCACCTGCCGCTCATCGTCGACGCAGCCGGCGCGAAGCTGTCGAAGTCCCGCGGCGCGCTGCCCGCCGATGCGTCGGCAGCGCCGCAGATCCTGACCGAGGTGCTCGGCTGGCTGCGGCAAGCTGTGCCGGCTAGCCTGCATGCTGCACCCGTGGACGCCCAGCTCGAGTGGGCCATTCGCGAGTGGAACCCCATGCGGCTTCATGGAGTTATGACAATAAACTCGACGCGATCGTAGGCGGCCGGATTCTTGCCATGCTGCGGCGCGGGCGTATGATGCATCCCAGCCCATCGCGCGGCGGCGCAGCACACAGGGACATCCGATGAGCGAGCCACGGGTCATCAAGAAGTATCCCAACCGCCGGCTGTACGACACCGTCGAGAGCCGCTACATCACGCTGGCCGATGTGCGCCGGCTGGTCATGGACAAGGTCGAGTTCGTGGTGGTCGACAAGAAGACCCAGGAAGACATCACGCGCAGCATTTTGCTGCAGGTGATCTCCGAGCAGGAGCACGAGGGCGATCCCATGATGAGCCAGGACTTCCTGGCGCAGGTGATCCGCGCCTACGGCGGCACCATGCAGGGGCTCGTCGGCGATTACCTCGAACAGAGCCTCAAGCTGTTCACCGCGCAGCAGGCGCAGCTGCGCGACCGCGTCCGCTCGATGGTCGGCATGGATCCGATGTCGACGATGTCGAACCTCGCGCAGGAAAACTTCCAGCGCTGGCGCCAGATGCAGGATGCGTTCTTCAAATCAATGATGGGCGGCGGCGCACGTCCGGTCGAGGAAGACCGCAAGGACTGACGGCCGGGCTCCCCGACCCCAAAACGTCAGCGGGGGCCCGTCGGCCCCCGCTCCGCACTCGGCCTGCGGTTCCGGCTCAGACGTCCCGCATCGACAGTCGCACCCGCCCCTGGCGGTCGACCTCGAGCACCTTGACCTTGACGACATCGCCCTCGCGCAGCTTGTCGGCGACCCGCTCGACGCGCTCGTTCGAAATCTGCGAGATATGCACCAGGCCGTCGCGGCCCGGCAGGATCGCGACAAATGCGCCGAAGTCCATCAGCCGCACGACCTTGCCCTCGTAGATCTGGCCGACCTCGACGTCCGCGGTGATCAGCTCGATGCGGCGCTGCGCCTCGCGCGCCTTGGCACCGTTGACCGAGGCGATCTTGACCGTGCCGTCGTTCTCGATGTCGATCGTCGTGCCGGTCTCCTCGGTGATCGCCCGGATGACGGCGCCGCCCTTGCCGATGACGTCGCGGATCTTCTCCGGATCGATCTTGATCGTGGTAATCGTCGGCGCCCACTCCGACATCTGTTCGCGCGGCTTGGACAGCACCGCGTTCATCTTGTCGAGGATGTACAGGCGGCCGTCACGGGCCTGGGCGAGCGCGACCTTCATGATCTCGCTCGTGATGCTCGTGATCTTGATGTCCATCTGCAGGGCCGTGATGCCGTCCTTGGTGCCGGCGACCTTGAAGTCCATGTCACCGAGGTGGTCCTCATCGCCGAGGATGTCGGTCAGCACCTGGAACCGGTCGCCTTCCTTGACGAGGCCCATCGCGACGCCCGCGACCGGCGCCTTGATCGGGACGCCCGCGTCCATCAGCGACAGCGAGGAGCCGCACACCGAGGCCATCGAGCTCGACCCGTTCGACTCGAGCACCTCCGAGACGACCCGCAGTACGTACGGGAACTTGTCGACCGCCGGCATCACGGCCTT
>Ga0181521_10006542_pt1 | contig 12593 bp, 8 predicted proteins | sample PEATcosm2014_Bin_32_FD_119764 | JGI IMG/M metagenome (GOLD analysis project Ga0181521, IMG submission 119764) | Peatland microbial communities from MTU Mesocosm Facility, Houghton, MI, USA - PEATcosm2014_Bin02_60_metaG | ecosystem: Environmental > Terrestrial > Soil > Wetlands > Peat | place... | reverse complement strand
TTGAAGGCCTCATGAATGAGCCGCAGATTGCCGCGGCAGTCGGAGGTCAGATGTCCGCCGGGGTCCTCTCTCTCCTCGCGGTTGCGAAAACAGGTGCAGAAAACCCGCGCCATCCGCTTGTCCCACGGCAATTGCACAAAGGTCTCGGGGTCGGGAATACCGACCAGCTCCGAAGCCTCGGCCCCATAGCCGATGTAATTCTTATGGCGATCGGTGTACAGATTGGCGGTGGAGCCATAAACCAGCTGGAATCCCCGCTCGGCCACGCGCTCCCAATGATCGGCCGGAATCCCCTTGCCGACGATCCGCCCGGTCACGGAGACGAACTGACAGTACAGGTACTGGATGCCGAGCTGGTTGATCTTCTCTCGCACTTGCTTGACGAGATCGCCCCGCCCCGCGGCGTTTACATGTGCTTCCAAATCAGTCATCGAAGTCCCCAGTGTATGTCGTTGTTGTCGCCATGCATGTCCCCGCGACGCTCGGTTCCCCAGGCTCCTAACTCCACGGGAACGGACTGGCGGAGGTTGGATGCAGTTTACCTTCGGCGAAACGCGAAAAACGGAAAGGTTGCAAGAGATCGCTCGGCCGGCCACAGATCTCCTCGGCCACGAGCTCGCCGACGCCGATCATCTTATAGCCGTGGTTTGAATCGGCAATTATATAGACGTTGTCGCAGAAGCGGTCGAAGACCGGGAAATTGTCGGCCGTGAAGGAGCCAATGCCCCCGGAGGGTTCTTTCTTGAACAGCGGCAGCTTGCCCTCGAAGCGCTTCTGACAGAAGGCCAGCGCCGAGCACCACATGCGGGCGAAATCCTCACCGACCACGAAATCCGGCGACTCCGGCCCGTAGGGATCGATGTTCACTTGCGCGGGATCGGCCTGCACCTTGAAGGGCATGGCCCCGCCCTGAACCCCGCCAAAATTGAAATCTGGTTTGTAGTAGATCCCCCACAGGCGGTCCGTGATCACGGAAGTGTCGACGTCGGAATACAGCGTCGCGTCCGTATCGACGTGGATCACCGGCGGCAGCCTGCCGTCGTTTGTACGCTGAAGCATCGGATCGACACCCAGCGTACCTTCCTGCAGCGACCAGAAAGTCCACATGGCCACGTTTTCATGAAGCGCGCCGTCGCGACCCTTGATCGTGATCGCCGCCGGCAGCTCCAACATGTCCCAGATCTGCTTGACCCAAGGACCGGCGCCAACGACGACAGTATCGCAGTCGATATTTCCCTGGTCGGTGAGCACCGTCCGCACGGACCCGCTGGTGTCCTTCTCGAAGCCGCACACCTTCACGCCCCCCAGGATCCGGACGCCCTCCTGCTCCGCCTTTTGCGCCAGCCCGCGGATCGACGCTATGTTGTTGGCGTACCCGCCTTTCTTCTCATGCAGCACGGACGTGATGCCCTTGGCCTGCCAGTCCTCGAACAGGCCTTTCATATAGGCGGTTGACTGCTTCGCGCCCTCGATGAAGACCGACTCGTAGCCGATCTCTTTCTGCTGTTGTGCGATGCTCGCCACTTGGCTGTGCATGACCTCCGGGCTGATTTGCATGTAGCCCACGGGGTGGTAGCTGAAGGCCTCAGGGTCGCTCTCCCAGACCGAAACGCTATGCGCCATGAGCCGGCGCATGGCGGGCTGGTAGTAGTTATTGCGAATGACACCGCACGCAATGCCCGAGGCGCCCGCCGCGATACCGGACTTGTCGACCACCAAGATGTCCTTGCCGCTGCCGCGCCCGGCCCGGCGCAGCTTTTCAGCCAGGTGCCAGGCGGTGCTGAGGCCGTGGATTCCGGCGCCAATGACGAGGTACTTGGTGGTCGTGGGAAAGGCCATCGTCACGCACTCCGTGGCCGGCGGTCGAGCGCGGCTCTGAATGAGCACGGGGCTTGACTCGGCACGGCGATAGTGTCACATAGGATTGTGCCGATTTCAAACCAAACTTAACCAATCAGACCCAAGGTGGGCGTAATGGCTGAAATTGGTGTGACCACTGTCGGCGGCCGCGACGCCGTCATCCGGGATCCGGTGCAAGGTTCCGTCTGGATCACGGCGCAGCTGCGCCAGGCCATCCTGGAGGGGCGTTATGCGCACGGCGAGAAACTTCCGGCCGAGCGCCAGTTCGCCGCGGCCTTCGGCGCATCGCGCGCCACGATCCGCACCGCCCTGAACCGACTCGAAGCGGAGCGGCTCGTGACGCGGCGACTGGGCGCGGGCACCTTCGTTAATTTTCGTGGCCGCGGTGATAGCGAGAGCATCGCCGAGCAAACGAGCCCGCTCGAACTCATTGAGGTGCGACTCGGGATCGAGCCGCACATGGTCCGCCTGGCCGTGCTGAACGCCACCGGCCGCGATGTCGAGCGTTTGGCGAGCGCGATCGCGCGCATGGAGACATCGAGCGAGGATAGCGAGAGCTTCACGCTCTGGGACGAGGAATTCCATCAGTTGATTTCCGAAGCCACACGCAATCCGCTCATGGTGTGGGTCTATCGTCAGATCAATGCCGTGCGCACGCACAGTCAATGGAACGCCATGAAAGACAAGGTTCTGACGCCGAAGCGGATCGCCGAATATAACCAGCAGCATGTGGCGCTCTACGAAGCAATTCGTACGCGCGATATCGAGGCGGCCGTCGCCATCGTCACCGATCATTTGCACGCCGCGAGACGCCAGCTCATGGGCGTCAATTCGGGCGGCAGAGAGTGAATGCCGCGAGCGGCGAGCGCGCAGTTGAGTCCGTTACGAGATAGATGCCGGCGCAGCGCCGCCGGCCTGGGGCAAGTGCGGCGTGCGATAGCCCTTTCGCGTCCACAGGATCGGAAAAAAGCTCTCATCCATCGTATCGTCAAAAGTCCGCTTGTATCGGCTGTAAATGTGGCTGACCTCGGTCGGGTGGAAACGGCATTCTGAGGAGATGCAGTGCGTGACCAGCGAGCGGCGCGGCTGACCCGTCCGGTTACAGTCCGAGCCGTGCCACGTGCGACCGGAATGCACGGCGCAACCCCCGGCGGGAACCTCCACGTAAGCGATGTCCGCGTGCTGTCCGACCGCAGTCGCCGCCTGCTTCAGCGCCTCGCGATAATCGTCGGGCGCGTGAAATTGACGGATGGGCGGAAAGTTGCCCCAGCGATGCGAGCCGCGCACATATTCCAAGGTGCCCCCCGTTGCCGATGTGTCGTCGAGCGCCATCCAGACGGTGACAAAGCCGCGCGGCACGACCCAGCCGCAATAGCTATCGTCTTGATGGAAGCCGAGTGGCTTGGCGCCGGGCGGTTTCCAGATGACGTTGTCCTGGCCAATACGCGCGCCGGGCCATCCGCCCAGGGTGGCGCAGATCCGGCCGATCTCTCGCTTGAGCACGATACCGGCAATGATTGGATCGGATTTCCATCCATTACAAATTTGGCGCGTCCGGTCATTGGGATCGCGCCCTTCGCGCCAATTCCATTCATCCGGATCGAGACCGGTGGCGAATTCGCCTCGAAACAAGGGTTCGAAGCGTGACCGCGCCCGTTCGACTTCCGCCGTTGTCAGGAAATGCTCGATGACGATGAACCCGTCGTCGTGCCATTTCTCGACTTGCGCTTGGGTCAGTTGGAACATAGGGATCGACTCTAACATCGATGATCGTCAGATCTTTAGTCAGAGTATAGAAGTCACGCGGCGTGGCCAAGAAATCGCGGCGGGCGTGGTGTTAAAATATCGCTCGACGAATTTTGGAGATATTCATGGCACTCAGTTGGCGTCACTCGGTTTTGGCGGATCGACACCGCGCGCTCGGATCGAAGCTCGAGGATTGGAACGGCATGGGCACGGCGTGGACCTACGCCAAGGATGTGTCGCAGGATCATGTGGCGATCCGCACCAAGGCGGGCTTGATGGATGTCTCAGGTCTCAAAAAACTGCACCTGGTGGGCCCGCATGCGTCCGCCGTCCTCAACTACGCCACCACCCGTGATGTCAGCAAGATCTATCCCGGCAAATCCGCGTATGCCTGCATGCTGAATGAGGCGGGATATTTCATCGAAGACTGCATCTTGTTCCGCACCGGGCCGAATTCGTGGTTCGTCGTGCACGGCAGCGGCGCCGGTCACGAAACCCTGGCCGGTTACGTCGTCGGCCGCAATGCCGCGATGATCGTCGATGACGACCTGCACGACTTGTCGCTGCAGGGACCCGTGGCCGTCGATTTTTTGGCCAAGCATGTGCCCGGAATCCGGGATCTCAAGTATTTCCATCACATGCCGGCGACCCTGTTCGGCCGGCCCGTGCTGATTTCGCGCACCGGCTACACCGGTGAGCGCGGCTATGAAATCTTTTGCAGGGGCGAAGATGCCGGACTCATCTGGGACACCGTCTTGAGTGAGGGCAAATCCCTGGGGATCATTCCCACGTGCTTTACGACCTTGGATTACCTGCGCGTCGAAAGTTACCTGCTGTTCTATCCGTATGACATGTCGCAGATGTATCCCTTCGAGCACGATGCGCCGGGCGATAGCTTGTGGGAACTCGGACTGGATTTCACAGTGAGCCCGGGCAAGAACGATTTTCGCGGCGCCGATGCGCATGCGCGCCTCAAGGGCAAAGAGCGCTTCAAGATCTTCGGGCTGCTGGTCGAGGGCAAGATGCCGGCCGACATGGGCGACCCGATCTATGCCGGCGATAACAAGGTCGGCGTCGTCACCTGCGCCATGGTCTCGACCCTGACGGGCAAGTCGATGGCGATCGCGCGTCTCGAGCTACCCGTCGCGGTGCACGGGACGAAGCTGCATATCCGCGGCAAGAACCGCACGTGGCCAGCTACGGCGCACGCCCTGCCGTTCGATGACCCGGAGAAGAAAAAGCGTATGGCGGTGGGCTGACGTTCAACGTTCAATGCGAGGCTGACATGCAATCCAAACTCTTGATCAACGGTGCGCTGATTGCGGGTGACGGGCCGGTCGAGCGCGTGCTCGACCCCGCGACGGGTAATTGCCTGGCCGAAGTGCGCGAGGCAAGCCGCGCGCAGCTGGATGCGGCCGTGGCCGCAGCCGAGGCGGCGGGCGCGGGTTGGGCGCAAACCGTGCCGAAGGATCGGGCCGCATTGCTGCTGCGTTTGGCCGACCGGATCGAGGCCGACGGCGCCGCGTTCGCAAAATTGGAATCCGACAATGCCGGCAAGCCGCTCGCCGCCGCCTTGAACGACGAGATTCCCGCGATCGCCGACGTGTTTCGCTTTTTTGCGGCGGCGGCGCGCACGGGGCACGGCGCCTTGGCCGGCGAGTACCTGCCGGGCTACACCAGCATGATCCGCCGCGATCCGGTCGGCGTCATCGCCTCGATCGCGCCGTGGAATTATCCGCTGATGATGGCCGCCTGGAAGTTGGGCCCTGCGATCGCCGCCGGCAACACCGTGGTGCTCAAACCCTCCGAGCAGACGCCGCTGACCGCCTTGAAGCTCGCGGAACTTCTGGCCGAATTGTTCCCCAAGGGGGTCGTGAACATCGTGTGCGGCCGCGGTGACACAGTCGGAGCGCCCTTGGTATCGCATCCTCGGGTGCGCATGGTGTCGCTCACCGGCGATGTGTCCACGGGCCAGAAAATTCTGGGCGCAGCCGCCGGCAATCTGAAGCGCACGCACCTGGAACTGGGAGGCAAAGCCCCGGTCATCGTGTTCGACGATGCGGATATCGACGCGGTGGTGGCGGGCGTGCGGACTTTCGGCTTCTACAATGCCGGTCAGGATTGCACGGCCGCGTGCCGCCTGTACGCCGGCGCGAAGGTTTATGACCGCCTCGTCGCTGATTTGAGCGCCGCCGTGCGCTCCCTGAAGGTGGGATCGCAGACCGAACACGGCGTGGAAATGGGTCCGCTGATCTCGGCCGAGCAACGAACCCGCGTCGCGGGGTTTGTCGAACGCGCGGCGGCAAACCGGCACATCGAGGTCACCACGGGTGGGAAAGCACGCGCAGGGGCCGGCTTTTTCTATGAGCCGACGCTCGTCGCGGGCGCGCATCAATCCGACGAAATCGTGCAACGCGAGGTATTCGGGCCGGTCGTTTCGGTGACTCGCTTCACCGATGCGGACGACGCGGTGGCTTGGGCCAACGAGTCGGAGTACGGCCTGGCCTCTTCGGTTTGGACGCAGGACGTCGGCAAGGCCATGAGCGTGGCGGCGCGGCTGCAATACGGCTGCACCTGGATCAACACGCATTTCATGTTGATCAGCGAAATGCCCCACGGCGGCTTCAAGCGCTCGGGCTACGGCAAGGATCTGTCGGTGTATGCGCTCGAGGATTACAGCGTGCCGCGGCACATCATGGTGAAGCTGTAGCCGACGCGCGCGCTGCGCCTCGGGATCGATGCGCGTCAGCTGATTTGGGCGCGTGAGCCGCGCGCCTCCAGTACGAGGCCCGCCAGCATGAGCAGCGCGGCGACGCTGAGCAGGGCCGGCAGTCCGATGCCGGGCCACACATCCATCGCATAACCACCCAGGCTCGGCCCAATCACCCCGCCCAGGCAATAGACCATCACGAAGACGGTATTTGCGCGCGGCAGTTCCGCGGCGGGAAACTCCTCCCCCAACAGCGCAATGCCCTGGCTGTAGAACGCGTACAGTGTGCCGCCCCACACGAACAGCAACGGCCCCAGCCAGGCGGGCCGGTCGATGCAGGCCGGCAGCAGCAGTGGCCCAATGCCGCTCAACAGCGCGCAGATGCCGAGCAGCAACTTGCGGCCGAAGCGGTCCGCCAGCAACCCGACGGGCATCTGTAGGACCACATTGCCCGCCATGAACACGGTGACCAGCAGCAGGGACGCGCGCTCGCCGAGACCGGCGTGCAGGCCGAACAGCGGCAGCAGGGCGAGATCCGCGGACTCCACCAAGCCGGCGACCGCGGCCGCGAGCATGACCACGGGGGCGACGCGCAGCGCGCTCATGAGCCCGCCCAGCGGCGTGAATGTCTGGGTGGCGCTCCTCACCCTGCGCAAGACGGCGAGCGGCAGCAACGTCAAGACCAAGCACAGGGCGCCGATGGCGAAGGGACGCCATCCATGCGTCCCGGTGAATTCCAGCAGCACCGGACCGCCGATGATGCCGATCGAGAAGACGGTGCCGTAAATCCCCATGACGGTGCCGCGCGACTGCTCGCCGCTCACGGTGTTCATCCAGATCTCGCTGGCGATCCACGTCAGCCCGAGCGCGCAACCGCTCAAGAATCTCAGGCACAGCCAGATCGGCACGCGCGGCCATATCGGCATGAGCAGCAAGATCAGCGCCGCGACCCAGACCCCGGCGACGATGCAGCGCTTGAGCCCCAGGCGCGCGATGACGCGCGGATACAGCGGCCCGAACAAGATCACGGCGATCAAGCTCGCGGCGGTCACCGCGCCGATGGCGAAGCTCGAGGAGCCGGACCGGCTCAAGGTGAACGCGATCAACGGCGGCTGGAAGCCGAATATCAAGCCGACGCCCAGGCTGCTCGAGAACACCGCCCCGAGAACCAGGCGACGCGAGACCGGCGTCGCGCTCAATTCCACGTAGGCATGACGAACAACCCTGCCTCGCGACTGCGCCATTTTGGCAACAGTCTTAGTTATACTTCAGGTACCTCTTGTGCAATAAACTTGCGTGTCAGTAAACGCTATGTTACGAATTGGGTCTGCCGATCACAAGGGGATCGCGAAAAAGCGCGAGCGGGATGCGGCGCATTGTGCCCGTTCACAAGCAATGGGATCGCGCGGCCGTTTGATGTATTTCTTGAGGGAGATCCAGACATGAAAAAAGTGTTGTGTGTCGCCGACGCGGCGGCCGTTTCACCTACATCGAAATTCACCACACTTCTGAGCGCCGCACTATTTGGCGTCGCGCTGCTGTGCGGCCCGGCAATGTCCGACCCCGACCCTGCGGCAGGTCCGGCCAACCCGGCCGGTACGGGCCCCGCCGCCAAAAGCACTGGCGAATTGGAAGAAATCGTGGTCACCGCCGAAAAACGCGAGTCGACGGTACAGGCCACGGCGATCAGTCTGACGGCGCTCAGCGCCGGAGATCTCTCACAACAGAACATCGCGGTGCCGGAGGATTTGATCGGCAAGGTGCCTGGTATTTCGCTGCGCACCTCGGGACCGGGTCAGACGGAGTACGAGGCGCGAGGCCTCTCGGCGGGCGGCGGTGCCGCGGCGACCGTCGGTTTTTACATCGACGAGACGCCGATATCGGCGTCGGCGATTGCGCTCAACGGGCGTACCGTGATCGACGCCGACCTGTTCGATCTGAACAATGCGGAAGTGCTGCGCGGCCCACAGGGGACCCTCTACGGCTCGGGATCGATGGGCGGCACGATCAAGCTCGTCACCAATCAGCCGAAGCTCGGAACCTACGAGCTGGCGACCGATACCGCTGCGTCCTATACGGACGGCGGCAGCGGCAGCACGAACGGCAACGGCAGCCTGATGCTCAACCTACCGGTGGGCGATATCGCGGCCTTGCGCATGGTCACCACCGCAAAATACATCAGCGGCTGGATCGATCGCATCGTTGCTGAGCCCGGTGAGTTTCCACCCCCGACCAATCCGGGCGGCGTCCCCGGAGCGCCGGTCTTGTGCGGCCTCATTTACTGCACTCGTGGCAATGTCCTCGACATGCCGGTGGAGACAGTCGTCCGGGGTGTCAACCTCGAGCGATTTGTATCGGCGCGAGCGAGCCTGCTCGTGAAACCCACCGACGCTCTATCGGTTACGACCACGCTGCTCTATCAGCGCATCCAGCAGGACGGCTATAACGCCTATCAGCAGCAACCCGGCACGCTCGCGATCTATCAGCCCTACGACCAGCCGGAGCCGTACTATGACTCCTTCAAACTGGCGAGCACGAAATTCGAGTACAACTTCGGCCCCGCAACGCTCACATCCGCGACGAGCTACACGGCGCGCTTCGTCGAGCAGTCGGAGGATGCGACCGAGGCTCTGCAAAACATCTTCAACACCACGCACCTGGTCAACGGCAAATACGTTGCCGATTACATCCAGAGTCTCTATGTCGAAGACGATCCCACCTCGCAGTTCGCCGAGGAGCTGCGCCTGACCTCAAATAATTCGGGCGGCCCATTACAATGGGTCGGTGGCCTCTATTACTCCAAGCTGAACTCCGGATACATCACGTACAACGCAGAACCCGGATGGGTAGGCGTACAGTCGTGCGGTCTCGCGGCCACGGCCGGTCCCGTCTCCGGCTCCTGTCCCGCCGCCGACGTTTACAGTGCAACCGTCCTCTATCGGTACCCCAATTCTGCATTACCCCCTTACCCCAACGCGCAGGCAGCCAATCCGAACGGCGTCGTGTTCAACGATGTCGATGATGAGATCCTGAAGCAGGCCGCCATTTTCGGCGAGGCCACGTATAAGCTCACGGATGCTCTCAAGCTAACGGGCGGAATCCGCGCTTACTACTTCCAGGTCAATTATCATGCCCAGCAGGCCGGCTTCGGAACGGCGTCTGGGAACCAGGACGCCCAATTCATCACGCAAAGTTTCAACAACAATGCGACTCTGCCGAAGCTGAACCTTTCCTACGAGCCGAACCAGGACCTGACGGTGTACGGCACGGTCGCCAAGGGGTCGCGGCCCGGTGGCGTCAATCTGCCCATACCGCTTCCGTCCGCTGCGACGCTCAAGGCCAATCCGAGCTCCATCAACTGCGCTGCCGGCCCGGTGAGCGTGACCTCACAACCGAGTTACACGCCTGACTCGGTGTACAGCTATGAGGTCGGCGAAAAGGCGAGATTCGACGATCGGCGCTTCACCGTTAACGCGGACTATTACTACATCAAATGGGTCCATATCCAGCAGGTGCTCGACCTCACCTGCGTCTATCCCTACGATACCAACGCCGGCAATGCAATATCCTATGGCCCCGAACTTGAAGTGTCGGCCCTGCTGGTTCCGGGACTCACGGTGGATTTGACCGGTGTCTACAACACGGCGGTGATCAACCAGCCGACGGCTGCCGCCATCGCCTCAGGGATAACGCCCGGAATACGCGTTCTCAACGTGCCGAGGTACACAGGCAGCGCGGCAGTGAATTACCACGCACCGATTACCGACAGTATGGACGGCCTTCTGAGCCTCTCCGTCACCACGGTGGGGTCGGAGAGGGACCAATCCGGGTATCCGCAAATTCTCCCGCCGTACACTCTCACGGATGCGCGTGCGGGCATCAAGAGCGGCCCTTGGGGCGCTTACCTATTCGGTACCAACCTCACCAACAGGATCGTGGAGCAGAGCATCAACAACACCAACTTTGCCTGGACGACCTACGCCATCACGCGAGTCTCGACCAACCAGCCGCGCACCATCGGTTTGGATTTCCAGTACAAATTCTGATGGGACAGCAGCCGGCGATGGCGTCGTTCTGGGTGTGGGCGAACCATGGGTGTAGGACCATCCGGGGGCGCACGCCCCGAATTGCGTAACATAGCCGCTATCACGAAGAAGGACGACGGTTGGTGAATGACAAGCCGGCACAGCCGATCGATCAAGACGCCGAGCAGCTGCGCGCCCTGGGCTACGTCTCGCATTTCGACCGAACGATGTCGAAGTGGGAGAATTTTTCCCTAGGGTTCACCTATCTGTCGCCGGTGGTCGGCGTCTACACGTTGTTTGCCACGTCCTTCGTGGCCGGCGGCCCGCCGATGTGGTGGAACTATATCGGCGTCGGGTTGGGGCAGCTGATGGTCTGCTTGATTTTCGGCGAGATCGTTTCGCAGTTTCCGATTTCGGGCGGCCTGTACCCCTGGGCGCGCCGTCTGGTCGGCCGCCGCTGGGCGTGGATGGCGGGCTGGGTGTACGGCTGGGCACTGTGCTGCACGATGGCGGGCGTAGCCAGCGGCGTCGCGCCGTTTCTCGCGCAACTTTTCGGGCTCGACAGCACGCCGCTCGCCACCACCCTCATCGCCTTGGTGCTCATCGTCGGCAGCACGCTGCTCAATTTGAGCGGCACGCGCCTGCTCGCGCGCGTCGCCATGTTCGGCTTCATCTGCGAACTCGTGGGCGCCATCGTGGTGGGCGGCTACTTGCTGGCGTTCGCACGCCACCAGCCCCTCAAGGTCCTCATCGACACCTCGCTCGCGCACACCGATGGCCATTACCTGCCGGCATTCTTGGCCTCCTCGCTCGCAGCCATGTTCTGCTACTACGGTTTCGAGGCCTGCGGCGACGTGGCCGAGGAGACGCCCGATGCGAGCCGGCAGATACCGAAAGCGATGCGCATGACCATCTACATTGGCGGCGCTGCGGCATTATGGGTGTGCCTCGCGTTCGTGCTGTCCATCGGGGATATGAACGCGGTGATGTCGGGCAAGGACGCCGACCCCATCGTCACGCTGCTCAGGGCTGCGATGGGCGAGGTCGGCTTTCGCGCGGTGATCGTGGTCGTGCTGGTCTCGTTCATTTCCTGTCTGTTGAGTCTGCAGGCCGCCGCCAGCCGATTGGTGTTTGCCTACGCGCGCGATCAGATGATCTTCGGCAGTCGATTCTTAAGCCGCATGTCGCCGGGCCGCCATGTCCCGTCCAACGCGCTCATCATGATGGGGGCGATACCGGCGCTGATCGCGCTCTCCGCGCTGTGGCTGCAGGACGCGATCGCGACCATCATCAGTTTCGCGGCGGTCGGTATCTACATTTCGTTCCAAATGATCGTGCTGGCTGCCTTGTTCGCACGCACCCGGGGATGGCGGCCGGCCGGGCCCTTTACTCTGGGCGACTGGGGATGGTTGGTGAATCTGCTGGCCCTGGGGTACGGAGTCGGCGCCATCATCAACATTCTATGGCCGCGGCCGGCCACGCCGACCGATTCATGGTACGTGGTGTACGGAATGCTGGTGACGACCGTGGCCATCGTGCTGCTGGGCGGCGTGTACATGGTGTTCGCGAAGCCGCATGGACGCAGCAACGCTCCGTCCGGCGATGCACACCGATTGGAGGCGGGAAAACCACCGCGGGGCGCCAACGTAGAAACGATCGGGTAACCGATGACATGCCGAGCCGCGGCGGTCAACGACATGACGTCTCGCTTCCCGTTCAAGGATAAGGGCCCGCGGTCGCGTCATTGCCGCCATCGACGCTCAAGTTCGTACCGGTGACATAGCTCGCAAGATCCGATGCCAAGAAATGCACACAATGCGCGACTTCGCTCGGATGTGCCAGACGTCGCATGGGAATCCCGGCCGCGAGCTCGCGCAGGCTGGCGGCGACATCACCGCCCCGCTTGGCCAGAATGTCATCGACCATGCGGGTATGGATCTCGCCGGGGCACACGGAGTTGATGCGAATATGGTCACGAGCATGATCGAGTGCCATGCAGCGTGTGATCTGCACCACCGCCCCCTTGCTGGCGCAGTACGCCACATGATTCGGCTCACCGTTCAATCCCCATTCCGAGGCCACGTTGACGATGACGCCGTGGCCCGCGATCTTCATGTGTTTGACCGCGGCACGGCTCATGTAGAACAGCGCGTTGACGTTCACCGCCATGGTATCGAGCCACTGTGCATCGGTGGTCTCGAGCGCATTTGCCGTGTACAGGATGCCGGCATTGTTGACCAGGACGTCGAGCC
>Ga0181521_10006541_pt1 | contig 12595 bp, 7 predicted proteins | sample PEATcosm2014_Bin_32_FD_119764 | JGI IMG/M metagenome (GOLD analysis project Ga0181521, IMG submission 119764) | Peatland microbial communities from MTU Mesocosm Facility, Houghton, MI, USA - PEATcosm2014_Bin02_60_metaG | ecosystem: Environmental > Terrestrial > Soil > Wetlands > Peat | place... | reverse complement strand
AATGGGGAATCATTACCGCGCTGACGAAGCCCGAGAGCGATCCGCCGAGGGGCATTCCAATGAACAAAACTGGCACGACGATCGGCAACATCCGCCGGGGAATGTATTCGGACGCGAGTGCAACGACGTTGGGCATCGCGCCGCCCAGCCCGAGGCCGGTGAGAAACCGCAGGACCAGGAGTTCGTCAAAGGATTTCGCTTGCGGCGTCGCCAGCGAGAACACCGCGAAGCTGAATATCGAGCATATGACCGGCCACTTCCGACCCCAGAGGTCCGCTATCGGACCCGTCGCCATAGCGGCAATCATCAGTCCAATCAAACTGGAAGAGAAAATAGGGCCAAATCTGGCGACCGGGACGTGCATGGTTTCGGCGATGGACGGCGCGGTGTAGTTTATGATTTGCGCGTCGAAACCGTCCAGAACCAGGACCAAACCGCACAGGGCGACCGTCCAGACCTGAAAGCGGCTGAGAGAACGCCGATCGATGATGTCGCTGACGGTCAGAGACTGGGATACGCTCCCCACGTCAACCTCCGCTGGGATCGCCTGGGAGTTCCATGAGCCGAGCAGGCCCGAGTGTACACCGCAAACGGTACTCCGAGGCTAGCTCAATCAGGCTTTGCCGATGCGCAGAATAGGCTTGATCGTCGCGCCGCTTCCCGCGTCCGCGACAGCCTGATTGATATCCTTCAAGTCGTAGAACCGCACGAGCCGGTCAAAGGGGAATTTGCCGGACCGGTACATCTCGATGAGCTTGGGAATAAAGATGCGAGGTATGGAGTCTCCCTGGACGATCCCGCGAACCGCCCTACCCAAGAGCAGATGGTTCATACTGATAGGCGCCTCTGTGCCTCGCGCCGCGCCGCCGATCTGTCCGGCGACGCCACACATAGCGAGAACGTCCACAGCGAGCTTGAGCATCTCCGGCCGCGCTGTGATTTCGAGAACGTAGTCGACGCCCGAGCCCGTGATGTCCGCGATGCGCTGCCGCACGTCTTCCTTTCGGGCGTCGATCGTATGCGTGGCGCCCAACTCCGCGGCAAGCGCGAGCCGTTGCGGGATGATGTCGACGCCGATGATCGGACTGGCGCCCACGATGCGCGCCGCCATCACCGCCGCCAAGCCGACCGCGCCGGTGCCGAAGATCGCGATGCTCGAATTCGCTGGTACGCGCAACGAGTTCACCACCGCGCCCGCTCCGGTTTGCAAGCCGCAGCCGAGCGGCGCCAGCAGTTCGAGCCGCAAGTCGGTCGGAACCTTGACGACGTTGCGTTCCGTGGCGAGCGCGTAGGTGGCGAATGAAGACTGCCCGAAGAAGTGTCCGTGGACGTCGCCGCCAGATGGCTTCCCAACCCGATGCAGGCTATTCGTGCCATCGAGACGCGAGCCACCGAAGTTGATCGCCATCGCTTGCTCGCAGTAAGGATAGCGGCCGCTCAAGCAGAATCGACAACGGCCGCAGGCGTCGTAAGACAGGACAACGTGGTCGCCGGGTTTCACGGCGGTGACCTCGGCGCCGACTTCTTCCACGACGCCGGCACCCTCGTGGCCCAACACGATCGGCAGCCCCGCCGCCTGAGTGCGGTCCCGGACGTGAACGTCGGTCTGGCAGATGCCGGTCGCGACGATTCTGACGAGAATCTCGTCCGCGCGCGGAGCATCCATCTCAAGCTCTTGCAGCACAAACGGAGCGGCAGTCTTTTCGACGACCGCAGCCGTGATTCTTCGCGTTCGAGCTTGGGAGTCTTGCGTCAAGTAAAGTCCTCTGCGTTACGGAGCGCGGGCTTACGTCGGTTGAGGCGCCGACGCCGTCTTTCCGCCGGACGCACTTCGCGCCGGAGGTTTGGCCAATATCAAGAGGATGACGCTCAGGAAACACAACCCAGCGATGATGAAGAAAACTTGGGAATACGTGCCGTATTTGTCGTAGAACCATCCCGCAGTCACCGGTCCGATGGCGCCCAGAATCGTGCCTATCGGCATAGTTATGCCCAGCACCAGCGGGTATACCTTTGGACCATAATAGTTGCTGAGAATCGTCTGGAGACAAGTGAAGCAAGCCCCGAACCCGCTACCCATGCAGATTGCATAGGGATAGAGAGCGGCAGGTCCAACCGCCTTGGTCGCGAGAGCGATCCCGACGCCGAACAGAGACGCCGCGACGGCGAATATGTAACGAAGCTCAATGCGGTCCCCCAACCCTGCCACTGTGAACTGCCCTATCAGCGACGAAAGCAGGAGCACCGAGAGCGATCGCGCCGCCTGCGCCGGCGTATGTCCTAAACTTTCGAGATGGGAAATGCCATGCGACACATAAATGAAAAAGCCCATGAAAAAGCCGAGATATGTCGGCATCAATAGCCACAGCGTCGGAGATTTTAGGACATCGCCGAGGGCCCATTCGTCCGTGGTCTTGTAAACTCCGCGCGGGCGCTGCGACCCCGTTGCCGTCGGAGCATCAATCGGAGCTATGCTGCCATCCGGCAACTGACCCAACTGGGCCGGGCTTTCCTTTACAAAGAGCACCGCAACCAACGCAGCGCACAGAGACATCGTGGCCATGTACCACCAGGCCATCCGCCAATTCCCGCCGGCTCCCGCGATGATGCGGTTCAGCAGCGGAACCGCCGCAAAGCCGCCGATACCGGAAGCCGTCAGAAGAATGGACATGGCGAACGCGCGCTTTCGATGAAACCATCGCGCCATGCCAACCTGAGGCGCGATTGTGCCCGCCATGGCCGCTCCGGGCCCGACGATGATTCCGAGAATCAGGATCGCCTGAAGAATGCTGTGCACCCAAAGCACCATGAGCAGTCCGCCGCAAGAAACCATGAGCGTGCCCACAACCAGGGTAAATCGAATGCCGAACCTGTTGATCGACAGGCCTACCAGCGGAGCCGGCAGTCCCGCCATCACACTGAATGCGGAATAGGCGAGCCCCAGTTCCTTGCGGTCCAGGTGCATCGCCTTCGCCATGTAGGTGTTGACCACGCTCATGCCGAACGTCGGAAACGCGAAGTTCAGGATGATGACCGCCCAAAAGACCAGCAGGAGCGTCCAGCCATAGAATGGATTTTTTGCCACGGCAATCCTTGGACCGACTGAAAGCGCGGGGATGTTCCATCATTGCCGTACGCGTGTCAACCGCATAAGTAGGCGAGCCAGACTTGAGCAAAAGGCGGCACGCGGAGGCGCTTATGTTGCTCGATCGTGCAAATACTGATGGTTTTTGGGCGCAGGCAATTCCTTCAGGGGGGACGAGAGTTGCATCGGCCTCGGCGGCCTGAGCCTCTGCGCTCAAGTTTTCCTTTTGCGCTTCTTCTGGGCGCGCAGTTTCATCACAGTCCGCGCGGCGACTTCCTTGGCTCGCTTGCCGTAGCGGCCCGATTTCTCGGCGGCTTCCTTTATGTGCTCGTACTGACGCTGCTCCTTTTCGCTCACACCGCGCAGGTGCTTTCCTCTCGGCATATTCTCCTCCAACTGGTCGCTCTGTCGCCGCAAGAAGCGCAAAGTGGATTGCACGGCAACAGCTACGCGTCGGCTCTTGCTAGGCCGAGTACCCACGACGACAAGAACCCGGGATGGTCGCCGGATCGCGGAGTACGGATGGCCGATGACTGCGAACGCATGCTGCCATTATCCAACACCGCTCGGCACAGCGCATCCGCGAGCAACCCAGCCCAATCGGCGGCTGAACGCAGGAGCGCCGCGGCGGTCTCGTTGTCATTTCCACGAAACCCGGAGCCGATGTGTCAAAGCATTCGACGCGCGGCAATCGGTTCGAATCAACCGGCCATCACGCCGTCGCGATGCGGAAGATCTTCTCGGCGTTCCCGTGCGCGATCTTCTCAACGTCGGCTTCCGGCAGCGGCGCGGAGTTCATGAAGTTCGCCGCCTCGACCGACTCTTGATACGGATAGTCGATCGCGAACAGGATGTTGTCCGGACCCAGAACCTTGTTGCAGTACTCGAGCACGGAATGGACGTTCATGCCGCTCGTCGTGATCACAAAGTTGTCCTTGACGTATTCGCTAGGCTTCTTCTTCAGTTTGCCGTGTCCGCGCGAATACGATTTGTACATGTAGTCGATCCGGTAAGGCCAATACGGGAGGCCTTCCCCCATGTGCCCGAGAACGATCTTCAGGTCCGGGAACTGATCGAAAACGCCGCTGACGATCAGCCGCATCGCGTGCACGCCCGTCTCCATCTGGAAACCCCATATTGCGCCCGCCAGGTTGGTGTCGGCGCGGGTCATGAACGAGCACGGGTCCGGCATATTGCGCGGATGAATGTAGATCGCCGCCTTCGAAGCCGTCGCCGCCTCGAAGATCGGCCAGTATTTCCGGTCGTCCAGATATTCGCCGTTCGTGTGCGAATTGACGATCAGCCCGTTGAGCTTGAGCTGGTTCATGGCGCGATCGATTTCCTTCACGGCCCGCTGGGGATCCTGGGGCGCAAAGCTCGCGAGGCCCGCGAACCGCGTCGGATGCTTCTTGATCACCGCAGCCAGTTGATCGTTCGCCGTGGTCGCGAGGCTTGTTGCCGTATCGGCGTCGAACATCTGCACGCCGGGCGAGGTGAGCGACAAAAGGTGCACGTCCACGCCCGCCTGATCCATGATCTGTATGCGCTCGCCCTCCAAATCGAGCAGGCGGCGGAGCAACGGCGGGGCTCCGGCGACCGGGTTGAGAAACCCTCTCCACATGTCGAGGTCCGGATTGACATAGGAAAGTCCCGCGACTCGGCGGAATTCCTCCACTTGCTCCGGGACGGCAAATGCTTCCTCGGTCGCGACGAGCCGGTATTTTCGTTTGGCCGTTTGAGGTTCATTCGCCGCTCCGGCGGCCGCCGGGACCCCCGCGGCAAGCAAGCCCGCGGACAACAGTTTCGAAGAACCCTCAAGAAACGCCCTGCGGTTCATGCCCATGTTGCCTCTCCCCCCGTTGCAACTCATCTCGCCTTGCGGCACCCGGTGAATCGTGGCCTGCGCGTGGCTGTTAGCACGCCCGGTTTTTTCTTGTCAAGCGAATTGCGCCCTATTCCTGGTCTTGTTGAACAAGCCTCAAAGCTTGAGGACCGCCATGATCTGCGAAAAGTCCTCGCTGGGCTGCACGACAAAACCGAAGTGCTCCGCGAGCGCGCGCATCGCGGTGTTCTCGGGAATCGTGTAGGCAACAACGCGCTCGAAGCCTTCGATGCGCGCCACTTCGATCAAGCGGCGGACCAGCTCCGTGCCGAGGCCAAGGTGCTGTACCCGGTCGGTAACAAGAACCGCTACTTCGCCTTCGCGCCGATCGCGGTCTCGCGTCAATCGTCCCACGGCCAGTATTTCGCGCCCGTCCGCGGGACCGTCCGCGGCCTCGGCGACGAGGGCCATTTCGCGGTCATAGTCGATGAAACATTTCCGCAAGAGGCGTTCGTGCGCGACGCGCGAACTTAGATTCTCCATGTGGAAATAACGCAGAAACACGGTCTGCTCCGAGAGCGATCCGTGGAAGCGTGCCATCAACGGCTCATCTTCCGGGCGAATCGGCCGGATCAAGACTTCAACGCCGTTCTTCGTCTTCCACCGGCCGACGTACTGCGCCGGATACGGCCGGATCGCGGCCCTGGGCAACGCTGAATCCGTCACGGTCTCGTCAAACAGCACGATTCGTGCATCCAGAGCGAACAATCCATCGGGCGACGCGAGAAGAGGATTGATGTCGATTTCCTTGATTCGCGGCAGCTCGACGGGAAGATAGCTGAATCGGACGAGTAGGCTTTCGAGCGCCTGTAGGTCAACCGGCTTTCGTCCTCGGACGCCCTGAAGAGCCTTGTATATTTTGGTCTGTTCCATCAGGCGCTGCGCCAGCGTGGTGTTGAGCGGCGGCAAACCGAGAGCACGGTCGCGATAGACCTCCACGAGCTGCCCGCCCGAGCCAAAAAGCAGCACCGGACCGAACTGCGGGTCCACGCTGCTTCCCAGAATCAACTCGTAGCCATCGACGCGTACCATCGGCTGCACCGTCACGCCCTGAAAGCTTCCGACGCCAGCCTGCGCCGTTACGCTCGATTCGATTGCCTTGAACGCTTCCTTGACCGCATCGAGGGTCTTTAGATCGAGCTTCACGCCGCCGACATCGGTCTTGTGCGTCACGCTGTACGAGTGAAGCTTCAGGACGACGGGCAGGCCCATTTCGCGCGCGATCTTCATAGCCTCATCAGCGCTCTGCGCGATCTTCGTAGGGATGGCGGGGATGTCGTAGAGAGACAATATCTGCTTTGATTCGAACTCGGTGAGCAGCGTGCGTCCCTGAGACGAAACCGAAGCGAGCAGTTCTCGAGCCTTGCGCGCACGCTCTTGGGCAACGCCCGGATCGTCCGCGATGGCGGGCGTCTCATAGAGCCCGCGAAGGTGATATGTGTAGCGCCACATGTAGTCGAACGCGCGGGCGGCTGTGTCCGGATAATCAAACGTGGGAATTCCGGCGGCGTTCAAAATCGCTCTTCCCTCTTCGACCTCGTTTGCTCCCATCCAGCTCGCCAGCAGCGGCTTGTGATGCCCCTTGGCGTGGCGGCTTACGCGTTCCGCCACGCTCGCCGGATTCGTCATACCCTGCGGCGCGAGAATCGCGAGCAAACCGTCGCTCCCGGGATCGTTGATCGCGATTTCGAGGGCGCGTTCGTAGCGCTCGGGATCGGCGTCTCCCAAGATGTCGATGGGATTCCCGTGGCTCCAATGTGGCGGCAAGAGCGCATCGAACTCGCGCCGCGACTCCTCTGAAAGCGGCGCGAGTTCCCCGCCCCTCGCTATCAGCGCGTCGGTCGCTAGCACTGCTGGCCCGCCCGCGTTGGTCAAAATCATCAAACGGGGACCGGATGGACGCGGCTGCTTGCTCAAGACCTCGGCCATGTGGAAGACGTCGGAAATGCTTTGAACGCGCAGCACGCCGCATCGGCGCAAGGCCGCGTCAAACACTTCGTCGCTGCCGGTCAATGCGCCCGTGTGCGACGAGGCGGCCTTGGACGCCGCTTCCGTCCGGCCGGCTTTGATCACGATGATCGGCTTTGTCATCGCCACTTCGCGCGCCGCCGACAAAAATGAGCGCGCGTCGCCGATCGACTCCATGTAAATCAAGATGCTCTGCGTGTTGGCGTCGTAGCCAAAGTAGTCGATCAAGTCGCCCCAGCCCACGTCCAGCATCGACCCGGTCGAAACAAACGCACTGAATCCGACCTCTTCCCGCAGGCTCCAATCGAGAATAGCGGTCAGCAGCGCTCCGCTCTGGCTCAGGAACGCCACATTCCCTTGCCGCGCAATCGTCTGCGCGAACGTCGCGTTCAGGCCGATCAGCGGATTCATCACTCCAAGGCAATTCGGACCGATCACGCGCAATCGGCTGAGATGAAGCTGTTCCGCGATCTTCTGTTCGAGCGCCTGGCCTTCAGCGCCGCGTTCCCGGAACCCCGCGGAGATGACGACAGCCGATTTCACGCCGGCCGCAATGCACTCACGAATCACGCTTGGCACGGTCGCGGCGGGTGTGACGATGATGGCGAGGTCTATGGTTTCGGGGACTTTTTCGATGCTGGCGTAGCAGGGATGCCCAAGAAGCTCGGTGTGGCGTGGGTTGACCGCGTAGACTTTTCCCGAGAAGGACAGGTTCGCGAGGTTTGCAAAGGTTGTTCGGCCGACGCTCCCTTCGCGGTCGGTCGCCCCAATTACGGCTACCGAGCGCGGCCTGAACACCGCGTCAAGCGAGCGTGGTCCCGTTTCCTGATCGTCGCGCGAAAGGCCTTGCGGCTCCGGTTGTAGGCTTTGGGGACTCACAGCCACACTATCGGCAGCGACGAGGCTTTTTGCAAGGCCCTCGCGCGATTTGCGTCGATTTCAGCCGCGTACGGTCAGGACCGGGCAAACTGCGTGCGCAACCACCTTGTGCGCCGTGGTCCGTTCCAGGTGCGTGGCGGCGCCGATGTGACCCCCGGCATCCCGCACTCCCAGAACGATCAAGTCTGCGCCTCGCTCCTTCGCGGTCTCGATAATCTTGTCGGCCGCATTCCCATACCGAACCACGGCCTCCGGACGGCACCAGAGCTCGGCGCTCGCCGGGACGAGTTCGTGGAGCTGATACGTTGCGTTCGAGATGGCGTCCTGCGCGGCCCTTTCGGTCAGCGGGACTTCAGGCTCTCTCATCACATGGAGCAGAATCAGCGTTGCCTGATTCTCCTGCGCCATCGAGATGGCATAGGGCGCTGCTGCTGCTGACTCACTTGAGAGATCAGTCGCGTAAAGGACGCGATGGAATTTCGCACCCTTATGTATTCCGCCGTGCGCCCATGGCCCGATGGTGAGCACGGGGACGTGCGACCGCCGGAAGACCTCTTCGGCAACCGATCCCAGCAAGAGCTTCTGCGCTCCCGTTCGGCCATGCGTCCCCAGCACGATCAAGTCGATGGCGTAATCCTTGATGGCGCGCTCGAGCGACGGCCAGATGCCGGTTCCGCGCTCGACGACGGATTCGTGCGGGACGCCAACAAGCTGCGCTTCGACGCGCTGCATGTCCGCCTGTGCAGCTTCTTCCTGGGCTTCGATACCGGCCGCCGTCGTCTCGGGCGTTGCGTAGACGTACGCAGCCGGAATCAGCACATGAAAAGCGTGGACTTTTGCTCCGTATTCGCGGGCAACCGCAGCCGCAAACGGCAGCGCCGCTTCTGACGGCTCGGAGAAGTCCGTCAGATACAGAATGTTGTTCAGCGTGACTCGCGCTCCGGCCTCCTTGATGTTTGCCATGACCCGCCTCCTGATCCAGAGCATGCACGAACATGGCCTGCTCGGCAGTGATCAGCGTCACTGTTGAGGGGCGACAAAGGAAGATCGTCGCAATCCACTGATAAGAAGTCAGATATGAAGGGCTATGTGGTTCACCCGTCCGTGAAAAGCGATCCGCGAGGTTGGCCCTTTGCCAGAGGAAGCGGCTGTGTCGACTCGCTGAAATCCTCGGTCCATCGCCAGAGCGAGATTTCGGGCAAGTCTTCGAAATGCTGCCGAATGTACGCGTCGTGCTCGTACAGTTTTCGCTTGAACATCTCTTCGAGATCCGTTGCTTTCGCGCGAAGTCTTGGAATGTATTTGAGCGCATCGAGCGCCAGGTGAAATCGGCTGATCTTGTTTCGCACCACCATATCGAACGGCGTGGTCGTGCTGCCCTGATCGATAAACCCGCGCACGTGGAAACGCGCCTCGTTCGGGCGTCCGTGAATCATGCTATGGATGCTCCACCGATAACCATGATGGGCGAAAATCACCGGCGCCGACTCGGTGAAGAGTTCCGCAAAAGACAAGTTGTCCATCCCGTGTGGATGTTCCTGGGGACTCATCAGCACCGCCAGGTCCACGATATTCACCACCCGCACCTTGATCTCAGGGAGGTGTTTGCGCAGCAGCCATGCGGCCGCGACCGTTTCGAGGGTGGGCACATCGCCGACGCATGCGAGCACGATATCCGGCGCACCATCGTCATTGCTCGCGAACTTCCACGCTGAAGCACCGCGCGAGCAGTGTTCGACAGCTTGGTCCATCGCGAGCCACTGGAGCTGCTCCTGCTTGCCGCAGGTGACGATGTTGACGTAGTTCCGGCTGCGCAAGCAGTGGTCGATTGTGCTGAGCAGGCAGTTCGCGTCCGGGGGATAGTAAATGCGTATGACGGCGCTCCGGCGCGCGAGAGCATTGTCCACGAAGCCGGGAGCCTGATGGCTGAACCCATTGTGATCGTTTCGCCAGGCATGGCTCGTGAGAAACACGTTGAGCGAAGCGAGCGGTTTTCGCCAAGGCAGCTCCTCGGTCTCCTCGATCCATTTGGCGTGCTGCGTGAGCATCGAATCGACGACCTGTGCAAAGGCCTCATAGGAAGCCCAGAGGCCGTGCCGCCCCGTCAGCAGATAGCCTTCGAGCCAGCCCTGACAGCAATGCTCGCTCAGCACTTCGACCACGCGCCCCCGGGCGCTCACGTGGTCGTCAATCGCAATCGTTTCGCACATGCTGCTTCGATCCGTCGCCTCGAAGACGGCGTTCAGGCGATTGGAATTCGTTTCATCGGGACAGAACAGGCGGAACGTGTTCGGATTCATCCTGATGACGTCGCGCAGGAATTCTCCCATCTTTCGCGGTGCTTCGGCGGCCACCTGGCCCGGGGCCGGGACATCGAGCGCGTAGTTCACAAACTCCGGCAGCGCAGGCGGCGTGAGCAATCGCCCGCCGTTGGCATGGGGAGTGGCTCCCATGCGGCGATTCCCTTCTGGCGCTAGTTCGCGCAATTCGCTGACGAAACGGCCGTTCGCGTCAAATAGCTCCTCGGGCTTGTAACTCCTCAGCCAGGATTCGAGCAGGCGCAGGTGTTGCGGCTCTTCCTTCACGGATGCCAGCGGGACCTGATGGGCGCGGAACGTGCCTTCGATCGGCACACCGTCCACTTCCTTGGGCCCCGTCCATCCCTTTGGCGTCCGCAGCACGATCATCGGCCAGCAGGGACGCTTCGTGAATCCACGCGTCCGTGCGCTTCGTTGAATCTCGCGGATCTCCCCGTAACACTGCTCCAAGACGCGCGCGAATGCCTGGTGCATGTATGACGGGTCGTCACCTTCGACAAAATATGGTTTGTACCCGCGGCCCTGATAGAGCTTGTCCAGCTCTTCGTCGCAGGTGCGGCCCTCCACGGTCGGCCCGGAAATCTTATAGCCATTCAAATGCAGGATCGGCAGCACCGCTCCATCGGTGACCGGGTTCAGGAAGCTGTTTCCTTTCCAACTTCCTTCGAGCGGGCACGTTTCGGCTTCTCCATCGCCGATCACGCACGCGACAATCAGATTGGGGTTGTCAAACGCGGCGCCAAACGCATGCAGGAGGGCGTAGCCGAGCTCGCCGCCCTCGTGAATTGAATTCGGTACGTGCGGCCCGCAATGGCTGGGGACGCCGCCCGGCATCGAGAATTCTCGAAAAAAAAGCCGCATGCCCGCGGCATCCTCCGTGATTTCCGGCCGGACGCCTGAGTAAGTTCCCTCCAGGTAGGCGTTCGCATTCAGCGCCGGCCCGCCGTGTCCGGGTCCTGCGATGTAGAGAACATCCGCGTCCTTCTCACGGATCAAGCGATTCAGGTGGACGTAGATGAAACTCAATCCCGGAGAGGTGCCCCAGTGCCCGAGCAGCCGCGGCTTGATGTGCTCCGGACGAAGCTCCTCCCGCAGCAGCGGATTCTCCTGCAAGTAAATTTGGCCGACCGTCAGATAGTTAGCGGCCTGCCAATAACGGTGCATCTTCCCGAGTAACTCCGCCGAAAGCGGCCCGTCCGGGCTGGGTCGGGGCGCTTTAGCGGCCGCCGCGCTCTCTACCGCCGAGGACAGCTTTGCATCGAACACAAACATACGTGCCCCCTATGATTTCGTTCCGCCGAGGATAGCGAGAACATGCTGGGCGATCATCCAGTCCTCGTCCGTTTGGATGACTCGCACTCTCACCCGGCTGAGCGGGCTCGAAATCAGCTCTGCATTTTTCTGGTTGAGCGAAGGATCGAGGTCGATGTGGAGGAATCCAAGGCCGGCGCAAATTCGTTCGCGAACCTGCGGGACGTTTTCGCCGATTCCTCCGGAGAAAATCAGCGCGTCCAGGCCGCCCAGCACCGCTGCGTAGGCGCCCACGTACTTCCTCGCACGATAGCAGAACAAGTCGATCGCTTCGGCTGCGCGGCCGTCGCCGGCTTCCCGTTGCAGGAGATCGCGCATGTCCGCGCTGGTCTCGGAAATGCCGAGCAGACCTGAGTCTCGGTTGAGCAGCGCGCCGAGCCCCAGCGGCGAAATCTCGCCGCGCTCGAGAAGATAGACAATCGCGCCGGGATCGACGTCACCGGAGCGCGTGCCCATCACCAGGCCCTCGAGTGGGGTGAAGCCCATCGACGTGTCAACACTCTTGCCGTTTTGGACCGCTGTCATGCTGCTGCCGCTGCCGAGATGCGCGATGATGACGCGCCCTTCTGCCGAAGCGCCATCCTTGGCGCGGAGTTCCTGAAGAATGTATTCGCACGAAAGACCGTGAAAGCCGTATCGCCGGATTCCTTCGTCGTACATCTTTCGCGGCAAGGCGTACATTCGCGCAACCTTGGGAAGGGACGCGTGAAAGGCCGTGTCGAAAGCCGCGACTTGCGGCAGCTCCGGAAACCGCCGCTCGATGAACTGAATCCCTCGAATCGCTTCCGGCGTGTGATCGGGGTCCAGCCGCGCGAGTTCCTGGAGTTCCGCCAGCACCTCGCTGGTGATTCTTTGTGGTTGGGTGTACCGAGCCCCTCCGTGGACCAGCCTGTGCCCAGCCGCCCCAATTCGCGAGATGTATCCGTTCTCGGAGAGCCATGCAAAGATCGCCTCGAGATCCACATCCGCCCGGCTGCTTTCAACGCCGGAATCGAACAGCGTCGTTGACGCGGCATTCACGATCCGGATACGCGCCTCGGGTGTGCCGGTTCGCTCCACTCTGATCGATAGGGTGAGCCGGGTCGCATCCGTTACTTCGTACATGGCGGCTTTGAGAGTCCCCGACCCTCTGTTTATCGTCAGAATGTTGTT
>Ga0181521_10006530_pt1 | contig 12608 bp, 10 predicted proteins | sample PEATcosm2014_Bin_32_FD_119764 | JGI IMG/M metagenome (GOLD analysis project Ga0181521, IMG submission 119764) | Peatland microbial communities from MTU Mesocosm Facility, Houghton, MI, USA - PEATcosm2014_Bin02_60_metaG | ecosystem: Environmental > Terrestrial > Soil > Wetlands > Peat | place... | reverse complement strand
TGCTGGAAATAGCCGAGCGCGATGACCGACACCACTATATTCTTGGGGCTCAGTTCTAGAGCCAGGCTTCGACTAAATCCTACGATGGCGGCCTTCGCCGCCCCATAATGCGAAGCGCCCGCAGCCCCGGAAAATGCCACCACACTTGAGACATTGATAATTCGTCCCGAGGCCCGTTCGCGCATCCTGGGGATGAACTCCCGGCACGCAAGGAACGTGGTCATCAGATTCAGATCGAGAGTCTCCCGGAATTGCTGCGTTGAGAGCTTCCAACTCATGGCGTTCGTCGATCCGCCGACCAGATTCACAAGCCCATAGACCGGGCCGAGGCGTTCCTCGATGAGTATGCGCATCGAAGCCACCTGCGCTTCCTCGCGAAGGTCCGCTTTTAGGAGTCTCTCGTTGGGATCGAGCCCGTGCTTGCAGAGGACCTCTCTGATTTCGTCGGGCCTCGAATGATATTGGCACACGAGGTTGCGGCAACCAGATCTTAGGAGATGCTCGGAAAGCGCAACACCGATGCCGCCGCTCGCGCCAGTTATGAGAACAACTTCCTGAATAGGCATAGATTCGCCTGCTGCTAATCCCAGCGGTAGACCGCGGCGCCCCAGGTCCATCCGGCACCAACCGCGGCAAACAAGACGACATCGCCCGGGGCAATCAGGCCCTCGGCATTCACTTGCGCTAGCAGCAATGGCACAGTGGCGCTGGCGGTGTTCGCGTGCGACTCAAGATTCGTGTGAATGCGGTCAAACGGGATATCCAGCAATTCGGCGGTCTTGCGCAGCACACGCATGGATGGCTGATGCGGAATGATTCTGGTGACGTCGTTCAGGCTCAATCCATTGAGGCTAAGCAACTCCATAATTGTAGCGGGGAGGACGGAGGTGGCAGTGTCGTAGACGGCGCGCGCGTTCATTGTGAAAGCAGTGTCTGCCGGAAAGACAGTGAAGTGGTCCCTGCCGACGCCATCAGCGAACAGAATACTCGAAAACAGAGCCGTTCCACTGTTTCGGCGTTCCAGAACCACAGCTCCGGCCGCATCACCAAAAAAGACGCAGTTCCTGTGTTTCCAGTCGGTAATCTTGGAAAATGTGTCGACGCCGATCACCAGAACCCGCTCATAAACCCCACTTTGAATAAACTGCGCGCCTGTCGTTAGTCCGTACAGAAACCCGGAGCAAACCGCAGCGATATCGAATGATGGGCATTGACTCGTGATTTCCATCTTGGCTTGCACAATGCAGGCGGTCGAAGGGGCCTTCCTATCCGGTGTCGCCGTGGCCACGATGATCAGATCTATATCGTTCTTGTCAAGTCGCCCGTTGGACACCGCGTCCAGCCCAGCTTTGGCGGCCAGATCCGAGCTGAACTCATCCGGACCGGAGATGTGGCGCTCTCTGACGCCCAAGTTCTCGACAACCCAGTCGGATGACGTCGGAAGTCCCTTCACGATTTCTTCGTTGGTCAGGCAGGCGGTCGGAACATACCACCCCGTCGATCGGATGCGTACTTTGTCGAGATTGACGGGAGAGTGTCGCATGGTTTTGGATGCTGCAATTCGTACCGGCACTGCTTTTGCGGCTGACTACCGAGTATACAACAGACGGTCCGAAGATCTGAAGATCTCCATTTGACGAGCCTGAACGAAGGTCCGATTCAAATAGGGCGTGGACACAAAACAACATAGGTGGTTCCCCGTGGAAGTAGGTCATTCAGGATTCATAGTCGCCCATAGAGGTAGATCGGGCGCCCAGCCGCTCGGCAAGCCAGCGCTTGCCGGAGCGGGAGTTGAGTGTTTGCTCGCGAGTCAATCATCCAAACACATGAAAAGGGGCCTTTTTTGCGGAAACCCTGAATCTAGGGTAGAATAATAGTCCCGAATGACAAGATGCGTGCTGTTCAGGACTGTCCAATGCGCCTGATTGCCTTTTACCTGCCGCAATATCACCCAATCCCCGAAAACGATCGCTGGTGGGGGAAGGGGTTCACGGAATGGACCAACGTGTCCAAGGCGCAGCCGCTGTTCCGCGGCCATTACCAACCCCATCTGCCAGCGGACCTCGGTTTCTACGACCTGCGGCTGGACGAGGTGCGGCAGGAACAGTCCGAACTTGCTCGTCATTATGGAATATACGGTTTTTGCTATTACTATTACTGGTTCCAGGGCCGCAGGCTTCTGGAGCGCCCGCTGGACGAGATTTGCCGAATCAAGCGCCCCGACTTTCCGTTTTGTGTCTGCTGGGCCAATGAGCCATGGACGCGAAACTGGGATGGCAAACCGTCGGAAATCCTGCTCCAGCAGGTGCACACACGGGAATCGGACGAGCGCTTCATTCTTGATCTCTTGCCCATATTGAAGGACGAACGGTACATAAGAATAAACGGGCGCCCCCTGCTGTTGGTGTATCGCACCGAGTTGCTTCCCGATATCGCCGGCACGGCTCTCGCCTGGAGGGAGGTCGCCCTCCGGCACGGGATCGATCTCTTCCTGTGCCGGCTTGAGAGTTTCTCGGCGTGCGACCCGGCGTCGATTCACTTCGACGCGGCGTGTGAGTTCCCGCCGAATTTCGTCGGTGTCAACCCGGAGGCGGAGCCGAAACTCGAGTTCAATGCGGGGGGCCCCAGCGCCTTTGCGGGGAAGATTTACGACTACGATAAGCTGACACGTTTGTTGCGGCACCGTCCTGACGCCCACTACAAGCGGTTCCTGGGCGCCACTCCTTCGTGGGACAATACACCGCGTTCGGGAGCCCGTGCGACGGTATTCATCAATTCATCGCCGGATCGGTTTCGACAAATGTTGACGACAGCGGTCCGCAAGACTTCGGACCGGTTTCGCGGGGACGAACAGATCGTGTTCATCAACGCCTGGAATGAATGGGCCGAAGGCTGTCATCTGGAGCCCGACCAGCGCTATGGCCACGCCTTCCTCGAAGCCTGCAAGACTGCGCTGGCCGGGCTCGGCGAGCGGTCGCGGCCGGCGGCAATTGAAGGCTGGGAATCATTCGTCCCGTACCGAAAGTCATAGGCATCGGGACACGGGTAAGGGATCGGGATCATGCATCTGGCAAAGCTCGGGTCGCTGTTCCGCTTGAACGCAAGGATCAGGAGCGCGACCAAGACAGATCAGACGATGAAGGCCAGGCTGGATCCGGTGACCGGCGGCAGGTTGCTCGAGGCGCTATTCGATCCGGCATGGTATCTGGATCGATACAGCGATGCCGTCGAGGCCCTCGCAGAACAGGAGTCTGTGACTGCGCTCGATCACTACCTGACAGAGGGCCTCTCCGACGGGCGCCCCGGGACTCCGTTTTTCGATGCCGAATGGTATCTCGATACCTACCCGGATGTTCCGGTTTCCGGACGGCGATCGCGCCATGTCGAAGGGCTCGAACATTACCTTACCGCCGGCTACCGGGAAGGCCGTAACCCCAATCCGATCTTCGATGAGCGCTGGTATGGTCAACGCTATCGGGAGGCGCTCCGCGGCAGCGGGGAGTATCTCAACGGCTATCACCACTTTCTGGCTGAAGGAGCGGCTGCGGGCTTCAGCCCCAGCCCCTTGTTCGATGAACTATGGTACCGTCGGGTTCACCCTGACGTCGGCGCGGCGATAGACGGAGGCCTCCTCACTAGCGCTTACCATGACTACATGTGTTGCCGCCCCCGTGCGGAGCGCTGCCCTTGCCCGTATTTCGATCCGGTCTGGTACGGCAATAACTATCCCGCCGAGGATGAACCGGCGCGTTTCAATTACTGGCGCTTCCTGACCTACGGAGCGGCGAGCGGAGAGAATCCCTCACCCCATTTCGACGAGAACTGGTATCGCGGGGCGTACCATCCCGTTGATGCCGGCGTATATTCCAGCGGTTACCACCACTTTCTATACGAGGGGGCGCGCGCGGGCTGCGCGCCTAACCCGTACTTCCAGCCTAAATGGTATTGCGACTGGTATCCCGGAGTGCGGAACCAGCTCGCAAACGGGCGTTACGCGCACCCTTTCGAGCACTACGTCTGCGAGGGCGCGGCACAAGGCCTCAGCCCCAATCTGTACTTCGACGAAACCTGGTATCTTCACACGCATCCGGACGTCGCGCAAGCTGTTCGCGACGGCTCGGTGGCTTCCGGGCATCTTCACTATGTGTATAACGGCTATGCGGAAAACCGCAAGCCTTCCACCGTATTTGACGCGGAGTGGTATCGTGCCAATTATCCCGACGCCGACGACTATATCCGGAGCGGGCTAGCCCGAAGCTCCTACGATCACTTCTTTCGCTATGGGCGTCTGGTCGGCCACAGCGCATCCGCGGAGTTTGACGAGCAGTGGTATCTGGACCGCCACCCCGAGGTAGAGGAAGAGATCCGCGAGGGCAAGTGGCTGGATGGCTTGCAGCACTTCATTGTGCAGGGCATTCTGCGAGGCTATGAGCCCAATGCGAGTAGCCGCCAGGAACGCCGCGAACAGAACGTCACCGCGGTTGCCTGCGCGACCCTCGAACTGGCGGATTTTCTCGGTAGGGGGAAGGAGTTGATCTGCGAAACCAGCCCCAATCCTCTGGTCTCGATCGTGCTGATACTCTATAATCACGCCGCCCTAACGCTGCGCTGCCTGCGTTCGATCGTCAACTGGGCGGACGTACCTTACGAATTGCTTGTTGTGGACAATGACTCGCGCGACGAAACGTCTGAAATGCTCAGCCGTGTGCGCGGCCTGCAGGTGATCCGTAATGATTGTAACCTGCACTTCCTGCGCGCGGCGAACCAGGGCGCTGAAGCGGCGCGCGGGAAACACTTGCTGTTCCTCAACAACGATTCCGAGATACAAGTGGGAGCGCTTGCTTCCGCAGTCGGAGTTCTCGATCAAAATCCCGATGTCGGAGCGGTCGGCGGCAAGATCATCTTGAACAATGGACTCCTGCAGGAAGCCGGCAGCTACCTTCTCCCGAATGGGTTTTCGGCACAGTTTGGGCGGGGGCAGTCGCCGTTCTCGAGCGAATTCATGCACCGCCGCGATGTCCCGTACTGCTCGGGCGCGTTCCTGATGACCCCGCGCCGGCTTTTTCTGGACAGCGGAGCCTTTGACCTGGCCTTCCTCCCGGCATATTTCGAGGATGTCGATTATTGTTTACGATTGTGGCAAAAGGGACTGCGCGTCGTGTACAATCCCGGCAGCATCCTCCTGCACCACGAGAACGCCAGTACGAGCTTCCATCGTTTATTGTGGCCATCCGTGATGCGAAACCTGGCCGTTCTCCGCGCCCGTTATCGCGACCAACTGGAAGCTGCACCCGATTATAGCTGGGCGCCGGCTAGTTCCCTGGACGGATGGCGCATGCGTGAAGGCTACATTCTCATTGTCGACAGTATCGAATCCGCTATGCGCGATGACGCGGTCTCCACGCTGGTAAACAAGATGCTGGCACGGAAACTGTTTCTTTCGATTTACCCGCTCAGACCGTGGTTGGGCGAGCGCACGGGACTAAAGGGCGTCATCCCGGACGAAGTCGAAGTGGTAGGGCGTAGCGGGATTGAAGACCTCGAACGATTCTGCGCCGCAAGGAGGAACGTCTACACGGGAGGGGTCTGCCTGAGCGTTGCTTCGGAAGTGTTACCCATCGTGTCGCGGCTGCGAGAGTGGCTTCCCAAGGGCTGCCTGTTTTCTGTCGAACAATGACCTTGTGTCCCGCTCAGGGCGCCTCCCAGGGATGCTCCACTAGCCTCAGTTCGATCATCGCTAGGCCGAGTGCGCGCGTGTCGCTGGAAATCCCCAGGTGCGCCGGCACGACTGGTTCACGAATTCGGAAAAGGATGTGAGTCAGTGTACCGGTCACTTGAGCAGAAACCGCCATCTGCCGTCGTTCGATGCTGCCCGGGGCCGTAAAGCGCCAGGTATCTATCGAATGGCCGTTTATCAGGACCTCGACTTCCAAATTCGGCCGCTGTTCAGGACAAAACGGAAATAACGCAGCCTCGACAGCTAAACAGATGTCCGGCTGGCGATCGAGCCGCATCAATAGGTGCGCCTCCTCGCGGACGGTCCAGCGGCCGCAATCTTCAGCGATGGCCCAGCCGCTGCGAGCGTATCGGTCGGATTCGCCACCCGCCGAGAAACGAATTGTGTCCCCGACGTGGTATGTCTCAGCCAAGCCCGGATCGGGCTGAACCGAAACAGCCGGCCTCAGGTCCACGATGCCGCGGAAGCTGCCCTGCGCACGGCTTTGCACGTCGAACGACGCTGCGTCTTCCAGGAAGTGAAACAATAACCGCTCCCCAGACGCTTCGCACCCTGCTTCTGTCGAGACGCTGTAGGACCCTGGTGCCAGGTTCATTGGCATTCGGAAAGCCACCCGGTAAGTATTCCCGGCACTTACCGAGAAGCCTTGGTCATGCCTTTTCGTCCCACTGGAGAACAGCAGTTGCCCATAGTGGTTGTAAATGTGGAAAGCAATCAAGACACCTTCCACGGCTGCATTAGCAACGAGCGTGACCGCGATCTCCACAGCGTCGCCTGAACGGATCACAGAGTTGTCGGAGCCGCAACCAGCGACTTTGACGGCGAGAACCCGCACCGTCGCCTTCAGATCGTCCGCGGAGATTCCGGGATGATGTCGCAAACGCATTGGAATGCCCGCGGTCCTGGGTACCTGGATGAAGAGACGGCGGCCCGATGATTCGTCCGGGGGCTCGATACGCGTGCAGGTGGTTGCGATGGGCAACAGATGCCGGTACTTATCCCGGAGCAGCTCTCGCGAAACGTCAAAGCCGGGAGGGATCTCGCCGAACCGGCGACCGCAATTGTGATGAAGATAGGCGCTAATGGCGTAGCTCTTGCGGCTCTGGAGTCTGGCCTGAAGGCAGATGTCCGCCCCGTAGAAGTGATTGCCCAGCGTCTCGTCAAAGGTGAAGTCGCCGTGGGTGATGAGAATGAGTTCGTCCAGGGTCTCGACTTCATTGGGCAGTGGGCCGACGCCTTCCAGAATGTGGCCTCTGTCGAAAAGGTAAGCGAAAAGGTCCTTTCCTGTCGGCGTAGCAACTACTCCAGCTACCCCCAGCACGCCCCAATTCCGGTCACGGGTCTCGATATCCGCGATGGCGGCAAGGAGATTAGCCTCGAAATCGTCGGGCAGGAACACGTCATGATGAAGGTACACCACTACATCCGCACGGGCGCGCGCCTCGTTGTAGGCCTTGGCGACGTTTGTATATCCCCGCTGGATGATCAGTGGATAGCGGCGGAAAATGCCGGACTTGAGGAGATTTGCCTCCAAGACTTCCGGCTTGTGCGATGCAGTGACGAATACGATCCGCTTTGAGCGGGTGGAGCGGCTAGGTCCACGAATCAGTTTGCGGGGCAGGGCGACGGCAAACTCGATGATGCGCCTCGCGCGAGCGTGCCAAGTGTGAATCAGAAACAACAGGATACACCGGACTCGTCGCGACAGAAAGCCTTTGGCCTAATGGTCCTCCGACGCATGCCCGTAGTCGGTACCTGATCTGTCCAGTCCAATTCCACTTTTCGGCGGCTTGAAGAGTGGTGCGCGCATCCTCGGGACGCCGGCCGCATCCGATCTCAATGGCTATTGTCGTTTCGCGGAAACTTACCGGTGGCACGCAGAAGCAGCCCGCCGCCGGCCGTTAGCAGGCGCCAGATCCGGCTTTGAAGAATCGCTTGTTCCGTCTCTTCCGCTTTCGTGACGCGTTCCTCGATTCCAGCCATGCCGACCGCCAGATTCGCGATGCGTTTCTCGAGTCTCGCACTCGATTCTCGAAGTTCCGCCGCCATCCGGACGCTTTCCTGCAAGAGGTATTCAGACGACGGAATGTACTCGCACTGGACGACCACGGCCGCCCCCTTCACCAGCGCCGCCGATTGCGAAGCGTCCAGAACGACTTCGAGCCAAGCACCATTGCCCTCCAACTGCAACATGCATCCGCGGTCCGTCGGTTGCCGTTCGCAGAATCGGATCTGGCGTAGGGATAGATTTTGAATCGACGCCGGCCGGCCATCCCAAGCCCAGACCACGTTGCCCCGGGTGTCCTGTACCGTGAGTTCATCGACCTTCGCGAACCCGGCCCGCTGGCTCAGTTCGATTCGGAGCGCCGTGACGGGGTCGTGTTGTCCAGGCGGCAGCGCGATCCGCAACGATTGCGGTCCTCGCTCCTCTTTGACGGGCGCGGACCTTCTGTGCCGAAACAGGTAATCGGAGCTGGCAGTGCGCCAGAAGACCTCACAACGGTCCTTTGGTTCCGGCTTTGCTTGCACGGCGCTCTCGGCGATCAGATGCTCCCGCCAATGGGGCTCCGGGCCCGTCGGGGCCAGTTCTTGTGGCGTCCCGCCGGCCAGGCCCTCCAACATTCCGTAGAGCGCCTTCTGGGCCGGCGTCGCAATCGGACTCTGGGCAAATCCGATGGCGTTCCGATTCTTTCGCAACTCCGGGACAATAGCTCCCGCCATGAACTCCGAGCGGTGCGCTGTATCCTCCGAAGGAGTCGCAAGCCGCTCGTCCAGGAACCTGCACAGACGGCTGCATTCGCCGATTTCGTCCGCCAACAACTTCTCGTATGACAGGAACAGCGCCGCGCCTGACACGTCCTGGTCCAGCAGAATCTCGGACATGTATCTTTGCCAGACGAGGAGCGAACGCGACATCGAAAAAGGAGCCCGCCGTTGCAGCGACAGGGCGATATCGACGGGATCCCGCACGGGCACAACGTACACGACGTCTCCCCAAACCTGTTTCCAGAATGGCAACAGGACCGGTAATCTGGGATCTTTCCAGAACCAGGGCCGGCCTCCCGCCTGCATGTCTTCCAGCAGGCGCAGCGCCCGGTCGCGGTAGCTCGCGTCCTGTGCCAGTGCCGCCAGCCGCGGCCGATCGCTATCCGCGGGCGGTACGTGCCAGGAAGAATCGACTGCGCGTAAGAGCGCCTCGTTGAAGTCCACCAGGGGGCCGTATTCCCAGTAGCCGCGCTCGTTCCACGCATCCTCCTGCATCAGGGCCTCCTCTTTTCCATAGGCGCCCCATCGCTGCACCAGTTCGGCGACGAGCGACGTACCGCTGCGGTGCATGCTGAGCACAATGATCCCGGGCTGACAGGCTCGTGCCACTTTCGGTTGCTCTCCTTCTTCTCGGGTCCGATTCGCAGGCGGATTCCCGGGTTGTGCGTCGCTGGATGCCGGCTGCGCGGCATGCCCCAGCACACCAGCGCGCTCCATCCGCGACGACAAACGGACAAAAGCGGCCATTCGCTGGTCGCGGGGATGCCGCCAGTCGCCGATGTGACGAACCGCCCACGGCAGACCCGCCGCCGCATATTTCAAATCCTCGAACCGGTAATGGTAGGGATCGTCGACGTCATGTGTGGTGACACCGCCCGGAGAATGGAGCGCCGGCAGGCAGGCCGGAGCGCCTTCCGGCAACTCGAAGAATGTTGCAAAGAACGTTCCGCCGGGCTTCATATGGTCCGCCAGGCGCTCCAGGCATTGACGGATTCGATTGAACGTCAAATGAGTGAACAAGGATTGGGCCAGGGCAAAATCAAACCGAACGTCGAAGACGCCCAAGTCAAAGTCCCCTGTGCAGCGCAAGTTTTGCCGCGGTAAGCGGTCCTGTAAACCGGCCTGCCTCAGCTCAATCTCGTACCCGGCCGCCAGCAGGGACTCATTGATATCCACTCCGAAGTACTTTCCTGGATCGAGATAGCGCACGAAGTGCGTGCCACCCCGCAAACTGCCGCAGCCAATGTCCAGCAAGTTATGCGATGGACGAAGCCCTTCGCCCTTCAGAAACTCGAACTGAAGCTCTCCGATCTCATCCCAAGCGCCGCCTACGAGCTCTCTTTGCCGTCCGGCGGCGACAGCCTCACGCACTCGATCAAGGTCGAAATACTTGCTATCCATGGTCACATTCCGGGGAATCCTGCATTCTCCAGACCAGAAGGAACAGGCCGACAGACTGAAACGCGGCCACTGGGTTCTTCATGCAGTCCGGGCCTGTGCCCGAAGTTTAGCACGCTGCCGGACACGCTCTTTCAGCGCGGCAGGGGCAGGCACGGGTACTCTGGCTTTGCGATAGTCTCGTGGCAAGCGCCGCCCGACCAAACCACTTGCTCCCGCCAGGCGACACCATCATAGCACTGCATCAGAAGGCGGAGATCCATGGGGATGTCGTCCCTGTCGTCCCGCCCCATCGACATCCGCCGTAAATCGAAAGTCGAGGCTGCTGCTAGGTGATGCTCTCTGCCGGCAAGAGAATCATCGAACTGCCGCCGAGTACTGGCGTTTGGTACTGGTACTCAAGATTGCCAAAGCCGAGAGCCCAGCGGTCTCTTCGGAAGTTCCCGCCCCATAGCACCACCGCGCTCTGGTTCTTGTCCATAATATAATAATTACAAATGCCTTAGCCACAGAATCGCCCACCCACGACGAAGCTTCGTCCCGTGAGGCGGTTGGGTGAACGTTAACGAAACGGCGCAAACTCGCCGCACGAGTAATTCTTCTTGTGCAGCAGGCCACCAAGAAATCGTTGGCGAAGTACTTGACGATCTCCTATCCCGTCAGGTATGCTCATAAGGCATCAAATTGTCGATGCGAGAATACCAGCCTTAGAACAGGCCAAGAGATTAGCGACGGAGGATCGAAGATGCGAACGAGATTTGCAGTAGGCCTTTTTGTAGTTCTTTTTGTTGCGGTGGGCGGAATGTGGGCAGGCATTGTTCCGATCACAAATCCCTCTTTTGAGCTGCCCGCGCAGACGCCCCCCGGCCCAGTTTTGTTTGCTCCGACGGGGTGGACCGTCACTGGTAGTCCCGACGGCGCATTCCTGCCTCCCGCAGGCACTTGGCCCAGCCTTCCGCAGGGCACCCAGGCGGGATACAGCAACGGTCAGATTGTGTCGCAAATCCTGACCACAGACATCGCCCCGAACACTACCTACACCTTGTCGGTCTGGGTAAGTACGCGAACCACCACCGGAGATGTATTCAACCCAACCATTGAACTGTTGGACGGCAGCACGCCAATTATCACGATGACCACTAGCACCCCCGGCTTGCCAATGCCGGTCTTCGTTCCGCCTGATGGCACAAATGGCTACTATACCTGGGTGGATTGGGTCGGCACGTATACGTCAGGGCCCACCGTTGACGGCGACCCCCTGGAAATCTCTCTCGGCGCCTCCGCCGCCCAATCGGATTTTGACGAGGTGTCGCTCTATACGGGCACTCCCGAGCCGGCTATGTTCGCGCTTGTTGGTGCGGGTCTGCTTGGTCTGGTGACCCGCCGCCGCTTCGCGAAATAAGGTTTCGCGTCGCAAAGGTCCTCCGTTTCACTCCATGGCCCGACTCCTGCGAGGAGTCGGGCCATGTGTTTATGTGCCCTCCAATTTCGGTTCCTTCCCGGCGCGAAGCATGAAACAATAGGCAATGCGCCGCTCGCGCGGCTCAAGCCATGAATGTCCGCAAAGCCGTCATCACCGCCGCCGGTGTTCACCAGCGTGCGTTGCCGTTGCAAGTGCTGATCGACCGCGACGGGATCGAGAAACCAATCCTCCGCATTCTGCTGGAAGAGGTATTTGCCGCTCCGATTGAGGAGGCGTGCCTGATCGTCGCCCCCGGCGATCGAGCTTCTTACGCGCGGGCGGCCGGCGACCTGGTGCAGCGGGTCCAGTTCATCGAACAGCCAACGCCCGGCGGTTACGCGCACGCGATCTTCTGCGCCCGCCCGTTTACCGGCAACGACCCGTTCTTGCACCTGGTCGGCGACCACGTTTATCTGGGCAGCTCACAGGGACGTCCCGCCTGCCGCCTGGTGGCTCTGGCCGAACGGGAAGACTGTGCAGTTTCCTCGGTGCAGCCGGCGCGCGAAAACCACATCGGCCATTACGGCGTGGTGGGCGGCCAGCCGGTAGCCGGCCGGCCCGGAGTCTACCGCATCGAAGTGGTCAAGGAGAAGCCAACCCCCACCGAGGCCGAAGAGCACTTGATCGTCCCCGGACTTCGCGCTGGGTATTACCTGTGCTTTTTCGGTATGCATGTCCTGACCGCAGGCGTGATGGAGCTGCTCGAACATGGCTTGCGGGTAGCGGATAGCCGGGTCACGCTGTCCGGCGTGCTGAATCAACTGGCGCGCCGCGAGCAGTATCTCGCGCTGGAAGAGAGCAATCGCCGGTATGACGTAGGGGTCCGCTACGGCCTGCTGACCGCTCAGATGGCCCTGGCCCTGGCGGGCCGCGATCGCGAGCAAGTGCTGGCCAACCTGCTGGAGCTGTTGGCGACGCGGGCGATGGAAGAACCGGTGGGCTCAAATCCGCAATGAGCGAGCTGACCGGCATCATCACCGCCGCTTCCAACGAGCGCAGGAACCAGCCGCTCGATGGCTTTTGCCAGGCGGCCAGCGTCGCGCAATTGGTGGCGGAGGCCGCGGCGTTGGACCAGTTCCGCCGCGAAAGCGACAACCTGTACGAGCGGGTGAGGGCGCAGTTTTTTCTGTACTCGATTCACCGCTTCCATCTGCCGTACAAAGCCGGCGTGCCGGCCGGAAGACCCGTGCCGCCCCACGCGCTCGCGCAGATTCTCCAGCGCCGTTTCCATGAAGCCATTGACAC
>Ga0181521_10006529_pt1 | contig 12608 bp, 20 predicted proteins | sample PEATcosm2014_Bin_32_FD_119764 | JGI IMG/M metagenome (GOLD analysis project Ga0181521, IMG submission 119764) | Peatland microbial communities from MTU Mesocosm Facility, Houghton, MI, USA - PEATcosm2014_Bin02_60_metaG | ecosystem: Environmental > Terrestrial > Soil > Wetlands > Peat | place... | reverse complement strand
ATCAAGATCTGGAGCCGTCGCTCCACGATCTTGCCGCAGTTCGTGGGCCTCACCTTCGGCGTCCACAACGGGCACAAACATATTCCGGTCAATGTCAGCGAAGACATGATCGGCCATAAGTTCGGCGAATTTTCTCCGACGCGCACCTTTCACGGGCATGCGGCGGACAAAAAGTCGAAGAGAGGCTAAAGCCGATGTCGAAGCCCAATAACCCGCCCAGGCTCGCGGAAAACGAGGCGAAGGCCGTCGCGCGCATGTTGCGCGTCTCGCCTCAGAAGCTCAATCTTCTGGCCCAGCTCATTCGCGGCAAGAAGGTCGAGCGCGCGCTCGCCGATCTGGAGTTCTCGCGCAAGCGCAGCGCTCTCGACGTGAAGAAGACGTTGGAGAGCGCGATCGCCAACGCCGAGAACAACCACAGCCTGGACGTGGACGATCTCGTCGTCGCTCAGGCCTTCGTGGGCAAGGCGCTGGTCATGAAGCGTTTCCACGCGAGGGCGCGCGGCCGCGCCAGCCGCGTCGAAAAGCCCTTCTCGAATCTCACGATCATCGTGCGCGAAGTTCAAGCGCAGGCACAGGCCTAAAGGAGCGCCCCATGGGTCAGAAGGTCAATCCGATCGGGCTGCGCCTTGGCGTCAACCGCACTTGGGATTCGCGTTGGTTCGCGGCCAAGGGCGAATACGCCAAGCTCTTGCACGAAGACATCGCCATTCGCGAAGCCATCATGAAGGCCTTGAAGCAGGCGGCCGTGTCGCGCATCGTGATCGAGCGTCCGCACAAGAAGTGCCGCGTGACGATCTATTCGGCGCGTCCCGGCGTCGTGATCGGCAAGAAGGGCGCGGACATCGACAAGATCCGCAAGCTCGTCGGCAAGCTGACCGGCAGCGAAGTGGTGATCAATATCGTCGAAGTGCGCAAGCCCGAGGTCGAGGCGACCCTCGTCGCGGACTCGATCGCTCAACAGTTGGAGCGTCGCGTCGCCTTCCGCCGCGCGATGAAGCGCGCCGTCCAGTCCGCCATGAGACTTGGCGCCCAGGGCATTCGCATCAATTGCTCGGGTCGTCTTGGCGGCGCCGAGATCGCGCGGCTCGAATGGTATCGCGAAGGCCGCGTTCCGTTGCATACGTTGCGCGCCGATGTGGATTACGGCGTCGCCACCGCGCACACGGCCTATGGCGCTTGCGGCATCAAGGTCTGGATTTTCAAGGGCGAAATCCTCGAGCACGACCCGATGGCGCAAGACAAGCGTTTCGCCGAGCAGGCCAGCGGCGGCGGAGACCATCATCATGGCGATCGCGACAGAGACCGCGATCGCGGCAGACGCCGGGAACGCGACGCCGCGTAACGGCGCAAGAAATGACTTCGAGCAACGCTGCTCGGAAAGTCGCTCCGCGATTTTTCAAGCAGCTTGCTTTAGAGCCGAATTCGAGAGTTCGACAACATGTTGCAACCCAAACGCACCAAGTTCCGCAAGGCCTTCAAGGGCCGCATCCGTGGCGCCTCGAAGGGCGGCTTCTCGCTGAACTTTGGGCAGTTCGGCTTGAAGGCGCTGGAGCCGGAACGCATCACGGCCCGTCAAATCGAGGCGGCTCGCCGCGCCATGACGCGCCATATGAAACGCGCCGGCCGCGTATGGATCCGCATCTTCCCGGATGTGCCGATTTCCAAGAAGCCGACCGAGGTGCGCATGGGTAAGGGCAAGGGCGCGCCGGAATTGTGGGCGGTGCGCGTCGCGCCGGGCCGCATCATGTTCGAGATCGACGGCGTTCCCGCGCCCCTGGCGCGCGAGGCCTTGACGCTCGCCGCCGCGAAATTGCCGATCAAGACGCGCTTTATCGAGCGCATCGCTGAGTGAGGATTTGACGTCATGAAAAGCAAACAGCATGTGTCCGATCTTCGCGCGCAATCCGAGGATCAATTGAACGACGAACTCCTGAATCTCAAGAAAGAGCAGTTCAATCTGCGCTTTCAGCGGGCCACCGGGCAGCTCGAGAACACCTCCCGCGTTCGCGTCGTGAGACGCGAAATCGCGAGGATCAAGACCATCGCCGCGCATAAGCGCGCCCAAAGCCAAGGTTGAGTGAGCGCCATGCCGAAGCGAATTCTCCAGGGCGTCGTCGTCAGCGACAAACAGAACAAGACCGTTGTCGTTAAGGTCGAACGCCGCTTTACGCATCCGCTGTTTCAGAAGACGGTGCGTCGGACCAAGAACTATCACGCGCATGACGAAGCCGGCGCCTTCAAGGTCGGCGACGCCGTGACGATCGAGGAGACCGCGCCGATTTCGAGATTGAAACGCTGGCGCGTGGTGGAAAACGCTCCCAAGGCTTGAGTGCCGCGGGCGTAAAGCAAGGTTCCGGACGAAGTCGGCGCCCGCGTCGAAACCAGACCGGATAAAAAAGGCGGATTAGCCATGATTCAGATGCAGACAAATCTCGATGTCGCCGACAACTCCGGCGCGCGCCGGGTCATGTGCATCAAGGTGCTGGGCGGCTCGAAGCGCAAATATGCCGGCGTGGGCGACATTATCGTCGTGTCCATCAAGGAGGCGATTCCGCGCGGCCGCGTGAAGAAGGGCGACGTGCTGAAGGCCGTCGTCGTTCGCACGGCGAAGGACATCAAGCGCGCCGACGGTTCGACGATCAGATTCGACTCGAACGCGGCCGTGCTGATCAACAATCAGAAGGAGCCGATCGGCACCCGTATTTTCGGACCGGTCCCGCGCGAATTGCGCGCCAAGAACCACATGAAGATCATCTCGCTCGCGCCGGAGGTGCTGTAATGGCCGCCAAGATCAAGAAGGGCGACAAGGTGGTCGTGCTCGCGGGTCGCGACAAGGGCCGCACCGGCGAGGTCGTCAAGGTTCAGCCCGACGAGGGCCGCGCCCTCGTCGAGGGCGTCAATCAGGTCAAGCGCCACCAGCGCCAGACCAAGGACCGCGAGGCGGGGATCGTGACTAAATCGGCCCCGATCGACCTGTCGAACCTCGCCATCGCCGATCCCAAGGACGGCAAGCCGACACGCGTCGGATTCAAGATTCTCGACGACGGCCGCAAGGTTCGCGTCGCCAAGCGTTCGGGAGAACAGATCGATGGCTGAGGAAAAGAAGCCCAAGGCCGCCAAGGCCGGGGATAAGCCCGCTAAGGGCGCGGACAAGGCCGCCGAAGGCAAGAAGTCCGCCAAGAGCAAGGCGGCGACGCCCGCCGCCCGCGGCGAGGAGCGTGGTTCGCGCGGCGCGGTGAAGGCCGAGCTGCCGACCGGCGTCTACACGCCGCGCCTCAAGAAGCATTTCGAAGAGGTCGTTCGCGCCGAAATGACCAAGCAGTTCGGCTATAAGAACAGCTATGAAGTGCCGACGATCGAGAAGATCGTGCTGAACATGGGCGTTGGCGAGGCGGTCAACGACACCAAGAAGGTGACGGCCGCCGCGGGCGACCTCGCGCTCATCGCCGGTCAAAAGCCGGTGATCACGCGGGCGCGTTTGGCGATCTCGACCTTCAAGGTGCGCGAGAACATGCCGATCGGCGCCAAGGTGACGCTGCGCAAGACGCGCATGTATGAGTTTCTCGACCGCTTGATCACCATCGCGCTGCCGCGCGTTCGCGATTTCCGCGGTCTCAATCCGAAGTCCTTCGACGGGCGCGGCAATTTCGCGCTCGGCATCAAGGAGCACATCGTGTTCCCCGAGATCGACTACGACAAGGCGGAGTCGATCGTGGGCATGGACGTGATCGTTTGCACGACGGCCAAAACCGACGATGAAGCGCGCGCCCTGTTGAAGGCGTTTAATTTCCCGTTCCGGCAGTGAGGCGTTGAAGGCGTTTTCGTGGGAAGCGGGCGTCCGGCTCGCGTGACGAAAACGCGTTGAATGAAAAAGTTGGAGCTTAGCTCCAGCCCTCAAACGCGGTAACCGAAAAGGCAAGACCAAATGGCCAAGAAGAGCGCGATAGAGAATAACAAGCGAAAGGTGAAGCTCGCCAAGTCGCTCGCCCCTCGGCGGGCGCGATTGAAGGCGGTCGCCGTCGACGAAACACTGTCCGCGGAAGAGCGTTTCGAGGCGCGTCTCAAGCTCGCCGAGTTGCCGCGCAACTCCGCGCCGAACCGCGTGCGCAACCGTTGCGAAGTCTCGGGGCGTCCGCGCGCTTTCTATCGCAAGTTGAAAATGTCGCGCATCGCTCTGCGCGAGCTTGGTTCCCGCGGCCTCGTGCCCGGCCTCGTGAAGTCCAGCTGGTAAGGGGAGCAGCGAAATGGCGATCAACGATCCGTTGGGCGATTTGCTCACCCGCATCCGCAACGCGCAGATGCGCCGCAAGGACAAGGTGGCTACGCCGGGCTCCAAGCTGCGCGCTCACGTGCTCGACGTTTTGAAGGATGAAGGCTATATCCGCGGATACACCACCACGGATTTCGGCAACGGCCGCACCGAGTTCGAGGTGGAGCTGAAATATTTCGACGGCCATCCCGTGATCAAGCAGATCGAGCGCGTGTCGCGTCCCGGTCGTCGGGTCTACGCGGATGTCAACGCGGTGCCGCGTGTCGCCAACGGCCTCGGCATCACCATCGTGTCGACGCCAAAGGGCGTCATGGCGGATCACGCGGCGCGCGAGAACAACGTCGGCGGCGAGGTTTTGTGCAAGGTCTTCTGATCCTGCGCGAAGCCACCATACAGGAATTGCTATCATGTCTCGTATCGGCAAGAAGCCCGTCGTCGTGCCGGCCGGAGTCACCGCGAAGGTGGACGGCCAGCTTGTTTCGGTCAAGGGCGCCAAGGGTCAACTCGAGTTTCTGGTTCCAGACGACGTCTCCGTCGTCTACCAGGACAATGCGATCAAGGTGGATCCGCGCAACGAAACCAAGCGCGCGCGCGCGCTTTGGGGCACGTCGCGGGCCCGGGTTAACAACATCGTGCTCGGCGTGACCACGGGCTTCGAAAAGAAACTCGAAATCACTGGCGTCGGTTATCGCGCGGCGGTGCAGGGCAAGACCCTGCAGTTGGCGCTTGGTTACTCGCATGATGTGAATTATCCGATTCCGGCCGGCGTCACGATCGTGACTCCCAAGCCGACGGAGATCACCATCAGCGGGATCGACAAGCGCCAGATCGGCCAGATCGCCGCCGAAATCCGCGCGTTGCGCGCGCCCGAGCCCTATAAGGGCAAGGGCGTGAAATACGCCAACGAATTTATCTTCCGCAAGGAAGGCAAGAAGAAGTAAGGATTGCCGTCATGGCCAGGGATGTTCAACACGAAATCCGCCGCAAGCAGCGGGTGCGCCGTTCGATCCGAGCGCGCGCCTATGGGCGCCCGCGCCTGTCGGTTTTCCGTTCGTCGAAGCAGATCTATGCGCAGATCATCGACGACGAGCAGGGCGTGACGGTCGTCGCCGCGTCCTCGATGGAAAAGGCGAACCGCGACAGCCTCAAATCCGGGGCCAATATCGACGCCGCCAAGGTGGTGGGCAAGCTCATCGCCGAGCGCGCCGTCGCCAAGGGCATCAAGGCCGTCGTGTTCGACCGCGGCGCCTATATGTATCACGGGCGCGTGAAGGCGCTCGCCGAGGGCGCCCGCGAGGGCGGCCTGGACTTTTAATCGATCACCTCGAAGCGAGCGGTCTTTTAAGGCCGCGTAAGTGACGGAAGAGAAAATGGCGCGTGAATCAGAGGGCGGTCGCGGTCGCGATCGCGATAGAGAAGAGCGCGACAGCGAATTCGTGGATCGTCTGGTCCACATTAATCGCGTCGCCAAAGTCGTGAAGGGCGGCCGCCGCTTCGGTTTCGCGGCGCTCGTCGTCGTCGGCGACCAGAAGGGCCGCGTGGGCTTTGGTCATGGAAAGGCGCGCGAAGTGCCCGAGGCGATCCGCAAGGCGACCGACGCGGCCAAGCGCGCGCTGATCCGCGTGCCGCTTCGCGAAGGCCGCACGCTGCATCACGACGTCAACGGCCGCCATGGCGCCGGGCGCGTCGTGCTGCGCGCGGCGCCTCCCGGCACCGGCATCATCGCCGGCGGGCCGATGCGCGCCGTGTTCGAGACGCTCGGCGTGCACGACGTCGTGGCCAAGAGCCAGGGCTCGTCGAACCCTTACAATATGATCCGGGCGACTTTCGACGCGCTCGGCCGTGAAGATTCGCCGCGCGCCGTCGCCGCGCGCCGCACGCTCAAGGTTTCGACCTTGCAGTCGCGGCGCCAGGGGACCGACGCCGAAGCCGTCGACGCGTGAGGGGAGGCATCGAGATGACGACGACCAAGACCATCACCGTCGAGCAGACCGGGAGCGCCACCGGACGTCCCGATCGGCAACGCAAGTCCCTCATCGGCCTGGGCCTGACCAGAATCGGGCGGCGCCGGACTCTCGAGGATACGCCTTCCGTGCGCGGCTTGATCGCCAAGGTGGCGCATCTCGTCAAAATTGTCGGCGAGAAGTGAGGGCGGGCAAATGGTGAAACTCAACGATCTTTCCGACAATCCCGGCGCCAGCAAGAATCGCATGCGCGTCGGTCGCGGCATCGGCTCCGGCAAGGGCAAGACCGGTGGCCGCGGCGTCAAGGGCCAGAAGGCGCGCACCGGCGTCGCCGTCAAGGGCTTCGAGGGCGGCCAAATGCCGTTGCATCGGCGTTTGCCCAAGCGCGGCTTCCATAACCCGTTCTCCCATGATTACAATGAGGTGAACGTCGGGCGGATCCAGCAGGCGGTTGAATCTGGCAAGCTCGACGCCGCCGCGGCCGTGACCAATGAGGCGCTGATCGCCGCAGGGGTGATTTCGAAGCCCCGCGACGGCGTGAAGATCCTCGGCCAGGGCGCCATCACCACGAAACTCGCGTTCGAGGTCGCCGCCGCGTCGAAATCGGCGATCGCGGCGATCGAGGGCGCAGGCGGCTCGGTGAAGCTTCTCGTGGCCTCCGCCGCGGAATAAATAAAAGCGATGCGGGAGCCCTTGCGAGGGCGCCCGCATCGTCTATTTTGCTCTCGCTCGATCGTCCCGCGCGGAAAGCGGCACCGCCCTGGATGGACGATCGGGGACAAAAACGCCCAGGCAAAATCAGAAAGCGCCGCGCGGCGGTAGCCCGCGACGGCCGCACGGAAAAAGGGGAGTTCGTCCATGGCATCGGCAGCCGAACAGCTTGCGGCCAACGTCAATCTCTCCGCCTTCGGCAAGGCCGAAGAGCTGAAGCAGCGCATCTGGTTCACGCTCGCTGCGCTGGTCGTCTATCGCCTCGGAACATACATTCCGCTGCCCGGCATCGATCCCGACGCCTTCGCCAAAAGCTTTTTTGGCCAGTCCAAGGGCGTGCTGGAACTGTTCAACATGTTCGCCGGCGGCGCCGTGCAACGGCGCGCGATTTTCGCGCTGAACATCATGCCTTACATCTCCGCCTCGATCATCATTCAGCTGCTCACCTCGGTGGTGCCGGCGCTGGAAAGCGTGAAGAAGGACGGCGAGGCCGGCCGCAAGGTCCTCAATCAGTACACCCGCTATCTGACAGTGGTGCTTGCGACTTTCCAGGCTTACGGAATGGCCATCGGCCTCGAGGGCCAGTCGGGCGTCGTCACCGAGCCGGGACTGTTTTTCCGGCTCACCACCGTCGTGACGCTGGTCGGCGGCACCATGTTCCTGATGTGGCTGGGCGAGCAGATCACTTCGCGCGGCATCGGCAATGGTTCGTCGCTTATCATCTTCGCGGGCATTGTCGCCGCCTTTCCCTCGGCGATCGTCTCCACGTTGGAGCTTGGCCGCCAAGGCGCGATTTCGACCGGCGTGATCCTTGGCGTGATCGCCATGTCCTTCGCGGTCATCGCCTTCATCGTGTTCATGGAGCGGGCGCAGCGCCGCCTGCTAATCACCTATCCCAAGCGTCAGCACGGCAACCGAGTCTACGAAGGGCAAAGCTCCTTCCTTCCGCTGAAGCTCAACACCTCTGGCGTCATTCCGCCGATCTTCGCCTCGTCGCTGCTGCTGCTGCCGACCACCATCGCCAATTTTTATCAGACGCAGGGCACGGACAACATCTTCGCGACGATTTCCGCCTATTTCGGGCATGGGCGTCCGCTTTACATGCTCTCCTATATCGGACTGATCGTGTTCTTCGCCTTCTTCTATACGGCGATCGTGTTCAACCCGACCGAGACGGCGGACAATCTCAAGAAGCACGGGGGCTTCCTGTTGGGCATTCGTCCCGGCGAGCGCACCGCCAAGGAGATCGACACGGTGCTGATGCGCATCACCGTTCTTGGCGCGGCCTATCTCGCGGTGATCTGCCTGCTGCCGGAAATGCTGATTTCCTACGCCAATCTGCCGTTTTATTTCGGTGGAACCTCGCTCCTCATCGTCGTCAGCGTGACGATGGACACGGTAGCGCAGATACACGGCCATCTGCAGGCTGGACAATATGAGGGCCTTATCCGCAAGGCCAAGCTTCGCGGAAAGCGCGCGAAATGAGGCTGGTGCTTCTAGGGCCGCCAGGCGCCGGCAAGGGCACGCAGGCCGCGCGACTCGTCGCCAAACACGCTATCCCGCAATTGTCGACCGGCGACATGCTGCGCGCGGCGGTGGCCGAAGGCACGCCGCTTGGCGCGCAGGCGAAGGAAATCATGAACCGCGGCGAGCTGGTTCCGGACGAGCTGGTGATCGATCTGATCGATCAGCGCATCGGCGAGCCGGAATGCGCTCGGGGCTTCATTCTGGACGGCTTTCCGCGCACCATCGCGCAGGCGCGCGCGCTCGACGCGCTGCTGGCCGAAAGGCAAATGAATCTCGACACAGTGATCGAACTCGTCGTCGACGAGGATGCGCTGCTCGCCAGGGTCGAGAACCGCAACCGCGAGACGTTGAAGGCCGGCGGCGTCGTTCGCGCCGACGACAATCCGGACAGCCTCAAAATCAGACTGAAGGCCTACCGCGCTCAGACGGCGCCGGTCTCGGCCTATTACGCCGAGCGAGGCGCGTTGAAGCAGGTGGACGGAATGGCGTCCATCGATGAAGTCACCGCCGCGATCGACGGAGCCGTCGGCGTAAGGGCCTGAATAGGGCCGTCCCCTTCGCGCGACGAGAAGGCCGCAGAGCATGAGTTCGCGATCGTTTTGCGGGCTGGATTTCGGCACGTCCAACTCCACGGTTGCGTGCCAGATCCAGGGCGGTATGGAACTCGCCCCGGTGGAGGGCGAGAGCAGGACGCTCCCGAGTTCGGTTTTTTTCGATTTCGCCGACGGCTCGGTCTCGTTCGGACGCGCCGCCCTTGCCTGTTACGCCGAGGGCGTCGAGGGTCGGCTGATGCGCAGCCTAAAGTCGGTCCTCGGCGGCAGCCTGATGGACGAGACCACGCGGATCAAGTCCCGCGTTTACACTTATAAGGAAATCATCGGGCTGATCGTCGCCCGGCTCAAAGCCTCGGCCGAACGCGCGGCGGGCGCCGGCGTCGCCAGGGCCGTGCTCGGCCGCCCGGTCCATTTCGTGGACGACAATCCCGCGGCGGACCGCGCGGCGCGCGACGCCCTCGAGGAAATCGCCCGCGCGCAGGGATTTACCGAGATCGAGTTCCAATACGAGCCCATAGCCGCGGCCCTGGCCTATGAGCAAACCGTCGAGCGCGAGCAATACGCATTGATCGCCGATATTGGCGGCGGCACCTCGGATTTTTCGATCGTGCGGGTCTCGCCGGAAGGCCGCGCCCGCACGGACCGCGCTCAAGACGTTCTGGCCAACAAGGGCGTGCATATCGGCGGCACCGACATCGACCGTCTGCTCAGCCTTCGCGCGGTGATGCCCCTGCTGGGTCTGAACAGCGAGCGACGCGGGGATTTCGGGGCGAAAATCCTTCCGGTCGCCAATGCTTTCTTCGTCGACCTCGCGACATGGCACAGGATCAATCTGCTTTATACGCCCAAGGTCGCGCGGGAGCTGCAAAGCATGCAGCGTCATTCGCTGTCGCCGGAACTGATCGAGCGGCTGATCGCCGTGGTCGAGAGCCGGCGCGGCCACTCCATCGCGCTCTCGGTCGAGATCGCAAAAATCGCGCTGTCGACCCGGCCGAGCGCGATGATCGATCTCACCGACATCGAGCGCGATTTCGTCGTCGAGGCGAACCGCGACATTCTTCGAGCCGCCATCGCCGACCGGCTCGGCGCCCTCGCGCGGACGCTCGACGACACGCTGGCGGCGGCGGGATTGACCGGCGAACGCATCGACGCGGTGTTTCTGACGGGCGGCTCGACGGCGATCCCGGCGGTGCGCGCCGTGGCGACGGCCCGAACGCCGCGGGCGACGATCGTCGAGGGCGATCTATTCGGCGCCGTCGGCTTGGGGTTAGGCTTGGACGCGCGGCGAAAATTCGGATAGTCTCTGGTTTGATTGTCGCGACTGATTTGCCGGCGGCCGTGTTCGCGACGGGCCTTCGTCGCTATTTTGTAGCAAATATCGTTTTGCGGCTTGACTCCTTGGTAAACGCTCGTTATCGCCACAACACAATCAAAACACGGGAAGCGCTCGCACGGCGAGGGCTTCTGTTTTTGCGTTTCACAGCCCGCATGGGCCGGCCTCCACCGGACGCGGGACCGAGCGGCGCCTTTTGGCGTCGCGCCATCGCGCCGCCTCCGGGGCGGCGCCTCACATGGAGCATGACAGTGGCACGTATCGCGGGCGTAAATATTCCAACCAACAAGCGCGTCATCATCGCGCTACAATATATCCACGGGGTCGGCCCCAAGATAGCCGAGGAAATCTGCGCCAAGGTCAATATTCCGGCCGAGCGCCGCGTCGCGCAGCTCACCGACGCCGAAGTGCTGCAGATCCGCGAAGCGATCGACCGCGACTATGTGGTGGAAGGCGATCTGCGCCGCGAGGTGGCCATCAACATCAAGCGTCTGATGGATCTCGGCTGCTATCGCGGTCTGCGCCATCGTCGTCAGCTGCCGGTCCGCGGCCAGCGCACGCACACCAACGCCCGCACCCGCAAGGGCAAGGCGAAGCCGATCGCCGGCAAGAAGAAGTAAGTTTCGCAACTCGAAAACGCATCGATGGGACGGGCGCGCGCTTTGCGCTCCCGACCCGACAGCAGCCCTAGCGCCTGGAATTACGGGCGCGCCCGAAGGACAAAAAAATGGCCAAGGAAACAACCCGCGTTCGCCGCCGGGAGCGCAAGAATATCGTCTCCGGCGTCGCGCACGTGAACTCGACGTTCAACAACACGATGATCACCATCACCGACGCGCAAGGCAACACTGTGTCCTGGTCCTCCGCGGGCACGATGGGATTCAAGGGCTCGCGCAAATCGACTCCCTACGCCGCGCAGATGGCGGCCGAGGACGCGGCGCGCAAGGCCGGCGAGCATGGCGTTCGCTCGCTCGAAGTGGAAGTCTCGGGACCAGGCTCTGGACGCGAATCCGCGCTGCGCGCTTTGCAAGCGGCCGGCTTCACCGTGACGTCGATTCGTGACGTGACGCCGATTCCGCATAATGGTTGCCGTCCGCGCAAGCGTCGCCGCGTCTAATCGGCGGGTGCGTGTTTCCCGCCCGCCGTCGCTTCCGGCGGCTCGCGGGGTCTCGCGGCCTTTGGTTTCTAAAATTCGATATTCGCGCCAGGCGGTATCCGCCGGCGCCGCGGCCGAGAAGCTCAAGGAAAGGCGCCAAAGTGAGCATCCAGAAAAATTGGCAGGAACTCATCAAGCCGAGTAAGCTCGTGGTCATTCCGGGCGACGATCCGCGCCGGCAGGCGACGGCGGTGGCGGAGCCGCTTGAGCGCGGCTTTGGCCAGACGCTCGGCAATTCACTGCGCCGGATACTGTTGTCGTCCTTGCAGGGCGCGGCCATCACCTCGGTCCATATCGACGGGGTGCTGCATGAATTTTCGTCGATTCCCGGCGTGCGCGAGGACGTGACCGACATCGTTCTGAACATCAAGGACATCGCCGTCAAATATCACGGCGAAGGCCCGAAGCGTTTGACGCTCAAGAAGCAAGGGCCGGGCGCGGTGACGGCGGGTGACATCCAGGCCACCGGCGACGTGCAGATTCTCAACCCCGATCTGGTGATCTGCACGCTCGATCAGGGCGCCGAGTTTCGCGTCGAGTTCACCATCTCGACCGGCAAGGGCTATGTGCCGGCGGATCGCAACCGCGCCGAGGACGCGCCGATCGGCCTCATTCCGGTCGACAGCCTTTATTCTCCGGTCAAGAAGGTCAGCTATCGCGTGGAGAACACCCGCGAAGGTCAGGTGCTCGACTACGACAAGCTGACGCTTTCGATAGAGACCAATCGGGCGATCAGCCCGGAGGATGCGCTGGCCTACGCCGCGCGCATCCTGCAGGATCAGCTCAATGTCTTCGTCAATTTCGAGGAGCCGCGCCGCGAAGAGGCCCAGCCGTCGATTCCGCAGCTCGCCTTCAACCCGGCGCTGTTGAAGAAGGTGGAAGAGCTGGAGCTTTCGGTCCGTTCGGCCAATTGCCTCAAGAACGATAACATCGTCTATATCGGCGACCTCATCCAGAAGTCGGAGGCTGAAATGCTCCGCACGCCGAACTTCGGCCGCAAGTCCTTGAACGAGATCAAGGAAGTGCTGGCGCAAATGGGGCTGCACCTCGGCATGGAAGTGCCGGGCTGGCCGCCGGAGAACATCGACGACCT
>Ga0181521_10006527_pt1 | contig 12612 bp, 13 predicted proteins | sample PEATcosm2014_Bin_32_FD_119764 | JGI IMG/M metagenome (GOLD analysis project Ga0181521, IMG submission 119764) | Peatland microbial communities from MTU Mesocosm Facility, Houghton, MI, USA - PEATcosm2014_Bin02_60_metaG | ecosystem: Environmental > Terrestrial > Soil > Wetlands > Peat | place... | reverse complement strand
GACTGGTATTCGTTGTTCACGGTGGAGCGGTCGCCGGTGAAGGTGTCCGAAGCCGATTCGGTGGCCAGAGTCTTGAGCCGGTCCAGAATGTTGCTGACGTTGGTGAGACCGCCGTCGATAATCTGCAACTGCCCTTCGCCATTGTTGGCGTTTTGCACGCCCTGCGTCAACTCGGTGACATTGTCGCGGAGTTGGTTGGCGACGGCCAGTCCGGCTGGGTCGTCTCCGGCCGAATTGATGCGGTAGCCGGAAGTCAACTGCTCGATGGTCTGGTTTTGAAAATTGGTGTTGGTCTGCAGGTTTTCCTGGGCGACCAGTGAAGCTACGTTCGTTTGAAGGGAAATCATGATTTTACGTCCTGTTGTGAATTTTTCGGCATCCTGCCGCAGCCGGGTTGTGCGACCGTTCGGCCCGCGTTCCGGCCTTCATTGCTGCATATCGACACTCCCGGGCGAAGCTTGAACCGTGTCCGATCGCAGCGCTTCGGCAACGCTTTCTACGACCCCATGCCAATCGCCGGCTTGCCCTTGCCGGAACAGCCGCATGGAGGGATACCAGGGGCTGGTGTCGCCCGCGGCGAACCAGCGCCAGTCGGGCGCCCAGGCGAGCAAATTCCATACCGGCCGCCCTAGCGCTCCGGCCAGATGGGCGGGCATGGTATCGACCGTGATAACCAGGTCGAGAGATTTCACGAGCGCCGCCAACTCGGGCACTCCTTCGGATTCGTCGAGCGCCTGGCGCAGCCACCCGCCGGCGGCGCCGATCTCCGAGGCGACGCCGGCGCCGGCCTGCAGGCTGTACCACTGGATGCCCGGCAGGGCTGCCAAAGGGGCCAGGGCGCGCAGCGCAACCGAGCGCTGCCGGTCGCTCGCATGCGCCGGGTTTCCGGCCCACGCCAGCCCCACGCGCCGCGGCCCCGGCGCCAGGCGCGCGCGCAGGCGGGCGGTCAGCGCGGGCGGAACCTTCAGGTAGGGAACCGTGGCGGGAACCGTCCCTGGAGTGGTTCCGAAAATCCCGGGCAGACTCATCAGGGGCGCCTGCACGTCGAAATCGGGCAGCGCATCGGCGGGGGTAATGGTTTCCGCAACTCCCTCGATGGATCGCACCAGGGAGGCCACTTTGGGCTGGCATTCCACCAGCACCCGGCCGCCCCGCGCCGCCACCAGGGTGGCGTAACGCGCGAATTGCAAGGTATCGCCCAAGCCCTGCTCGGCGAACAGAAGAATGGTTTTGCCTTGCAGCGGGCCGCCCTCCCAACGCGGCCGCGCCAGCGCCCGGGGCGGTTCGCCGACGATTTTCCAGCGCCATTCGTATTCCGCGAATCCCGCCGCGAAGCGCCCTTCCTGCATGAGAGTGAAGCTGCGGCAGAAGTGCGCTTTGGCAAACCGCGGATTCTGCCGCAAGGCCTCCTCGAAACAGGCCAGGGCATCGGCCGGACGATTCTGCGCCTGCCGCACGGTCCCCAGGTTGGTCCAGGCTTCGGGGTAGTCCGGGCGCGCCCGCGCCGCGCCCGCAAATTGCGCGGCCGCTTCTTCCAGGCGGTCCATGCCCTGCAGGGCCACCCCCAGGTTGTTGGCGGATTCGGCGCTGCCGGGCTGGAGTTCGAGGGCGCGCCGGCAAGCTTCTTCGGCCGCGGCGAAGCGCTTCTGGCGCAGCAGCACGGAACCCAAATTGGAATGCAGGTGCGCCGCCTGCGGAGAGGCCGCCAGAGCTTCGCGCACGGCTTGTTCGGCTTCGCCGTCGCGCCCCTGGTGCAGCAGCGCCACCGCGAGATTGCTGAGCCCCTCGGCCATGCCCGGGCGCAGGCGCAGCGCGTGGCGCGCCCACCGCTCGGCCTCGCGGCAGTTCTCCACCTGCAAAAACGCGGCCGACAGGTTGACCGCCGGCTCGGCATCCGCCGGGCTCAGCCGCAGGGCCTCCCGAAAACAGTCCAGCGCTTCGGGGTGGGAGCCTTGCGCGCGTAGCGCATTGCCCAGATTATTAAACGCCTGGGCGCAGCAGGGATCGCGCTGGATGGCGCGCAGAAAAGCCCCGCAAGCCTGGCGGTAAAGCTTCTGCGCGGCCAACGCGTTTCCCAGGTTCACCAGGGCGGGCAGCCAGTCCGGCTGCAGCCGCAAAGCCTCGCGGTAACACAGCGCCGCATCGGAGTGCCTGCCCTGCGCCGCCAGGATCTCTCCCAGGGTGGTATGGAAAGCCGCCGTTTGCGGCCGTTGGCGGATGGCCTTGAGGACGCGCGCCGAAGCTTCCGCCAGACGGCCCTGCTGCAACCCGATCCGGCCCAGCAGGTGCCAGCCGTCGGCATTGCGCGGGTCGCGCTCGACAACGCGCCCATAGCGGTCTTCGGCTTCTTCCAACCGCCCCTGCTGGTGGAGCGCCAGGGCGGCGGAGAGATCCCGCTCGCAGGGGGCCCTCATAGGCGCGCCGCCCCCAAAACGGCGGCGATCTCTCCCGGCGCGACGGCGTCCAGGGTGCGCGACGCAGCCAGGTTTTCGGCGCGCGTCTGCCGCACTTCGCCGCGCATCACCGGGACGCTCTGGGGAGCGCGGATGCCTAATTTGACGCGGCTCGGCCCGGACTCGATGATTTCGATTTCGATGTCGTCGCCAATCAGCACGGATTGACCGGGACGCCTGCGGATTACCAGCATAGGGCCTCGGTTTTCTCCACCACCAGCGGTTCGCGGCAGCCATAGCGTTCATCGGGGCGTATGGCCTGCACGGCGCGCCGCGTGGCGGCGTGGATGACCACCGGGGAGCGCAGGTTGGCGGTGGGAGGCTGGCCCTCCACCAGGGATAGAATCGCCAGCGCGTTTACTTCTCTCCCCAAGGCCGGCGGGCGGTCTTCGGGTAGGCGCAAAAGATCCAGATCTTCGGCCGTCATGGCGATGCGGTAGTCGGCGCGGAGGGTTTGTACGGGCACCGCCAGAAAGCACAGGCCGGGCGACTCCAGGCTCTGCAAAAAGACCAGGCCGTCCGCCGCGGGATGGTTCAGCGGCAGGAAGCGGCGGCATTGCTCGAAGCCCGGCAGGCCTTCGGGAAACTCCACCACGGCCGCCGGATCCACCGTAATCCGGCCGAAATGCGCGGTTGTAAAAGTCATGGTTTCTTCCTTCCGGGTTGCGGTTCGGATTTCTCCCCCTCCTGGGTGAGCAGCACCACCGCCACGCGGCGGTTGTGGGCGCGGCCCTCCTCGGTATCGTTGGTATCCACGGGGGCGTTTTCGGCGTAGCCGGCAATGGCCATGCGGGAGCGGTCCACGTGGTAGCGCTCTTCCAGAATCTGGGCCATGGCGATGGCTCGCGCCGCCGACAGTTCCCAGTTGCCGCGGAAGCGCGAGTTGTGAATGGGGAGCGCATCGGTATGGCCCTCCAGCCGCACCGGGTTGGGCAGGCCCTGGATCACGGCGGCGATCTTGGCCAGCACGGGAATGCTGGCGGGCGCCAGCGCATCGTCGCCCGAGGCGAAAAACGCCGCCTCTTGCAGGCTGATGACCAAACCCCGCATTTCCAGGCTGAGCTGGATCTTCCCGCTGTTCAATTCGGCCGCCAGTCCGCGTTGCAGCGTTTCCAGCGATTTGGACAGGTCCGCGGGATGCTGCGGCGGAGCGGCGGGCGGGGGAGCCGGCGGAGGCTCGTTGTCGGACTTGGGCACGAGCTCGCGGTTGCGCGGCGGCTTGGCGGCGACGAATCTTCCGCGGCCCAGAACGGTCGAAATGGCGGCCGAGAACTGGCCGTGCTCGAGCGCTTCGCGCACCGATTCGGAAACCGCTTTCGCCTTGGTCTTATCGGCCTGGGTGGAGGCGAACATCACCACGAAGAAGGCGAACAGCAGAGTGATGAAATCGGCATAGGAGACCAGCCAACGCTCGTGGTTTTCATGCGCCGCCGCCTTTTTTCGCGTCATGGCTTGCCTCCCGGCGCCGCGGCTTTGGGCCCGGCCTTCTCGGCGGCGGCTTTGACCGGTTTCGGCTTTACCGTCTGGGGATTGAAGGATTCCAGCTTGAGCCGGATGAGAGTGGGGTTCAGACCTTCCACAATCCCGATCACCCCTTCCAGAGTGAGGTCTTTCAGCACGACCGACTCGCGCATGCGGGTGCGCAGCTTGCTCGCCACCGGCAGGAAAAAAATGTTGGCGGAAGCTACGCCATAGACGGTGGCGACGAAAGCCACCGCGATGCCGTGCCCCACCTCTTTGATATCCTCCAGGTGCTTCATCACCTGGATCAGCCCCAGCACGGCGCCGATAATTCCAATGGTGGGGGAATAGCCGCCGGCGGATTCCCACACCTTGGCTTCGGCTTCGGCAGCCTGCTCGCTGAGCGCCGTATCGATCTCCATCATTTTGCGGAGCTCCTGCAGGTCGGTGCCATCCACCGCCAGATTCAGAGCTTTGCGGAAGAACGGGTCGGCAATGGCCGCGGCTTCGGTTTCCAGGCTGACGATGCCGTTCTTGCGCGCCTTGCTGGCGAATTGAATGAGGGATTCGATGGTCGCGGAGGCCGGGTTCCCCGGTACGAGAAACACGCCGCGCAGCCCGCGCACGGCGCGCAGCACCACCGGCAGTGGATTGGTCACCAGCACGGCGCCGAAAGTGCCGCCCAGCACGATCATGGCGGCGGTTCCCTGAGCGATGTCCTGAATGCTGCCTTTTTCGAGGATCAACCCTCCCAGGATTCCCGCCATGGCGATGCCGATTCCCGCCAGGGTGGCAATATCGGGCGTGGAGGAAGGTCCCTTGGGCTTGCCTTTGACCGCGCCGGCGGCGCGCGCGGGAGCGGCCGGCGCGGCGGAAGGGGATGCGGATTGAGGTGCGGCTGCCATAAGTTTCAATCGGTCGTTTCGGACGGCTCGGAATCCACGTGCAGTTCCACCGCGGCGCCATCCGGAGAGTAGATCCGCCGCCGGAAATCGACGATCCGCTGGACCACTTCCTCGGCGCTTTCGCGCACCCGCAGAATCTGCCCGGTAGTCAGCGTGATCACGGTATCCGGCGTGACATCGATATGCTCGATCAGGTCGGCGTTCAGAACGAGCGGCACGCGGTTCAATCGGGTGAGCCGGATCATGAGGGTCCCTTGCACTCTATCGGCGGGTTTGCCGGAAAACATGAATGGCTTGCGGAAGCCGCCCGATAAGGAACGCGAGGACGCTATGAAATCAACAACCTGCGCCGCCCTTGCGGGGAAGGCCGAGGGGCCGGGGGAGGAACGCCGCGAGGCGCCGGAAAGCGCCGCCGGGCGATTGCGCGGCGCCCGGCGGGCCGACGCCGGCGAGCCGGGAGGCTTATCCCAGGCGCGCGGCGGGGAGGGAAGGAGCCGCGCGATGGGCGCACCCGCAGGCCGCGCGGGGACCGTTTCGAAGCGGTCGAGCCGCGTTTCCAGGGCTGCGATGCGGCGCTTCCATGGCCGCCAGGCGCCCGGCCTCTTCGCGGGTCACGATGCGCGATCCCGACGCTGCAGCTCGTCCAAGAGGCGCGATAGGCCGGCCGCCACGCCTGTTTGGCCGCCATACCGCATGGCGTTGTAGGCCGCGGTGAATTCGGCCACGGGCCGCGCCAGAGGCGCGGGCAGCGAGGCGGCAAACTCGAGCGGCGTAAACCACAAAGGTTTCTGGAATCCGCGCCTTTTCAGTATGTGCAGCATGCGCTCGTAGAGCACCGTGGCATCGGCCACGCTGGCCTGGCCGCGCCGCACCCGCCGCACGCGCCGCCGCAAACGCAGCATGCGGATCCCGGGCGGGCCGAACACCCACAGCAAGGCGCCCAAAGCCAGCGCCACCCCTACGCGCAGACCGTAGGCGCGAATCCACGCCATGGCGAAGACGTCCCAGCGCGAAGGCGCGCCGGAAAGCGAATCGAACCAGCGGATGCCCAGCCGTCCGGCGTCCTGCTCGAGCCTGTCGGCGAGCGTGCCCTGGCGGCCCGGATCGTAGCTGACCACCCATTCCTGCCAGAAGGTTTCGGCCGCGTCCAGATACAAAGCGGCGCGCGTGAGGAACCCGAGAGAGGGTGCATGGGGGTGGGGCGGGGGGGGGTCGAAGGTGGTCCAGCCGTGGCCGGGAATCCAGGCTTCCACCCAACTGTGCGCGTCGGAGGCGCGAATCACCCACAGCTCGGTGAGCGGGTTGTAGATGCCGCTTTGGAAGCCGGTGGCGAGGCGCGCGGGAATATCCAGCGTGCGCAGCATCACCGCCATGGCCGAAGCGAAATATTCGCAGTGGCCCTTCTTGCGCGTGAACAAAAAATACGCCAGCGGATCGGCCGCTTCGCGGCTGGGAAGTTGCAGGGTGTAGCCGAAATCCGTGCGCAGGCGGCGCTCGATGGCGCGCGCCCGCTCGAGGTCGGTACCCGCCCCCGCGGTCATATCGCGCGCCAACCGCGGTATGCGGCTGTCCAAGGGCGGCAACTGCAAATTCGCGGCGCGGTCGCGGGCAGCAAGTGCCGGCGCGGGAAGCGCGGACGGGGCCGTTTCGGGGGGCTCTTCCAGCAGGCTATAGGCTTCGTAGCGAAAGCCCGGCGGCGGCGCATGGCCCAGGCGGTAGCAGTCCGTCCCGGTGCGAAAGATCCCGGCGCTGCGCAGATCCACCTGCTCGGGCGTGCCGGCGAAAAACAGGGTGTCGTTATCCAGGGCGTCCAGGTCCACCACGTAGCTGATGCGCTGGCCATTGGGGCGCCCATGCGGAGCCAGGTTGATGTGGCCATGCTCGGCCGCCACGGCGTCCAGGCGCGGCTGGGGATTGAACCAGCGCTTGCCGTCGAATGCCGTGAGCGCGCCGCCGCGCCATTTCAAGCCGGCGGGGAGATGGGAGCCGTACACGCTGATGTGCATGACCGGGCGGGAGCTGGTTTTGATCTCGCCGATTTCCCCCAGGGTGACGTGATTGGAAAAGCCCGGCAGAAAAATGCGGTGCGAGACGAGGTGCGCAAAAGCCGCATCGGCGGTGCGCGGCAAAAAGAAAAAAAGCCCCGCGGTAAGCAGCAGGACCCCCAGCGCGGCCAGCAGGGAAAGCGCCGCCAGGCGCGGATGAAAGCGCCGGGCGAGGGTGCGCGCGGTAGCCGGCGATTGCCGCATGGAGCGGCGGATCTCGCCGCTGGTCAGCGCCGCCATGGCAAACAGCAGAAAGACCGCCAGAAACAGAAAGAAATTCAGGTTGACGGAGAGAATGGCCGCGGCCAGCAGTTCCCCAAAGGCGATGATGGCCGTATACAGGTAATCGCGATTGGTCCTGGAAGTGAGGATTTTCAGGACCGCCAGGAAAAACACCAGGTGCACGGTGGCGGCCAGGAAACTGCGCGAAAGGAGCAGGTAGTCCAGCCCGAAGAAGCCCATGTAGGCAAGCGTGATGCCGGTCACCAGGCGCCCCGGGAGATGGAACCGCAGGAGGCCGCAGATGAGCAGCGCGCGCAGCAGCAGGCCGGCGGAGGTCAGGGCGATCGCGCCGGCATCCAGATAGCCGGAACCGGCCACGGCCAAAAAGCCGCTGGCCACCAGACCCAACACGGAGAATTGAAAAAAACGCTCGACGGAAACCGCGGCGCTCGCGTCCGCACGCGCCATACCTTTCAGTGTAGCTGGTGGGAGAGGTTTTCCGGCCTTGGCAAGCGGCCGGCTAAAGCTTACCCTACAGAGAGAGACCTATGCGCGCGCTGGCTTCCTACCGCGAGGCGTTTTCCGTGGCCGTTTACTCCGTGCTGTCCGCCAAGCTGCGCAGCTTCCTTACGCTGCTGGGCGTGATTCTGGCCACCGCCACCCTGATCCTGGTGATGTCCCTGGTGCATGGCATGGACGTGTACGTCGCCGAACAGATCTCCGACATGGGGCCCGACGGTTTTCAGGTGCAGCGCATTCCCCTGGTGGGCGATTTCGATCCCAAGAAGCTGGTCGAGCTGGATCGCCGCAATCCCAAGCTGACGGCCGAGGAGTTCCGCTACGTGAAGAGCCATCTGACGCTGGTTCGCGAATTCGGCATGGAAGCATCCAGCAGCGTCACGGTGGGTTATCGGGAGCAGACCCTGGAGGCGGTCAATCTGGACGGCGTCACCTCGAACATCGCCGTTATCTCCAATATTGCCGTGGCTTCCGGGCGGTTCATCCTGGATATCGACGATCAGCGCCATACCGCGGTGGCTTTCATCGGGGAAGACGTTCGCTCGCGCTTCTTCCAGGACCGCGACGCGATCGGCAAGACCATCAAGCTGGATGGCGTGCCGTTCGAAGTGATTGGAACGGCCGTCAAGCGCGGATCGGTTCTCGGTTTTTCGCAAGACAACTTCGTGATGATTCCGGCCGGCGCCTATTTCAAAACTTTCGGGGCGCATCCCGATCTTACCTTCAACGGGCTGGCTCTGGACCGCGACCGTCTGGGCGACGCGCAGGACGAAGTGCGCGTCCTGATGCGGTCCCGCCGCCGGCTGCGCCCCAATCAGGAAGACAATTTCGGACTCATGGCATCGGCCTCGCTGGTGGACTTATGGGACCGGCTGACCAAAGTTCTGGCCACCATGGCGGTGGGGATCGTCTCGGTTTTCATGGTGGTAGGCGGGGTGGTAATCATGAATATCATGCTGGCGGTGGTTACGGAGCGCACCTACGAGATCGGCATTCGCAAGGCCGTGGGCGCGCGCCGGCGGGATATTCTGCGGCAATTCCTGATTGAAAGCTCGCTGCTTTCGGCCAGCGGAGGGCTGTTCGGCGTGGGGCTGGCGTGGCTGCTCACCGTGGCGGTGCGGGCGGGCACCGCGCTGCCCATGGCGGTGCCGCCAACCGCGGTGGCGATGGGAGTGGGGGTGACCGCGCTGGTGGGCCTGTTCTTCGGCGTCTATCCGGCCACACGGGCGGCGCGGCTCGATCCCATTCACGCGCTGAGGTGGGAACGATGACGCTGTTCCAGTTCCGCTCTTCCGCCGGCATGGCTCTGGCGGCCGTGCGCGAGCATAAGGCGCGCAGCCTGCTGACGGTCCTGGGAGTCATTATCGGCACGGGCGCGGTGATCGCGGTGGGCTCCATCATCACGGGAGTCAACGGCGCCATCACCGATATGGCCACGGCCTTCGGACCGGAAACCATCTTCTCCTTCCAGTTCAACCTGGGATTCCGCGGCAACCTCACCGGCGAGGAAATGAAGCGCAAGAAGTTCACCTGGGAACTGGGACGCGCCCTGGCCGAGCGCTGCCCCTCGGTGGATTACGTTTCCCCGTATCTTTTCAGCCCCAACACGTTCGGGCGCGGCGGATGGATCGACCGCGCCAAGTACGGCAGCCGCGACATTTACAACATCGAGCTGGCCGGCACCGAGGAAGGCTACGCCGAGGGCGGCGCGCAAAAGGTGCTTTGGGGCCGCTTCTTCACGGACGTGGAGAACCGTCACCATCAGCCCGTGGTGGTGATTGGCGAGCACGTTTACAAGGCCCTGTTCCAGGGCGGCGATCCGGTGGGCAAATGGATCGACGTGGACGGCCATCAGCTCCAGGTGGTGGGGGTCATCGGCAATGTGGTCGGTTTTCCCGGCCAGGAGGATCGCCGCGTCCTGCTGCCGTATTTCACCATGCACAAGATCTTTCCCACCGCCGACGAGATCATGTTCGTGATCGGCGCGCACAAAGGCATGGTGGACGCCGCCCTGAACGAGGCGCAGTCGGCGCTGCGCCAGTTGCGCAAGACGCCGCCCGCCAAGCCCGACGATTTCTGGCTCTCCACGGGAAGCCAGATGCTGGACGATTTTCACCGCATTACGGCCACGGTGGCGATTGTGATGGTGGCGCTGAGCTCCATCGGCTTGCTGGTGGGCGGGATTGGGGTGATGAACATCATGCTGGTGTCGGTCACCGAGCGCACGCGGGAGATCGGCATCCGCAAGGCCGTGGGCGCGCGCCGCGCCGATATCGTGGTGCAGTTCCTGACCGAAGCGGTGGTGCTCACGGGGCTGGGCGGCTTCCTGGGAATGACGCTCGGCTGGCTGATTTCCCTGGGATTCCGCCTGTTTTTCCCCAGCCTGCCGACCTCCGTGCCGCTCTGGGCCGCGGTACTGGGAGTGGCCGTGAGCGTGGGGGTGGGCCTGTTCTTCGGCACCTGGCCGGCCATGAAGGCGGCGCGCCTGGATCCGGTGGTGGCGCTGCAATACGAGTGAGCTTCACCCGATGCGCCGGATGATTGCCTCGGTGAATTCCGCGGTGGAGGCTTTCCCGCCCACGTCGCCGGTGAGGTGCGCGCCTTCCGCATACACCGCGCAAATGGCTTGGTGCAGCCTGGCCGCGGCGGCGCGCTCGCCCAAATGCGCCAGCATCAGGACGGCCGATTGCATGAGCGCGGTGGGATTCGCCAGGCCCTTGCCGGCAATGTCGGGAGCCGTTCCGTGCACCGCTTCGAAGATGGCGTGGTGATCCCCCAAATTGGCGCCCGGCACGATGCCGAGGCCGCCCACCAGCCCCGCGGCCAGGTCCGAAATGATATCGCCATAAAGATTGGGCAGCACCAGAACATCGAAAGTCTCGGGACGGATGACGAGCTGCATGCAGGCGTTATCGACGATCAGCTCGTGGTATTGCACCTCGGGATATTGCGAAGCCACTTCGCGGCAGCACTTCAGGAACAGGCCATCGCTCAACTTCATGATGTTGGCTTTGTGAATGGCGCTGACTTTGCGCCGCCCTTCGCGCCGCGCGAACCCGAAAGCCGCGCGCGCAATCCGCATGGAGGCGTTGGTGGTGATGATCTTGAGGCTTTCGACCACGCCGGGCACGACTTCGTGCTCGAGGCCCGAGTAGAGGTCCTCGGTATTTTCGCGGAAAATCGCCAGATCCACCGGCAGGTCCGAAAAACGCGTCTTCAACCCCGGCAGCATGCGCACCGGCCGGAAATTGGTATACAGCCCAAGTTTCTTGCGCAGCGCCACGTTGATGCTTTGGTGCCCGCCGCCGATGGGCGTGGCGGTCGGCCCCTTCAGGCCCACGCGCGTCACTTCCAGCGAGGCGAAGACTTCGTCGGGAATCAGTTGGCCGTATTCGGCCAGGGCGCGCGAGCCCGCCTCGACGCGGTCCCAATCCATCTCGACCCCCGTGGCGTTGACGGCGCGCACGGTGGCTTCTGCAACTTCGGGACCGATGCCGTCTCCCGGAATCAGCGTAATCGGATAAGCCATCATAGCTATTATAGAGTTGGGGTGTTTGGTGCTTCCGGATTTTCCGGATCGGCGTCGCGCGATGGTGGAAGCGCAGCTCGAGCGCCGCGGCATCGCCGACCAGCGCGTGCTGGCGGCCATGCGCGAAGTGCCGCGCGAAGAGTTCGTGCCCGAGCGGTATCGCGGCGAGGCCTATGCCGACGAGCCCATCGCCATCGGCTACGGCCAGACCATTTCCCAGCCGTACATGGTGGCGCTGATGGCCGAGCGGCTGCAGTTGACAGGCCGCGAGGTAACGCTGGAAGTGGGCGCCGGCTGCGGCTATGCGGCCGCCGTGCTGGGGCGCCTGGCATGGCGCGTGGTCACCGTGGAGCTGATTCCCGAACTGGCGGCCCTGGCGCAAAGCAACCTGCGCCGCACGGGCCTGGACGGCAACGTAATCGTGGTGCCTGGCGACGGCTCGCTGGGCTGCGCCGCGTTCGCGCCTTACGATGCCATCGCGGTGGCCGCCGGCGCGCCGGAAATTCCCGCCGCGCTGCTTGAACAATTGAACGACCCGGGCCGCCTGGTGATCCCCGTGGGCGAGCGCGACGATCAGGAATTGCGCGTGGTGCAAAAATGCGGCGGCCGCATCGAAGAGCGCGTCGCCACCATGTGCCGCTTCGTGCTTCTGCGCGGCGGCGAAGGATGGAAATGAATGCGCCTGCGAACCGCTAAGGACCGGCTCAAGATCGAGCACAGCATCATCGGCGGGGTGCGCGGGATTCTCGAGGAATTGCTGGCCGCCAACCCTGAGATCCGCTCCGTGATCCCCGGCGTGATCCGTCCCGTGCGCGACGCCCGCGGCAAGGTGAAGGTGCGGGTCACGGTGCCCACGCAGAACGGCTGGAAAGCCATCGCGTTGAGCGCCGGCGCGCGGCAGGAACTTTTTATCAGCACGGAGTGGAGCAAGCAGCAGGTGGAAGAGGCGCTGGGGAGGGCCGGAGCCACGGTCGGGTGAGTGGCGGCGAGGTATCCTGAGGGAGGATATCTCCATGCGCTTCGAGCGAATCACGGTTGACCCCGTGGTAGCCACCGGCAAGCCTTGTATCCGCAATTTGCGTTTTCCGGTATCGCGGCTGCCCGGTCTGCTGGCGGCCCGTGAGTCCAGGGAGTCGATCCTGAGCGCCTACCCCTACCTGGAAGAGGCGGATATCGACGAAGCCTTGCGGTATGCGGCCTGCCTGTCGGAAGACGAGACGATTGAGCTCGCGCGGTGAGGTTCCTGGTGGACATGCCGCTCCCGCCGGACCTGGCGGCATGGCTGCGCGAAGAAGGCCATGACGCCACCCATGCCGCGGAACTCCACATGAACCAGAGTTCGGATTCCGGGATTCTGCCTCGTCTGGAGAATTCGTGGGTCAGGGGCGGCCTGCGCCACCAGTCGGTCCTTCACCGCCGGCCAGTTAAGGCACGCCGTTTCAATGAAGTCGAAGCCGCTCTTAACTGTTAAGAGTTCG
>Ga0181521_10006525_pt1 | contig 12615 bp, 13 predicted proteins | sample PEATcosm2014_Bin_32_FD_119764 | JGI IMG/M metagenome (GOLD analysis project Ga0181521, IMG submission 119764) | Peatland microbial communities from MTU Mesocosm Facility, Houghton, MI, USA - PEATcosm2014_Bin02_60_metaG | ecosystem: Environmental > Terrestrial > Soil > Wetlands > Peat | place... | reverse complement strand
CCTGACGAGACCCGCCCGACCGGCCAGCCACCCCGCCGTTCCCCGGCGGGGTGGCTTAGCCGCGCGACCGGCGTAGGGATTGTGGCCCCACCGGAGGGTGACGCAGCCGTCAACGCATTGCAGAAAACGCGTCCGGACTGGTGCGCTGTGCGCCCCTGCCACCGCGGTCGTGCTTCGCGTTGGCCAAGCGGCGCTGCCGGCGGATACAAGCCGTGCGCAGTTCCATCGGTGGAGGCACAGGCACGATGTCAGGCACGGCATCAGGGGGATCGGTCGAGCGCGTGCGCGCCGCGCTGGCAGCGGCGGGGCATCCCGACACCATCACGGCTTTCCCCGACGGCACCCGCACCGCCGCCGACGCGGCCGCCGCGGTCGGCTGCGACGTGGCGCAGATCGCCAAGTCGATCGTGTTCCGTGCCGGGGAACGGGCGGCGGTGATCGTCACCTCCGGCGCCAACCGGGTGGACCCGGCGCGGGCCGGAGCGGCGCTCGGTGTGAAACTCGGCCGTGCCGATCCGGACTGGGTACGCTTGACCACAGGCTTCGCGGTCGGCGGGGTGGCGCCGGTCGGACACTTGACCCTACCGCTCATGCTGTTGGACGAGGACCTGCTGGTGCTCGATCCGGTCTGGGCCGCCGCTGGCTCGCCTCGCCACGTGTTCCGCACCACGGCCGCCGACCTGCTGCGCATGACCCGGGCATTGGTAGCGGCGGTGCGGATCTAGGACGGGGGTCCGCCTGTCGCTCGGCGTCCCCGTGCCTTCGCCCGCCCTACCGGCGCGTTGCCTGGAGCGAGAACGCCAGCGGCAACCACGGCCTGTCGGGCCAGCGCCATTGGCCCGTGCCGTCGTCCACCAATTGCTCGAACATGTGCCAGGTGACGGCGTCGTGCTCATGCAGCCAATCGAGCCTGAGCCCGGCCTTGATCAGTCCGGTGACGACATCGCCCAGCGGATGGATCCAGGTGTGGGTGGTCGCATTCCGCACCGTCACGGTTTCATCGATGTAGTCGTGCGCCTCCTCGATCACCACGGCGTCGCGGGAGAAGTACGGGGCGAAGAAGCCGGGCCGTCCGTGGGACTGCGCTGCCGCGTCGTCGAACACCAGGGCGGCGGGATGCGCCTCGGCGAGGTAAAGTGTGCCGCCGGGCTTGAGGAAAAATGCGACGATCTCGGCCCATCGGACGATGTACGGCAGCCAGGTGATGGCGCCCCAGGTGACGAACACCCGATCGAAACTTGCCGGCTCCGGGATCGCCTCGCAGGCCTCGTAGAGGTCGGATGGCACGAAGCGGGCCCGGTCCGCCAGGCCAAGCTCGGCGGCGAGCGCGCGGGCGACGCCGATGGCCGGGGCCGAGAAATCCAGCCCGACGACCGTCGCGCCGCGTTGCGCCAGGATCAGCGTGTCACGGCCGAAATGGCATTGCAGATGGAGGATGCGCTGGCCGTCGACCGCACCAAGTTCGGCTTCTTCGATGGCGTTGAGAGCGCCATGGCCGGACCGAAGGTCCTCCAGGTCGTAGCCGCGCGGACCGACATGCAGCGGAACCTTCTCGTCCCAATGCGCACGGTTGATGGACCGCCAGTCGGGGTCGATCATGGTCAGCAAACCTCTCCCGCCTGCGGCGGGAGAGGTCGCCGCACCCTGGCGCGCGGCGGGTGAGGGTGCCGCGTGCCGCACGCATCGTGAACCACGCCGAGCGATGGATTCATAGTGGGGCGCTCGCGGCATCCTCACCCGCCGCTTCGCGGCGCGTCGATCCGCTTCGCGGCTCAACCCCGCGCGCGGCGCGAGAGAGGTTTTCTTTACCCCGGCTGCGGCGCCGGTGCCGGTCCGCCGGCGGGCGGCTGCGGCGCAGGACGCCCCGCACTCGGCACCGAGGCACGGCGGTTCTCCGGCGCCGGCTCGTCCACCACCTTGCGGATCACCGGTTCGCCGCGGAGCACCGTGCGGATCTCGTCGCCGCTCAGCGTCTCGTGCTCCAGCAGCCCGCGCGCCAGCCGATGCAACTCCTCGATGTTCTCGGTCAGGATGCGCTTCGCCTTGGCATACGCCTTGTCGATGATGTCCTTGATCTCGGCATCGATATCCCGCGCCGTCGCCTCCGACACGTTCTTGGTCTGCGTCACCGAGTGCCCGAGGAACAGTTCCTGGCTGTTGTCGCCATAGGCGATCATACCGAGCTTGTCGCTCATGCCCCACTCGGTGATCATCCGGCGCGCCTGGTCGGTCGCCATCTTGATGTCGCCGGCGGCGCCGTTCGACACCTTGTCCGGGCCGAAGATGATCTCCTCCGCGGCCCGGCCGCCCATCGCCATGGTCAGTTCGGACAGCAGTTTGGACTTCGACTTCGAGTAGCGGTCGCCCTCCGGCAGGCTCATCACCAACCCCAGCGCCCGCCCGCGCGGGATGATCGTCGCCTTGTGCACCGGATCGCATTCCGGCTCATGCATGGCGCACAGCGCGTGGCCGCCCTCGTGATAGGCGGTCATCCGCTTCTCCGCTTCGGACATCACCAACGAGCGCCGCTCGGTGCCCATCATCACCTTGTCCTTGGCCGCCTCGAACTCGGCCATGGCGACGACGCGCTTGCCCAGCCGGGCGGCCAGCAGCGCACCCTCGTTCACCAGGTTGGCGAGGTCGGCGCCGGAGAACCCCGGCGTCCCACGCGCAATCACCTTCGGATCGACATCGGATGCCAGCGGCACCTTGCGCATGTGCACCCGCAGGATCTTTTCGCGGCCGTTCACGTCGGGGTTCGGCACCACCACCTGGCGATCGAACCGCCCGGGCCGCAGCAGCGCCGGATCGAGCACGTCCGGCCGGTTGGTGGCGGCGATCAGGATGACGCCCTCGTTGGACTCGAACCCGTCCATCTCCACCAGCATCTGGTTCAGCGTTTGCTCGCGCTCGTCGTTGCCGCCACCGAGGCCGGCACCACGATGCCGCCCCACCGCGTCGATTTCATCGATGAATATGATGCACGGCGCGTTCTTCTTCCCCTGCTCGAACATGTCGCGCACCCGCGACGCGCCGACACCCACGAACATTTCCACGAAGTCGGAACCCGAGATGGTGAAGAACGGCACGTTCGCCTCGCCGGCGATGGCGCGGGCCAGCAGGGTCTTGCCGGTGCCGGGCGGGCCGACCAGCAGCACGCCCTTGGGGATCTTGCCGCCCAACCGCTGGAATTTCTGCGGGTCCTTGAGGAACTCGACGATCTCCTGGAGTTCGCCCTTGGCCTCGTCGATGCCGGCGACGTCGTCGAAGGTCACGCGTCCCTGTTTCTCGGTCAGCATGCGGGCGCGCGATTTGCCGAAGCCCATGGCGCGGCCGCCCCCCGCCTGCATCTGGCGCATGAAGAACACCCAGACGCCGATCAGCAGCAGCATCGGGAACCAGGACAGCAGGTAGTGCAGCAGCGGGTTGACGTCGGCGTCTTCCGGCTTGGCGATCACCCGCACATTCTTGTCGGTGAGGGTCTTCACCAGGGACGGGTCTTCCGGCGTGTAGGTCTGGAAGGTACGGCCGTCGGTGAGTTGGCCGGACACCGTGCGGCCCTGGATCACCACGTCGCGCACACGGCCGGAGTTCACCTCCGAGATGAAGTCGGAATACGCGACCTGAGTGGCCGCGGTATGCGTCGTGCCTGGCTGAAACAGGTTGAACAGCACCACCAGCAGCAGTGCGATGATCACCCACAACGCCAGGTTCCGGCCAAAATTGCTCATTGACTTCCGCTCACGTGATCAGTCCCGGATCGCCGCCCCGGGTCCTGGAACCGGTGCACCGCTGGCGCGAAACCTAGGGCAACATAGGGTGTCCGTCCCGCTACCGCATCCCCCATCGCTCAGCCCACGTTACCGCCGGGTTCCGGGACCGGCAGGAATGGCGCACCGGCCGCCGGGCGCCGCGGGCTGAACACCACCGGCACGGCGTCGCAGGTGGCCCGGTCAGGATAGAGCAGATGCGGCACCGCCACCAGAGAATTGCCGCGGCGCAGCGCCGGCAGGGTTTGCAGGACGGCCGACGGCAGCCGCGACCAGCGGCGCAGGCGGGCGGCATCGGCGCCGAGCGCGCCGATGGTCGCGTCCTCCGGTGGCATGGCACGCTCTGCCAGTCGGAAGCGACCGTCCCAGACGGCGCCGGGCCGCGCGGCGACCACGGGCGCCATGGCCGCGGCCTCGCGCACCAGCAGCAGAGGTCCCTTGCCCGCTGCCTCGCGCACCAGCAGCAGCGGTCCCTTGCCTGCGGCCTCGCCCAACGGCAGCAACCCGTCGCCGAGGCGGCCGGCCGGCAGCAGGCGCACTCCGGCCAGGGTCGCCGGACGCGGCGCAGCGGCGAGCGCGGTGACGGCACGGGTTGGCGGCGGAAAGGCGGCGCCGGCGATCGTCTGGATCAGCGCCGCGAGGGCGGCCGCTTCGATGGGCCCCGGCGACAGGAGCGCAAAACCCTCGGGGTGGATGGCGGCGCGTTCGGCCAGGATCTCGGCAATGGCTGCCTCCCGCGCCGCACGGGTGGTGCCGGCGGCGCGGGCGGCTTCGCACAGCGCCGCAATGGCGGGGCCGGTGCCGTCCGGATCGCCCAGGCCGGCGCGCAGGCGCGAGCGCAGGGCGCGTTGGTCACGGTTCGACGGATCCTCGACCCAGGCAACCCCGGCAGCAAGCAGCGTCGCCCGCAGGCGCACCGGCGGAACCCCGAGCAAGGGCCGCAACAGGCGGAGTTCGGTTTGCTCGCTGAGTGCGGGCATGGCGGCGAGGCCGGCCGGGCCGCTGCCGCTCTGCCGCCGCATCAGTACGGTCTCGGCCTGGTCCGCGGCGTGGTGGCCCAGCAGGAGATGCAGGATGCCGTGCCCGGCGCAGGCGGCGCGCAGGGCGGCGTAGCGTGCGGCGCGCGCGCGCTCGGCGAGCGCGGGGCCGCGGTGCAGGCCGGCCAGGCGGAGGGTTCTGGCGGGGATGCCGCACCCGGCCAGGCGCTGCACGGTGAGCGCGGCCTCGGCGGCGGCTTCCGGCCGCAAGCCATGATCGACCACCAGGGCGAGCAGCGACCCGCCCCGCGCGCGGGCCCAGGCATCGGCCAGGAGGGCGAGGGCCATGCTGTCGGCGCCCCCCGATACGCCCGCCGCCAGAAGCGGTGCCGGCTCGAACGGGCCGAGCGGTGCCATGCGGGCGACGAACTCATCGGCGGTGATGGGCAGAGGGAATACTCCCCCTCCCCTTGAGGGCTTGGGGCGCGAAGCGGACCAAGGTTGGGGGGAGGGGTCGTGCAGGCGACGGCTGTGCGCTATCGACCCCTCCCCCCAACCTTGGTCCGCTTCGCGCCCCAAGCCCTCAAGGGGAGGGGGAGTATCTTGATCTTGCTTTGCACCGCTTGCATCGCCGCCTGGAACGCCGCCTCCGCATCCAGCGCCGTGGTATCCAGCAGCACCGCGTCGTCCGCCGCGCGCAACGGCGCCGCGGTCCGCGCGGCGTCCTGGGCGTCACGCGCCCGCATGTCCTGTTCGACCGTCGTCAGATCGGCCGACACACCCTTCGCTCGCAGTTCCAGCCAGCGGCGACGGGCACGCTCCTCCAGGCTCGCGGTGACGAACAGTTTTACCCCCGCATCGGGGAAGATCACCGTGCCGATGTCACGGCCGTCCAGTACTGCTCCATGCTCCGTCCCGAAACCGCGCTGGAAAGCCAGCAGGGCGGCACGCACGGCGGGGATCGCGGCCACGGCGGCGGCGGCGGCGTCGGCCTGCGGGCCACGCAGGTCGGGGCGTTCCAGGTCGGTCGGCATCAGCGCGCGGGCGGCGGCCTCGGCGACCGCCGGGTCGGCCGGGTCGGCCCCCGTGTCCAGCACGCGCCGGCCGACCGCCCGATACAGCAGGCCGGTGTCGAGGTAGGGCAGCCCGAGCGCCGCAGCGATGCGCCGCGCCAGCGTGCCTTTGCCGGCCGCGGCGGGGCCGTCGATGGCGATGATCGGCCGGGCCGTCACGCCGCGTCACCAGCGATGGCGACGATGCGCCGAGCGTTCGCGCCGCCACCAGCGATGGCAACGATGCGCCGAGCGTTCGCACCGCCGCCCGCGTTGGCGCTGATCGGCCGGGCGGTCACGCCGCAGCCCACGTTGGCGCTGATCGGCCGGGCAGTCACGCCGCCGCCAGCCTCGCGCCGGCGCGGTTCATCAGGTCGACGAATTCGGGAAAGCTGGTGTCGATGCACGCGGCATCGTCCACCGCAACCGGCTGCTCCGTCGCAACGCCAAGCACCAGCGCGGCCATGGCGATCCGATGGTCCATGTGAGTGAGCACCAACCCGCCGCCCGCCGGGGGAGCACCGTCGCCATGCACGATCAGGTCGTCGCCCTCGACCTCGACCCGAGCGCCATTGGCGGCCAGCAGCGCCGCGGTGGCGGCCATCCGGTCGCTCTCCTTTACCCGCAACTCTTTCAGCCCGCGCATCCGCGTCGTGCCGGACGCGGTGGCGGCGATCACCGCCAGAATCGGATATTCGTCGATCATGCTTGGGGCATGCTCCCACGGCACGTCCACGCCGCGCAGCGCGCCATGGGTGACGACAAGGTCGCCGACCGGCTCGCCGCCCTGCACCCGGGCGTTCTCGGTGACGATGTTGGCGCCCATCTCGGCCAGCGTGGCGAACAGCCCGCAGCGTGTTTCGTTCAGCCCGACCCCCGGGATGGTCAGCCGTGACCCCGGCACCAGCAACGCCGCGGCGATCAGGAACGCGGCGGAGGACGGATCGCCCGGCACGGCGACGTCGGCGGCGCGCAGTTCCGGCTGGCCTTGCAGCTCGATCACTCGGGTGCGCCCGTCCGCCGTCACCTGCACGCTGGCGCCGAAATGGCGCAGCATGTTTTCGCTGTGGTCGCGGGTGGCCTCGGGCTCCTCGACGCGGGTGATGCCGGGGGCGTTCAGGCCGCACAGCAGGACAGCCGACTTCACCTGCGCCGACGGCACGGGGACGCGATAGTCCAGCGGCAGGGCCTCGCGCGCGCCCTCCACCGCCAGCGGCAGCCTTCCGCCCTCGCGGGCCGAAAAACGGGCGCCGCAGGCGGCCAGGGGGTCGGTCACCCGGCGCATCGGCCGCCGGCGCAGGCTGGCATCGCCGGTCATCACCGCGAAGATCGGATGGCTGGCCAGGATGCCGCATAGCAGCCGGGCGGCGGTGCCGGAGTTGCCCATGTCGAGGACATCCGCGGGCTCGGTCAGCCCGCCGACGCCACGACCGGCGACGCGCCAGGTACCGTCCGGATCGTGCTGCACCTCGGCGCCCAGCGCGCGCATGGCGGCCGCGGTGCGCAGCACGTCCTCACCTTCCAGCAGGCCGGTGATGCGCGTCTCGCCCACCGCCAGCGCGCCGAACATCAGCGCGCGATGGCTGATCGACTTGTCGCCCGGCACGGCGATGGTGCCGGCGAGCGGCGCGGCGGCGCGGTGCGAGATCAGCTTGCGGGGGGTGGCATCCATGCGGCGGGTTCCCGGGTCGGCCGCGCGCTTAGCATGCGGCACACCGATTTGACAGCCGCCCGTCACGATGGCATGGCCGCGCGCTTTCCCAGACCGACTGACGAGGCCCTGCCCGATGGTGAAGCCAGAACTCGGCACCAAGCGCGTCTGCGTCTCCTGTGGCGCCCGCTTCTACGACCTGACGAAGCAGCCGGCGGTGTGCCCGAAATGCGGCACGGAGCAACCGGTGGAGCAACCGCGGCCACGGCGGACCGGCGGCGGCAACGTGGTGGAGGATCGGCGCCCGAAGAAGCCGGTGCCGGCGCCGGGTGTCGAGGAAGCCGATATCGAGGTGGAAGGCGTCGAGGACGTCGAAGAGGAAGACGTGCTGGAGGACGCCGCCGACCTCGAGGACGACGCCGACGCGATCGGCCCGGACATCGAAGTCGAGCCGGACGCGGACGAGACCGAGCGGTAGGAAGACGAAGCCGCCGAAGAACGGGCGTGCAGGGCGCTTTGCTTCCTATCGGCTTCGCTGGATCAAGCGTAGCTCACCGGCGCCTTTGCGGGCGCCGCGCTATTGCCGGATTTTCCAATAGGAATCCTTGCGCACCACCTTGCCATCGCGGAAGGTGTAGAAGTCGCAGCCATGTACCTTGAGACGCTCGCCGGCGGTGGTCGTACCGGTGAGAGTCCAGCGCGAGATACCGGCGTCTCCATCGACATTGTGCGTGACCTCCCCGTAGTGCACATCCGGCGTGCCGGTGAAACGGCCGCGCAGTCCTTCCCGTACGGCGGCAAGGCCCTCGAAGCGACGGCCCCACGGATCCGGACCGCGCGGCATCTCCAGGACACAGTCGGGAGCGAAGAAGCTCATGACTGCGTCGAGGTCGTGTGCGTTGAATGCATCGACGAGAGCCTCGAGGATATGTAGCAGTTCCTGGCGTGTCGCCATCGAAGGACACTCCGTTACAACGCCGTCCCGTTCTTGCGCGTATAGCGCCACTTGCCGTCCGATCCCATTACCGCGGCCAGGTCGTCACCCGGGTAGAACACCGAATCGCCCGCACCGCGGTCGCCGACCTCCAGGATCAGCACGTCGGCGCCGGTACGGTTCTCCACATGGTGCGCCGAGCCTCCGGCGACGAAGCCGGCGCACATGCCCGGTGCCAGTTGCGTCTCGCCGGCATCGGTGACCAGCGTCGGCGTGCCTTCCAGCACATAGATGAATTCGTCCTGCTTGCCGTGCCGATGGTGCAAGGCCGACCACGCGCCGGGCGCCAGCCGCGTCAGGTTCACGCCGAACACCGTCAGGCCGAACATGTCGCCGAGCGGCCGCTTTTCACGTCCCGCAACGCGCGCGGCGAGGTCGGCGGGATAGCCGGTGGCGCGGGCGCGCGGCGGCGCATCGGCGGCACGGATCGCAACCGGATGTGTGGTGTCGGCCATGGTTGTTCGCTCCCCTGTTTTGGCAAGACGGCCGAGCGTTCACCGTGGGTCGTGCCAGCGCAAGGGCACACCCTGTGAGGTTCGGATCGATGCCTCATTCGCGCCATCATTCATCTCGATCCCGATGCGTCTTCACCCCCATGTGTAGTTTGCGATGCTGCGTCCAAACGATCGCGTCACCACTTACCCGGGCGTCGCGGCAGTTGTCGCAGCAACGCATTTGCCTGGAGAACAGGACATGACACGACTTTTGTTGGCTTGCGCCGCGGCGCTCGGTGTGCTGGCCGGCGTCGCCACGGCGCAGGCGGCGGAGACGATCATCACCACCGCCCCGGCCCCGGCCCCGACCGTCGTTGTACCGCCGCCGCCCGACACCCTGAGCACGACGACCACGAAAAAGTCGATCGGTCCGGACGGCTCGGTCGGCTATTCCCGGAGCACGACGTACAATGGCGCGACCGGTACGACGTCCGAGTCCACGACGACAACCTACCCGGCCGCACCCCCGCCGGTGACGACACAGCAGACCACCACCACGACACAGTACCGCTAAGCGCTTTCGTCAGACGACGGCGAGCGTTCACCGCGGTTCGCGCAGGCGCATGACCAAAGCCAGGGCGGCGTCGTAGGGCAACGCCGCCGCCTCGCGCAGCCACCAATAGCAGCGCGTCAACCAGCGCGAGCCCGCCGGCACAAACGGCGGGCCCGCCGCGCGCGCCCGCACCCCCAACACCCGCAGCAACACCACACACCGCGGTACATGGTACAAACTGCTCGCGGCGAACACCGGCGCGGCAATGCCTTGCGCGCACAGCAGCCGCACGACGGCGCGCACGGAGGAAAACGTGTCGGTGCCGGTTTCCTCCAGCAGGATACGCCCGGGCAGGACACCGCGCGCCACCAGCAGCGTCGCCATCACCGACGCTTCCGACGGCCCGAACCGACCGACCCCACCGGTCGGCACGAACAGCGGCGCGGCGAAGCGCGAACCGAACGTGGCGGCCGCCTCGACGCGCCGGCGCAGCGTGGTGCTGGGCCGGCCGCCGGGGCGCACCGCCGCGCCGAAGATGACGACCACCGCATCGACGGCAGGCCCCGGCCGCATTCCGCTATCAGCCGGCGGGGTCAGGTGCGGCGCACGTTCCAGAACAATACGAAGCCTTCCAGCATGCCGGTGATGTCGGCGCGATACGCGGTCGGCAGATGCGACAGTCCGAGCGGGTAGTACGGCACGTCCTCGAACGCCTGCGTCTGGATTTCCACCCCGATCTTCTTCTGTGCGGCAAGATCAGGAGCGTCGAACCAGGCGTTTCGTAATTCTTCGATCTTCGGCATGGTCGGCCAGCCGAACCAGGCACTCTTGCCGTTGCCACGCAGCGGCAGGTGGCTGGCTGGCGTGAAAAAGTCCAACCCGGAGAAGCCGGTGTTGAACAGGTTCCAGCCGCCCTCGGCCGGCGGTTTGTTGCTGCCCCGGCGCTGCACCACGGTGCCCCAGTCGGTGGCCTGGTAGTCCACGTTCATCCCGACGCGCTTCAGCATGTCGGCGGAAACGTCGCCCAGCGCCTTCAAAATCGGATAGTCCGTGGCGACCATCAGCACCACTTTCTCGCCCTTGTAGCCGGCGTCCACCAGTGCCTGCTTGACCGCCGCGTCGTCGCGCTTGCCGGTGAGCGCCGTCATGCCGGCGTTGCTGGATAACGGCGAAATCGGCGGGAAGAAGCCCACCGGCACCTCCCACAGCGATTTGTCGGTGCCCATCATCGCCGTCATGAATTCCGTCTGGTCGATCGCACCCATCAGCGCGCGGCGGATCGCCGGATTGTCGAACGGCGGATACAGATGGTTCGGCCGCAGCATCATCGGCGTACCGGTGAGATCGGTGATCTCGGTCGTGATGTGGTTGCGCCGCAACAGCGGCAGCAGATCGGCAGTGGGATTCTCCCACCAGTCCATCTCGCCGGCCTGCAACGCGGCGGCGGCGGTGGCGGGGTCGGGGGTGACGTGCCACTCGACGCGGTCGAAGTTCACAATCTTCGGCCCGGCGGTGAAGTCCGGCGCGCCGTCGGTGCGCGGGTTGTAGCCGTCGAAGCGTTCATACACGAACAGCGAGCCCTGTACCCGCTCGTCCGCTTTGAAGCGATACGGGCCGCTGCCGACCATCTCGCTGACCTGCTTGAACGGGTCGGTCGCGGCCAGGCGCTCCGGCATGATCGCGCACATGTTGGAGGCGGCGTGGCCGAGCGCGTCGGGCAGCAGCGGGAAGGGCTGCTTCAGGCGGAACAGGATGGTCTTGTCGTCCGGCGCGGACACGTCGTCGGTGCGCGCCATCAGCGCCTGGCCGAAGGCGTCGCGCGCACTCCAGCGCTTGATCGAGGCGACGCAGTCGCGCGCCAGCACTTTTTGCCCGTCATGGAACACCAGGCCGTCGCGCAGCGTCAGCTTCCAGGTTTTTCCCGCGTCCTCGATCGTGTGGCCAGCGAGCATTTGCGGCGTGGCCTTGAAGCCGTCCTTCTTGCCGGTCTGCCCGTACAGCGTGTCGAACACCATGTAGCCGTGGTTGCGTGTCACGTAGGCCGTGGTCCAGACCGGATCGAGCACCGCCAGGTCGGATTGCGGGATGAACTTCAGCAGCCGCTTGCCCTGCGCGCGCACCACCGATGGCATCGCAAGGGAGGCGGCCGACGCCGCCAGGAAGGTCCGTCGTCGCATGTTTTGTTGTCTCCCAGGTTCCGCTTTTTCCCTCTCCCCCGCCAGGCGGGGGAGAGGGTAGGGTGAGGGTAGTGCCTGTGCCGCCCAGACCCCAAGCCGTTCGGGAGCGATTGGATGAAATTCCTGTCAGAAACCGCCGTGCGCCAGTACAGCGAAGCCGGCTACTACGCGCCGGTGCGGGCGCTCGCCACCGCCGAGGCCGACGCGCTGCGCGCCAGGCTGGAGGCGTTCGAGGGCAGCGCGGGTCCACTGGCCGGCAAGCTGCGCCACAAGTCGCACCTGCTGTTCACCTGGCTGAACGATCTGGTTCGCCACGACCGCATCCTGGACCCGGTGGAGGACTTGATCGGGGGGGATATCCTGTGCTGGGGCACCAGCTTCTTCATCAAGGAGCCGCGCAACACGGCGTTTGTGTCGTGGCACCAGGACTCCACCTATTGGGGGCTGGAACCGGCAGACATTGTCACCGCCTGGGTGGCGCTGTCCGACAGCACCAGCGCGAACGGCGCGATGCGGGTGATCCCCGGCAGCCATCTGCGCGACCAGATCCCGCACCGCGACACGTTCGCGCCCGACAACCTGCTGTCGCGCGGCCAGGAGATCATGGTGGACGTGGACGACCGCCAGGCGGTGACGCTGGAACTCGCGGCCGGGGAGATGTCGCTGCACCATGTGCGGCTGATCCATGGCTCGGAGCCGAACCCGTCCGGCCAGCGGAGGATCGGCTTCGCGATCCGCTACATCCCGACCTATGTGCGGCAGGTGGCGGGCTCGCACGACACGGCGACGCTGGTGCGGGGGGTGGATCGCTACGGAAATTTTGCGCCGGAACAGCGGCCGGACGCGGATTGCTCGCCGGCAGCGCTGGCGTACCATGCGGCGGTGACCGGCGCGCATGCGCAGATCCTGATGCGCGACACCGGACGGGCGATGCGGGCGTGAGCCGCGAATCGTGTTAGGGTCTGTAGGACATTGAACATGAAACAGGGTCTTGTGGAACAGATGTT
>Ga0181521_10006524_pt1 | contig 12615 bp, 10 predicted proteins | sample PEATcosm2014_Bin_32_FD_119764 | JGI IMG/M metagenome (GOLD analysis project Ga0181521, IMG submission 119764) | Peatland microbial communities from MTU Mesocosm Facility, Houghton, MI, USA - PEATcosm2014_Bin02_60_metaG | ecosystem: Environmental > Terrestrial > Soil > Wetlands > Peat | place... | reverse complement strand
TGCCGTGGTTCTTGCCACGCCACATCCGAGCGGCCCCGACTATCACTAGACGATCCATCGCACGCGAAATGGACACGTTCACTCGTTCGGCGATCCCCACGTGGCCCTGGCTTTCCTCCCTGTTGTTTCGGGTGGTCGATACGATAATAATTCGGTTTTGTTTTCCCTGGTAGCTGTCCACCGTGTCGATTTTGAGCAAACGACGAAGCTGTGAAGACCAGTCTTGCTCGTCGAACAGCTTTTGCAGGAGCCTCCTTTGGTCCGCGTACATGCAGATTACTCCTATCGGGCGCTCGTCGCCCGCCGAGTCGTTCGATAAAGCCGTAAGGAACTTCTCGTTGCGAACGATTGACTTGAGAATCTGCAAGATCGTGCGCGCCTCAAGAGGATTCTCGTAGCTCGTACTGCCGCGCTGCTGTCGCTCTCTCGCGTCCTTGCCCTGATCAGAGGTATCGACCCAAGTAACCGTCGAACTTATCTCATCGGGCGCCGACGCGAACCACGGTGGTGAGCCGGAGCGCCCCGGTTCGAGTCGCTCCGGATAGAAGCATTCCGATACCAATTCTCCAATTTCGGGCACCATTCGATATTGGACCCGCAACATCGTACCGACCTGCTTGCCGTACTCGGACTCAAAGCAGCGCTGGAAGTCGCTGCGAGTTAGATACTCGCGGCTGCCCAGTCGGGAGGTGCCGGCAAGGTAGTCCACTACTTCTTCCTTATATACTGGAGGCAGTTGCCGGTGATCGCCGACCAGGAGTACTCTTCTGCCGCTCTGGATTGCGACGGCAAGTTCGCTTGGCGTCGCCCTCGCGGCTTCATCAACCACTACCCAGTCGTATTCGTTCTTGGAAATGCCGAACTGTGATCGGCCCAACCCGACACAGGTGCCACAAACCAGCGTCCGTGTTTTGGCTAGGAATTCTTCGAAGTTGGCCCGGTCGGAACCAAGCCTGTGAACCCACTCGCGCGCAACGGCGATCACGGATCGCAAACGGGAGACCAGGTCTGGTGAACGTACACCGTACTCTTGGAGCGCGCGGCGTTCCAACGCCTCCAGGTCCGACTTCGGACCTTCACTCTGATCGACTCCAAACTTCTCGAAGGCTATCGTGGCGCACATCTCGCGAGCCTGCCGGATTCGATGTGCGTGTCGGCGCGCTTCGGCTGACTCTTCGGGCAACGTCTTCATGCGCCTTTCGAGCCGGTCTATCAGGCGAACGAAGTCTCCGAGGTGATGATCAAGATCCACGATCGTCGATACAAAGTCTGTTGGGAGACCGAGATTTGCGCTCAGGGACACAACCCTGGTCCGAAGCTCGGCGACCGCAAGATCCCGATATGCTTGAATCACGGCACTGGAGTGGTACCGGCGAAGAGGATCCGACACCATGCCCTCGGCGCCGAACCGAACCAGATGCAGGGGGAGCTCGGTGCGTCTGCAGAGGTCTACGATCTTTTCGGCCGCATTATTCACCGCCTCGTGCGATTGGCTTGCGAGCAGGATATTCTGAGCACCCTTTGAGATTGCGTAATGCACGAATGAGGCAATGAATGCGGTCTTTCCTGTCCCTGGGGGTCCTTGAAGAAGGCCGACCGGCCCAGTGGTCCAAACCTTCCGAAACGCTTCCCGCTGCTGCGGGTTCAAAGAAAAGACCTGTTTCTCTCCATCAGTGAGGGTGTATGCGTCGAACTCCGCCTCAGTCGGAGAATCCCCATAGGCGATGGGGGCGGGAGCAATAGCCGGATCGAAATACTCCAGGAGGTTGGGTATCACCGACTCCTCATTCACGACTCTGTCAACCGCGGAGCGCCGCCGCATGAATGACGCGCGGTCCTGCTGACTCCGAAGCTTCAGGACCACGCCGAGGCGGTTCGGCACTCTGAATGGCTTTTCAACGACCAAAGCGGTCAGCGTCGTCTCTCGGGTGTTCAGCTCGCCTATCTTCCGGAGATCGTCATCAACTTCTTCCAGCACCTCTATGGCGTCTTCCGGATCGAAATCGAGCGGCTCCCCTGTTGTGGTGTACGGAATCTTAACAGCCCCGGAAAGGTGGTCCCGTTCGATGGGGCCTGAGATTTCTACTTCCGGAAGAGTTTCTTCCTCTGCCCGAATCAAAGCTTTCCAGAGTTCGCGAGTCGGGGGACTCCGCCAAAGCTCCGCGTGGAGCCCGGGTTCGGCCGTCCGCGACTCACGGCGACTTCCGATGCCGCTGATCGCGCTCACGACATCCTCGGTCGCAAGGAGCAGGTCGAGAAGTTCGTTCGCCGAATCCGCCGCGCCCGGGCGCACCTCAACAGTAGTGCCGTTCAAGTGGGCCTTGGCCTTTTTGAGCCTCCAAACGAAGTCGCTGTGCCCAAAGTGCGATGAGCGTAGATTTACGATTACCCTTGTTTCCGGGTTGAGGCTTATAGACACTTCGGACCGAATGCCGAACACGGTCAGCACAATGACATCGTCGCGACGCGGGTCCTCGAAGACTCCCACGTGCAACGCGCCGTTGTCCGGCGTCAATGTTTCTAGCCCGCCCTGGCGCCGGAAACGCACGATGACGATGCTCTCCAGCGTGGGCGCGGCTTTCGGTTGCAGGCTCTTCGCGATCTCGTCCGCGATCCGGTCCAGCAGAAAGACTTCGAACGCACCATTGATGCACGCGTCAATCTCCCGATGGATCGCTGCAACGTCCGCAGCGCCAGCCGGCGCGGCAGCGTCGATCAGTTCCTTGCAGATCAGTGCAACCGCATAGCAGTCGATTTGGTCGAGGGGCACCGATTCATGGTTCGGCGGAACGTATGCCGGGGTAAATCGCGTGCCTTGGACGGCCGGATCTACGAGGTCGATAAATGTCGCAGCTCCGTCTTTCACCAGCACGATATTCTGCGGAGAGATGTCCCCATGCTCATGGCCGAGGCGGTGGAGCCTCTGTATGGAATCAATGAGGGTCTGGCTGATCCTGAGTGCCTGATCAAGAGCAATCGGAGCCTTCAACGTCTCAGCGAGCGTGATTCCCTCGATGAACGATTGAACGACGAATGTTCCGGCCGGAGAAATCCCGAAATCATGAATGAACGGAACGCCTTCGGGCCGCTGCTCTTTCAGGTGCTTACATTTCTCCAAAAAGGCCAAGAGACCGTGGCTCTTCTCTGGAGCCCTCGCGTCAGGCTGTAGGCCGTACCATAGTTTCACCAGCACCTTGTCGGCTCCGACGGAGGAAAGATACAGATGAGTGCGCCCGGATTTCTTGGTGCTTTCAACCGGGTACAGGTCCAGCGGCAGCGTCTCAGTCTCGTATGGCGCGAAGTCTGCCATAGAGACGGCCTGGGCGTCTCCAGCCTGGCAGTGGGTGCTATTCAGGCCGTTGAGCATCTCCCTCGCGTTCGCAAACCGGTCATTGGGGACGAGTTCAAGTGATCTCGCAAGCCATAAGGAGAGATCCTTGGTGAAAGGGCTGTCCACAAGAGTCGCATCATCCCAGAGATAGATCTGGAGCTGGCTGTCGCGGGTTGGCCACTTGAGGAACAGAAGGTAATGGCACACGACGCCGAGCATGTAGACGTCTCGCCGGAACGGATCGCTCTTAACGTCGGCGCCCAATCCCTGGACGTCTTCAGGAATTGAAACATTGCTTGCCCGGAGGGTCCTCCGCAATTCCCCAACCGTCATCGCCTCGGGAAGATAGGCGGTAACAAAGCCGGACAACGACACCTTCGTAGGCAACTCAAGCCACACGCTATGGTCGCCAATATCCCTGTGCGCAACCTTGATGTCATGCAAGGACGCAAAGTGCGATAGGAGGACCTTGACAAGGACAACCCTGTCTGAAGGCGTCAGCTGCGGCCCATACTTGTTGACAAATTCAGATAGTCTGGACTGCTTTCCTGGGAGCCGATAGAGTTCGCAGAAGTCGACCTGCACATCGTCTTGAGTCGGGCTCCAGAGTGGCGCCGGCAGGACTGCCTCTAGCGCTTCATTCTGTTCTCGTACGAATCCGATCACTTGATGTTCGCGGAGAGCCACTCTGGCGCGCTCTTCAATGGTATCCGCCTGACCAGTCATACTGGAGAAGTCCCAGCGCCTCAAGAGCGCCTGGTAGTTGGCGTCGTCCTTCTTCACCGCCTTAAACTCTTTATATAGACCTTGCGGATGGGCGAAGATCGGATCTCCGGTGACCCGGTAGTTGTGGAACGAGAACACCGTAGGCCTAAAGTCATTCCCACTGAAGAACAGCCGGAAGGTGTTCACGTCCTGGCAGGGCGAGTAGAGGCTGGAAAACGGTCGGAAATACTTGCTGTAGACGCTCTGACTTGATAGTCGCAAAAACGCGTCCAGCGACAACACCAGCTGCTGCTCGTCCACCGGGATGTTGCTGAAGGTCGTTTTGCCGCTAAATACCACGAAGTACTCTACGGATGTGTTACGGGCGCCGCCCGTGAGGCGTCTTTTTATGCGAGAGTGCAGTATCCGAGCCTTGGCACTGGTAACTTTCACGGGCGAACGGCCGCGGTAATCGCCGTTCAAGTACCACTGATCGCCCGCCGCTGTTACCGCTCCGTGCCAGTCCTTCAACTCGATGAGGAGCAACCGATCCTCGGTGAGCAGGACGAGGTCGATCTCCCTGTCCCGCGTCTCGCGGTCGATCATTTCGAAGCCTGCGAAACCGTGCCACCGTTGACTAAATTGAGAGGCGTTGAATGCCTCGCGCATCTTCTCGATCGCGAGCTTTTCTGCTCGATGGATTCCGTCGCTGCTGATGTATTCGATCTTCATGGACGTATGAACGGGATTAGGAAGGCTGCAAGGGCGCAACGTCCTCCTAAAGCACATCAAGCGAGCACTGAATGCGAATTTTAACAGGTGTGCGCCACCTTCGAGACGGTCTCCGTCAAGGGGGGCTGCATGCGCTCCGCTTTGCGCGACCCCATTTTCCTGATGACGGGAAACGACGGTTTATTCAGCGGGCCGCCAGGAGCAGTCAAGGGCGCGCGTTTCTGAGCGTTCATCGTAGACCCTTTACGGCGGGTGCGGGCCGCGTACGCTGGTCGGCGAGGAAAATGGGGGCGGAGTTCTACGGCGACCTGCGACGCTATGTCGTGCCGGTCTTGCTCGGATCGGAACCTTCAAATAACGCGCTCTGGCACGGTCTCTTCGACCCCTCGCGCCCCGGCCCTTTCTTTCTGTACGGCCGCGGTGCCTCCTTTCGGAGACACTGCGCTAGCGCCCGAACGACGTTGCGGTTCAACTTCCGCAGTTCAAGAACTTCCATCCCCGCGCTGTTCAGGAGTATGGGCGCTAATGGAGTGCTCCAGTTCCGGAGCGTTTCGATGATCCGGCGGCTTTCTTCTGTCGGCGATTGCAGTTCGATGAGCACAGCTTCGAATTGCTCGCTCTGAAGCCTTGCGAGCGCATCCTCTGCACTCGTCGCCGTCTCGATCAGAAACCCGAGCGTGAATTGGTGAAGCCTAAACTCATCGAGACGCGCCGCAAGCCTCACGGGATCGTAGTCAACCAGCAATATGCGGTGCAGCGGCAGCAGTCCCGTGTCCTTTGGCGGCAGGGCCGAAGGCGGAGAAGTTGCCAAGTTGACTGCCGACGGCGCGGAACTTAGCGGGCCAAGTAGCAGTTGCCGAACGCGCTCAGCCACCCCGCCGGGATCGTCACCAATTCCACGACAGAGTTTAAGATTGTCTTCATTCGAAGCGGTAGCTATTACAAGAGCATCGCGCTCCCGTTCGCAGAAGTTACTGATCTTGGCTCTAGGCATATCTTCGCCCCCGGACCAGCGCCTTTGCCGAACGTCGCAGACGTTGAGCTGCTGCGCTGAAATCCTGCTCACTCAAGCTCAACTCCTCCCTGATCTCCGGTCCTGTCTTGCCCTCAAGCTTCCCCATCAACAGCCCCACCACGACCGGGTCAGATCCGCAGTTTTCTACTACACGCTCCAGTGTCAATAGAGCCGCAGCCTGCCTTTCGGGATCTGGAGTTGCCGCTTCGGCATTGATGAAGGAGGCCGCATCGCGGTCATCCACGCGACACTGAGATACCAGGACAAGGTTTTCATCCAGCTTCTTGTACCAGGCCCACGCGATGCTTCTCATGGTTTGGTGGAGATGCCAGTACAGCGTTACTCCATTTCTCCATTTTCTTTCGCCCGACAGAGTTCGGGCTATTGCTTCCTGCAGAAGATCTTCGTGCCGACGCGGATCAAACACCTTCGCCACCAGGTGCAGCCGGATCAATTCGTCGGTCCGGAGTCCTTTGATGGCGGCACAAAGCTCGTCAGCAGATGGGGTTTCCGTGGGCATGCCCTACCACCATATGCTCTCGCGTCCTGCGTCCCGTTACAAGCAAAGGTCCGGGACGAGAGACGATGTCGCGGCAAGGGCCGGTCGAGAGCATATAGGAAATAGAGAGGCCCACAAGGTCCGCCCGGACGGGCGCGAGCGAAGATAAAGCGAAGAGGATAGACTTCCAAAAGGAAAACCTTTATGGCTAAGCAAGTTACGTGCATCACAAAGAGAGAGCACCACAATCCACACGAGCGCATCCTTGGCATCGGCGGCGCTGGGTGGTGGCGCGCAGAAGATGACGCCATTCGCGATGTGGAGCAAGATCCGGAGAGTTATTACGTTAGTGTCGGTGGTAAGTCGGTGTGGGTGATCGTCGCCACCCACAATGGCCGGAAATACCTCAAAACCCAGACGGACGGGTACGCCCCGAATAACCTTTTGTCGCTGCGGGATTGCTGACGGAGGGGCAGTGGCGCTGGCCCGGCGTGTTCGTGAACGCAACCGGATAGAATGCGGTACGCTCAGACTTGGGGGATACGAATATGAAGGAACCAGGACTGGATAACCGCCACCGCGATAAGGCTGCGCCGAAAGCCGGCGAGATTCAGCAAAAGCGCGGCGATACACTCAATAAGAACCTTCCGGTGCCGATTCCTCAGTTCTCTCCGAACGCGAAGCTAAGCACCATGAGGAAAGAAACCGGAAAAACCAGCGTGGAGGACGTGAGGCGAGCGGCAAAAAGAGTCAGGCCGGGCGATTAGATCAAGGGCACCAGACGCGTCGAAATCGAGAGGGGGATCTTCAAATGCTTCAGTGGTTTCATTCAGCGCAGAATCTTCTTCGGGGCGACAGCCGCTACAATCCGCGGTTCACCCAACAACCGGAGGTCCGTATGGACGGAGCGACGCGGATCACCGGCCTCATGAAGCCAGATAGTCCGGACGGCGCCGCGGTCAAGCCGCGCCTGCCGGACATTCCGTTCCGCTATATCATTCCCGCCAACGCCGGGCCAGCCGAGTATCTCCGGATCAACTTGGAAACGTACCGGCGGCTTCAGTCCGGCGAACCGCTTTGGGATTTGGACTTTGCGCCTCCGCCCCCTCCACCACCGCAGGCCAAGGCCATGTCGGGCGGTGCCGTGCTTTTGGGCCTTGCAACCTTCGCGGCGCTGCTCGGGCTGGCGGCAAGTTCCCGGAGCTGAGGGACGTTGCCCACCCGGCCTCGACGCTAAACTCGGCGGGCAGCACCTCGATCTGATGTGCATCGGCGGCTACCGAAGGTGAGGTGGAGTGACCGGCACTCGACTCGTGCTATCCTGGACGTTCGCCGTCATTTGGCGTGCGACATAGGCCATGCGGGCCGCGAGGCATCGCGAGCGATCCGCGCTTTCCTTGATGCAACTGCCATCAGGGAGCGATGTTCAGCCTTTGTGATTTCCGTTCTCTGGTGGCCGCAAAGGACAAGCGAAAGACTCGGCCCCCAACTGCCCTTCCCGAGTAGATTCGTCCGGTCCGGATCTGGGAGCGCGGCCACAACGGCGTCCTCGCTGAGCGAGCGGAGCGCGTGTTTGGGTGGGCGGGAGTGCGATCTGCTTTCACTTCAGTCCCCATCTCGCCAGCGCCCATCAGGTAACCAGTTGTCCGCGAAGAATCCAAGTGCTGCTGCTTCATTCAGGACGTTGAGAGTGATCCTTCTATCGTGATGGCTGATGACTATCGTAATAACACCACTTAGCCGAAGAGAAGAATCTGAAGACATCCCCCGCCTAATTGCATAATATGTCCTGGCTGGCTGGTAGAACATTTTTGCCTCGTTCGAATGCGATAGCCCATGTTGGAGTGTGGTCCCCTTGACCTCGATTAGGAACAAGAACTGGGTCTTGTCATTTTCTGCGATTGCGACTAAGTCATCGCAGTATATCCCCGTCTTCGGCTTCCAGATCGCCGACAGCTCCGCGACTTTCCTAAGCTTGGAACACACCAACAGCAAGTTTGCGCCGTCGATGCTGACCCGCGCCTTATTCAAAATCTCATTCGCGATCACTTCACTTGTTGCGCCAATCACCCAGGGCCTTCGGCCCCTCCACATATCCCAGATCTTGCTCTCCACGTCTTTAGAAGGTCTATAAAAGCCAGAACTATCTACAAGTGAACTAGGGGTTAACGCGATCCCTGATGAACGATCATGGATAGCAACTTGATAAGGCTGTGCGCGCTCGGTATCACCGTTCACAGACATTACGATCTCCGTCCTCAAGTGTAACGCCAACACGTAACGGTCAAGGCAAATTGGTTGGGACAAATTCATCGTTGGCGCGGGCTGCATGCGCTCGGCTTTGCATACAGGAACGGAATGAGTCATTCCGTTCCAAAAGCACAATTTGGGCCATAGGGAAAGAACGGGTTCAAAGGATAGAAACCGTTACTGTGCCCGCCAGACTCTTGCCACGGGCTCCGGGAGAGCGTGAACACGCGCCTCGGGCTGCGACTAGCGTGGCGCGCCGGCACGAAATGCAAAGTGCTCACCGGTTCGTATCGAGTTACTAACATCTGCGCCGCGGCCAATCAGAATCTGATCGTCATCTGAACGCATGATGAATGATTCACCGTCGCGACCGACCAGTCGCCCGCTGTAATTCTCACCTGCGACCGTTGTCGCAATGTATGTGTCGTTCCAGTTGAAACCCTCGCGACTGAGGAAATTGATCGCGCGCCGCAGGGGTTGAACGCGCTCGGCGTCTATGATTTCCTCAAACAGGCGGGTCATCATGCCGAAGTTGCCTCTGTTCGCCTCAATGCTCGCCTGAACCATCCGGTCTCTGCTGACCACATCGAAATGCAGTTGATGGCCTGCCTGGTTCGCCAGAGCATCGACAAAAAGCCTCTGCGTTCTCCCATTCCCCTCACGGAACGGATGCAGCGCATTAATCTCCGTAAGCAAGCGGGCGGATTTGCGCGCAAACTCGATTGGCTGGATTCGCCGCAACAAGTTGGAGCGACGCAGCGAATCAAATATCCGTTGCGCCTCGTGTTCCAACAAGTGCGGCACTGTAAACCAGGTCGGTGGCTGCCCCACGCGTACTGCTTTTCCGAGCATCGTCGTGCGGAATTGCCCGGCCCACGGGAAGACATCCTGAAATACCCATTGGTGAATCGCCTTCAAATGCGTTGCATCAAAGCTGCCGACGACCGGCTTCCTTTCAAGCTGGTAAATGCGCTGAGCTGTCTTGGCCGTTTCAAACGCGGCTAGTTGCTCTGCGTTGCGAAGGCCGGGGACGTTTCTAAGGACGTCCGTTCCCGGATACAGGTAAGGGTCCGAAGCGGCGTTCATTCAACTCGTCTATCGCGGCGGCAAGTTCATCATCGCCGATCTCGCCGTCCACGTGGCGTTGGAAAATGCGCTTCAAGTCGTTATCCAAATGCAGGTCTTCGATTCGAAGGTGGGCGACTGTAGCGACGAGTGCTTGCTCGCGTTTAGCACGCTCTTCCGCGCTGATCGGAGTAGATGTTGTCGCCATGCCTAAAATCGTTCTGTACCTTCTATTTTAGCACGCCGGAGATTAACTATCTTTAATATTCGGGGGCCCGAATGCCTACAACCGCAAGACCATCGCCGCTGCGAATTGGCTCCCGAAAACAAGGTCTACAGCGAAGGTGCCGAAGCCGAGCTTCGTGCCACGCCACGAATGCCACGGCTGCCAGGGCTATGTGTCCGACCTTGCCCGACGGATTCTCGACGTAATTCCGTGAACGGAGCGCAGGGTGAGGCGAGTTTAGGCATGCGAATTCCGACCGATGCCGATAAGCGTTCAATTAAGCCGTCTTCATCAAGCGCCTCGGCACGCCGACGGCAGACGGACCTCCACTGAAGGGTGGATGATCCACGTTGTCCAAGAGAGCCATTTTCTTCGTCTATTCGCGGTCCCTCCCGGTGAGCTGGTACTCAAACAAATCGCACGCCGCGGCCGCACTGCGGAGGTAGAAAAGAAACTCGTCACGCGTTAGGCCAGGGGTTGGCACCCAACACTCGCCGACGAGGCGGCCTCGATCATCTATTCTGAACCCGACTAGGCTGGTAGCCCGATTGTGCTCCCAGGCCACCAGCACCACTCGCTCGATTTGCACAGCCACCGCACGGCGAGCAACGACGCCTCGGAGCTCAATCACTCCGACGCCGGGGCGAACGTCGATTCGTTGCCTTCGGCCGTTGCTGAACTGAACGGTCACACCAGAGTTGTCCTGTATAAGGTCGGGTGCACCGACGCAGAATTCGCGCCACTCAATCACGGTAGCCCAGCCCTTCTTTGTTGAGATCTTCAACGAATACGTCAAGTGAGCGATCCGCATCGGGCAGATGAATCTGCTCGATACGGTCAGCCTGTTCTGCCACGCGTTTTAGGAGCGCGTTTACCCGAGCCTCATCGTGGGCGCGGTCCCCAAGCAGAACGTCTTCCTGAACCGTGAGGTTGTAAGATCCCTCTTCGGGGCCGAGAATCGCCCCAACCCTGACTGGCTTTGTTCGGACGCTATCCTGAATCGCCTCGAGCGACGCTGCAAGATCGACAACGCCGACGGGACTTATGCATTTGACTAATAGCCGTCCGGCGAGTGAATCCAGCAACAGCGTAAACGGCTGAATCCGGCTGCCAGCTAGGTTCATCGTGCCAAATAACTGGCCTTCTATGTTACTGGGAGTCCATTCGATGTCCAACTGTTCGCCAGAGAGCTGTTGCAGTGCCGCCAAGCGGTCGAGCGCTTCATCTGCAAGCGCCCGGGTAACCCCTACCGCCCTTACGTCGCCTGCGATCGCGGCCGGTTTTATTGGGAATGCGGTGCGGAGTTTCTCGCGAATGGTCTCGACGGGGCGACGGCCTCTCGCCACGACAATCGCTACGTCAATGTGTTTGTCTTCCGCCGTGGCGACAACGAGACCTTCATGCATCAACTTCAGGAAAACGTTCATCCTTTCAAGCACTCTCTCGACCTGCAGAATCTCGACAGTGTCCTGCAAGTGCGGGAAATGGACCTGAAGAAGCTCGTCGCCGTGTGGATCGCGATCGAGGCTCGATAAACGTCGGTCCGTTTGTGAGCGAACGCGGTCGATGCGGCCAATTCGCTGCTCCATCGACGACGCTGTCCAGGAGATGCCGTAGTGATGAATGGAGGAGCAGAACGTGTGTAGGTCCTCACCTTCCTGGAGCAGGTCGGTGGTAACGAGGACTAACGGGTACCCCGGCATCCGGAACTGCTGGACCAGCGTTCGGTTCACCTTCCCCCACATGCCGCCGATCGGCTGCTGGCGGCCGAGCAAGGTACCAAACAGCCGGGCGGTGTCGCTGACCGCCAACTCGCGCGCCTCGGGTGCATTCACATCGAGGATGAGGTCGAAGTTCGTTGCCAGTTCGCGCAGCTCGTCGAACGTGCTCCAGACCCGCTCGAAAAGTGGCGTCGTCCGCTGCTTCTCGAGCGTCGCCAGGTACTCCGTGATGCGCCTTTCATCCCGGCTCTGGCCGCCTCCGGCATCCGACTCCAGCGTCCGGAGGTCGAGACTGCGAAGACGCGCGATCGTGAGGAGGTAGATGTCAATCAACCCGTGTCCAAGCCGTGCGACAGTGGACAGCAAACGCGCGCGCACCTCCTCTTCACGGAACCTGGCCTCGGGCTTCTCGACTCGCGAGGCCGGCCACAAAACGCTGCGGAGCGCCGACCAGTCGGGGCGCTGAATCTCCGTGAAGAACGTCCGTTCTTCCAGCCATTCGACCAAATCAGGCGCCTGCGAAGCGTGTGGTTTCTTCTGGGCTCCTTGATACACTTGCTGAAACATAAGCCTCGCTGGCTCGGCCAGAGGCCCAGCTCGTTCGACCACTAGTTCGATAGCCGCTGCCTGGGCCGCGACAAACCGATCATGGCTCGGATGCACTTTGGCCTTTGCGGAGAGGTACTTCGCTGCACGAGCACGAATCTCAGCGGCAACCTCGCTCACGCCCAGCCCGACAGCACTTGCCAACGCCTTCGCCACGCCGCCGGACTCAGCCACGAGCAGATCAGCAACATGGTTGCGGTCAAAGAATGTGGAGTAGGCGCTGCCGCTTTGGATGAATCGTTTCTGGACATTCGCCCCGCTCACTATACCCTTCGGCCCGTCGCCGCGGAAGAACCAGGCGAAGAACGTGTCCGTGCCGCCGTGGTCGTCTTCAGCTCCCGGCTCTCGAGACCCAGCGGCGAGCCTCGACCGACGCAGGTCCTGTACAGCCTGTTTCTCGGTGCGGTACTCATCGACAACTCGATCAAAGCGGTCGCCCACGACCTCAGGCAGGCGATCGCGCAT
>Ga0181521_10006523_pt1 | contig 12615 bp, 10 predicted proteins | sample PEATcosm2014_Bin_32_FD_119764 | JGI IMG/M metagenome (GOLD analysis project Ga0181521, IMG submission 119764) | Peatland microbial communities from MTU Mesocosm Facility, Houghton, MI, USA - PEATcosm2014_Bin02_60_metaG | ecosystem: Environmental > Terrestrial > Soil > Wetlands > Peat | place... | reverse complement strand
TCGGCCACGTTGATGACATCGAAGCGCACCGTCAGCGGACCGGAACCGGCGAGTTCAAACGCATGGCTCAAGCCGAAGTTGATCTGGTTATAGCTCGGAGTGTGATCCCCGTTTGGGATGACGTAGCCGTCGGGATAAGTGAGATCTTGCCGCAGGCCGGTGCCGAATAGGTCATCGACGCTGAAGCGAGTGCCAAACCACAAATAGGAAATCCCACCGGAAGCGGACACCCGTCCCTCGTGATCGAGGTGGATGTAGTTGCTGGCAATGTAGTCGAGCTGCTGCTGGGTGAAGTTGAACTGCGCCGACTCCACGCTCTTGCCGTGAGCGGCCTGCCAGGCCGAATTGAAGTAGGCGGCAAAATTCTCGACGGAGTAGTTGGCGGTGAACTCCACGCCGCCGATCAGGCCATAGCGGTAGTTGAACGGCGTGAGAATGATCGGCGCGCCGAATTGCCCTTCGTCGATCAAGTGCTGCGACTGCTCGTAAAAGCTGTCGACGCCGAGCGTCAGGGTCTTGTCGAGCAGTTTCTGTTGCACGCCGAGGTCAAAATAATTGGCGCGCTCGGCGATCGGGGCGGTGTCCTTCGTGACCGAACCCGGCGGCACGGCGCTCGTGCCGGCGAATTCCGTGAAGGTCTCGGAGCCGATCAGCTCGAACGGCGGCGGGGTGAAGTATCGCGAATAGCCGCCGTGCAAAGTCGTGCCGGTTGGGAACTCCCACACGGCATTAACGCGCGGGCTGAGCTGGCCGCCGCTGGAATACGCGCTGTAATGATCGTAGCGCAGGCCGTAATTGACGGTGAGAGGCGACAGTACCTTCCACTCGTCCTGCAGATAGACACTCTCGATCTGCTGCACCTGGGTGCCGTTGTCGATGACGGATAGGGGCACAGCGTCAGCCGAAATCGGCAAGCCGGCCGCATTGGTTGGCACCACCTGCGAGCTCGTATCGCTCTTGGAGCTGTCGTGCTGCAAGTAGAACCCGGCGCGCAGCGTGTGCGCATCGCTCCACTTGTACGCCGCATCCGTTTGCCACCCGAGGGCCGTGTCGTCCTTGAACGCATCCTGGCCGATACCGTTGAAGAGCAGGTCTCCGACCCAATCCGGCGCGAAATGCAAGCTGGTATAGCGAGCGGACAGCGAGGTTTGCCAGTTGAGCGCGCCCTCGGAGTGCTGCCAGCTGACGATGGCGTACTCCGCGAGCTCATGCTGAGACTCGTTCAAGTTGTTGCTCAGAAACTCGGTTTGACCGAGGACATTCAACCCCAGCGAGGGCTCGAGACCGCGCTGATTCGGAATCTGGAACTCATCGTCCGAGATGCCGAGAATCAGCGACAGCCGGTTGCTGGAATCCATGATGTCCTCGAAATAGCCGAAGCCGTGAACCTGGGTGGTGTGATCGTGAATCGGATTGGGACTGCCGTCGGGCGACTCGATGCCGAGATTGTCCTGCTTGTAGTCGCCGGTTACATAGTAGGTGTATTTGCCGTCGCTGCCGCCGTATTCGGCGGATGGCTGAAAGGTCGAATGGCTGCCGCCGTACACCGATACCTCGCCGCCCGGCTGAAGCAGGCCGCTGTTGGTGCTCAGGTCGATGATGCCGGCGGTTCGCAGGCCGTACTCCGCCGGCAGCGCGCCCGTGATCAGTTTCAGGGAGGATATCAGCCAGGGGCTCAACGTCTGACTGAAGACGCTGATGCCCTCGGGCAGGATGATGCCGTTCAATCGGTATTGCAGGTCGTTGTGGTCGGCACGAACATGGATCTGTCCGAACGAGTCCTGCACCACGTCCGGGGCCTGCAGCAGGACCTGATTGAGCTGGGCATTCTCACCGCCCGGCATTGCGGCAATCGCCTGGCTGTCGATCGTATAAGTCGACGCACCGGTCTGGGTCTCGATGGTGCTGCGAGCTTCGTTCAAGCGCTGCGCAGTGACCTGAATCTCCTTAAGTTGGGCCGGAGCCGAGGCGTTTGATAAAGCTGATGCATCGGCGGATGCTGCCGTTGAATCGGACGGGTCGGCGATTGCCGTGGAACCTGTTGCGATAAAAACGAGCGCCGCAGCGGCACAAGACGCTGCGGGCGCACTTGAAAATCTAGACATATGAATTACTCCGCAAAAGCTGAATGAATGCGAACCGCCGCCGATTGCTCGGGCAGTTCACTTCGCGAGGCAAAGATTCAGCTTAGAGAGGGAGGTCCGCGGCTACGGGGTCGAGGGACTGCGGCGTCGATCGCCAAATATCGCAGCTCTGAAATACGTTCCAGAGCGAAGCGAACGAGCAGGGGGATATGAAACGAATGACTAAAAGCGGGGGTGACTACTTGCGCAAAGGCCGGACACAGCGCGCAGGTCGTATCTGCGGCCCCGTCCGACTGCGCTCGCAGCTCGCCGTTGCTGGCACCGGAAACATGACTGAGTTCGTGAACCACAGCACCTTGCTGTGCCACCATCAGCAACAGCAAGAGGCCTAGGGATTTGAACACCTGTCGCATTCGAATTGGTATCGACCGCTATCCAATCGGATTTCTCAACGCTAACAGAATACTGCGCAATTTGCAGTATCTGTGGCGGACGTGCGACAGGGCGATGTTACTTCACGGGGATCGACGAGTCACATCTCGACCTGAGACGTTGAGCCTGGAGGGGCAACTCCGGGGGCAACTGGCTGCGGCGTATCCCTTTCGTGTGCCGAAAAAACGAGGCCCTGATCGAAGTTGCAGCAATTGACCGTGGACGAGCGCATCAAGCTTGTCGAAGATCTCTGGGACAGCATTGCGGCTGACCGTCCGGCTCCGTCCCGAAGCCGAACAGGACTTGGCTGACGCGGCGCGGTGGTATGAGGAGCGGCGGCCCGGGGGCCAGTTCAGGACAAGAATTCCTCAATGAGGCATTGGCGACTTTTTCGGTCATCGCCGAAAGACCACTCGCCAGCACTGCGGTTTACGGGTCACTTCGTCGCGCGTGATTCAATCCGAAAAAGGATCTAAGCACAATTGACGGTGGCATATGGAAAGCATATGGTTAAGTCTTTGTTATCGGGCATACCTATGAAGCGTGCCGATCCGCGAAAGAAGCCGCGATCCAAAACCAAGCCGACAGCCTCGGCTAAACATGCCACCGTCGGATCGATTAGGCGCGCCTCGATATTTCGCAATGGCAGTAATCAAGCGGTACGGCTGCCGCAAGATATGCGCTTTCCGCACGAGGTGAAGGAGGTCCGAATTCGCAAGCAGGGCGACGGTTTGCTGATTTCTCCTGTGCGACCCGGTTGGGCTTCATTCTTCGCGCTCAAGGTTTCGGTGCCGGATGATTTCCTGAATGACCGTGAGGACGCTACGCCACAGCAACGTAACCCGCTATGACGTCCTACATGCTCGATACAGATATTTCGAGCTACATCATCAGACGGCGCCCGGAGTCGTTCGCCGAAAGATTCGAAGCGCGGGCGGACTCGCTATGTGTATCCGTCATAACAGCGGCAGAGTTGCGCTTCGGCGCTGAGAAAGCAGGTCGAGCCAACCTGATTGAGCTGGTGGAGTCGTTTCTTGAACGGCTCGCGATTCTGGATTGGACGGCTGACGTGACGTTTCACTACGCGACCATCCGTTCCGCGATCGAACGTGCCGGCAAGCCGATGGGAAATATGGACTTGCTGATCGCGACACATGCTGTATCTCAGCGACTTACGCTGGTAACGAACAACATGAAGCATTTTTCGCACGTGCCAAAACTGAATACAGAGGTTTGGGCGTAATTTGCCAATTAGCGCAGTACAGTGGCATGCCCAAGGCACGAACGCCGTTCGGGCCGACCACGAGTTGACCGTCGACCACCGTCGCCCGGGACATTGATGCGAATACTATTGCTACAGCCCGGCGGCCGCGACGTACATGTCGGTAACCGCAAGGTCTCACGCATTGGAGGAACTTGTCGGTCAGTTCGACTGGGTCCAGCGAAGTCCGCTTTCATCTGTGTCGGGCTGGAGCAGGGCACCAATCAGCGTTATATATCGCCCTTGCCCGCCATTCGGTCAAGCTCTCAAACCGACGTATTCGTTGCGAAAGACGCGGCCTCTTGGTTGCTTGTTTACTGACCCTGGATGATCGCCCTGCCTTGAAGCTGCCGCTCAGGGCCGGCAGCACTGGCCTCAGGGGCAACTCCGGGGGCAACAGCAATGCTTGGATTTCGGATATCATAGTGCTATCAAGGAGTTCCGGGGATTTTTGATTAGTCCCCGGCCATTCGCTGGGTCAGCGCAATCCTGCCTGATCCAGGCGACCGGTGTCCGGCATAAGCCGGGTTGTAGCAGCACGCATAGGAGGTTGCCATGGCCGTGGTTCACGTTGATGGACGTTACATCGTGGAAAGTGCCGGACCGGTCTGGCACTTCATAGGAATTCCGAGTCACGCCTCGCGCTGTAGCTTGACGCTGACGCGACCGCGCGATGCACTGTCGCCCCTGATCAAGTCATCGGTCGGGAAGCTGTTGACCTCCGTGCAAATCACGGATCCCTCTGGGAGGAGCGCAACGCTCTTAAACGCTCGGATCACTCAGCCTATTGCGACCGCGCCGCGCGGTAAAAACCACTGGGCGTCCGGCCCCGAGGCGCTGCACAGCAACGAAATAGAGGAGTTTGACCTGGTCTTTCAAAAGATCACGTTTACCAATACCCTCAAAAGCAAGTCGGCTACGGATGACTGGTCGGCCCAAACGTAGGACGAGCAAATCCTGCGCGAGGGAGGCATCGCAATCATGACGCGGATTGAAGTTCCGAATTCTTCGCGTCGGCGCGACTCCTCCCGCTGGGGCAGTCGCTGGATGATGATAGGGTTGCTCGCAGTCATCGTGGGCGCGGGCCTGTGGACCTGGCTCACCCTGGCGTGGGCCTATTCCGACGGCGAACGCGCGGGTGTACTGCAAAAATTCTCGCGGCGCGGTTGGCTCTGCAAGACCCAGGAAGGCGAATTGGCCCAATATGTGGTCGCCGGCGTATCGCCGCAGATTTGGTTATTCAGCGTGCGCGATCGCACCGTGGCGGCGCAACTCGACAGGGCCGTGGGCGAGTGGGTGCAGTTGCACTACACGGAGCATCCCGGCGTACCGACGGCGTGCTTCGGTGATACTCGCTACTTCGTCGATCGAATGACGCTCAGGGCTAACCAGCCCGCAACTCTCCCGGGTGGGACACCCAGCGCCGGCGCACCGGGCGCGGCCCCGGGCACCGCCCCGGGCACGGCATCGAGTCCCGGGTCGAGCCCCGCGCCCAAGAATCCCTAGACCACTCCGCCCGAAAAGCGTGCCTGCGAACTCGCCACTTGCTCCGCGATGCTGACAGCGGCGCGCAGTGCCGCAAGGCCATCCTCGCCGGTCACCGGGGGCGGCTGGCCGGTCGCGGCAGCGTTCAAGAATGCTGCGATCTCCGCTTTGAGCGCATCGCCTTGCTCATAGCTGGTCTCTTGAATGTCGACCTGGGGCATCCCGTCCGCTCCCATTCCCGCCACTTTGCGGATCACGGTCAGGACCTTTTGGTGCAAATCCACCGAGACATAGGCGTCATCTTGAAATAGCCGCAGGCGACGTTCGGTCTTCAAGCTGACGCGGCTCGCCGTGGCGTTGGCCACGCAGCCGTTCGCAAAGCGCAAACGCGCGTTGGCGATGTCGATTTCGTTGGAAAATACACTGCTGCCGATGGCGTCGACTCCTACCACCGGCGAGCGCACGATGCTCAGAATCAGGTCGATGTCATGAATCATCAGATCGAGCACCACGTCGACCTCGGTGCCCCGGTGCTTGAACGGCGCAAGCCTTGCCGATTCGATGAACCGCGGCACGGTGAGCAGCGGTTGCACGGCTTGAACGGCCGCGTTGAACCGCTCAAGGTGGCCGACCTGCAGGATGCGATTCGCGCGACGCGCCGCCACGATGAGACTTTCCCCCTCCGCCACCGTCGTGGTCATGGGCTTCTCGACCAAGACATGTGCGCCGGCCTCGAGAAACTCCTTGGCGACCGCATAGTGCAAGGGCGTCGGCGTCACCACGCTGACGGCATCGACGCGTCCCAACAACTCGCGGTAATCGGCGTGCGCGGGTACCCCCAATTCTGCCGCCACCGCCGTGCGCGCAGCCGCCGACGGATCGGCGATGCCCACTAATTGCGAATTGGGCAAGCCTGAGTATTTCTGTGCATGGAATCGGCCCAAATAGCCTACGCCGACTACGGCGGTGCGCATTTAAGGTGGCATCTCGCGCCTAAGGGGGCATCTCGCGCCGCCACTTGCTGCGAGCGCGGTAGTCCTGACGCATTTGCAGCGTGGCGCCGCCGATGATCGCGAGCGCCGCGCCGGCGAACAACAATAGCCCGCGCCACACCGTCCAATAGCCCGCCCACAGGGACCACACAGTCATGCCGATGCCCAAGACCGTGCCGATGCCGATGAAGGCCCAAGGTTTTGCGTTGTACAGCGACTGCGGGATCCAGGAGCGCATTACGCTAGTCTACAGCCACAGGCGAGCGGTGAGGCCTTTCGTTACAATATCCCGGCATGAGTTTTTCGAAAATCATCAAGCGACTGGGGCTCCGTGGGTGGTCGCGGGAACTGTGGCTCGCTGCCGGCGCGCTCTTGATCGGCTTTGGGCTGATGCCCGTGCTCATATTTTTCACCGGCGCCTCCCTGCTGGGACGCTATGAGGGCGCAAGTCTCAGGCACCTCTATGGAAGCATTTACGGCGGCCTGGAAGCGGGTTCGGTGGCCTCTTGGATCGTACTCCTCGGCCCCTACGGCCTGTATTTGCTATCCAAGGCTCTTAAGGTGTGGTGGCGGGCCAGCGCGAAATTGGCCTAAACCACCTAGTGGGCCTCGATCGCCGCAGTTAGTCCAAACCCTTAAAATACAACTTAAGTTATGTGCAGCGCGGACGCTAACCTCAAATAGCGGAATTTGTCCTTTATTGAATTGGGGAGTGCTGCGTGTGAATCCCGAGATCGAAGCTCATCTTCGCTCGTTAGTGAGTTTTCCCTCTCCGCCCGGCGTTGCCACACACATCATCGAGCTTGCACAGGATCCGGACATCGAAATGGGCAAGGTCGCCAAGGCCTTGAGCATGGACTCCGCACTGTCCACGAAAATTCTGCGCATTGCCAATTCCCCGCTGTACGCGCAACGGCGCAAAAGTGAGAACCTTCGCCAAGCGCTGGTAGTGCTCGGCTTGAATTCGACCTTGACCCTCGCCTTGAGCTTTTCGCTGGTGAAATCCTTGCGCTCCGGCAAAGTGAACGGCATCAATTACCCGTTTTATTGGCGGCGGGTGCTGATCGCGGCAACCGCGGCTCGCGCGCTTGCCGATGCCATGCACCAATCGCTGGCCGAGGAGATCTTCCTCGCCGCTCTGCTGCAAGATGTGGGCATTCTGGCGCTGGACAAAGCGGTGCCTGACCTCTATCGAGGCAGCGAATCCGTGCAGCGCGACCACATGGCTCTCGCCGCGCTCGAAAAAAAGCGCCTGCAAATCGATCATGCCGAGGTGGGTGGCTGGCTGATGCGGAACTGGAATTTACCCTCTCGGCTGTATCGTGCGATCGAGCACAGCCACCACGTCGATTTCACCGCCAGCGCCGAACCCGCTCAAGTCTTCGAGCGCTGCGTCGCGTTGTCGGGTCCGGTAGCCGATCTGTTCTTGCGCGAGCCTCAGCACCGCCACTTCGCCGAGACCGCGCTGTGCGCCGAGCGAAGCTTGGGAATGGATAAGACGGCTTTCGGGCAGGTGCTCGGAACGATAGGCTCGATGCTGCCGGAGACGGAGGCCATTTTCGAGACCGATTCGTTGTCCGAGCAGCACCCCGAACTGATCCTCGAGCAAGCCCGCGAAGCCTTGATGATTCGCAACCTGCATGCGCTGCGCGAAATCAATACCTTGCGCGCGGTTGCGGAGATCTCAAACTCGCGAGCGCTTGAACTCGAAGAGGAAACGCGCCGCGATGCCATGACGGGCGTGTACAACCGCGCATATCTGGACCGAGTTTTGGCACGTGAGTTCGAGCATTCGACCCGTCATAAATGGCCGCTGAGCGTCGCTTTCGCGGATCTGGACAACTTCAAGAGCATCAACGACAGGTTCGGACACCAAGCCGGCGACCGAATCTTGCAGGCGACGGCGCGCATTCTGCGTGGCAATACTCGCGAAACCGACTTGATCGGCCGCTACGGCGGCGAGGAATTCGTGGTGGTGCTACCCGCCACGGACGCCGACACCGCGCGCAGCATTTGCGAGCGCATCGTGATGGCGTTTCAGACGACCAGCCACGCCATCGGTTCCGATCACGCCATAGTGACCATTTCAATCGGCTGCGCCACACACGGAACACAGATCTCCTTTGCCAATGTCGCCGATTTCATGAAGGCTGCCGACCAAGCTCTCTATACCGCAAAGCTGCGCGGCCGCAATCGCATCGTGCCGTTCGATCGGCAGCTGCCAGGCGTGCTCGCGAGCGCAGTGCCGAGGCCCGCGCCCAGCAGCGCCTGAAACACACGCGCTACTTTTTCAGCCCACTCGCCCGCGGCGGCGCATTAAGTCATGTGCCGCCGGCATTAAGTCATCTGCGATATGAAGTGCGTCACAGTTTTGCGCATTCGCGGATCAATGACTGTCGCAATTTGGGAACATATGAAGTGAGGACGCATCAGAAATCGAAGCCATGGCGGGCGATTGTTATTTTTCAGCGAGAGAAGATCGATGGCGAACGATGATAAGTCGGCGAACGATCGGGACCCAAAGTTCAGCTTCGGCGTGCGCGAGCTGAATGAGGCGCAAACCGCGCAACGGGGCAGCAGACCGGACCTCACCTTGGAAAGCGCACCGCGCAAGGCGGCGAATGAAAAGCGCGGGTTCGATCCGTATAACACCTCCGGCAGCTTCGACCGCAAGAAACACTGGACGCGAGTCGGTAAACGCTGACGTTGCTCCTAGTCGCCCGTAGCCTCACGACCGTGGCTGCGGCTGGCGCTGAAATCACTATTGGGGTACCAGCGCGGGAAGCGCCGGGTGCGTGCCAGTCGATCGCCGACCGTGTAGTAAAGGGCTAAATCATCGATCGCGCCGCGCACATCCCAATCTTCCGAGTATTTGTCGCTCGGTTGGCGATAACGGTGTGCGAGGTAGTCGTCGAGTTGCGCCTGACCCCATGCAGGTCCGCGCGCCGAGTCATCGATGCCCGCCTTTGCATATATCGCCGGCACGCCGTGGCGCGCGAAATTGAACTGATCGGATCGAAAGTAAATACCTTGCTCCGGATGGAACTCCGGACGCGTCTCCCGGCCTTGTAACAGCGCCGCCGCACGCACGTACTCTTCCAGTTCCGAATTGCCCGCGCCGAACAGCACGACATCGCGAGTCCGCCCGCCGATGTGCAGGCCGTCCAGATTGAGCACGCCGGCGGTTTGCCGCAGCGAGAAAACCGGGTTCTCCACGTAGTAGGCAGAGCCCAGGAGTCCCGATTCTTCCGCGGTGAAAGCGATGAACACGATCGATCGATCGGGCGGCGGCCGCGTTCGGCCGAAGGACTGTGCCAGCATCAGCAGCCCCGCAACCCCGGTCGCGTTGTCGACTGCGCCGTTGAAAATGACGCCGCTGGAATCGCGGTCCAGGTGATCCCAATGGGCGGTATACAGGACGTATTCATGTTTGCGCTGGCCGCCCGGCAACAGCGCGATGACGTTGGCAGAACTCAAACGGCGGATGGAATTGTGGACCTCGGCGTCGACCTTGACACCCATGGCAACCGCTTTGAAACCCGGCCGGGCGGCCGCGGCACTCAGGGCCTCGTACGCGAGCCCGGCCTGGGTGAACAGTGCCCGGCCGGCTTCGTTGCTGATCCAACCTTCGATGGCCGCACGACCTGCGTTGTCGTCGGTCGTCGCCCGATCGAGCTGCGCCCCGGTCCAACTGCTCGTTACCACGTTCCATCCGAAGCCTGTCGCCCGAATGTCATGAATCAGCAAGACGCCGGCTGCGCCCTGCCGGGCAGCCTCCTCGAACTTGTAAGCCCACCGTCCGTAGTACGTCGTCGCATTGCCCCTGAACAGCGTCGGATCGTTGCTGCCATAGCCCGGGTCGTTGTCCAGGACGAGCACCGTCTTGCCGCGAACATCGACCTGAGCGTAGTCGTTCCAGTCGTACTCCGGCGCCACGATGCCGTAGCCGACAAACACCAGCTCACTTTGCTGGAGCCGCGCTGCCGGCGCGACGCGCTTGGTCCAAATGACCATCTCTTTGCCGAAGCGCAGCGGGCGCGCGCCGCCGGGCCCGGCGACCGACAGGGTCGCGTCGTCGCCCGCGCGGATTTCGACCAGCGGGACCTGCTGAACATAATTGTCCCCATTACCGGGCTTCAACCCCAATTTGCGAAATTCCGCGGTCAGGAAGGCAACCGTCTTGTCCTCGCCGCGGGTGCCCGGCTTGCGGCCCTCGAAGTCGTCGGAGGCCAACACGCGGACGGCATCCCTAAAACCCGTCTCATCGATGTCGGTGGAGGGCGGCGGGCCCTTGTGCGCCGCGCACGCGCCCAGCATGACGGCGAGACTCACACAAGCAGGCCAGGGTGGCCGCGTACGCGCCCCGCCGCGCCGGGGCCGCCATTTGGCCTGCCCGAGGAAACTACCCGCGCCCGCCGTGGTCAGACTTGCCAACGCCAACCACGATGCGGCCGAGCCGAGTACGATACCGATCAAAACCGTGAACGGACGCATAACTTCAGGCTCGTATACACTTGGCTTGCGGCATAGGCTCGTCTAGCCTTGAACAATTCAGATCGCGCAGTTTACAGGAGAACGGGTACGGTGATGACGGTCGTAACTAATAAGGGGCCTTGGGCCAAGCGCTCGCGCTGGATTACAGCGATTGCAGTCTGCTCGAGTGCGGTCGGCCTCGCGGCGCTGCTCGGCGCGGCCATGACACCACCCGCCCCCGCCCCGGCCGCAACCGCCGTGCTGGCACCGACGGATCAAGAGAATTATGTGGCGCGCCGCGTCAGCGACATCGTCGCCCGGGAGCATTACCGGCGGGCACCGCTCGATGATCGACTGTCGAGCCTGATACTCGACCGTTATCTCGATGCCATCGATGGGGGCAGAAGTTATTTCTTTGCCAGCGATATCGTCGAATTCGAGCGCTATCGATACGAACTCGATGATGCCATCAAGTCGGGCGATGTCGAGCCCGCGTTCGTCATTTTCCGGCGCTTTCAACAACGCAGCCGCGAGCGCATGAATTATGCCATCGAACTGCTGGCGAAGAAGCCGGATTTCGACGTCGACGAATCGTTCACCTTCGATCGCGAAAAGGAACCGTGGCCGGCAAATGCCGCGGAAATGAACGAGCTGTGGCGCAAACGCGTGAAGAACGACGCATTGTCGCTGATATCGGCCGGCAAGCAGTGGCCGGAGGCCGCGGACATTCTGCGCAAGCGCTACGAACACGTGGCAAAGCGCATGGATCAGAGCAAGCCCGATGACGTGTTCGAAGCGTTCATGAATGCCTTCGTGCTGTCGTTGGACCCACATTCGAATTACTTCTCGGCGCGCAACTCCGAGGAATACAACATTCAGATGAGCTTGAGCTACGAGGGCATCGGTGCGTCGCTGCAATTGACCGACGACTATGTCACGGTTATCGACGTGATCGCAGGCGGCCCCGCCGCCATCAGCGGCAAGCTCAGCGCCAATGATCGCATCACTGCCGTCGGCGAAGGCAAGAACGGGGAGCTCACCGATGTGATCGGCTGGCGCCTTGACGATGTGGTGCAGAAGATTCGCGGACCCGGCGGCACGTTGGTGCGCCTGCAGCTGCTGCCCGCGGGAGCTGCCCCGGGTTCGACGCAAAAAGTGGTCGAATTCACGCGCAACCGCGTGTCGCTCGAAGCACAGGCCTCCCACAAAGCGATGCGCACCGTCCAGCGCAACGGCCGCGACGTCAAAGTCGGCATCATCACCGTCCCGAGTTTCTACCAGGACTACGACGCCAGTCGTGCCGGCGCCAAGGATTTTCGCAGCACGACTCGTGATGTGCAGCGGTTGATCGGCGAGTTGCGCAAGGATGGCGCCGAAGTGTTGATCATGGATCTGCGTGCCAATGGCGGGGGTTATCTGCCGGAGGCCGAGTCGCTGACCGGACTGTTCATCGATCGCGGTCCTGTGGTTCAATTGCGTGACACGACCGGGCGAATCGAGGTCGACGATGACCCGGATCCGGCAATTTTTTACAACGGTCCTTTGATCGTGTTGGTGGATCGGTTCAGCGCATCGGCTTCCGAGATCTTCGCCGGCGCCATTCAGGATTACGGCCGCGGTCTCATCGTCGGCCAACAAACCTACGGCAAGGGCACGGTACAGAGTGCCCACCCGCTCAACTATACGATTTTCGGCCGCAAGCCTGAGCTAGGGCAGCTCAACGTGACCATCGGCAAGTATTATCGGATTACCGGCGAGAGCACCCAGGACCGCGGGGTCACGCCGGACATCGCGCTGCCCTCCCTCATCGACGCCAACGAGGTGGGAGAAAGCACTCGCGATCGCGCATTGCCCTGGGATCACATTGAGCCGGCCAGCTTCAAAGTCG
>Ga0181521_10006522_pt1 | contig 12615 bp, 11 predicted proteins | sample PEATcosm2014_Bin_32_FD_119764 | JGI IMG/M metagenome (GOLD analysis project Ga0181521, IMG submission 119764) | Peatland microbial communities from MTU Mesocosm Facility, Houghton, MI, USA - PEATcosm2014_Bin02_60_metaG | ecosystem: Environmental > Terrestrial > Soil > Wetlands > Peat | place... | reverse complement strand
TAACTGGAGTGCGCAGATCAGTGGAGTGAGATTCCTCGCTTTGCTCGGAATGACGTTGAAAAAAACGGCGAGAAATGGATGTCATTCCGAGCGTAAGCGAGGAATCTATCGCGTGCAGCGCGCCCACCGACTCGCGCTTTTCGCCGGTTATGCAAAGCTCTCCTGACCAGGGAGAGGCGTAAGAGGGAGTGGTCAGCGAGAAGCGTAAGGCGGAGAATCGCCGCCGCTCAGAGGCGTCAGGCGCCCGGACGTAACAAACAGGCGCTAATCAGGACGGTTTGTCGGCGGGTTCGGCGGGTTTGGCCTCAGCCGTCTTGACCGCGGGTTTGGGCTCCTCTTCGTTGATCGCCTTCTTGAAGTCCTTGAAGGCTTTGCCCAAAGCCCCGCCCACATCCCCGAGTTTGCTCGGCCCGAAGATGATCAGGACGAACAGCAACAGGACCAGCAGATGCGATGGCGAGAAGATATCCATAGTCGTCTCCGGAGCGGCACGAAGGGCCAACCCCTAGTGCAAGCTTAATCCGTTGCGTGGGTCAGTACCACCGGGTCAAAGCCGGCGGCTGGTTTAAGGGTAGTGGCCGGCGTCCCTGCCGGCCATCCGGCCTATCCGCTGCTCGCTACCGCGGCCGGCGGTGCTTCGCCCGGCGAGTCGAGCCGATAGCGCTGGACCTTGCGGTAGAGCGTCGATAGATGGATCCCGAGCATCCGCGCGGCCTTGACCTTGTCGCCCTCGGCGGTGGCCAGGATGCGCCGGATATGCTCGCGCTCCAGCTCTTCCAGCGTCATGTCGGTCGAGTCGAGCGGCGGCGACGGCGCCGAGGAGTCGCGCAACTTGTCGGGCAGATCGTGCGAGTGGATCACGTCGGTCTCGGCCAGGATCGCGGCGCGCTCGACGGTGTTCTCGAGCTCGCGGACGTTGCCCGGCCACAGATAGCTCATCAGCAGGCGCATCGCTCCCTTTGAGAACCGCATCCCGGTGCGCCCGAGCGATTTCTCGTACTTGCGCAAAAAGTGATTGGCGAGCAGGGCGATATCGTCCTCGCGCTCGCGCAGCGGCGGCAGCGTGAGGTTGATCACGTTGATCCGGTAGAGCAGCTCTTCGCGGAAATGGCCGGCCTTTACTTCCTTGTCGAGGTCGCGATTGGTCGCGCATAGCACGCGGACGTCGAAGCCGATCGGCTCGTTGGAGCCGAGCGGATAGCATTCACGCTCCTGGAGCGCGCGCAGCAGCTTGACCTGGAGCGCGAGCGGCAACTCGCCGATCTCGTCGAAAAATACGGTGCCCTTGTCGGCCGCCTTAAGCAGCCCGATCTTGTCCTGCGCCGCGCCGGTGAAAGCGCCGCGCTTGTAGCCGAACAGCTCGCTTTCGAGCAGATTCTCGGGCAACGCGCCGCAGTTGATCGGCAGAAAACGCCCGTTCGCGCGTTCCGAGCTGAAATGGATCGCGCGCGCCACCAGCTCCTTGCCGGTGCCGGACTCGCCCGTGATCAGCACGCTCGCGTCGGTGCGCGCGACTTTCTCCATGATCGCGAAGACCTTCTCGATCGCGTCACTTTTGCCGATGATGTTCTCGAAGCGGTATTTGTCGCGCAGCTCGCGCCGCAGAAAACGGTTCTCATGAAAGAGCGACTTTTGCGCCAGCGCGTTGCGGACCACCGCCTTGAGATGGTCGTTGGCGAACGGCTTGGTCAGGTAGTCGTAGGCGCCCTTGCGCAACGCATCGACCGCCGACTCGACGCTCGCGTAGGCGGTCAGGATGATTCCCATCACCTCGGGATCGAGGTCGCGAATCTTGCCCAGCAGGTCCAGGCCGCTGCCGCCCTGGCCCAGGTTGACGTCGAGGATCGCGAGGTCGATGTGCTCCTTCTCGAAGATCGTAAGCGCGACCTCGGCGGCGTGCGCCTCGATCACTTCGTGGCCTTCGCTGCGGAGCAGTTGCGCGATTATCGAGCGCATCAACTGCTCGTCCTCGACCACCAGGATCCGGTAAGGCGAGCGCCGCGAGGAGGCGAAATCGGAGTCAGCGTTCATGCGTTCAAGCGAGCGCGGCGGCGGTCTCGTGCGATTGGCCTTCGTCAACCGGCAGGAAAATCGTGACGGTGGTACCCTGTCCGATTTCGGAGGCGACCCGAATCGAGCCCCGGTTTGCAAGGATGATTCGCTGGCACAGCGAGAGTCCCAGACCCGAGCCCGACCCGGCGGGCTTGGTGGTGAAGAACGGATCGAACACGCGTTCGAGATGCTCCTTTGGAATTCCGATGCCGTTGTCGATCACGCGCACGACCACACGCTTGTTGCGGTCGCCGTTGTGCCCCTGATTTTCGGTCACGACCCGGATTACTCCGCCGTCGCGCTGGGTGGCGTCGGCGGCGTTGAGCAGCAGGTTGAGCAGCACCTGCTGAATCTCGTTGTCTCCGGCGAAGACAGGTTTCAGATCGGGCGCGAGTGCAGACTCGATTCGGATTCCGTCCAGGCGTTTGTTGTAGGCCGCCAGGCGCAGGGTCTCGACGATCAGATCGTTGAGATTGAGGACCTTCTTCTGGGCGCCCGAAGGCCGCGCGAAGTTGACCAGATCCTTGAGCGTGGTCGAAATCCGCGTGATCTGGGCGAGAATCGTGTGCAGGCTCGAGCGGCGCGCCGAGTCGGCCTCGCCCGACAGCAGCGACTGCACCAGCGACGATATCGAGGCCAGCGGATTGTTCACCTCGTGCGCCACGCCGGCCGCGAACGTACCGGCCACCGCCAGCCGCTCGGTCTTGACCAGTTGGTCGAGCATCTCGCGGCGCTGCGTCACGTCGTGAAGGATCATCTGGATGAACTGTTTATTGCCGTAAGGGATCAGCGCGGAATGGACGTCGAAGAACTTCGGACCGAGCGGCATGTCCAGGGTCTCGTCCGAGCCGTTTTCCATCACCTGTGCGAAGTGCTTGAGCACTCCGGCCTGCATGTCGTCCGGACAAAGATCTACCACCCGCATCCCGACCGGCGAGTGATCCTTGTTGCCGGTTTCCATCTGATGAAGCCGTTCGGCAGCCGAATTTGCGCCCACCACCATCATCGTTTCCGGATCGATCTCGTACATCGGGTCGGGTGCGTGGTTGATCGAGTTGCGATATTTTTCCTCGGACGCGCGCAACGCCCGTTCCCGCGACTCGATATAGAACTGCGCGACCATCAGGCGCCGCTCGTCGATCGCGGCGACCGCGGCGTCCCTGACCACTTCCATTCTCGGCCCGCGCAGAGTCGCTTTCACATGGTCGATGACAATTTGCTTGAGCGCGATGTGCACCACGTTGAATTGCGAGGGCAGCGCGCGCGAGAGCATCCCCTCCTGGCAATGCTTGCGCAGGTATACGTAGGTCGTGATGTCGTCGCGGTCGCGAAGGCGGGCAACGAAACGGATCAGCGCGTTTTTGAGCGAATCGTTGGGCTCCTCTTTCTTCTCATTGCCGCCGAAGATCGCCGCGACGGCCTTCTCCCATTCCTCGACGATTCCACAGAAGTGATCCTCGATGACGTCGGCCGCCTCGGCCATGGCCTTGTCGCTGGTCGGTCCGCGCGCGTAAGCCTCGCGGAACATCGCCGACAGCGGCTTCTCAATCTTCGCGAGTTCCTTCCGGATCGATTGCAACTCTTCAGGAGTCGCGTTGATCGGAGCGTCAGTGACAGTTCGAGTGGTTCGCGCCTTGGCGGCGCGGCCACATCCGCAGCGTTTTCCTGATCTCATGATGCCGTCAGCGTCGATGCAGACCCTCTAGGCTTTAATATAAGTCGTGGATTCGCGGTTTGCAGAGGAACAAACACGATTTCTCGCGCTACTTCGCGGAGATATAACACCCGCGAAAATGCGAGGCTAGGGTTCAGGACCGCACCCCGGCGCAGCCTCCAGGCGCGACGGGCGCAGCAACCAGCGCCGGACGACATCGTCTTTGCAGTCTGCGAACGGCTCGAAGCAACCGGATTGCGACGCGCAAAACGTCGAGCGATAGCACCAATTGGTTGGCGCTGAACCCGACGCGATACCGTAATCGCCCGTAATCAAACGCGTTTCGCGATGGCACGGGTTTGGCTCCCGTCGCGCTTGGCACCACGCCATCAAGGAAATGCAAATCACCGAAACTAGTCCTCTCACCGCTTTCGGAAAGTTCCTCTCACGCTCCGGACAAAAGTTCTTTTTCAAAGCTGTCCGCCTCGAGCACATCGCATCGCCGCTTGACCTCTCCAGGCAGCTCAACCTGCGCGATCGCTTCGAGAAGCTCGCGCAAGCGCATACCACCAGCCTGATCGTGCCGGAGGCTGACGCCGACGCGGTGATAGACCTGGCCGCGCAGGCTGGACTGTGCACGATGGTCGAGTTGCGGGTCACGCCAGTTTCGCTGCTTGATCGCAGAGGCCTTAGCCTCACGAAGGCGCAGCTATCCGAGCGCGTTCGTGCTCTCAGCGGACGATTGGGGCTCAGCGGCTATCTGATCGATTGCCCTGTGACCCAGGACTTTCTCAAGCTGCACGGCCTCGAGGCTTTCCGCCGGCGCCTGCGCAGCCTGATAGCGGCTCTTCGTGGCGCCGCTCCTCAGAGCCTGATTACGATCAAGCATCGCCCATCAACGCGCGCCTGTTCGCTGCTTGAAGAAGACCTCATCTACAGCGTCGTTCCGGCGCTGAGCCCGGCCGACCTCAAGCAATACGTAACCGGCTTGCACAACCTTGCCGAGGCGCGCCCGATCGTAATCGAGTTCGAGCAGGCGACCGCCGACCAGGACGACCTGGTTGCGTGCGCATTCGGTCTGGGCGCCGGCGGAGTGGTAGCGCCGGCGCAGATGACCCGGAGCACGCCGCACGCCGATCTGATGGAAATCAGGATGCTGACGGCCGGCGAGTTGATGCCCTTTCTCAGCCTCAACGGAAGCTGCCCGCCTCATGCCGCGCAAACCCCGATGGTCTCGGTGGTCATATGCGCCTACAACGCCGAGCGTACGATGCGGCCCTGCCTCGAATCGCTGCGCCGGCTCGATTACCCGAATTACGAAGTCGTCATCGTCGATGACGGCTCGCGCGATCGCACCGCCGAAATCTCGATGGACTTCCCGGAGTTCCGCCTGATTCGCCAGCCTAACCGGGGACTCAGCGTCGCCCGCAACGTCGGGATGCACGCGGCGCGCGGCGACCTGATCGCCTACGCCGATTCGGACTGCGTGGTCGATCCGCATTGGCTCACCTTCATGGTGCGCGCGATGGTCGAGGGCGGCTTCGACGGCTGCGGCGGTCCCAACTACGCCCCGCATGAAGCCGGCCGGGTCGAGGGATGCGTCGCCGCGTCGCCGGGCGCGCCCTGCCACGTCCTGACCGGCGAGGATCGCGCCGAGCATCTGGCCGGATGCAACATGGTCTTCCGCAAGCCGGCGCTGCTCGAAGCCGGCGGCTTCGATCCGCAATTCACCTCAGCCGGCGACGACGTCGATATCTGCTGGCGGATGCTCGATGCCGGGTTGCGCCTGGGCTTCTGCCCGGCGGCTTTCGTATGGCATTTCCGGCGCAACACGGTGAAAGCCTACTACGGGCAGCAACGCGGTTATGGCCGTGCCGAGGCGATGCTCTACGCGAAGTATCCCGATCGCTTCAACCTGCTCGGGCAGATCAAATGGAAGGGAACGATTCCGGGCCTGGCGCGCACGATGCCGGGCGGCAGCGCCAAACGGGTCCGTTGGAGCGCGGCCGGTGCGGCCCTTCAGACCGTATACGAACCCAGTCTGGGTCTGCTCAACTTCCTTCCGCAAACGCTCGAATGGGACCTCGCCGGCGGGTTGATACTGATCGCCTCGATCGCGTGCGGCGTTTCGATCGTTCCCGCGCTGGCGATACTCGCGCTGGGACCGGTCTGGGCGATGTACTACGCGCGGCGCGCTCCGCTGGAGAAATGCCATGCTGGATTGGTCTCGCGAATGTTGGTCGCGTGGCTCGCGTACAGCGGCCCGATGGTGCGTGCGATGACCCGCTACAAGCTCAGAATAAAACAGGCGATGGGTGCGAGCGAGTTCGGCGAAGCCGCGCCGCGCCAGCGTCCGCAAGTGAATCTGCTCGCGCGCTCGATTCGGCTCTCATACTGGAACGAGGCGTACACCACTCGCGACGCTCTGTTGGACAAGCTTCAGCGGCTGCTCGCTCGCGCCGGATATCCGGCGATTGCCGATCGCGGATGGAATGACTTTGACCTTCAGGTCCGGCCCGGTCCGCTGGCCGCAGTCGAGATCAAGACCGCCGAGGAAGAGCACGGCGGAATGAAGCTCAGAACGCTGGTCCTGATGCGCGTGCGGATGAGCCGGTTGAGCCTGCTCGCGATTGCGGCCGGAACTATCGGAACCGCGGCTGCGGCGCTGCTCGGGATGGACAAGACCGCGATCATCACCGGGATGTTGACGCTCGCCGCCGGAGCGATCGCGGTCAGCGAAGCGTCCGAGGCTCTCAAGCGGACCTACCGCGCAGTCGAGCAATGCGCGCTGGAGTTGGAACTGATCCCGCTCGGCGCCAAGACCCGCACCGCCGCCCGCGAAGCCGCGGTCGCGTCGGCGCCCCGGGCCTCACGCCCGGCGCCCAACGCCGAGCTGCTCGAGAATCGCCCGCTGGTCGATTGAGCGCCCTCACCCGCCGCGCGACATGCATGTCGCGCGGCGACCCTCTCCCGGCTTGCGCCTGCCGATCGGTCGGCAGGCGCGGGAGAGGTTGGAACTGCGACTCTGTCGGCGATCCGAAGTAGGGCCGGCGTCCCGCCGGCCATGACCTCTTGCCCAGTGAAGGACACTATCACCTGGCGTAAAGATCGTATCCGGATTCCCCTTCCCTCTCAGGGAAGGGGCCAGGGGTTAGGTTTCCGAATCGCGTGCTGCTCTCACTCGCCCAGCAGCTTGTGCAATGTGATCAGCTCGCGCTTGATATCCGCGAGCGTCTGACCCAGGGCGGGCGGCGACTCTTCGCCTTCGCGCTTGCCCGGACGCGCCGGGCCGGCCGCAAGCTCGCCGCGCACCTGTTCGAGCCCGAACTGCCGCAGATGCTTCTTTGCCCCCTCGATGGTGAACCGCTCCTCGTGCAGCAGCCGCTTGACGAGTTTCAGGTTCTCGATATCCGCCGGCTCGTACATCCGATGCTTGAAGCGGGCATGGCTCGGCTTCAGAAAGGCGAACTGGGTCTCCCAGAACCTCAGCACGAACGGCTTGACGCCCACCACCTGCGCGGCGTCGCCGATCTTGAGCGCCTTTTCGGAGTCGCTCGAAGCGGAGCCCCGCTTTGATTTTGAGGGCCGCGCTGCGCTCTGGCGCGGAGGGCGGCTCATGACGACGGCTTGGAGCCGTTATTGACTAAATGCTTGAGCACCTGACTCGGCTTGAACGACAGCACCACGCGGGGATCGATCGTGATCGGCTCTCCGGTCTGCGGATTGCGGCCGCGCCGCGCCCGTTTGCGGTTGACGACGAAGCTCCCGAAGCCCGAGACCTTGACCTTTTCGCCGCGGCGCAGGCTTTCCCTGATGATCGTGAAAACCACCTCGACCACTTCACAGGCTTCTTTCTTGGAAGAGCCCACCCGCTCGTAGATCAATTCCACGAGATCGGCTTTGGTCATTCCTTGCGGCGTACAATTCCCCCGAACGTGCCTTAAGAACCCGTCCTGGCTACTGCCGCAACTCTGCCCCCAGGCGCGCCGTAACTTCCGCGATCAACGCGGCATGCGCCTGGTTCACCTCCTCGTCTGTCAGAGTGCGATCCTTGGCCCGGTAATTCAGGGCCAGAGCGACGCTCTTCTTCCCGCTCGCGATCGGCTCCCCCTCGTAGACGTCAAACAGCTCCACACCCTCGAGCAGCGGCGACTCAACTTGTGCGACGGTTCGCACCACACTTCCCACCGGAAACTCCCGATCGAGCACCAACGCCAGGTCTCGTCTGACGGCCGGAAATCTGGGCGGTGGTTCGATCGATTGGCGCGGCAGAACATAGGCGATGAGTTGCGCGATGTCAAGTTCACAGAGCGCGCACGGCTGCGTCAGCTCCAGGCGCATCGCTTCGCGCGGATGCAACTCGCCGAGACAACCGAGGATCTGGCCGTCGAGTTTGACTCGCGCGGCACGTCCCGGATGCAGGAACGCCGTGACCGGGGCGCGCTCGAATTCGACCCCCTCTGAAATTCCTATCGATTGAAAGAGCGTCTCGAGTGTTCCCTTGAGCGTGAGGAAACCCGTCTTGACCCGCTTGGCGCCGACCTCGGCCAGCGCGAAATCGCCGTGGCTGATCGCTGCAAGATGCAGTGCTTCGGCCGGCGCTTCGCCGCTGGCGGCGAAGACCTTGGCGATTTCGAAGCCGTGAAACGCGCCGGCTTGCCGGTTCAGGTTGAAGCGCAGCGCCGCGAGCAGCCCCGGCATCAGGCTAAGCCGGAGCTCGGACAACTCGGCCGAAAGCGGATTGGTCACCTTCACCGGCGCGCCACCTTCGAGGCCGGGAAATCTCGCATTGTCGGCCGGCGCGATGAAGGCGATGGTTTTGATCTCGGTGAGGCCGCATCCGATCAGCACTTCGCGCGCCCGCCGGGTGAACGCCCGCTCGGGATTCTCCGCTCTGGGCGCGGCGGCGCGCGGCGCGAGCACAGCCGGCACGTCTTCGAGCCCGTTGAGGCGGGCCACTTCCTCGACCAGGTCGGCCTGCTCGTTCAAGTCGGGACGAAACGAAGGCGGCGCTACCGTCAGATGAGCCTTGTGCAGATGCGCCTTCGGGCCCGATTCGACCGCGGCCCCCAGCGCGCGCAATCGCCGCTTGACCTCAACCGCCGGAATCTCGACGCCGAGCATCGACGCCATTGCGTCCAGGTCGAAGTCGATCTCGCGCGTCGGCGCCTGTATCGGCTCGACATCGGTGATTGCTCCGGCCTCGCGCCCGCCGGCGATTTTGCCGATCAGCGCCGCTGCACGGATCACCGCCGGCACCTGTCCCTGGCGGTCGATACCGCGCTCGAAGCGATAGCTGGCCTCGCTGCGAAGGCCGAGCCGGCGCGAAGTCCGCGCGATCGCCATCGGATCGAAGCATGCGCTCTCGATCAGGATCGCGACGGTGGAGTCGCTGACCTCGGAGTTGAGTCCGCCCATCACGCCCGCGATCGCGAGCAGCTTGCGTCCGTCCGCGATCATCAGGTCCGACGGTTCGAGGTCGCGCCGCAGGTTGTCCAGGGTGACGAACTGGAAATAGTCGCCCGCGCGCCGCACGACGATCCGGCGGTCCTCGACCTGGGCGAGATCGAACGCATGCAGCGGCTGTCCCCGCTCGAGCATCACGTAGTTCGTCACGTCAACCACGTTGTTGAGCGGGCGCATCCCGGAAAGCTCGAGCCTGCGCCGAAGCCACATCGGCGACGGCCCGATCCTGATTCCGTCCATCGCGAGCGCCGCGTAGCGCGGACACATCTGGGGAGCCTGTATATCGACCGGGAAAGGCGCGAGCGCGGCTGCGGGCTCTCCGGTTGCGGCGATCGGCGGCACAGCCGGCCGTGTGAGCTTCGGCTCTTTGAGCCGCGCTCCGAACAGTGCCGCGATCTCGCGCGACAAGCCGAGCACGGAAAGACAATCGCCGCGATTGGCGGTGATCGCGATATCGAGCACGGTGTCCTGCAAGCCCATGTATGCGGCCAGGGCCGTGCCGACCGGAGCATTGCTCTCCAGCGCCATGATCCCGGCGTGACTGTCCGAGAATCCCAACTCTCGTTCGGAGCAGAGCATGCCCTCGGACTGCACGCCGCGAATCTCGGCCGCGGCCAGCGGCGGCGGCGTCTCGAGGCTGCCGTGACCTCCGCGCGCGAGTTGCGCGCCGACCGTCGCGAGCGCAGCCTTCATCCCGCGCTTCACATTGGGCGCGCCGCACACGACTCTGAACTTGCCGGCGGTGCCCGCGTCGACTTCGCATACCGAGAGCCGATCCGCGTTGGGATGTTTGCCGACGCTCACGACCTTGGCGACGATCACTCCGGAGAAGGGCGGCTCGATGCGTTCGATCGATTCGACCTCGATCCCCGCGGCGGTCAGGCGGCGTGACAACTCCGCGACGTCGGCATCGATCGCGACGAACTCCTTGAGCCAGCTCAGCGGAACTTTCATCTGCTAAGCCCCCTCATCAGAACTGAGCCAGGAAGCGCAGGTCGTTTTCGAAGAACAGGCGCATGTCGTCAACTTGAAGCTTGAGCAGCGCCGCGCGTTCAACGCCGAAGCCGAAGGCGAAGCCCTGGTATCGCGCCGGATCGTAGTTGACCGCCCGCATCACGTTGGGATGGATCATTCCGCAGCCCATGATCTCGGTCCACCCGGTGTGCTTGCACACCCGGCATCCCGCGCCCTTGCACAATACGCAACTGACATCGAGCTCGATGCTGGGCTCGGTGAAGGGAAAGTAGCTCGCCCGGAAACGGACCGCGACCTCGGAGCCGTAGAAGGAGCGCGCGAACTCGGCGAGCACTCCTTTGAGATTCGCCATCGTGACGACTCCGGTCCGATCCACCATGAAGCCCTCGATCTGGTGGAACATCGGCGAGGCGCGCACGCTCAACTCGTCGCGCCGGTAACACGTCCCCGGGCAGACCACGGCCAGTGGCGGCTTGCGCCCCTCCATCACGCGAATCTGCCCGTTGGAGGTGTGCGTGCGGAGCAGCAGCCCTCCGCTCAGGAAGAAACTGTCCTGCATCTCGCGCGCCGGATGGTCGGGCGGAAAGTTGAGCGCCGCGAAATTGTGGAAGTCGTCCTCGATATCGCGGGTGAAGACGATCTCGAAGCCCATCTCGACGAAGATGTCGAGCATCTGCTCCATGATCTGCGTCACCGGATGAAGCCGCCCGCGCGGGATGCGCACGCCGGGCAACGTGACATCGATGCTCCCTTCGCTGAGCGATTTCTCCAGCGCCGCCAGGCGATGGGAGTCCGCCAGCGCCTCGATTCGGGCCTCGATATCACGTTTGATCTGGTTGGCGAGCTGGCCGATAGCGGGACGCTCGGCTTCGGGCACCTCGCGCATCCGGCGCATGATGTCGGTGATTTCGCCGCCGCGCCCCAGCACGCGCACGCGGACGTTTTCGATCTGTTCCTCGGTCGCGCCGCCGGCCAACTCCGCCAGCGCACGCGCCCGGATCTGCTCCAGTTGGTCTTTCATCGTCCCGATACTTCCCCGCTACTCGCCCGATTCCTCTTCCATCAAAAACGAAAGACCATGTGGCGGTCACATGGTCTTCCGGCGCGCAACCGAAGGGGCGCGTGCTATTGGGCTGAGGCGATGCCCAATGCGCCCTTCGCGGTGCGCACCAGCTCGGTAAACAATCCGTCGCGTTCCATCGCCAGCACCGCGAGCTGTTTGCGGTCCATCTCGACGCCGGACTTCTTGAGCCCGTTCATGAACTGGCTGTAGCTCATGCCGAACTCGCGCGTGAGCGCGTTGATGCGCGCGATCCAGAGCGAGCGGAAGTCGCGTTTCTTCTGCTTGCGATCGCGATACGCATAGGTCAGGCCCTTTTCCAGCGTGCTGCGGGCCTGCTTATAGAGCTTGCGCCCGCCGACGAAGCCGGAGGCGAGCTTGAGCTGACGTTTGTGACGGCGGCGGGCTTTGAAGCCGCCTTTTGCGCGAGGCATCTTCGGTTCTTCCTTAGTTCAAGTTCAGGCAAATCTATTTAGTTCAGGCCGGGCTCACAAGTACAGCACCAGCCGCTTGATATTCTCCGCGTCGGTCCGGTTCAGTTGGCCGGGGCCGCGCAGATGGCGCTTGTGCGAGCGGTTCTTCGCCCACGCGTGATGGCGCGAGAAGGCGTGCTTGTACTTGACCTTGCCGCCCTTGGTTACGGAGAAGCGCTTGGCGGCGCTTCGATTGGTCTTGATCTTCGGCATCAGCGTTGCCCTTTCCGGTTCACTTTACCTCTTCGCCTAACCTTACCTATTCGCTTCAGCGGGGCGTCAGCAGGATCGAAAGGTTCCGGCCTTCCATCCGGCTGGAGCCATCGGACTGCGAGATGTCCTGCACCAGCGCCAGAATCTTCGTAATCAGGTTCCGCCCGAGTTCGGGATGCGCCATCTGACGGCCGCGGAACGAAATCGTGAGCTTAACACGCTGCCCCTCGCCTAGGAAGCGCCGGATGTGCTGCACTTTGAACTCGACGTCGTGCTTCTCGGTCAGCGCGCCCATCTTCACTTCCTTGATCGCGCTGGCGGTGGCGTGGCGGCGGCCGTCATGCTCTTTCTTCTTCTGCGAGTAACGGTATTTGTCGAAGTCGGTGACCCGGCAGACCGGCGGCGTAGCGGCCGACGCGACCTCGACCAGGTCGAGTCCGCGGCTTTCGGCCACCTTGATCGCATCGCGCGTATTCATGACGCCCAACTGATGGCCGTCGGAATCGATCACGCGGACTTCCGTGGCGCGGATAAGGTTGTTGACTCTGATCGCGGGTTCACGCGACGGCGGAGTACGAAAATCTCTACGAATAAGCCACCTCCTTGGGCCGGCGGGCCGGTTTGAAATTTACGCCATTGCAACTCAAGCTGACGCGCCTTGAAGACATTTGCTTCACGCCGGCAGAGGCTCAGCCTTGAGTAAATCGAGCAGATCTTCGAGC
>Ga0181521_10006520_pt1 | contig 12618 bp, 8 predicted proteins | sample PEATcosm2014_Bin_32_FD_119764 | JGI IMG/M metagenome (GOLD analysis project Ga0181521, IMG submission 119764) | Peatland microbial communities from MTU Mesocosm Facility, Houghton, MI, USA - PEATcosm2014_Bin02_60_metaG | ecosystem: Environmental > Terrestrial > Soil > Wetlands > Peat | place... | reverse complement strand
TTGCGGTCAGATCAAGACCGGCAGCTTGAGCCGCACGGATCGTCTGGCAAAATACAATCAACTCCTGCGCATTGAACAGTTGCTCGGCAAAAATGCCGTCTATGCCGGCACAAGCGCATTGCCGAAGGGGCGGTAAAGGATACAGGTAAGGCTCGCAGTTCCCTGCGAGCCACGGCGCGCACAAAGTGACGCGCCCTACCTACAAATTAAAAACCGGAAGCCAGTTGCCTGACTTCCGGTTTTTTATTTCGTCCCGACCCTCGCGCAACGTTGCGCGGATCATTTTCGGTCAAGTTTTTGGTTCAGGCGGCTCGAAGCGGTAACCAATTTGCCGGAGGGTGTGAATGAAAATGGGCCGGGCGGGGTCTGGCTCAATCTTGTTGCGCAGCGTGGTGACAAACCGGTCTATGCTGCGGCTGGTCACCACACAATCATAGCCCCAGACGGCATTGAGAATCTCGTCGCGGGTCAACGCCCGCCCCGGTTTTTTAACGAAGTATTCGAGCAGATTGAATTCCTTGGGCGACAACTCGATTTCCTTGTTCTTGCGGGTCAACCGTCTGGCGGAGATGTCGAGCCGCAAGCCGCTGAATTCGTATGCGTCCTGAACCTCTTTTTTCGCGCGGCGCAGAAACGCGGCGGCGCGGGCGAGCAGTTCTTTTATGCTGAACGGTTTGGTGACGTAATCGTCGGCGCCAAGGTTGAGGCCAAGCACGATGTCCGATTCCTCGCCTTTGGCGGTCAACATGATGATCGGCACGGCGAGTTTTTCTTCACGAATCAGCCGGCAGATCTCGTAGCCGTTGATCTTGGGCAGCATGATGTCAAGGATGATCAAATCGGGTCTGGAGTTCAGCGCGGCCTTCAACCCTTTCTCACCGTCGGCGGCGGTGAGTACCTTGTAACCCTTGAATTCGAAGTTGTCTTTCAACCCGATTATCATCGTCGGGTCGTCTTCAATGATGAGTACTGTTTCCATGTGTTCAAATCCTTTCAATCGCCATTTTTCCGGCCGACGGGCAACCGGACGGTAAAGGTGCTCCCTTGGCCTCGTTTGCTTTCGACGGTGATTTTTCCCTTATGGGCATCAACGATGAATTTGACAATGCTCAAGCCCAGTCCGCAACCCTCGGCTTTTCGCGCCAGAGAACTGTCCACCTGGTAGAACCGGTCAAAAATCCTGCGAATATGCCTTCGGGCCAGGCCAATGCCATTGTCGGAAACCGCAAAGCAAACATACCCATCGTCGGGGAAGATTCGAAGCGAGACCTGCTTGTCGTCGGTGGTGTATTTGCAGGCGTTGTCGAGAAGATTGACGAGGACAGTGACAATCGCGTCGTGGTCGGCCTGCATTTCCGGCAGGTTGTCCGCGATATCAACGGCCAGATGACAGTCGTGCGTGGCGAATTTTGTCTTGATCGACTCGATGGCATCGCTGGCTATCGCTGCGGGTTTGGCGTCAATGATGGTGAACGCCACCTTGTTTCTTTCCATCCGCGAGAAGGTCAGGAAGTTTTCAATCATCCGGCTGAGGCGCTCATTTTCCTTCACGGTCAAACGCAGGTATTCATTGGCCTGCGCCTCGTCCCGGACATTGCCTTCGAGCAGGGTGTCAACGAGGACGCGCATCGAGGACAAAGGCGTTTTGAGCTCGTGCGAAACGGTGGCGATGAAATCGTTCTTCATTTCGTTCAGCCGGATTTGCCGGCCGACCGCGCGCGTTGCGAAACCGCCCGCGATCAGAATCAGCAGTATCACCAGAAAGCCGGCCCACGCGTAAACCGCGATTTGCCGGTCGGCTGCTTTCTTGAAGACATCGCTTCCCTGGAAATATAATTCGGCCTTCCAGCCGGGAAAACCTTCGGGCAGGGCCGCGACGGTAAAAGGAGAACCCTGCGGTTGGGATGTGCCCGCCACAAAACCATCCAGAGCGTTCAGTATCCGATAAGTTGACTCGGAGCCGTTGAATGCGTCGTGATAGCCGGAGAGGACTGAGGTCATGCCTGCATCGGACAGCAGCACCAGCAACGTTGACGATCGAAGCCGGTGACGAAGGCCATAGACCTGCTTTTGACCGAGGTCAGTTTGAAAGCAACCGTCGAACACACCGGCGGAAGACCGAAGCGTTTCAGCGGCGGAAATGGAAAGTTCTTCGGCGGCGGCGAGTTGTTCGAGCTGTTCCTTTGCCCTGGCGTCATCAAAGCGAAATGGACCTTGCAATGCCTCGAGGACTTTTCGCGCGATAAAAAGGTTTTGGTTGGCCGGAAGCATGGCGCGGTCACCGGCGGGATTGTAGAGATCGTCAATCAACGCAGCGATGGTTTGGTTGAAAATCCTGGAGTTCAGCGGCGATGGGCCGGATTGTTTGAGCAGAGACAGCAACAGCAACCGGGCATTCTCGATGATGGGGCGCAAGGCCGGGTCCGCGCTCTCTGCCGATGGCGCAAAGGCGGCCTTTTGGCATTGCTCGATCGCTTCGTTGAATTGGCCGAGCTTGGACAAACACCGGCTTTTGCCCGTTATCGCCGCGATGGCCACGTGCGGGTCACGATCGGTTGTGAACCGGTCATAAAGTTGTGCCGCGACGGAGTACTGTCTTTTGGCGAATTCCTCGTGCCACGCGCCGGCCAGAGGACTGGCCGATGACACGTCATGGCCCATGACATCAGCCGTCTGGGGATAAACCACCGACCCCTTCGCGTCCCACAACACCAGGCCCTGGAAATTGCTTTCCAGAACGAGGTGCCGGAAATACGAATAGGCATTCACCGTCGGATTTATCTTGTCGAGGCCGGCGACCCGGATGGCGAACAGGGATTCGGTTTTGGCGGAGGCATCGGTGAGTTTGTCCTGGTAAAGCGCAGTAAGCTTCTGCCGGACGACCAATCGTTCGTTGGCGATGACCCGGCTCATGAACCAGAGCAAACTCACCGTGGGCAGCACCACCGCCACCGCCAGCAACGCCAGCCACTGCAACTGACTTCGTCTGGTGGTGTAAACGGCCATGACACCTCAATCTTTGCCTCTCTACTGGCTGGCGGCAAGAGCCTTAATTTCACCTTCTGAAAGCGCATAGTTATAGATTCGGACATCTTCAATCAGGCCGTCGAAGCAACGGCCCTTCTTCTCGGCGTTTTCGCCGATGAGCAGATCGAAGTTGTTCCGACCGATACCCTCCGACCACGGGTGCGTGGCATCAAGCTTGCCGTCAACGTAAAGGCTCATGGCACTGCCGTCATAAACCCCGGCCACGTGGTGCCATTCGCCGGAGGTGACCGTGGTTGCGCCATTGATCGCCGCACGGTTCCAGTCATTGACCGAGAAGTGAAATTTTTCTTCCTGGTTCGAGGTGGACAACCGCCAGGAGTTGTCGCCCTTGGTTACGATGGCCATCCATCCAACCGGCACTGTGCGTATTTGCACCCAGCAGGATACGCTCACGGCGCCGGCGAAATCGAAAGCGGACTTGTCGGCAATCCGGACAAAACCATCATGGCCATCCAGATCAACCGCCCCACCGATCTTGCCTCGTCCCCATTTGGCATTGCCAACCAGGGTGCCGGTGTGATTGCCACCACTGCTGTCGGCGGCGGTGGTGCCATGAGTTTCATCGAATTTCCACCAGCCGACTAGGCCGGCGAGTTCCGCGTTGCCAAAGGCCGCCGGACTTTGCCAGGCGTTATCCTGCCGGTCATGCCACGTAATCTTGGTCTTGCGTTTTCCTCCGCCGTCACTGTCGTTGACATGGACATCCAAACCAATTTTTGCGCCGGCGGAAGGTTTTACGCCGAGCGCTGACCAGGGGAATTTAACCTCCACGCGATAGCCCTTGTCCGTCGTCACCAGAGCATACTGGACGCCTTCCGTACGTTTGTGTTTGATCTCCTGCATCATCGGCGAGGTTTTGTCCCAACTGAAAGCGTATTGATAATCATTTTGGCCGTACTGGGGAGCCTTGGCGTCGTCGGCATCAATATAAACTTCGACGCTGTCAGATTCGTACCAATGGTCCGGAGCCGAATCATGCCGGAGGACAGCGTCAGTCACGTCAACGAGCAGGTAGAGGTTGTTTTCATCCCACATTGCCCGGTAATTGGCCGAGAGGTCGTTGGTTGATGACGGTGGTGTATAGATTACGTTCGCGAGCTGGTATGGGCGGGCGGTGTTCCAGGTGTCATCCATGTTGCCATCAATGACCGGGACCTTCGTCGCCGGCCTGATAATGGCGGGAACCCCCAGGCGCAGGGTTCTGGCCGCGGCTTCAGCCCGAGCTTCATTGGCCATGCGCGTGATTTGCGTGGCCGGACCAAGGACTTGATTGAGGGGTGGTATCCCGGTTATGCCCGCACTGACAGCGAAATCATTTGGCTGCTCATCCGTGCGAAGTTCGATGGTCGTGGCGTCCGCGGCGCGAGCGAGTTGGTCAAGGCTGGCGTTCAATTGCCCGGCCTGTTCCTCGTTGAGCGTTCCGACCTTCATCTGCGGACCCAGCAGCCGAATCGCGCCGCCGGCATTTACCAGAACCAGCTTGCTTGCGGTCGGGGCGAGTGAATTCACGGCGTTGTTCAGCGGCCCTGAAACACAGACGGACTTTTGGTTTTTTATGGCGGCAACCGAGGCGTTGATGACATCACGGTTCAGCGACAGGAGAGTCGTCCCGTTGACCTGTTCCACATAACAGCAAAGATCCCGTTGGCCGCCCTTGCCGATTTTATATTGTCCCGCATTGGTGTTCTGCTGGCCGGCGGACATTGCCCCCAACAAAGTTGCCAGAACCTGCCGCGTCTGTTCGGGATTGCGGCTGGTAATGGCCAGCCCCAGATGCTCCGGGCCGAACACATTCGTTGCTGAGCTTGTGGAATTGCCCCCGGCAGGCATGGCGAAAATGGTGACCTGCTCAACATTGGCAAAAATTTCCCGCCCCACGTCAAGACCGGTGACATTTTGAATCTGGGCCCGGACCTTGTCAGCTTGAGCGGTGCCCGTCTGGGTCAAGGAGAAACTGGCCAAGGCAACGGCCTCCGCCGGCACGGCTGCCAGCGCAACCTTGTTGATATTGGGAGTTCGAATCAGATTGTACGCGAGGCAGTGATGTCCGTCTTTGAACTCGATGTCGGCGTTCCAACCAAGGCCGTTGGTCTCCACCGATTCAACCAGGGTCAGCTCGTCAATGTTGTTAAAATCAGCGAGCGCATTGGCCGACAGGATTCCGGAAGGAACTTGCCCGGCCGGAAACATTTGCAGCAGCCGCGCATACGCCTCATCCGCATGGACCCAAACCGTCACCGCATTTTTTTGCCTTTGGGCTTTGCCCAGTTTCGCGAACGACTTGTTGCTGGAAGCGAGCGTCGGCTCGGAAATCAATCCTTTGTATCGCTTAACGCACCATTGGAGCTGGCTGGCCGGTTGGGTGGCAATGATGACCTTGTCGTCGTAGGCCACGGCTGCGGAATTTTGAATGTTCACTGTTTGCATGCCTTCAATCGGCGCGCCCGGAGTGCCCGCCACGCCCAGGGCGGCCAGAATCAGACCGCGCAACGCGTCACTCTTGCCGGGATACAGAACAGATACCATCGGCGGATTGTTTTGGGCGATGCCGGTGACCCCGAAGGCCGCGCTGCGGATTTTTTTGAATTCGGCCATCATGCTCGGATTCAGGAGGGCAGCAACAATGTCTCCGGGCGATTTTTGATTGGAGTTGGTTGCCTGCCGGCCCGCCACGGCGGCGAGCGGGTTTTCGAACGGCGTGCCTTTGAGCATGGTCAGGATGGTTTCAACCTGCCTGCCGGGGCTGCCAAACTCCACATAAGCCAGTGTACCGGCCGGCATCAGCGTGGCCGGATCAAAATCGGTCAATTCATCCAGAATCGGCCTGGCCTTTTCCACGATCTCGGTCTGACCCGGGTAATCCGCCACCAGTTTTTCCAGGGCCGCCCGGGCCGACGCCTCGTCTTTGAGCTTCAGGTAACACATGCCCTCCCGATACAGTGCCTGGGCGACTTGGTTGGGCGGCGCGGAACCGTTTTTGATGACCTGATCATAGGTCTTGATTGCCGAATCCATGTTGCCTTCGACCTCTTCGGCGTAGAGACCTTGTTGCAGCAATTCGCTGGTGGTAGCCCCGGAGGCTGTGTTGCACGTGGTTGCCATTGCTGCAAGCAGCAGGCCCAGTATGATGGTTTTGAATGTTTTCATAGATTGTGGTAAGCATGATTTTGGATAGGGTAGTTCTCGGGTATCACGGGATTGGCGGGGGAAAAACATCGGCGGCTACAGATACGGCCTGCCTCCCAGGCGGACAACTCCTCCATGCGCAACCGACGCAGGAGCGTGCGGTTGGCGGTCGTCACGGGCACCCGCAACGACGGTGCGGTGCTGGTGTTGAAACGCAAAATTCTCGAAACGGCGGCTTCGGTAATTTCAATTTCGGCTTTCATAGATTGATTTCTTTTGGAAAACAAATTGGCAAATGCTCTGTTCATCGGCGTTCACAGTAGGGAAACATTGTTACCGTTTTGCTACCGCCTCGTCCTTTTATAAACAAAAAATTTTGCCGGGCATGGACGGATATTGTTCCGGCACCCGCAAGAATCGCTTGAGCAGCGTTGGTGGCCGGTGTGACTAATTGCGGCCAGCCACGGTTTTCGGCATCGAGCAATTGCCCGGCAAAAACGCCGTCCCTGCCGCAAAAGTGCATTGCCGAAGGGAGGTTAACAACGGAACGCCGAACTCCGATTCGGCGCGAATCCGCCACACATTGAAACCCGCCGATTTGGAAATTAGGCGCTCCAATTCCGAACCGGAATCCGGGTTGCGGCTTCCAGTTTTTGAGCTATACTTAAATGTAGTGATGCGTCGAAGTCGTTTTTTAAGCGTCAACCGTTGTTCCCGCGGTTGGTTTCAACATTTCCCTGGGAACACCCTCAAAAATTTGTCGCCCCGCTGGTGGCTGGCCTTGGGAAGCATGGTGCTTCTCGCCCTGGCCTCACCGGCTTTGGCCAGCGATGACATGCTCATTTATTCGGGTTATACCAACATCGTTTACGGCACGATGAACTACAACAATGGGTGGCAGGATTGGGGATGGGTGCCGCATTATGTCACCAATAATCCGACCTTTAATGGGACCAACTGCATGGTGTTCGCCGCCAGCAGCAGTTGGCAGGCGTGGTATTTGGAACATGATCCGATTGATACGACCATATATACCAATCTGACGTTCTGGTTAAACGGCGGTTCCAAAGGCGGACAAACGGTTGGCGTCCAGGCTGAAGCGGGTTCATCATGGGGAACCCGGATATATGTGACCGCCCCAACCAACAGCTGGCAACAATTCACTTTTTCCCTGGCTTCCTTGGGCGTGGCCAATGTAACCAATCTGGCCGGTATTGAGATTTGGAATAATAGCACGTTGCAGTCCAACTTTTATATTGCTGGCATCACGCTGATAGCTGCACCCACGCCCGCAATCGTTCATGTCAGCGTCAACGCCACGAACCCGGTGCGTACGGTGGACGCTCGAGTATTCGGCATCAACACCGCGGTTTGGGACGGTGATTTTGACACTCCGCAGACGGCGGGTTTGCTTCAGGAAATGGGTGCGACCATTTTGCGTTTTCCGGGCGGTTCACTTTCAGACCAATATAACTGGCAGACTGACACGACACTTACGAATACCTGGCAATGGGCAACGAGCCTGGGCAATTTCATCCACGTGATTACCAACCTGAACGGGCAGTCGATGATCACGGTGAACTATGGCACAGGCTCCACGAATGAAGCGGCGGCCTGGGTGGCGTATGTCAACGCCTCGGGGCTAAACACACAGTCCTTGGGCGTGGATGCCATGGGCACCAATTGGCACACGGCGGGATATTGGGCCGCGTTGCGTTCGGCCGCGCCGCTCGCAACGGATGACGGCAAAAACTTCCTGCGCGTATCCCGATCGGCGCCGCTGGGTTTCAAGTATTGGGAGGTTGGCAACGAGGTTTTTGGCAGTTGGGAAGAAGACAACAATACCAACCTGGCGTATTTCGGTCAAGAAGTCGCGAACGATCCGTGGACCTATGCGATGCGGTTCAAGGATTACTATAACGCGATGAAGGCGGTGGATCCGACCATCAAAATTGGCGCCGTTGCCGTGCCGGACGAGGTTTCCTATGCCAACAACACGAACCATCCGGCGGTCAATCCGGTCACCGGTACGACGAATTATGGTTGGACGGCGGTCATGCTCAACACGATGCGGACCAACGGCGTGACGCCGGATTTTTTGATTGAACACAACTACGCGCCCAGCGATGGGGATACCTATAATCTGCTTTGGACCAAGTCGTGGGTGAGCGATGCGGCCAATTTGCGCCAGATATTGAATGACTATCTCGGCAGCACCGTGGCCACCAACATTGAACTTGTGGATACCGAGTTTGGCCCGGAAGCCGACAAACAGTGGATCAGCCTGGTGGGCGGGTTGTTCGCGGCCGACGCCATCGGGCAAGTCCTGCAGACGGAATTCAACGCGCTCTTCTGGTGGGACCTGCGCAATGGCCAGGCGGTCGTGATGAATTCGGACAACGCCTTGTATGGCTGGCGCACCAACAGCTCCGGCAGCGTTATCACCGACGAGGGCTGTGTCAATGGCAATATCCTGCCGCCCGACCCCAACTGCTACCCGAGCTATTATTGCATGAAGCTGATGCAATATTTCGCGCGCGGCGGTGATACGGTGGTTACAGTGACCAACGATTATCAGCTTCTCGGCACCTACGCCGTGCGTCGCACGAACGGGTCTTTGACCATGCTGGTGGTCAATAAAAGCTCCTACGCCAGCCTCAGCACCGCCATCAACCTTGCCGGTTACGTGCCGTTCTCCAACGCGACCGTTTACTCGTATGGCATTCCGCAGGACAACGCGGCCCGCACCGGCATCGGGTCACCGGACGTTGCGCAGACAAATTCCCCGGTCGCCGGCACGAGCTTCAACTATGCTTTCGCGCCCTATTCGGCCACGGTGCTCAGTCTCACGCCGGCAGCACCGTCACTCGTCGTGCCGGCGGTGTCGCCACCGCCTCCTGGCCAGTTCGTCTTCCAGCTTCAGGGCCTGGCGGGGGTGCCGTACGTGATCCAGATGTCCACCAATTTGACCTCGACGAATTGGATTGCGATTTCCACCAACACGCCGGCAAGTGGCACGCTCAACCTCACCAACGCCATGTCGTCCAGCTCGCGGTTTTATCGCGCGGTCTGGCGTCCGTAGGCATCGGCAAAAAAGTGGTAAATGGCAGGGCCAACCTGCCGGTCGGCCTGGACGCGCGGCAGTGCGTCCAGGCCAAAGATTCAACCCGCCGGCGGCTAACGGTAGGCTTGCATGAAGGGTTGCTGCTTCAACCAGGCAATCAACTCGTCGGCCATGATGCGATCATCAGCCACGCGCGGATGGTTATGGGTCCAGTGTTTGAAAACGAAGTGGCTGATGGCCGGGTTGGCGACTTCGAGTTGCGTCACGGCAGATTCCCAGGCTTGGCGCAAGGGTTCGCTTTGCGCGCCGCCGTACATGCCGCCACGCAGGAGCACGATGTGGGCGGCCGGATACGCCGTGCGGATGGCGCGGACGAGTGCGATGTAGCCGTCGGTGTAACCTTCGGGGAACGGTTGTCCGTGGGCTCTCGGATAGGAATCGTCGTTTTCGCCAAAGTTCACAAAGATGACTTGCGGCACCCATTGCGTCAGGTTGGCGCGCGGCGATGCGGGGTTGGGATAGGTTTTGTCCCAGACCCCGCCGGCCTTCCGGTCAACCCAGCCGGTGGCAATGCCCATGCCGCTGACGGCAATGTTGCGGTAATCGGCCGAGAACGCGGCGGCGGTCAGGGCGGCGTAACTGAGGGCGGCGTTGTGTGTGCGACGATTGTCCCACTGGTCGGTGTCGCCGTCTTCATTGCAGGCGCCGACGGTGATCGAATCGCCGAAAAATTCCATCCTAAGCCGGTAGGCCGGCGGCGGCGGCGCCCAGGCTTTCTCACCGGCTGCCAACTCAACACCGCGAAAATGGACCGTGCCGGCGTCCGCTTCACTGCGCTTGAAGAGCACCAGGTGGTGACACCCGGGGCCAAAGCCCGCGAGCGTTGCGGGCGTGACCGGTTTTCCTTCCCGGATTTCAACGACCGTGTTCGAGCCGTCCACCTCCGCGTTGAAATAACACTGGCCTTTGGCGTCGTCAAAGAGCAGGCCAAGCGCGTCGCCCTCGAAGTCGAGGCTGATCCGGCTGGCCTGCCAGACGATCACCGGCGCATTCGAATCGGAAAAATCAAAGCGGCCCTCATATCGGAAACGCGCATCCGCCGCGGGAATTCGCAACGTCAAGCGGTCGGCTGGCAGTTCCGGCGCGATCGGTTGCGGCTGGAAATTCTGCGTCGCGGATGGACCGGGTCTGAAGGTGCAGGCATCGAGCGCCAGCAGCGCGAGAACGAGGCCGGTGCGGAAAACTTTGACGATTTTCATCTGCCTGGACGAATCAATACCCCTGTTTCAACAGCCAGTAAACCGCGAACATCAGCGCGATACAAGCCAGCGACATCAGTAACGCACTGCTGATTAAAAAGGATGCGGCAGTCATCGCCACGCCGCCGACAAACGGGATCGTGGCCCGCTGGCGCCAGCCGTAAATCAGATAACCACTGGCAATCGCGCCCCAAATGCACGACGCCCAGAGATAATGTTCATTGAGTAAATCCATGGCTGACAATATTATGCCCCAAGCATGTGCCATCGGCCAGTAATTGATGGATGGCTCGCGGTAACCGGTGTCCTGGCCGAATTTGCGGTTTGATCGAAAACCGAAGTTGTGCCGGGCCGGAGGCCGGCGCTCCGATCAACTTCGGTTTTCGGAATTTACGAAACTTTCCCCCATTCATGCGGCCGCGTAAATCGAAAATAATGAGCGCTTACCTCACCGGTTTTACCGCAAAGAACGGGTTGTTTTCGGCACGCATCGTGCTAACTTTTCACCGTGAGCCGATTCTTCAAGCCCAACCTTAATTTCCGCGGTCGCATGGCGCGCGGCGTCATCGGCACGCTGTGTCTCGTTGCCGGGATTGTCATTGCCGGCGACTATTCGTTGTGGGGGCTGATTTTCGTGGCGGCGGGACTGTTCGCCATTTTTGAATCCCTGCGCGGCTGGTGTCTCGTGCGCGCGTGTGGTGTCAGAACCAGGTTCTAAGGCGCAAAATTCATTTCCCTCGGGCCAGCTTTGCCTATCCTTTGCGCGCATGAATTTGTTGCCGTTTGGAAAATTGCCCACGCACAAGCCGCGGACCTTTGTCCCGCAAACCATTGACCTCGGTGACTGGCTGCAAATCGCGCCGCTGTTCGACCGGTTGGAAACTCGCGCCGCGCAAGGCAAGTCCGCCGCCGACCTCGAACGCTGGCTGCTCGACTGGAGCGAACTCACCGCCGCGCTGGACGAGGAATCGTCCCGCCGTTACATCGCCATGACCTGCCACACGGACAATGCCGAGGCGGAAAAGGCCTACCTGTATTTTGTCGAAAACGTCGAGCCGCAGCTCAAGCCGCGCCAGTTCGCGCTCGAAAAAATTTACGTCGCCCACCCGCAGCGTGCGAAACTGCTCATGATTCGGAGGGGCGAGTTCCACGAGCCCCAAACTGAAAATAATAATGGGACTCGCATAGCTCGTCCCTCCGAAGCGAGGTATGCGGTTTTTGACCGCGACGTGAAAAATCACGTCGAGCTGTTCCGGCCGGAAAACGTCGCGCTCGAAACCGGGGACGCCAAGCTCTGCCAGCAATACCAAAAATTGACCGGCTCGCTCACGGTGAACTTTCGCGGCGATGAAAAGACGCTCGTTCAGATGGGCCGCTACTTGGAGGAGCCGGACCGCGCACTGCGGCAGGAAGCCTGGGAACTCGTCGCCAAAAGACGTTTGCAGGAGGTGGACAATCTCGACGACATTTTCGACCGGCTCATCGAACTCCGCGAGCAGACCGCCCGGAACGCCGGTTTCAAAAATTACCGTGATTACGCCTTCCGCCGGCTCGGGCGGTTCGATTACACACCGGAAGACTGCACGCGTTTTCACGACGCGGTCGCCCGGGAAGTCATGCCCGCCGTGCGCGAACTCCACACCGCCCGCCGCCGCCAACTGGGCCTCGACAAATTGCATCCGGGCCACCTGCGTCCGTGGGATTTGGCGGTTGACCCGCAGAATCGTCCGCCATTGAAACCGTTCGGGCCGGTGGGCGAAATGGTTTCGCGCACGCAGAAAATTTTTGACCGGCTGGACGGCGAACTCGCGGGTGGTTTCCGGCAAATGCAGGACCTGCGCCTGCTCGACCTCGACAATCGCAAAGGCAAGGCCCCGGGCGGGTACCAACAAAACCTGGCCGAGGCGCGCGTGCCGTTCATTTTTATGAATGCCGTCGGCCAGCAGCGCGACGTGGAGACGATTCTGCACGAGGCGGGCCATGCGTTTCATGCGCTGGCCGCGCGCAACGAGGATTTGCACGCCTATCGCAACAACCCGCCCATCGAATTCTGCGAGGTCGCCTCGATGAGCATGGAACTGCTCGGCAACGAATTCATCGAGGAATTTTATTCCGCCGCCG